>CAJHYW010000277.1_pt1 | contig 44491 bp, 43 predicted proteins | sample 9198811 | NCBI WGS metagenome assembly CAJHYW01 (sample SAMEA7708378, study PRJEB35096) | sediment metagenome | biome: marine neritic benthic zone biome [ENVO:01000025]; feature: sediment [ENVO:00002007]; material: shallow marine sediment [ENVO:03000034] sea grass bed [ENVO_01000059] ...
ATGATGCCTGCACTGCGGATTGTCCTGGTGCTCAAAGCAACCACTCCTCGAGCTGCTCGAGAGCGTTGATAGTCAGGAAATCGTCATCGCTGGGGGCGTCGGCGTTATCCCCGCGAAACCAGATGAAGGGCATACCCATCGCTGCGGCACCGCTGCGGTCGCGTCTGAGCGAGTCACCGACGAAGATTGCGCGTTCGGGCTCGACGTCGAGCACGCGCAAGGCCGCCTCGAAAATGGCCGGGGCCGGCTTTGTCCAGCCAACCCGGGTCGAGTCGACCATGACCGTCATGAAGCGAGCAATACCCACGTCTTCGCATACCCTTTCGAGGTTTCCATAGAAGTTGGAAACAATACCGAGGCGGTAGCGGCGACTCAAGGCGTCCAGCACGCCGGCATTGGTGGATAGCTGACCAAGCGAATCGGACAAAAACCTCTGGCCCAGCCGTTGACCGAGAGCCGGGGCCTCCAGCCCTAGCGCCACCACGAGGCTCTCGGCGAGTCGAGATACGGTGTCGGCGTAGGACAAGCTCTCGGGCACGCCCCCGACCATGGCGTCATCGGCCGCATAAAAGGCTGGGTCAAAACGCTCCGACGGGACCTCAAAGCCCTCGTTGGCCAACAAGGTCCCAAAGCGCTCCTTCCAAGGGATGCCGTTCGCATCCAGCGTACCGCCATAGTCGAAGAGCACGGCTTTGGCATCTGCTAAACGATCTTTTGGGTGTGAACGCATCGAAGACAGGTCGGTCTGAAGGTTGCCTGAAGATCTCGGTTTGCTGGGGTCTTGTCCGCGCCACCCGGCGCGAATGGTGACTGTCGGCAGTAACGTTCTCGCCGCCTCGCCAAGTGGCTCGACCCGCACCCCATACCATCTTTCGCAGAGCATCCCGGGGTCGGCACCAGGCCGGACGGAGCGACGCGTGTCTAAGCAGCGATTACGCCGTCCTTTGTGGAGAATACTGTTCTAAAAACGCCCGCAATCCTTTTGCATATTAGGGGCGGCAGCATAGTCGAGTGTGCAAAAGCCCACAAGCCCATTCGGCGGTCTCAGCCGCTCCAACTTGGGCCAATCGGGCTCGGGACTATGGGGCCGCGATGAGAGACGGTATGCTTGGCGCCACGCCCCGGTAGCTCAGCTGGATAGAGCGTCCGCCTCCTAAGCGGAAGGTCCCACGTTCGAGTCGTGGTCGGGGCACCAATTTGACCCGGGCGCGCGCCTCGAGCCATCAAGCGACAGCAAGAAGCCAGCTCGAACCGAGCAGCGCCGCGGCCACCGCCCCGGCCGCGGTTTGAATATCCGCACGTCGCAGTACATTCGGCTCGAACGACGCAAAAACGGTGCCGGCAAGCAACCCCGAGAAAAACCCCGTCGTGTGCGCGACGACATCGGTGCGCTCTCCAGCCATGCCAAACATCCCCAAGAGCAAGAGACCGCTTACCAGCGGCGCAAAACGCTCCACCGGGCGGACCCCCAGCGCGGCATTTTGCTGCCATGCATTGACCGCCAGCATCCCGAGCGCGCCAAATACCGCCGTCGAGGCGCCGATCGAGCTGTGCGTGGCCGGTTGCACCAGGGCGTTGATGGCGTTTCCAAACGCTCCGGACAGAAGCACACCAAGCGACGCCAGCCCCAGACCCAGCCGCTGCGCCAACAGGAACACCAACAGGCCCCCCAAGGCCATGTTCCCGGCGAGGTGAGCGACATTTACGTGCAAGCACAGGGCCGTAACAACACGCCACCATTCTCCGCCGCGGATAGCACCCGATTGGGCCATACCCACCGACGACCACGGCAACCCCAGGAGCTCGAAGCCGGACAAGAAGTAGAACGCCAAGAGCACGACGACCCAGAGCGCGGCACCGGGCCAACCCTCGGACACTTTTTGTGGCGGCGCGGGTGTGGTTGTTGACTCGGCCGCGTAATCCTCGAGCTCCCTCAAGGCCAGCTCGGCATCCTTCGCGTCCACCGTCAGGGCAAACTCCGCGCCCTGCTGCTCGAGCTCCGCCTCCAGACCAGACACTCGAAGGACAATAAACCGCTCCCGGCACCAGGCATAAACCGGCGACCGATACACCGTTACTCGACTGGGTGGAGCGTACATGCTGCTTCGACCTGGTCGTTGACCACCGATCATCAGAAGCCGAGTATGATAGCGGTGTTGAGCCCCTGGCGTTCCAGATCGGATGCTAGCAGTGCGCAAGAAGATCCTAGCGACGGCAATTTGTGGCGCGGTGAGCGCGCCACTTCGACTAAACGCCAAACTTGGAGGGGCCCGTTTGTCGTGAGACTTCGCAAGCGAAAGGCGATAGAGAGCTACTGGCGAGAGCTGCCATCGCAGCTCGAGCGCGATTATGGAAAATCCAAGCACTACGCAGCCTGGCAGATTTGCCAAGCCGTGGACCGGTGCGGGCTCGATACCGACTTTAGCGGCTACGCCTTCGTGATCTTCATGAGTGCCGAGTCCTTCGCCCGGCTCCCGCCCGCGCTTGGCGGCACGCGGACGTATCAGGCGAAACGTCAGGAGCTTGCGGATACGTGGTTCTCAGGGGACCGAGAGTTTATGGCGCGCCACGGCTTTGCTGGACCCGATGTCGGGAAGGTGCCGGAGCATCCTTTGCTTGAAGGGATCGCTGATGACTTCGAGCCCTTTAGCAAACGATGGTGGCGCGGTCCTCTGTGAGCATCGGCTCAACTACGCCACTCGAGCAAAAAACGCTCGCCGTTTGACGGACAACGCGTATGATCGCAGCATTCCGATGCGCTTTTCAAGATACACCCACCTACGCGTTTTGCCCATCGCGTTTTGCAGCGACCCATTGAGGGGAGGCCTATGAATCCTTGGTTATTGCCGTGGCTGTGGATGTTCAGAACGCCCTTTAGCGGTGATGTGACTCAAGCCATCGCCCCCGTCACGAGTTGGTGGTCGCCACAGTTCGAGTTCAATTTTGCCGGTAACCGGCGAATCGAGGGCGAGGTCGTCGCGGATGTGGCGAGCTATGGAAAGCAGCTCGGTATCTTGTCGGAGGCGGTGCTCGAGCTTGCACAAGGCGAGCGCGGGCAAGCCATTGACCGATTGGAAGCACTGGCTGCTGAGATCGAAAAGATAAAGCAGCGCCACGTCGATACGTTAGAGCAACGCGCAAGAGCCGACTTGGAGCAACTAGCAGAGCGCGATCCATCGGCGCTACAGCGTTTGCTGGATGCCTACCGATGAAGCGAGTCAAGCGATGAGCGGCGAACTTCGATTGGAGGGCGGTTGCACCTGCCGCGAGCTACGCTACCGTCTGACGTCGAAACCGATGTTCGTACACTGTTGCCATTGCCGCTGGTGTCAGCGTGAGACCGGCGCGTCCTACGCATTGAATGCGATGATCGAAGCCGACCGAGTCGAGATGCTTGCCGGGGAGCCGCGCATGGTGGATACACCAAGCAACAGCGGCAAGGGACAGCGAATTTCACGTTGCCCCACGTGTCAGGTCGCCGTGTGGAGCACCTACGCGGGCGCGGGTGAAGCGGTTCGCTTTGTCCGTGTTGGGACCTTGGACGAGCCGGACCGCTTGCCGCCCGATATCCACATCTTCACGGCATCGAAGCAACCATGGGTCGTGCTGCCACCCGATGTCCCGGCCGTACCCGGCTACTACAAGGCGTCCGAGCAATGGCCTCGGCAAAGCTTGGAAAGACGAGCACTGTTGCAACAGAAGTCGCAACGCTAGGGACCCAGTCCTCGCTCCCGCTCCGCCATGAAACGCTACGATGGGATTATCTTTGACCTGGACGGTACGCTGTGGGACGCGAGCCGGGCATCGGCCACGGGTTGGAATGTCGCCCTCCGGACGGCTGGTGTAGCAGCCCGAGCTAAGGTGTCACGCGATGACATTAGAAGGGTGTCCGGCAAACCCTTCGCCGAGTGCGTGACTACGTTGTTTCCCAACCTATCGCCCACGGATGGTCCAAGATTGACCAAATGCTTGGACGAGCACGAGCGGTTGTACGTTGAAGCCGAAGGCGGCGATGCGTACCCCGCGGTCATCGATGGGGTGGAAGCGCTGGCGAAAGACTATCGCATGTTCCTCGTAAGCAACTGCCAGCACTGGTATCTGGAAGCCTTTTGGAAACACATCCCCATAGAGCGCTTCTTCCAGGACTGGGACTGTCACGGCGCCTCGGGGAACCCGAAGTCCGAGATGCTCAAGAGCATTGTTCAACGAAACGGGATCGGCCGGGCGATGTACATCGGCGACACCATGGCCGACAAGCATGCTTCTGACGCCGCGGGTGTCGACTTTGGCTTTGTCTCCTACGGGTTCGGCACCGCCGACGAGCCGACGGTATGCTTTGAATCCTTCCAAGCCCTGGTTGCGTGGTTTCGGGACACTACAGCCTAAGTAGGCGCTACGCCGCGAGTAGCATGGCGCATCGAGCACCTTGCGAAGCTTAACCCCGGATAGGTGTCTCCAAGCGCGGCTCTGGAACGTGCAATGAGCGCCGGAACCTCGCACCGTGTATGTGCGTTTAGCAGCTACCGGGTCAAGTCGTAGGAGAACACGTGAGAGACCTCGCACCCCATATCGTACGCCAACGGCTTCTCATCGAAGGCGTATACTCCGTCGATGCCGACCGGGCATTCATCGAGCGTTACCTGTTGGGTGTTGCCTCGCACTTGGACCTTCGCACCTATGGCGCCCCCGTCGTCCATGCGCCGGGCGGGCTTGGCAAAGAGGACAATCAAGGCTTTGATGCCTTCATCCCCCTGGTCGATTCCGGAATTTCGCTCTACGTGTGGAGCTCGGCAAAATTCTTTGCCACCGTGCTTTTTACGTGTAAAGCATTCGGTACCGAGCGCGTGATAGCTTTCACAAAAGAGTACTTTGGTGCACGGGAGATTGAACACCAGTCCTTTTAGCTGCGCGGTCGGGATGCGGACCGAAGCCGACAACAACGATGCATACAGCGGGTCGACGCCTATTGCGTAGGCAATAGAAGATTCTGGAGCAGGAGGAAACATGATTGTCGACAAGAACGTGAGACTGCTACGCGAAGGTTACAGGCTCTGGAATGAGAGCAAGGCGTCGAGCGTGGCCCACTGGATGAGCATGATCGCGGACGATGTGAAGTGGAGTTCATTGGCCGACGGCGCGCCTGGCGTGGAGTTCTCTCGTGCCTGCTGCTCCAAGAAGGAAGTCGCGCGCTACTTCGAAGAGCTGGGTCGCCAGTGGGAACTACTTCATTACACCGTTGACGAGTTCATCGCCCAGGGCGACCGCGTCGTCGCCATTGGAAGCTGTGCGTGGAAGAACAGACATAACGGGAACGTGGTCGAGACGCCAAAAGCCGACATCATCCGGATGAAGGATTCGAAGATTGTCGAGTTCTTCGAATTCTTTGACACGGCAAAGGCCATAGCAGCATCCCAATAACGAGTGGCGGGACCAAAGGATTGGCCGCTGGATGGAGAATCCCGGGGAAGAAGACCTGGAGCTCTTCTGAAGAACGGTGAAGCCCACAAAAAAAGGTCTCGCCGGTCACCCGGCGAGACCCCACTGCGAGTCCCTCGTTCACGGGGGGGAAGTGTGATGTGAAGGGGAAGGACTCGACCCAATTCTGTCCCAGCGGGAGCACGATTTTACGGTCATGGGTCACACTATGGTGTCGCCCAGAATCTATCGCCCAAGGCGCCGCGCACTTAAAGTGGTTTCGAGGAAAAGTTTCTGCGGAGGGATTTTCTCGAAACGACATTAACTATGGGCGATACCGGGCTGCAGAATAGACTATAATCGCGCGCCATGAAGCAAGAAGTACTCGAGTCGAACGCCTCGGCCAGCCGTCTCACGGTGTCTTGGCAGTATGCCGTCCCACAGCACTTTTTATCGGGGTTGATGCGCCGGGCGGCACGCATCAGAACGCCGTTTGTCAAAAACCAGCTCATCCATTGGTTTATCAATCACTACAAGGTCGATATGAGTCTGGCCGAGGAGCCCATCGCCACTGCGTACAGGGATTTCAACAGCTTCTTTACGCGTAAGCTGCGCGCGGATGCGCGCCCCATTACGCGCAACGCGCATACCTTGCTGTCTCCAGCCGATGGCCGTATAAGCGAGGCCGGACGGATCGAGCGCGACCAAGCCCTACAGAGCAAGGGGCATCCATTTAGCATACAGCTATTACTTGGCAACGATGCCGATTGGGCGAGCCGGTTTTCCAACGGGTCTTTTGTAAACGTGTACTTGTCACCCCGCGACTACCATCGCGTGCACATGCCCATCGACGGGGTGTTGAGACGGATGGTGTACGTGCCGGGGAGACTCTTTAGCGTCAATGACGCAACCACCCGGGCGGTTCCGCGGCTGTTCGTGCGCAACGAACGCGTCGCATTCTTCTTTGACACCGCGCTCGGTCCGCTTGCTCTGGTGATGGTGGGCGCGATTTTTGTCGGCAGCATCGAGACCGTATGGGCCGGGATGGTCACGCCTGCGGATATTCGCCGTATGCGTGTGTGGGATTACCTCGAAGACCAGAGTCTGTCGATCGCGCAGGGTGAAGAGGTCGGGCGTTTCAACATGGGTTCTACCGTGATACTGCTTGTGGCCAACCAAAGCATCGCACTCGACACCAGATGTTGCGCCGGTGAGACAGTTCGAATGGGGCAGAACATGGCGCGATTAGATGCCTAGTCCTCGCGCTCACCACGGCGCCCTCCGCAAGCGTTCGCCGGCCCGCTAAGCCAATGCCGCGAGGCACACGGCCATCAACCCCGTCGGGTAAATCCCGAGCGCCAGGATGGTCAAGGCGTTTGCGCTAAGCGCCACACCCATTCCCATTTCGGGTTCCACAGGGCTGGTGTCCGTTGCCTTCTCGAAGTAGATAAACCTGACCACACGCAGGTAATAGAACAAACCGATCACCGAGAAGAGCACCGCGACCACGGCGATCCAGACTTTGCCCGCCGCAACGATCTCCGACAGCACAAACCACTTTGCCCAGAACCCCAGGAATGGCGGCACGCCGGCCATGGAAAGCATGAGCAGGGCCATCAGCGCCGCGTACCAGGAGTTACGTTCGTTGAGCCCCTTGAAGTCCTCGATGTTGTCCGCTTCGAACCCCGCCCGGCTGAGCAAAATAACCATCGCAAAACCGCCGGCGGCCATGATCGCGTACACGATCACATAGAACATCGCGGCCGCATAGCTCTGCGGGGTGCCGGCGATGACGCCGAGAAACAAAAAGCCCACGTGAGCAATGGTGGAATAGGCGAGCAGGCGCTTGATATTGGATTGCGCGATGGCGACGACGTTGCCAAGACCGATGGAGAACACCGCCAAGATGGTCAGCATGTCCTGCCATTCGGTCTGCAACCCCGACAATCCGTCGACGAGAAGACGCATCAGCATGGCAAAGCCCGCGAGCTTGGGCGCGGTACCGATAAACAGCGTCACCGGTGTAGGCGCGCCCTCGTAAACATCGGGAACCCACATGTGAAAGGGCACGGCCCCGAGCTTGAAGGCGACACCGACGATGATGAAGACCAGACCAAAGACCAGCACCACGCCGCGTTCGGTCTCGTTGGTGACGGCCTGCGCAAGCTCGCCCAGATCGAGCGTGCCCGTGACGCCGTAGAGCATCGACATCCCATAGAGCAACATGCCCGACGCGAGCGCGCCGAGCACAAAATACTTCATGGCCGCCTCGGATGAGAGCACCGAGTCGCGGTTCAAGGCAACCATGGCGTAGAGCGAGAGCGACAAAAGCTCGAGCCCCAGGTAAACCGTCAGCAGGCTATGGGCCGACACCAGGACCATCATGCCAAGACAGGCAAACAAGCCGAGCACGTAGTATTCACCACGAAACAGATCGCGCTCACGCAAGTAGGTCTTTGCGTAGACAAAGGCGAAAAAGGTGAGCAGCAGGATCGCTTGTTTGAGCACAATGCTCATCCCATCGAGCACAAAGGTACCGCTCATCGTTATCTGGGGCGTGTCCGGGTTGACCGCGCCGACCAGTATGGATGTACCGATCAGTGCCCCGAGCGATAGCTGGTAGGTAACGAGCCGGTAGCGGTCCGAGATGTAGACATCAACCACCAATATTAGCGATGCCATGCAGAGCAGGAATATCTCGGGGCTGGCCGGCACAAAATCTGGGATGGGAAAGTTCATCGTCTGCTAGAGTTTCGACACCGATATGTGCTCCAAGAGATGGTTGACGCTGGGTCCGAGCACCTCTAACAGCGGCGCCGGCCACACACCAATCAACAGCACCGCAACCGCGAGCGCACCCAGCACGAAAACCTCACGCCCGTTGATGTCCGAGAGCCCCGCCACGCCCTCGTTGGCAACGGCTCCGTAAATCACACGCTTGTACATCCACAGCGTGTATGCGGCGCCGAGGATCAGAATGGTTGCCGCAAAAAATGCGATCCAGAAATTGGCCTGGAAGCTGCTCAGTATGACCATGAACTCGCCCACGAAGCCGGATGTGCCGGGGAGCCCGGAGTTGGCCATCGCAAACAGCATCATAAAGGCAGCAAACACCGGCATGGTGTTGACCACGCCGCCATAGTCGCCGATCTGACGGCTGTGTAGTCGCTCGTACATAACGCCAACACACAAGAACAAGGCACCCGAGATAAACCCGTGCGAAAGCATCTGCACCAGACCGCCTTGTATACCCAAGGCGGCAGCGTCGCTCGCCCCGCTGTCAATCAGGCTAAAAGCGATAAAGAAACCCAAGGTTGCAAAGCCCATGTGTGAGATCGAGGAGTATGCGATGAGCTTTTTCATGTCGGGCTGCATTAGGGCGACAAACCCAATGTAAACGATGGCCACCAAGGACAAGCCGATCATCAGCGCGGCCAGGGTCTGGCTTGCGTCGGGTGTAATGGGCAGGCTAAAGCGAACAAAGCCGTATCCACCCAGCTTCAACATGATCGCGGCAAGTATCACCGAACCGCCGGTCGGCGCCTCCACATGGGCATCTGGCAACCAGGTGTGCACCGGCCACATGGGTACTTTGACCGCAAAGGCAACAAGAAAGGCGATAAAGATGAGTATTTGCGGTGCATGCCCGAGCGGCAGCGCATGCATATCGAGGATGGAGAACGAGCCTGCTTGAGCATAAAGATACAAGATCGCCACCAGCATCAGGACCGACCCCAGGAAGGTGTACAAAAAGAACTTGACGGTCGCGTACACACGACGTTCACCGCCCCAGATGCCGATGATCAAGAACATCGGGATCAGCAACGCTTCCCAAAACACATAGAACAAAACGGCATCCAGCGCCGAGAACGCGCCGATCATCAAACCTTCCAGAACCAGGAAGGCCGCCATGTATTGCGGTACCTTGTACTGAATGACCTCCCAGCCGGCGATGACGACAAGCACCGTGGTAAAAGTAGTGAGCAGGATCAACGGCATCGAGATACCGTCGATACCGAGATGGTAATTGATAGAAAACGCATCAATCCACGGTGCCAGTTCCACGAACTGCATCTGGTAGGTGGACGTGTCAAAGAGTATGTAAAGCGGCAGCGATAGCAAGAAGGTCAATGCCGAGACCGCAAGCGCGACAGCCCGGGCGGTCGAGGCGGACTTGCCCCCGCTGCCAAGCAATACCCATATGCCACCTACGATGGGTGTCCACACGACGAGGCTGAGCCATGGTAGTCCGGTGGTCATGTTCGCTAACCCATCATCCAACGCGCGAAGAACAGCAGGCCAAGCAGACCGAGAATCATCGCGAACGCATAGGTGTATAGATAGCCCGTCTGCACGTGTCGAACGATAGTCGCCACCCAACCGACGGTACGCGCGGAACCGTTGACCATGATCCCATCGATAAGCGTCACATCTCCGACGCGCCACAAGAGCTTGCCGATCAGTCTCGCGCCCCCGGCGAACACGATCTCGTTGAAGCGGTCGAAGCCGTACTTGTTGACCAGCGCCCAGTAGACCAGCTTGAACTGCTGGCTGAGTTTCTCGGGCAGACCGGGGCGGTAGGAGTAAAGGAACCAGGCAACGGCGACACCCGCAATCGCAAGATATAGCGGCGGCGTCTTGAAGGCGTGCCCGATGAGCCCAACAACCCCGTGATAGGACCCGCCCGCCTCCGCAAGTACGTCATTCTCGGGCCTGACAAAGATGGAGTCTCCAAAGAAATCACCAAACAACATCGGCCCGATCAACGGCCAGCCGATGACGACGGAGGGCACCGCTAGCGCGACCAGCGGCACGGTAACTACAAGCGGCGACTCGTGCAAATGCTGACGCGTGTGTTCGTCCATACGTTCCTTACCGTGGAAGACCATGAAGTACAGGCGGAAGCTGTACAAGGCGGTGACAAAGACGCCGAGCAGCACGCTCCAATACGCAAACCCCGACCCCGGAATCTCGGAGAAGTGCACTGCCTCGATTATCGAGTCCTTTGAATAGAAGCCGGAGAAGCCCGGTGCCGCAATCAAGGCCAGGGAACCTATCAGCACACAGATCCAGGTGACAGGCATGTATTTTCGCAGCCCGCCCATCTTGCGCATGTCTTGCTCGTGATGCATCGCGATGATGACCGACCCCGCACCCAGAAACAGCAATGCCTTGAAGAAGGCATGCGTTGCCAGGTGGAAAATGCCCGCCGCGTATGCCGACGCCCCGAGGGCGACCGTCATGTAGCCGAGCTGTGAGAGCGTCGAGTACGCCACCACGCGTTTGATGTCGTTTTGGACCAAACCCAGTAAACCCATGAAGAACGCGGTGATGGCGCCAATCACGATCACAAAGCTCAGTGCGGTGGGCGAGAATTCAAACAAGGGAGACATGCGCGCCACCATGAAGATACCCGCCGTCACCATAGTTGCCGCGTGGATTAGTGCCGAAATGGGTGTCGGGCCTTCCATCGAGTCGGGCAACCACACATGCAAGGGCACTTGCGCGGATTTGCCCATTGCACCGATAAACAGCAACACGCACACCACCGTGAGAACCGACCATGGCTGTCCCGGGAAAACCTGGATGGTGACGTGGCGCAGAGCTTCGGCGTTCTCGAACACCGGTCCATAGTGCAAGGTGCCGAAATACATGAGCACCGCGGCGATACCCAGCACAAAGCCGAAGTCCCCCACCCGGTTGACCAGAAATGCCTTGAGATTGGCGTAGATCGCGGAGTCGCGCTCGTACCAGAAGCCGATGAGCAGGTAAGACATCAAGCCGACGCCTTCCCAGCCAAAGAAGAGCTGAAGGAAGTTGTTGGCCATACACAGCATGAGCATGAAAAAGGTAAACAGCGCGATGTAGCTGAAAAAGCGCTGGTAACCCGGGTCATCGCTCATGTATCCGATGGTGTATATATGCACCATGAGCGAGACGAAGGTGACGACCACCATCATGGTGACGGTCAGCTGGTCAACCAGAAACCCGATTTCCAGACGCAGCCCGTTGATTACGCCCCACGTGTAAACACTGAACTCGTAGATGTTGGCTTCGGCGCCGGCGAAGGGGTTAACGTCGCTAAAAGCGTATATCGACAACAGACACGAGACGGCGACGCTGCCGATGGTGACCAGATGGGCACCTTGGCGGCCGATCGCGCGTCCGAATAGCCCCGCCACAACCCCACCGACCAAAGGAGCAAACGCGGCGATTATGAGCACGGTCTTCATCGAATTGTCTAGCCTTTCATCGAGCTCAAGTCGTCGACATTAATGCTGCTGCGATTACGAAACAGCACCACCAGTATCGCCAAACCGATCGCTGCCTCCGCGGCGGCCACCGTCAGTATGAAAAACACGAACACCTGGCCCGCCAAGTCTCCGAGGTAATGAGAGAAAGCGATGAAGTTGATGTTCACCGAGAGCAGCATGAGCTCTATCGCCATCAAAAGAATAATGACGTTCTTACGATTGAGAAAAATGCCTGCCATGCTCAGACAGAACATGATGGCGCCCAGTACCAACACCTCGGACAAGGCGATCATTGGTTCATTCCCACACCCGGGTCGCCTTCGTCGGGCGAGCGCGACTGCTCGGCAGGCATCTTGACCAGGCGCACCCGGTCCGCACGTCTGACCGCCACTTGTTTCTCGGGGCGCTGTGTCTTCACACCCTTGCGCCGCCGCATGGTCAGCGCAATCGCTGCGACGATTGCGACCAAGAGGATCACGGCAGCGATCTCGAAGGGAAAGACGTACACCGTGTACAGCACGCCGCCGAGCGCCTTGGTATTGCTGTAGTCCGCGGGTTGACCTTCGGGTTTTGGAAAGGCTTCCAGGTCGAACTGCCCCGCCCCGATCACCAAGATTATCTCGATGACGATCAACGCGGCCACGAGACCACCTACCGGGAGATAGCGTATGAACCCTTCCCTCATTGGAGCGACGTTGATATCTAGCATCATGATGACAAACAAGAACAGCACCATCACCGCGCCGACGTAGACCAGCACGAGCGTGATGGCGAGAAACTCGGCTTCGAGCAGGAGCCATATCGCAGCGCTGCTAAAGAATGCTAGAACGAGAAACAAGGCCGCGTGCACCGGGTTGCGTACGGTGATGACCATGGTGCCGGCAAATACAAGCAACACGGCGAAGAAATAATATACAAGGTACGCGAACATGAGTTTTTCTAGCTTATGCGGCTCGCGCTAAGCGGCCGACCTCCCCTTAATCCCCAAAAAACGTACTTGGCGCCCCTTGCGCTTAGCGGTACAGGGCCTCGCGTGCACGGTCCGCCGCAAGCTGACTCTCCACCCGGTCGCCCACCGCGAGCAGCTTTTCCTTGGTCATAAGCAAGTCGCCGCGCTTTTCGCCGTGGTATTCGTAGATCCTGGTCTCGACAATGGAGTCGACGGGACAAGACTCCTCGCAAAACCCGCAAAAGATACACTTCGTCAGGTCGATGTCATAGCGTGTGGTGCGCCGCGTTCCGTCGTCACGCGGCTCCGACTCGATTGTAATCGCGAGCGCGGGGCACACCGCCTCGCAGAGCTTGCACGCAATACAGCGCTCCTCACCGTTCGGGTATCGCCGCAATGCATGGAGGCCCCTGAACCGGGGCGATTGTGGTGTCTTTTCCTCGGGGTATTGGATGGTGAACTTGCGAGAGAACAAGTAGCTGCCCGTCAAGCGCATCCCCTTGAGCAGCTCCCAGAGGAAAAAGCTCTTGAAGAAGTGTTGCATGTTACTCATGCATGCTCCACGCGTTTCGCGTCAGAAAGACCATGTCAGTCAAACCACCAGCCAAAGCTCGTTTCGATCAACACACCGGTGACCACAATCCAGATGATTGTGATCGGTATAAACACCTTCCAGCCCAAGCGCATAATCTGATCGTATCGATAACGCGGGAAGGTAGCCCGAAACCAGAGATAAAGAAATATGAACAGCGCGATCTTGAGCACGAACCAGTGCCAGCCGGGGCCGATCAGGCTCCCGAGCACCGGGAGGTCCAACAGCGGCTGGAACAACGCAATGCCTTCAATCGGTGACAGCCAGCCACCCAGGAACATGACCGCGGCCAAGGCGCTGATCAGCAGCATGTTGGTGTATTCGGCGAGGAAAAACACGGCGAACGCCATCCCCGCATACTCGACATGGAAACCGGCGACGATTTCTGACTCGCCTTCCGCCACATCGAAGGGCGCCCGGTTCGTCTCCGCAACACCCGAGATGAAGTAGACCACAAACAGCGGCAGCAGCGGGAGCCAGAACCAGTGCAGCAAGCTGCCCTGCTGCGCGAGCACGATCTCACGCAAGTTCAGACTACCCGCGGCCATCAGGACCCCGACCAAAGCAAAGCCCATTGCGATCTCGTAGGCGACGATCTGCGCCGCCGAACGCATCGCGCCTAGCAGCGCGTACTTCGAGTTCGACGCCCAACCCGCGATGATGACGCCGTAGACACCGAGCGAGGTCATGGCCAAGATATAAAGCAGCCCGGCGTTCACATTCGCCAGGACCAGACCGTCATCGAAGGGAATGACCGCCCAGGCGGAAAAAGCCGTGGCCAGCGAGACGACCGGCGCAATCACAAAAAGCACCCGGTTCGCACCCGCCGGCAGAATGATTTCCTTTAGCGCGAGCTTGACGACGTCCGCAATGGGTTGCAGCCAGCCCTTTGGCCCCACCCGATTGGGGCCCAAACGCACCTGTATGTAACCGATGATCTTGCGCTCGGCGAAGGTGGTGTAGGCGACGCACAGGATCACCGGGATCAATATCGCGATGATGCCCCCGAGGATCCGGGCGAAGAGTAAAAGGTCCTCATTCATTGGCGGGCTCGACTTGCGCACTACGCAAGGCAACGGGGCCAAAGGTGGGGCCCAAACCCACGCTGCCCGGTACCCCGCCGTGGACGTTGACACAATCGTCCGCAACGCGTGGGTCGATCACCACATCGAGCGTGACTTGGGTGCCGTTTTGCGCAACGCCGACTCTCATGCCCGCGACGAGCTGCAAGCGCTTGGCCGTGCTCTCGTTCACGCGGGCCGCGGCCTGCGTTGCCGCGCTCGTCTTTTGCAGTGCATCGGCTCTGCGTACCACAGGGTCTACCGCATACAGTGGTGTGTCGCCGACGCGCGTGAGGTGCGCGTCGGGTGGCTCGGGCAAGGACGCACCCGTATGCCAAGCGCCTGCGTTTGTCGGCAGCGCGGCGGGTATGTGCACCCGGAGCTGGTCCTGAATACCGTCCACATCGACATAGTCGAAGCCCGCCACGTCAAACAGGTTGCCCAGCACGCGCAGCACCTTCCATGCGGGACGGGCCTCACCTTGCGGGGACACCGCGGCGTCGAAGCGCTGCCAGCGACCCTCCACGTTCACATAGCTCCCGGAGGTTTCGGCGAACGGCGCAACCGGCAGCAGAACATCCGCATATTCCTCCATAACCGGTGTCTTGAAGGCGGTCATACAAACCACCGAAGACGCATTTTGCAATGCCGACAGCGCCACGGCGCTGTCCACGCAATCGAGCTCGGGCTCTAGGCCGAGCAGCACATATCCGGGCAGCTTGCTAGCGAACATCTCCAGCGCGTTGAGCCCGCGCTGCGGCGCCTCGTCCCCACCGGGCAGACGGTGCGGGAGGTGTCCGGCCAAGGCGGCGCCAACCGAGTTTGCGCCCTGCGCCAGATAACCAAAGACCGCATCGATCCCCTCGGCAATGCCCCCGGCTAGGGCGCGAATGGCTGCCGCATCCGGGTGGGCCATCGCGCTTGGTCCAACGAGCACCGTCGCTCGCTCCGCCGTGCTTAGCAGCTCGGCAAAACGTTCATGCTCGGGGGACATCGAGACGCCTTGCAGCATGGCGCTCATGTCGCCGCTCATCCGTCCGGTTGCGCGGGCGATAGCCGCGAGCTCGACGGGCATCACCAACGGGTTGACGATGCGCTTGTGAGCGATGTCGATGTTGATATCGTAATCGATGGCATTGAGCAACATGACCTTGGCGCCACGATGTGTCGCCTTGCGCAGGCGGTGATTCACCATCGGTTGCTCGAAACGTACGTTGGACCCAACGAGCAGCACCGCGTCGGTGTCCTCCAGGGCCGCCAGCCTTTGTCCAAGCCAAGGCGCCAGTGGCGCACGCCCGTCATCGCTAAAGTCGCTTTGGTACACGCGATGGTCGATGTTTGCGCAACCCACGCCGCGCATCAGTTTCTGCAGCAGGAAGTGCTCTTCGGTGGTCGCGCTCGGCGAGGCCAAGGCCCCCAATGCGCCGGCACCCTGCTCCGTGATAACAGCCCGCAAGCGGTCGGCGGCGGTCGACAAGGCGGTTTCCCAGTCCACCTCCTCCCATCGGTCCTTGACCTTAATCATGGGTGCGAGCAGACGGTCGCTGCTGTACAAACCGTCGTAGCTAAAGCGGTCCCGGTCGGACAACCAGACCTCGTTGACCGCCTCGTTCTCCTTTGGGACGACACGCATGACGCGGTTGCTCTTGACGTGCAGATGCAGATTCGAACCCACACCGTCGTGTGGCGCGATGGTATCGCGTTGCTGCATTTCCCAAGAGCGCGCCTTGTAGCGAAATGGTTTTGAGGTCAGCGCGCCGACCGGACACACGTCGATCATGTTACCGGAGAGCTCCGAGTCGACGCTGCGCTCGATAAAGGTGCCGATGCGAGCATTCTCGCCCCGCCCCGTCATGCCCAGCTCGGGCATACCGGCGATCTCGGTGCCGAAACGCACGCAACGCGTGCAGTGGATGCAGCGTGTCATGTCGGTCGCGATCAAGGTGCCGAGATTCTCGCTCGGGACAACGCGTTTGCGCTCGCTAAAGCGTGAAAGGTCGCGGCCGTAGCCCATGGCGACATCTTGCAGCTCGCACTCGCCGCCCTGGTCGCAAATGGGGCAATCGAGGGGATGGTTGATCAGCAAGAACTCCATCACAGACTTCTGCGCCTGGACCGCCAACGGCGAGCGGGTGAAGACTTTCATCCCTTCGTTCACCGGCGTTGCACAGGCTGGTAAAGGCTTTGGCGCCTTCTCGACCTCGATCAAACACATCCGGCAGTTGGCCGCCACACTCAGCTTTTTGTGGTAACAGAAGCGCGGGATGAGAATGCCGTTGTCATCGGCCACCTCGATGATCATCGACCCCTTGCGGGCACGGTAAGCGGTGCCGTTGATTTCCAGGTTTACGGTGTCGTCAGTCATGATGATGCCGGCTGCGTGCCCTCGCCGCTATGCAGCCTCCGGTAAGGGTTCGACTCCGGGCGGGTACCGGCCGTGGTCGATATGGTATTGGAACTCGTCGCGGAAATGCTTGAGAAAGCTTTGCACCGGCCACGCGGCCGCATCGCCGAGAGCGCAAATGGTCCGACCTTCGATATTGTTCGCGACATCGACCAGCAGGTCCAGCTCCTCTTGACGCGCGTCGCCCTTTTCGATTCGACAGAGCACGCGGTACATCCAGCCGGTGCCTTCACGGCACGGCGTGCACTGCCCGCATGACTCCGCGAAGTAAAAGCGCGCGATCCGCCGCAGAACGCTCACCATGGACGTGGTCTCGTCCATGACCACGACCGCACCCGACCCGAGCATCGACCCCGCTTTCATCAGCGAGTCGTAGTCCATGTCGGTTTCCATCATGATATCCCCCGGAACGACCGGCACCGACGAGCCGCCGGGGATCACCGCTTTCAGACGACGGCCGTCGCGCACGCCACCGGCCAGCTCCAAGAGATCGCGGAAGGGTATACCAAGCCCCACCTCGAAGTTGCCCGGGTTGTTGACATGACCCGAGACGGAAAACAGCTTGCAACCTCCGTTGTTGGGCCGCCCCAGCTCCAAGAACCACTGCGCGCCGTTGCGCATGATCGCCGGCGCCGATGCAAAGGTCTCGGTATTGTTGACCGTGGTCGGCTTGCCGTACACACCGTAGTTGGCGGGAAAAGGCGGCTTGAAGCGTGGCAGTCCCTTCTTACCCTCCAGCGATTCGAGCAGGGCGGTCTCCTCGCCACAGATGTATGCGCCCGCGCCCAGGTGGCTGTACAGCTCGAAGTCGACCCCCGTGTTCATTATGTTCTTGCCGAGCAAGCCCTCGGCGTAGCTCTCGCGTAACGCGCCTTCGAAACGCTCATAGGGCTCATCCATAAACTCGCCGCGCATGTAGTTGTAGCCCACCGTCGCGCCCATCGCGTACCCGCCGATCGCCATGCCCTCGATGAGGGCGTGCGGGTTGTAGCGCAGTATGTCGCGGTCCTTGCAGGTCCCAGGCTCGCTTTCGTCGGAGTTGCATACGATGTATTTCTGGCCGGTGTACTTCTTTGGCATGAAGCTCCATTTCAAGCCGGCGGGAAATCCAGCGCCACCGCGCCCGCGCAAACCGGAATTCTTTATCTCCTCGATGATGACCTCGGGTGGCGTCTTCTCGGCGAGTATCCGCCGCCATGCCTCGTAGCCACCGACTTTCGAATAACTCTCCATCGACCAGGGCTGGTCGAACTGGAGCGTGCTCATGCAAACTTCATTGGCCATGCGGCTACTCCAGACGGTCCAAGATTGCGTCGACCTTCTCCGGCGTCAAATTCTCGTAGAACTTGTGGTCGACCATCATCATCGGTGCCCCGCGACACGCCGCGAGACACTCTTCCTCGCGCTTCAAGTAGAACCGGTTGTCGGCGGTGCTCTCCCCGACCTTGATCCCGAGCTTTTGCTCGATGTATTGCAAGATGGCGTCGCCCCCGCAAAGCATGCAGGAGATGTTGGTGCACACGGAGATGCTGTGCCGACCCACCGGCTCCAGCTCGAACATGGAATAGAAGCTCGCCGCCTCGTAGACCCAGATCTTTGGCAGCTCCAAATAGTCCGCCACCGCGTCCATGAGCTCACTGGTCAAATAACCACCGTTCTCATGCTGCACCTCGCGCAGTGCAGCGAGCACGGCGGAACGCTTTTGGTCGGGGGGATACTTCTGCACCCAACGGTCAATTTCGGCGCGTGCATGCTCGGACAACATCGCGCTGTCGGTTTGCTCGTGCATTAACGGTCGATCTCGCCAAAGACGATATCCTGTGTGCCGATGATGGCCACGACGTCGGCGAGCATATGCCCGCGCACCATCTCGTCCATCGCCGCGAGATGCGCAAAGCCCGGCGCGCGTATCTTAAGGCGATAAGGTTTGTTTGCCCCATCGGAGACGAGATAGATCCCGAACTCTCCCTTTGGAGCCTCGACGGCGGCATAGGTCTCACCTTCCGGTATACAAAAACCCTCCGTGAACAGTTTGAAGTGATGAATCAAGGCCTCCATGTCCTCTTTCATCTCCTCGCGCCGCGGCGGAGCCAGCTTGTGGTCATCGACCATGACCGGTCCGGGGTTAGCTCGAAGCCAGTCCGCACACTGCTTGACGATCCGGGTCGATTGACGCAGCTCCTCTATACGCACCAGGTATCGGTCGTAGCAGTCGCCTTGCACACCAACGGGGATATCGAAGTCCATCTGGTCGTAGACTTCATAGGGTTGTTTCTTGCGCAGGTCCCACTCGACACCCGACCCTCTGAGCATCGGTCCGGAGAAGCCGAGCTGGTGAGCGCGCTCGGGCGTCACGACGCCGATGCCAACGGTACGCTGCTTCCAGATTCTGTTGTCGGTGAGCAGGGTCTCGTACTCGTCCACACAGCTCGGAAAACGCTCGGCGAATGCGTCTATGAAGTCCAGCAACGAGCCCTCTCGCGTCTCGTTCAAGCGGCGCGTCTCGCGCTCGTTACGGCCCGCCCCGCTTTGAAACTTCGGCATTGCATCGGGCAAATCCCGGTACACGCCGCCCGGCCTGTAGTAGGTCGCATGCATGCGCGTCCCCGAAACGGCCTCGTAGCAGTCCATGAGGTCCTCACGTTCGCGGAAGCAATACAAGAACACCGTCATCGCCCCGATATCCAGACCGTGCGCGCCCAACCACATGAGATGGTTGAGGATGCGGGTGATCTCGTCGAACATGACCCGAATGTATTGGGCCCGGAGCGGCGGGGTCACCCCCAGCAAGCGCTCCATTGCGAGAACGTAGGCGTGCTCGCTGCACATCATCGACACATAGTCCAACCGGTCCATGTAGCCGATGCTCTGGTTGTAGGGCTTGCTCTCGGCGAGCTTCTCGGTTGCCCGGTGTAACAACCCGATGTGCGGGTCGGCGCGTTCGATGATCTCGCCGTCCATCTCGAGCACCAGACGCAACACACCGTGCGCCGCCGGGTGTTGCGGGCCGAAGTTCATCGTCAGGTTGCGGATCTCAGGCATCCGCGTCTTCCTTGCTTCGCGCGGGCGCCACATAGCGATTGTCGTGGCGAATCACCCGCGGGACCAGCGTACGCGGTTCGATCGACACCGGCTCGTAAACGACGCGCTTGCGCTCCGGGTCGTAGCGCATCTCCACTTGACCAATGAGCGGAAAGTCCTTTCTAAAGGGATGTCCGATAAAGCCGTAGTCGGTGAGGATTCGACGCAGGTCGGGGTGCCCCTCGAAGAGAATACCGAACAAGTCGAAGGCCTCGCGTTCAAACCAGTTGGCCGAGTTCCAAACCTCGACTACCGAGGGGACGAGCGCCGGCTCGCCGGTTGCGTAGGTACGTACCCGAACCCGCTGGTTATTGCTCAATGACAACAGGTGATATACGACAGCGAAACGGGGGACATCGACTTTCCGGTCAACATAACCACCAAGGTCCACACCGCGTGAATATCCCGAGGAGCTCACCTGTTCGCTTGTTTCCCAATCGGCCTCGCCGTAGGTCGAGTAGTCGACCGCACACAGGTCCATGAGCTGTGAAAAGCCGAGCGCCTCCTCGTCGCGGAGTAGACGACACAGCTCGATCAAGCGGTCCCTCGACACCTCCACGGTGACCTCGTCACGTTGCACCGTGCACCGGGTGACCAGGGCGCCCAGTCGGTCTTCGACGCGGGACTTCAGCGTCTCCGCAGCTATGCGCATCGAGAAGTTCCTCAGCGAGCGATGGTGCTCGTCCGTTTGATCTTGTTTTGAAGCTGGAGAATACCGTAGATCAGCGCTTCCGCGGTCGGCGGACACCCGGGCACGTATATATCCACAGGGACGATCCGGTCGCAGCCGCGTACCACGGAGTAGGCATAATGGTAATAGCCGCCGCCGTTCGCGCACGAGCCCATCGATATGACCCAGCGCGGCTCCGCCATCTGGTCGTATACCTTGCGCAAGGCCGGCGCCATTTTGTTGACCAGGGTGCCGGCCACGATCATGACGTCCGACTGCCTGGGGCTGGGGCGAAAAACAACGCCAAAACGGTCCAGGTCATAACGTGCCGCGCCAGCATGCATCATCTCTACTGCGCAGCAAGCCAAGCCAAAGGTCATGGGCCACATGGACCCTGTGCGTGCCCAGTTGATCAGCTTGTCGGCGGTGGTCGTGACGAAGCCTTCCTCGAGAATACCTTCTATTCCCATTCGAGCGCCCCTTTCTTCCACTCGTAAACAAAGCCGATAACCAGTATTCCGAGGAAAACCATCATTGCCAAAAAACCGAACAATCCAATCTCGTCCAGAACAATCGCCCAGGGAAACAAGAACGCGATCTCGAGGTCGAAAATGATGAAAAGGATGGCGACGAGGTAGTAGCGGACATCGAACTTCATCCGCGAGTCTTCAAAGGCCTCGAAGCCACACTCGTACGGGGAAAGCTTTTCGGAATCGGGCCGGCGGGGTCCGAGAACCGCGCCCGCCGTGAGCAAGACCACACCCAGGCCAACAGCGACGATGACGAAAATCAAAATGGGGAGATAATTTTCAACCATGACGCGTGCGCTTTTGAGTAACTCCTAAACAACAACGTAGGATTGAGATGCATGCACCTCAACGACGACGCACTTTAGGTCAGGCGATCATTTCTGTCAAGGGTTTCCAGGTCAGAAAGCTTTTTTAAATCAGTCTGTTACGCGAACTTTGACAAATAATTTCGCCACCTGGTCGCAAAGCACCAAACCCACGTAGCACTAGCTGGTGCCGATGGCCGGACTCGAACCGGCACGGCTTGCGCCACTGCCCCCTCAAGACAGCGTGTCTACCAATTCCACCACATCGGCAATGTCTTTTTGCCGCTACAGTATATTCGCGTGCGGCGCCGCTTACTCGTCAGGTGGTGCCGCGGGCGCCGGCGGCGAATCGGGCACCGCCGGTGCGCTTTTCGGCGCAGGAGGCGCATCCAGCTCGGGTACGCCCGGCACGGTACCCTCGGTCGCGGTCTGCGTCGTGGCAGGTCCCACCCGGTCGACAACGCTGCCTCTGTCAACGGACTGCGACGCGAGCCACGCAAGCGTCAAGCTGGTCAGAAAAAACACCGTAGCCAGTATTGTTGTCATACGGGTCAGGAACGACGTGGGACCGCGGCTGCCAAACACCGAGCCCGAGGCTCCGCTCCCAAAAGCGGCTCCGGCGTCCGCACCACGACCATGTTGTATGAGCACTAGCGCGATCAAGGCAACCGCGACAAGCACATGGAGCATCAACAATATCGACTGCATCTAGTTACTCCGCGGACTCGCAAATCGCCAGGAAGTCATCGGCATTGAGCGCGGCACCACCAATGAGGCCTCCATCGATCTCCGGCATGGCAAAAAGCGCCCGCGCATTCGACGGCTTAACGCTGCCACCGTACAGGATCCGAACCCCATTGGCCACTTGCTCATCGTGCGCGGCGACTCGCGCACGAACAAATCCATGTACGTCGTTTGCCTGCTCCGGTGTCGCGGTGAGTCCGGTTCCAATTGCCCAAACGGGCTCGTAGGCAATGACGGCCGCGCGCAGCGACGCGACGCCGATTTCTTCTAATACACAATCGAGCTGCTCGGCTACCACGTCCTCGGTCGCTCCGCTCTCACGCTGTTCCAAAAGCTCGCCAACACAAACGATGGGGGAGACGCCCGCCGCAAGTAAACGGCTACACTTTAGCGCCACTTCCTGGCTCGATTCACCAAACAAGGTGCGTCGCTCCGAGTGTCCGACGATAGCGTAACGGCAGCCGAGGTCGGCAAGCATCTCGGCCGCAACCTCTCCGGTGAACGCGCCCGGTTGCTCTTTGGCGACGTTCTGGGCACCAAGCGCGATTTCGCTTCCGGCCAACAGGCCGCGAACGTGGTCGAGGTATACGAAAGGAGGACACACCGCTATTGACACGCCGGCCGCCCGCGGCGCGCCGGTGACGATTCCGCCTACCAGCTCGCGGATGCCGTCCAACGAACCGTGCATCTTCCAGTTTCCAACGACCAAGGGCTCGCGCATGACTAATTGATTTGACCGCGTCGTTCGGGATTGAAGTGGTTCGGAAACCGACTCGTCTAGGTTAATGCCATCTTGGCGGGCGCCAAGCTTAATGGCGAGACTGTTTTAAATCAATGGTCGCCAGACCGCGCTGAAGCCAAGACACTTCGACGCCTTGCGTCAGGTTCAGGTGTAGCCGAACGCCTACGTGCGCTAGCGGACGGGCCTTGTTAAGCGGCTCTCTCGGCCGCGGCTTGTCGCACCGCACTCGCTAGGTTGTGCGCGACGGTCTCGACCTGCGCGTGGTCTCGACCTTCAACCATCACACGCACGACCGGCTCGGTGCCGGAGGGGCGAAGCAATACGCGACCTTCGTTGCACAGCTCTGTCTCGGCGCGCTCCACGGCCGCCTGCACGACCGGTGCCTGGGTCAGTCCCTCACGACGCTCTACCTTGACGTTGACGATGAGCTGTGGGTGCTTGACCATCCCCTTCTTCATTTCATTGAGCGACTTGCCGCTACCGATGGTCGCGGCGATCACCTGCAGCGCTGCTACGATGCCATCACCGGTTGTCATTCGGTCCAGGCAAATGATGTGTCCGGATGTTTCCCCACCCAGCGGCCAACCACCGCGTTGCATCATCTCCAGTACGTAGCGGTCGCCGACCTGCGCGCGCTCGAGCTTGATGCCCCGCGCCGCCAGCGCGTGCTCCAAGCCGATATTGGTCATGACGGTACCCACGACGACACCGTTGAGCGAGCGGCTATCCCGGCGGGCCTCGGCAATGATGAACAACAGCTCATCCCCGTCGAGTATCTCCGCCCGGTCGTCCACCATCACCACCCGGTCCCCATCGCCGTCAAAGGCGATACCAAGGTCAGCCTTGGTCGCGGCAACACGCTCGCGTAGCGCGTCGGGTGCCGTGGACCCAACGCCATGGTTGATGTTCAATCCATCCGGTTCGACCCCGATGGGGATGACAGTGGCGCCAAGCTCACGAAAGACGCTTGGCGCAACATGGTAGGTCGCCCCATGCGCACAATCCACGACGATCTTGAGGCCCTTGAGACTGAGGCCGTAAGGCACGGTGCTTTTGCAAAACTCGATATAGCGACCCGCGGCGTCTTCCATGCGCTGCGCCTTGCCAAGCTGGTCAGAGCTGACGGTTTGCATCGGCCGCTCCATTTCCGCCTCGATGGCGAGCTCGATATCGTCTGGAAGCTTGCTGCCATCCTTGGAGAAAAACTTGATACCGTTGTCGCAGTACGCATTGTGCGACGCACTGATCACGATACCCGCCTGCGCGTGAAGCGTACGGGTCAGGTAGGCGATGGCCGGTGTCGGCATCGGGCCGAGCAGCCGAATATCAACGCCTGCGGCGGATAAACCGGCCTCGAGTGCGGATTCGAACATGTACCCGGAGATACGCGTGTCTTTGCCGATGATGACTTTGCCGTCACCCCCAGGGGCCAAAACGCGCCCCGCAGCCCAACCAAGACGGAGCATAAAATCAGGTGTAATGGGCTCCACGCCAACCCGGCCCCGTATCCCGTCTGTGCCAAAGTATTTTCGCTTAGCGTTCATAGGCTAATAGTAGCTGACACGGGCAAGCGCTTCGAGCGTTCGATCGATAGGTAAATCACAGCCTGGTCCAGCGCCGGCGGGGGGCGCAGTGGACGTGCGGATACGGGGATGGATATCGGCCGTGACACGCGCGCAACCCTGGCCGCGTCGGCGCAGGGCTCAGTCTGCCGTGAGCATCCGATGATGCGGTCCTTTGCGTCAAAGGTGCTTACAAACTCTCTGTGTTTCATTGACTTAAGAGCGGCCCCGTGTGCGCACCAGCAAAACGTGGGGCCGATGTTAGGAACAGAGATGCGACGCTACCCTGGGCGTGCAGCAGCGGCGCGCTCCACGTCAGAGCGCACGGCCGCGGGGAAATCGGGTTGAGGTCTTAGTGCGAGCTTGCTGGCCCGCCGATTTTGCTCGATGGCGACTGCTCGTCCTTGCCCTTCGGCTCCACCTCGTTTTGGCTGTCCGGCGGCGTATCGGAGTCGGAATCCGACCAGTCCTCCGGCGGACGTGGGACTTTGCCGAGCATGATGTCGCCGATCTGCGTGGAATCGATGGTCTCGTACTTCATCAGTGCGTCGGCCATCAGATGGAGGGTGTCGATACCGTCATTGAGAATACGCTCGGAGCGCTCGTAGTTCCGGTCGATGACCTTCCTCACTTCCTCGTCGATCACATGCGCGGTCTCGTCGGACAAAAGCTTGTGTTGCGTCACGCTGTGACCCAGAAACACCTCGCCCTGGTCCTCGCTGTAAACCAGCGGACCAAGCCGTTCGGAGAGCCCCCACTTGGTCACCATATTGCGGGCAATCTCGGTGGCACGCTGGATGTCGTTGCTCGCGCCCGTCGTCACGCTTTCCGCGCCGAAGATCAGCTCCTCTGCGATGCGCCCGCCAAAGAGACTGGATATCTGACTTTCCAACCGCTCCTTGCTGTAGCTGTAGCGGTCTTCCTCGGGCAAGAACATCGTCACGCCCAGGGCTTTGCCACGCGGAATAATGCTGACCTTGTAGACGGGGTCGTGCGAGGGTACGGACAATCCCACAATGGCGTGCCCTGCCTCGTGATAAGCGGTGAGCTTTTTCTCGTCGTCGCTCATCACCATGGACTTGCGTTCGGAGCCCATCATGATCTTGTCTTTGGCACGCTCGAAATGGTCCATGCCCACGGTGCGAACGTTTTCACGCGCGGCGAACAGCGCGGCCTCGTTGACGAGGTTGGCCAGATCGGCACCGGAGAAACCGGGCGTACCACGTGCGATGATGTTCGGCTTGACGTCTTTATCGAGCGGCACGCGACGCATGTGCACTTTGAGGATCTGCTCTCGCCCGCGTATGTCCGGCAGCGGAACGACCACCTGACGGTCGAAGCGGCCGGGACGAAGCAATGCCGGGTCAAGCACATCGGGGCGGTTGGTCGCGGCGATCACGATCACCCCCTCGTTACCGTCAAAGCCGTCCATCTCCACCAGCAACTGGTTTAGCGTTTGCTCGCGCTCGTCATGACCGCCGCCCAGACCGGCACCACGATGGCGGCCCACGGCGTCGATCTCATCGATGAAGATGATGCACGGTGCGTGCTTCTTCGCCTGCTCGAACATGTCGCGCACACGCGAGGCGCCGACGCCGACAAACATCTCGACGAAGTCGGAACCGGAAATTGTAAAGAAGGGAACCTTTGCTTCGCCCGCAATCGCCTTGGCGAGCAGTGTCTTACCAGTCCCGGGTGATCCGACCATGAGAACGCCGCGCGGGATCTTTCCGCCGAGCTTTTGAAACTTGCCTGGGTCCTTCAAGAAGTCGACCAGCTCTGCTACTTCTTCCTTGGCTTCTTCAACACCCGCAACATCGGCAAAGGTGATCTTGACCTGGTCCTCGCCGAGCATACGCGCGCGACTCTTACCAAACGACAGCGCACCGCGCCCGCCGGCGCCGCCCTGCATTTGACGCATGAAGAAAATCCAAACACCGATGAGCAACAACATCGGGAACCAGGAGATAAAGATTTGCATCAACAACGACTGCTGTTCGGGGGCGCGTGCTTCGATAATGACACCGTTCTCGAGCAAGTCGCCGACCAACGCGCGATTATCGGTCTCAGGAATATAGGTCGTGAATCGTTCACCGCTCTGCAATACACCTTGTATATTGCGCCCTTCGATGAGCACCTTTTGGACACGTCCTTGTTTTACTTCCGCGTAGAAGTTGGAGTAGTCCATTTGCTGAGCCGTAGAACGCCGCGGTCCGAAATTGTTGAAAACGGACATCAGGACCAGCGCGATTACGACCCAGAGAATTAGGTTTTTTGCCATATCATTCAATTCCGGTGCCTCATAGGCAAAACAACGACTCGTCTCCCCATCATACAACATGGGCACTCACAAAACCTATATAGCATACTCTTTGGCCACCAGATACGTTTCGCGGGACTCCGCACGCGAAGCTTGAGGCTTGCGCACGCTTACTCGCGCGAATCGCCCTCGAACACTTGCGATAAACGTATCGTGACCTTCACCTTGAAAAATCTTGACTAAGAAATCGCCTCCAGGTTCCAAAAAGTCACATGCAACCGCGAGCGCGCTTTCATTCAATGCAACCGCTCGCGCCTGGTCTACGGACCTCACCCCCGTAATATTGGGTGCCATATCAGCCATTACAAGACCGGCTCTAGCCTCCGCCAGCGTATCGCTGAGCGCTGCCAGCGTCGCCGCCTCGTCAATGTCACCGAGCAAGAACTCGACGCCTTTTAAGGGTTCTATTGCCAAGCGGTCGAGTGCGATCACACGCCCCGCCGCGCCCACTCGCTCGGCCGCCACCTGCGACCATCCGCCCGGCGCTGCACCGAGGTCGACCACGACCCGCGCGCGTTGTAACAACTTGTCCTTAGCGTCGATCTCGAGCAGCTTGTACGCTGCTCTCGAGCGGTAACCCGAAGCGCGCGCGTCCCTGACATACGCATCACGCTCTTGTCGTTGGCGCCAACTCCGATTACGTCTGCGTGTCACCTGCTGATATCCTGAGGGCGGCTGAGCATCATGAATTTATCCGGAAAACAGAAACGCGAGCTTCGAGCCAGAGCGCATTCGTTAAAGCCTGTGGTGATCGTCGGGTCGGCGGGTGCGACGGAGCAGCTACTGATGGAAATCGACGGTGCGCTGGAGCACCACGGGTTGATCAAGGTACGCGTCCCGAGCTCGAGCAAGCAAGAACGTGTCGCAATTACCAACCACATTTGCCGCGCATGTGCGGCGACCTGTGTGCAGACTATCGGTCATGTCGCGGTTCTATTCCGAGAAAAACAGGGCGACTAGCTCGCAGCACCTATTGCGAAAGCCCGACACAAGTGCATCATGCTCGCTTGTACCTGGCACGCTAGCCATAACTCACCTCGAGGATCTCGTAGACAAGCTCGCCACCGGGGGCGTTGACCGTCGCCTCGTCACCGACTTCTTTCCCAATAAGCGCGCGAGCGGTTGGCGAGCCGATGGACAACAAGCCAGCGCTGATATCGGCTTCGAGGTTACCGACGATCTTGTACCCCACCTCCTCGTCCGTCTCCACGTTGACCAGCAAGACACTCGCCCCGAACACGACACGCCCACCGGCATTGAGCTTGCTCGTGTCGATGATGTCCGCGTTTGACAGACTCGACGCTATCTCGGCGATACGCCCTTCTATGAAACCCTGTTGCTCGCGAGCCGCGTGGTACTCCGCATTCTCGCGTAGGTCGCCGTGGGCGCGAGCTTCGGCGATTGCCTGGATGACCTTCGGGCGGTCAACGCTCTTTAGCTGCTGCAGCTCGGTGCGCAGCCTCGCGGCCCCCTCCAGGGTGATCGGTGTCCGGCTCATGCCGCCGCCTCGCGGTGCAGATCCTGCAGGCGTGAAACCGAGTCCACCGTACCTTCCTCCATGGCCATGACCATCGCGCGCGCACCCGCGAGGGTCGTCGCATATAGGACCTTGTGATGCAAAGCAGAACGTCTGATCTCGTAAGAATCCGCGATCGCTGCTTTACCTTCGGTCGTGTTCAGAATTAGCTGGATATCGTCGTTCTTCAACATATCCACGATATGCGGGCGCCCCTCCGCCACTTTGTTGACAATAGCGCAATCGATCCCCGCGTTGTGGAGCGCGATGGCCGTACCGCGCGTGGCGACCAGCACAATACCCATCTCGCTCAAGCGGCGGGCCAGCGCAACGCATGCCGCCTTGTCCTTGTCGCGCACGCTTATGAACGCTCTGCCCGCCAGGGGCAGCGCATCGCCGACCGCGAGCAAAGCCTTGGCAAAGGCCTCGCCAAAGCTCCATCCCACACCCATGACTTCGCCGGTCGAACGCATTTCAGGACCGAGCAAGGTGTCGACGTTTGGAAACTTGGCAAAGGGCAACACCGCTTCCTTGACCGAATAGTAGGATGGAACGCGCTTCTCGTGCACGCCCTGCGCTTGCAAGCTCAAACCCGCCATGCACCGAGCACCCACGCGCGCCAGCGGTATTCCGGTCGCTTTGGACACGAAGGGGACGGTCCGCGATGCTCTCGGGTTCACCTCCAGGATGTAAACATCTTCCCCTTGGATCGCGAACTGCACATTCATCAAACCAACCACGCCAAGCGCTTCGGCTAGCTGTCGCGTCTGGGTGCGCACTTCTTCTTGAACACTGGCGCTCAAACCAAAGGGCGGCAGACAACACGCCGAGTCCCCCGAGTGCACACCGGCTTGCTCTATGTGTTCCATCAGCCCGCCGACGAGGACGTCGCTGCCATCGGCAACCGCGTCCACATCCACTTCCACGGCGTCCTCCAAGAAGCGGTCGAGCAACACTGGGGACTCGTTTGACACCGACACGGCTGCGTGCATGTACTCGCGCAGCCCCGATTCGTCAAAGACAATCTCCATCGCTCGACCACCCAATACGTAGGAGGGGCGCACCACCAACGGATAACCGATCTCCTCGGCGCCTCGAACCGCATCATCGACCGACCGCGCGGTGCGATTCTCGGGCTGTCTCAACCCCAGCCTGCGGATGAGCTGCTGGAAGCGTTCACGGTCCTCAGCGTGGTCGATGGACTCGGGGGTCGTGCCGATGATCGGGGCGCCTGCACGCTCCAGGGCGCGGGCCAGCTTTAGTGGTGTTTGCCCACCGTACTGCACAATGACCCCGAGAGGTCTTTCCTTGTCGATAATCTCGAGCACGTCCTCTAGGGTCAATGGCTCGAAATACAGACGATCGGAGGTATCGTAGTCAGTCGACACGGTCTCCGGGTTGCAGTTGACCATGATGCTCTCGTACCCGTCGGCACGCATGGCCAGCGCTGCTTGAACGCAACAGTAATCAAACTCTATACCCTGCCCGATACGGTTTGGACCCCCACCGAGCACCATGATCTTTTTGGCCTCCGTCGGCCGTGCCTCGCACTCCTCCTCGTAGGTCGAGTACATATAGGGTGTGACCGCATCGAACTCCGCGGCACACGAATCCACCCGCTTGAACACCGGTCGCACCCCACACCCGTGGCGGTAGGTGCGAACATCGTCCTCCGAGGTCTTTAGCAAGGTTGCGAGACGCCTGTCGGAGAAGCCTTTTTGCTTCAAACGCCGAAGCTGTGTCGTGTCGATGTCGGATAACGTAGCGGTACCAAGGCTCCGCTCTTCGTCGACCAGGTCCGAGACCTGGTGCAAGAACCACGGGTCAATCTTCGATAAGCCGAACACGTCCTCGACGCTCATGCCGTGCCGGAAGGCGTCCGCCACGTACAACAGCCGCTCGGGTCCGGGCTCGCTCAGCTCGTGACGAAAGGTCTTTGTCAGGTTCTCGCTTTGCTCATCGACCACGGGGTCCAGACCGTCGAGGTCAGTTTCGAGGCTGCGCAACGCCTTTTGCAGTGACTCTTGGAATGTGCGACCGATCGCCATCGCTTCACCCACCGATTTCATCTGTGTGGTCAGGCGCGCCTCGGTCTGAGGAAATTTCTCGAAGTTAAAACGCGGTATCTTGGTGACGACGTAGTCGATAGTTGGCTCGAAGGAAGCCGGCGTCGCGCCACCGGTGATTTCATTCGCCAACTCATCGAGCGTGTAGCCCACGGCCAATTTGGCCGCCACGCGCGCGATGGGGAAGCCGGTCGCCTTGGACGCCAGCGCCGAGGAACGCGACACCCGCGGATTCATCTCGATGACCAACAACCGCCCATCGTCTGGGTTTATCGCAAACTGCACGTTGGAGCCACCGGTCTCCACGCCGATGGCGCGCAAGACCTCGACCGACGCATCACGCAGCAGCTGGAATTCCTTGTCGGTCAGCGTTTGCGATGGCGCCACTGTTATCGAGTCGCCCGTGTGTACACCCATGGGGTCGAAGTTCTCGATCGAGCATACGATGATGCAGTTGTCGCGTTTGTCGCGCACCACCTCCATCTCGAACTCTTTCCAACCGAGCACGGATTCCTCGAGCAACACCTCCGTGGTGGGCGAAGCGTCCAAGCCGCGCTCGCAGATGTCGAGGAATTCCTCGCGGTTGTACGCGATACCCCCGCCGGTCCCCCCAAGGGTGAAGGACGGACGAATGATGGTCGGAAAGCCGACGATAGGCTGCGCCTCGATCGCCCCCTCCAGACTGTGCACAAGCGCCGATGTCGGTGTTTGCAGTCCAATGGCGTGCATCGTCTCGCGAAAGCGCTCGCGGTCCTCGGCGCGGTCGATCGCATCGCGCGTTGCACCCAGCATTTGCACGTTGAACTCCTGCAGGACACCCTCGCGGTCCAGGTCGAGCGCGCAGTTGAGCGCGGTCTGACCACCCATGGTCGGCAAAAGGGCATCGGGCCGTTCGCGCGCGATCACCCGCGCGACCGCGCTCCAGTGCACGGGCTCTATGTAGGTGGCATCGGCCATCTCCGGGTCGGTCATGATCGTGGCAGGGTTGGAATTGACCAAGACCACGCGATAGCCTTCTTCGCGAAGCGCCTTGCATGCCTGCGCACCCGAGTAGTCGAACTCACACGCTTGCCCGATCACGATTGGGCCCGCGCCGATGATGAGAATGCTTTGGATGTCTGTGCGTTTGGGCACGGTGAAAGTCACCCGGTCTTCATGTAGGTACGTTAGGCGCTGGCTATGGGCCGGCCCGCGTCTCGACCGGGGGTCTCGACCGGACTAGGGGCAGTGCGTTGCACCGACATCAGCGCGATGAATCGGTCAAACAAGGGCGCAACATCGTGCGGTCCGGGGCTGGCCTCTGGATGCCCCTGGAAGCCAAAAGCCGGACGGTCGCTGAACTCCACCCCTTGCAAGCTCCCATCGAACAGCGAGCGATGCGTCGCACGCAGATTTGTCGGCAAGCTCGCTTCGTCCACGGCGAAGCCATGGTTCTGACTCGTGATCATCACGGTCTCGGTGTCGAGCGCTTTGACCGGGTGGTTGGCCCCGTGGTGGCCGAACTTCATCTTGACGGTACGAGCACCCGCAGCAAGCGCCAAGAGCTGGTGGCCAAGACAAATACCAAACAAAACGACATTGTGCTCCAACAGCTCGGCGATGGCCGCGATTGCATAGTCGCATGGTTCCGGGTCCCCCGGTCCGTTCGACAAAAATACACCGTGAGGGTGCTGCGCGAGCACCTCGCGCGCCGATGTTGTCGCGGGCACCACGGTGACCTCGCAGCCTCTATCGACCAACATGCGAAGAATGTTGTGCTTGATGCCGAAGTCGTAAGCAACGACCTTCCAACGCGCACCGCGCCTGCTCGACGGTGCCGAACCCGGAGCGACCCAAGAAGGCTCCTCCCACGCGTAGACACTTTCGGTTGTCACAACCTGGGCCAAATCCATCCCTCGCAGCCCAGGAAACGCACGTGCCTGGTCGAGTGCCGTGCGCTCGTCGCGGGCCGCCGAGCCGGCGACCAGGCAGCCGTTCTGCGCCCCGCCCGCGCGGATCAGACGCGTGAGCCGGCGTGTATCCATACCGGCCATCGCAACCACTTGGCGCCGGTTTAAGTAGCTCCCCAAGCTCTCCTCGGCACGCCAGCTCGAGTGGACTGAAGACAGGTCGCGAATGAGCAAGCCGGCGGCATGGATTTCGCCCGACTCCTCGTCTTCACTGTTCGCGCCCACATTGCCGATATGCGGGTAGGTCAAGGTAATGAGCTGACGGCAGTAGGACGGGTCGGTCAGGATCTCTTGGTACCCGGTCAGCGCCGTGTTGAACACCACTTCACCGGTGGCGCTGCCTGGCGCTCCGATGGACTCGCCTCGCAGCACAGTACCGTCTTGCAACGCTAGAATGGCGGGCTCGCTCACACGGACTCCCTAATTACACAGGAAACGGGAGCAAAGGAAAGCCCGCTCCCGCCTTGTTCGTCGCTGAGCCTCAATCTGGAAGACGCTCGGGAATGAAGTTTGCCGTCGCGGACCGCTTGGGAAGTTGCGCCCCCAGGGCCGCGAATCGCAGTGATGATACTCGCAACTCAGGGGGGTGGGCAACAATTCGAACCGGCGCACGGCGCTCGGGCCCGTTGGCCCAAAGCTTCGGCAAAATGTCCAACCGGCAAGAACGCGCGGCAACGACCGGACCAGCTTTGCTTGCGCCGCTGCGTCCACGCGGCGGCGTCTCCAGGCTAGCTAAGACCCAACACATCGCGCATATCGAACACACCGGGGTCACGGTGCGCCACCCAGTGTGCCGCACGTAAGGCACCGCGCGCGAAATTCATGCGGCTCGATGCACGGTGTGTGATCTCCAGCCGTTCACCTTCCCCGGCGAACATGACGGTGTGCTCACCCACCGTGTCACCGCCGCGAATCGTCTCGAAACCGATGACTTGCCGGGGGCGCGCGCCCACTTGGCCTTGACGTCCGTACACCGCGCACTCCTCGAGGCTGCGCCCTAGCGCTCGAGCGAGAATCTCTCCCATGCGCAGCGCCGTCCCGGAAGGTGCGTCCACCTTGTGCCGGTGGTGTGCCTCGATGACTTCTACGTCCACCGAATCACCGAGCACCGTTGCCGCCACCTCGAGCAGCTTGAAACATAGGTTGACGCCGACACTCATGTTGGGCGCCAGCACGATCGCGATATCGGCGCCCGCGTTTGCGATCGTCTCGCGTTGCGTCGCGGAGAACCCGGTGGTGCCGATCACCATGCAACGCCCGGCGTCTCTACAGAGCCTCACGTGCTCCATGCTTGCATCGGGGTGCGTAAAGTCCACCAGCACATCGAAGGCGGACGCGTCGAGCACGCTGCCGACGCTAACGCCATTCGCTCCCGTGCCCGCCAACACCCCGGCATCCGTGCCAAGCGCATCGGCTCCCTCGCGCTCCAGCGCCAAGGCGAGGCTGGTCTGCGGCTCGTCTTCCACCGCGCGCAACAGCGTGCGACCCATGCGTCCCGCCGCGCCGGCGACCCCGACGCGGAGCGCGGCGGTGCTCAAAGCTTCATCTCCTCGAAAAATTTCTTTACACCGTCAAGCCACGAGGTTGCTCTGGGGCTATGTTTCTTTTGATTGTGCAACATGGAGTCGCCGAAGTTTCTGAGCAACTCTTTCTGCTTGCGATTGAGGTTTACGGGGGTTTCTACCATGACTCGGCAAATAAGGTCGCCGACGGACCCGCCGCGTACGGACTTAACCCCCTTGCCCCGCAACCGGAAAGAGCGTCCGGTCTGAGTCTCGGCGGGGATCTTCAAGCTCACGCGGCCATCCAAGGCCGGCACCTCGAGCTCGCCGCCAAGCGTCGCCACGACGAAGTTTATGGGGACCTCGCAGAAAAGCGTCGTGCCGTCGCGGACGAATATCGGATGCTCGCGCACGCTGACCTCCACGTAGAGGTCACCTGGCGGCCCACCGCTAGACCCGAGCTCGCCTTCGCCGGCGAGCCGAATGCGGTCGCCCGTGTCCACTCCCGCCGGGATTTTTACGGAGAGCGAACGACGTTCGACGACGCGGCCCTCACCCCGACAAACCCGGCACGGGTCCGCAATGATGGTGCCCGCCCCACGGCAACGCGGACAGCTTTGTTGAATCGAGAAGAACCCCTGCTGCATTCGCACCTGCCCGTGCCCTTCGCAGGTGGTGCAGGTCACTGGGCTAGTGCCCTTCTTGGCGCCGCTGCCATCGCATTCTTCGCAGGCAACCCGCTTCGGAACGTGGATTTCCGATGACGTGCCAAACACAGCCTCTTCGAGGCTGAGCTCCAAATCGTAGCGCAGGTCGGCACCCCGGTATACCTTGCTACCGTGGGAGCGGGTCCCGAAAATATCGCCAAACACCTCGTCGAAGATATCGCGAAAGCCGGCGCCGGAGGCAGCGCCGCCGACGCTCGGGTCGACCCCAGCGTGGCCAAATTGGTCGTAGGCCGAGCGTTTCCGCGGGTCCGACAGCACATCGTAGGCTTCCTTGGCTTCTTTGAAGCGATCCTCCGCCGTGGCGTCGTCGGCGTTGCGGTCTGGATGATATTTCATCGCGAGTCGCCGGTACGCCTTCTTCAGATCGGACTCGTCGGCGCTCTTCGAGACCCCCAGCACCTCGTAGTAATCGCGTTTGTCCATGGTCTCGCTCAAAACAGCAAAAGGCGTGAGTCCGCTGACGGACTCACGCCTGCCCATTCTTCCTTCGCTTGCTCAAACGACCTATTTCGTGTCGTCTTTCACTTCTTCGAATTCTGCATCGACGACGTCTTCGTTACGCGAACCCGATGCGCTTTCCGTGTCTGCGGTCGCCGTCTCGGGTTTGGCGGAGTCCGCCTCGGCCTGCTGCTTGTACACACGCTCGGCCAGCTTGCCCGAGAGCTCGGTAAGCGTTGCGGTCTTCGCTTCGATATCCGCCTTGTCGTCACCCTTGATCGATTCCTTTAGCGTCTCGATCGCGGCTTCGATATCCTGCTTTTCCTGCGCCTCCACGCTATCGCCGAGTTCCTTCATGGATTTCTGAGCGGCATGGATGAGCTGGTCCCCATGGTTGCGTGCATCGACCAGCTCGTGGAACCTCTTGTCCTCCTCAGCGTGCGACTCCGCATCCTTGACCATGTTCTGGATTTCGTCGTCAGACAAACCGCTCGAGGCCCGAATCACGATCGATTGCTCCTTGTTCGTCGCCTTGTCCTTGGCGGAGACGTTCAAGATGCCGTTTGCATCGATATCGAAGGTCACCTCGATCTGCGGAATACCCCGCGCTGAGGGCGGTATGTCAGCCAGATCGAAACGACCCAGGGACTTGTTGGCGGAGGCCACCTCACGCTCGCCTTGGAGCACGTGCACGGTCACCGCCGGCTGGTTGTCCTCGGCAGTCGAGAACACCTGAGACGCCTTGGTCGGGATCGTCGTGTTCTTCTCGATGAGTTTGGTCATCACACCGCCCAAGGTCTCGATACCAAGCGACAGGGGGGTCACGTCGAGCAACAGGACGTCTTTGACGTCACCTGCCAAGACACCGCCCTGTATCGCCGCCCCAACGGCAACTGCCTCGTCGGGGTTCACATCCTTGCGGGCCTCCTTACCAAAGATCGCGGTGACCATCTCCTGAACCTTGGGCATGCGCGTCTGGCCGCCGACAAGGATAACGTCGGAGATGTCCGCGCCACTCAGACCCGAGTCCTTCAAGGCGACCTTGCAGGGGTCGATGGTTCGCGAAATGAGGTCCTCGACCAAGGACTCGAGCTTGGCCCGAGTGAGCTTGATGTTCAGATGCTTGGGACCGCTGGCATCCGCCGTAATATATGGCAGGTTGACCTCGGTCTGCTGGCTCGAGGACAGCTCGATCTTGGCTTTCTCCGCGGACTCCTTGAGACGCTGCAAGGCGAGCGGGTCGTTGTGCAAATCGATCCCCGAGTCCTTCTTGAACTCATCGGCCAAGTAATCGATGACGCGCAGGTCAAAGTCCTCACCACCGAGGAAGGTGTCGCCGTTCGTCGCCAACACCTCGAACTGGTGTTCACCATCGACCTCGGCAATCTCGATGATCGAAATGTCAAAGGTACCGCCACCCAGGTCGTACACGGCGATCTTGGAGTCGCCGCGCTTCTTGTCCATGCCATAGGCGAGCGCCGCGGCGGTGGGCTCGTTGATAATACGCTTGACCTCCAGACCCGCGATACGACCGGCGTCCTTGGTGGCTTGACGCTGCGAATCGTTGAAGTAAGCGGGTACGGTAATGACCGCCTCGCTGACCGGCTCACCGAGATAATCCTCGGCGGTCTTCTTCATTTTCATGAGCACGCGAGCAGAGATCTCAGGTGGCGCCATTTTCTTGCCACTCACATTGACCCACGCATCACCGTTATCGGCGGCCACGATCTTGTAAGGCACCATTTTGATGTCGCGCTGCACAACGTCGTCTTGAAAGCGGCGGCCGATCAGACGCTTTACGGCGAACAGCGTGTTGTCCGGATTGGTCACGGCCTGACGCTTTGCCGACTGGCCTACCAGGACCTCGTTGTCCTTGGTATACGCGACCACCGACGGCGTGGTCCGGTCGCCTTCACTGTTTTCGATGACCTTCGGGTTCTTGCCCTCCATCACGGCCACGCAGGAGTTGGTGGTGCCGAGGTCGATACCGATGATTTTTCCCATGATTACTCTCTCCAAAGAACGCTAAATGATTCTCCAATCCTCGGCGGGCGAGGCCACTTCCTGGAATATTGGGTCGGCCCGGCCCAATTCAACTAATACCGTGATCTACTTCGCGACCATCACCATGGCGGGCCGCACCAACCGTCCGTTCAGCACGTAACCCTTCTGGATGACGGCTGTGACCGTACCCGACTCGACACCCTCGAGCTCTTGCATGGACATGGCCTCATGGAACTCCGGGTCGAACTTCGCCCCCTGGGGGTCTACTTGCTCCACACCGAACTTCTCGAGTGCGGATTGAAAGATGCGCAACGTGAGCGCCATGCCCTCGTGCACCTTGGCGGCGTCGGCCTCATCCTGCTCGGCGGCCGCAAGCCCCATCTCCATGCTGTCGCACACCGGGAGCAGCTCGGAGAGCAAGCGCTCTACACCGAACTTGTGGGCATTCGCAAGCTCGCGCTCGGCGCGCCGCCGCGTGTTCTCCAGCTCTGCCTGTGCGCGCAGCAAGCCCTCGCGGTATTCCTGCTCTTTGGCGCGCGTCGTCTCGAGCTCGCGTGCCAGGCTCTCCACCGTCGGCACCAAGTCCCCGTCGGGCGCATCCGCCGTGGCCTCGGCGGGGCCGGGGGACACGGCCGCGGCCACCTCGTCGCCGGAATCCACGTTGGCCCCAGCGGGTGCGCCGGCCTCCTTCTCAGCGGCCGACTCCCGGCCGGCCGCGGGTTGCTCGGGTTTGGACTGCGTCGCCTGATTTCGATCCACCATCGATGTCCCTCGCGGATAAACGTTCTCATGGTCGCCAAACCCGCACCTAGGTATGCACCCAGACCGGTTCAGACGGCTTGCGGAAAGATATGGGGACTATTGCTGATGGTTCAAGGCCGACCCAAGCAGCCGCGCGGTCACATCGACAATGGGTATCACCCGCTCGTATGCCATCCGGGTCGGTCCTATCACACCGAGAACGCCAACCACCTCGCCGTCGACGTCGTAGGGGGAGGCGACGACGCTGCAATTGTCGAGAATGTCGTAGCCTGATTCTTCGCCGATAAAGATTTGCACGCCCCCAGCGTGGAGGGATTTGTCGAGCAGGTGCAAGATATCGCGCTTGGAGCTAAACACGTTGAAGAGCTCGCGCAAACGCTCCATGTCGCCAAGCTCTCCGTATTCCATCAAATTTGTCTGACCGGCCACCACGTAGCCGTCCCGGTCCTGTATAGCGAGCGCCTTCTCCGCCATGGCGATCATATCGACCATCATCTGGTTCATTTGCTCGCGTGCGCCGCGCAGCTCTTCCACCAGGAGCGCGTGCACTTCGTTCAACCCGCGCCCCGCGAACTGCCCGTTGAGATAGTTGGCGGCGCGCGTCAACTCGCCCGGTGTATATTTGTGCGCGGTGTGGATGACGCGGTTTTGCACCTCTTGCTCGTTGACCACCAAGATCACCAGGATACGGTTCTCGGTCAGCGGCAAGAACTCGACCTGGCGCAGCGTGTCGTGCTCCTGGCGGCGCAGGGTGACGATACCGGCGAGGTGCGTGATCTCCGAGAGCAAGGAGGACGCGGACTCCATGAGCATGTCGCGCCCTTGCTGTGGCGCAAGCTGCTCGCGCAGTAGCTGTACGTCGCGGCGCTCCGGGGGTGTAACCTGGAGCAAGCTGTCTACAAACAGTCGGTAGCCTTGGACGGTCGGCACGCGGCCGGCTGAGGTGTGCGGTGCATGGATCAACCCCATCTCCTCGAGGTCCGACATTACGTTGCGGATGGTGGCAGGGCTGAGGTCGAGGCCCGAATCCTTGGATAACAGCCGCGACCCCACCGGCTGACCCTCTTGGATATAGCGGTCTACCAGCACTTTGAGCAAGTGCAAGGCCCGGTCGCTGAGCTGGCTGGAGTCAGACATGTGTGCGAATAACGCTGTCGTGTGTTGCTAACGGGAAAAACTTAGCACTCTAGCCCTGAGAGTGCAAAGAGCACCGCAAACGCCTTTGGGCGGCCGAGTCTTGGCAAGCGGCAACGCCGTTGCCACCGGGCATTCATTACCCCTGGAACAAGCGCGTGGCCCTGACCGGGAGCCGTCGGCAGGTTGGCCCCGTCCCGGACGCATGTTACCGTTCCAGCGCTTTTTTAAGAGAGATTGCGGGTGTTTGAGAACGTTGGTCTGATTGCAAAGCTCGGCGACCGGCGCGTCAGGGAAACCCTGCACGCCTTGGCGACGTATTTTAGAAGCCGTTCCGACATTACGGTTTTCGTGGACGCGGAGAGCACCGGAGAATATGCCGACCTGGAGTTGGAAACGCTGACGCGCGACCAGGTCGGGGAGCGTTGCGAACTCGTCATCATCGTCGGCGGAGATGGTACATTTCTGAGCGCCGCCCGGACACTGGTCGAACACGACGTCCATCTGCTGGGTGTTAACATGGGTCGGCTCGGGTTTCTCGCCGACATCGCGCCCTCCGAGATGCGTGAGGGTCTGAGCGATATCCTCGATGGCGCGTTCACCGAGGAGTCAAGGTTCCTGCTGCGGGCACGCATCCAACGGCAGCGCGAGATGCTCTTGGAAACCGTGGCGTTGAACGACATCGTCGTACACAAATGGCATATTGCACGGCTGCTCCAGCTCGAGACCTTTGTCAACGGTCACTTGGTCAACAGGCAACGTTCCGACGGGCTGATCGTCTCTACACCCACAGGGTCGACCGCGTACGCATTATCGGGTGGTGGGCCAATCGTGCATCCATCATTGGATGCCATCGTCCTCGTGCCGATCTGTCCCCACACCTTGTCTAGCCGCCCCCTCGTGGTGCACGGCGACAGCGAGATCGAGATCGTCGTTGGGGACGGTGAACACCCGGAGGCTCAGCTCACCAGCGATGGCCAGATGACCATGCAGCTCGCACCCGGGGACCGGTTGACGGTGGTCAAGCACCGGCGCCCCCTGAAGCTCGTGCACCCGCCGGGCCACGAGTATTTCACCACCCTGAGGGCCAAGCTGGCCTGGGGTAAGGATCCCTGAGGTGCTTTCGCAGCTAAGCATCCGCGATTTTGCCATTGTCGAGCGGTTGGAGGTCGGCTTTGGACCCGGGCTCACGGTCTTGACCGGCGAGACGGGCGCGGGCAAGTCCATTCTGGTGGATGCGCTTGGTCTGGCGCTCGGTGGCCGCGCGCGCAGCGATGTGGTTCGCGCCGGCGCGCAACGCACCGACGTTGCCGCCGCCTTCACCCTGGATGATGCACCATCGGCAAGACAATGGCTGCTGACACACGAGCTCGACGATGAGCGCGCCAATGAGTGCATCTTGCGGCGCTCGCTGGTGCGCGACGGGCGCTCCAGCGCCTACATCAACGACCGCATGGTCACGACGCGTCTGCTGAGAGAGCTCGGTGAACACCTGGTGGAAACGCATGGCCAGCACGCCCACCACCAGCTGTTGGAGCGCCAAAAGCAGCGCGTGGTCCTCGATGATTTTGCCAAGCATGCAGCGCGGTTGACCGAGCTGGCTGACGTATACAAACAATGGTCCGAGCGACAAGCCGAGCTCGAGCGCGAGTTTGGGTCCGGCGAGGACCGCGCGGCAAAGCTCGAGCTGCTGCGTTATCAATCCGATGAGCTGAGCGCATACGCCGACATTTTGCCGCAGGTCGAGTCCCTGGAGGCCGAGTGGCGAAGGCTCAGTCACCTGGGCGAACTCAAAGACGCCTGTGAAAGCTTGCTCCAGGAGCTCACTGCCGACAGCGACCTTGCAGCGGTCTCCAAGCTCGGGGGCGCGATGCGTTCGCTTGGGGAACTCACCCGCTACGATCCGGCGGTGCAGAGTATCCACGACAGCCTAGACAGCGCGCTGATTCTCATCACCGAAGGCGCGGCGGAGCTGCGACGATACACCGAGCATTTGACGCTGGACCCGGGCCGGGGCGCGGAGCTCGAGCAGCAGCTCGCTTCTTTGCATGACCTCGCCAGAAAGCACAAAGTACCGATGAACGAGCTCGCGCTGCTCGGCGCGCAGATCGACGAGCAGGTCGCCAAGCTCGAGGGTTCCGAGGAACGCATGCGTCGGCTGGAGGTGGAAACTGCAGGTCTGTGGGAGGGCCTTCGCCAGCGTGCGGAAGCACTGCACAAGAGCCGTGTGAAGAGCGCGCCAAAGCTTGCGGCGGCGGTCAAAACCGGGATGGAGCGCCTTGGCCTTCCCCACAGCGTGGTAGAAGTAACGGTCAGCGACACCAAGCAGATCAGCGCGGCGGGCGCTGACAGCGTCGAGATCCTGGTGAGCACGAATCCGGGTCACCCGGTTCATCCACTCGCGCGTGTGGCCTCTGGAGGCGAATTGTCACGCATCGCGCTTACTATCGACCTGCTCGGCGGCACCATCGAGGGGACGCCCACCATCATCTTCGACGAGGTAGACGCGGGGATTGGCGGACGCATCGCTCAAATCGTAGGCCAGCAGCTACGCACCTTGGCCGAGCGCAAGCAAGTTTTGTGCGTGACCCACCTGGCACAGGTTGCATCGCAAGCCGAGGCGCACATCCGCGTTCACAAGACCGTGGATGGTGCTCGCACGCACACGAGTATCCAGGCCCTGGGCGACGATGACAGGGTAGAGGAAATCGCGCGGATGCTGGGCGGGCTGGAGATTACGGAGCGGACGCTTGCCCATGCAAAAGAGATGCTCACCCGGACATCGGTTTGCGCGGACGAAGCCGCCGCCGAGACCAGCGGCTCTTGAGACGTCGGCGATCACATTGCAAAAGACCGTCAAGTCCCTGACTATAAGTCTTCTGTTCCTGCCACGGTTGGGATGATGAACTCAAAGCGTTGCCCATCTTTACGCATAGCGCTGAGCCTGCTCGTGGCCAGCGTGGTTGTCAGCGGTTGCAGCAAGACACGCATTCCAGGCGTTTACCGGCTTGATGTCCAGCAAGGCAACGTCGTTACACAACAGATGCTCCAGCGTGTCGAGCTCGGCATGGATAAACGCAAGGTGCAGTTTATCTTGGGAACGCCGCTGATCGTGGACGTCTTCCGCGAAGACAGGTGGGACTACGTATACACCTTCAAAGATGGGGACTTGTTTGGAAAGGAAGTGCACCGACGCATCACGCTGGTGTTCGTCGACGGGCGCCTGGCGGAGATCGGAGGCGATATCGAGCAATCCGACGAGTTCGCTCTTAGCGACACCGAGACCGAGACCGTGGTCTCCATCCCGGATCCGAAGGAACGGGGTATTTTGCGCTTCTTACTGCCAAAGAGGTGGCGCACCAACGTGGTCGAGGCGCAAGACAACATTCGTGTCGAGGAACGTCTGGTCAAGGACTTGAAGAAAGCGCAACGTGAGGTCAACGCGCAGGCGGAAACCTTGCAAACGCCGACACGACCACGCGATACGAAGCTTTCGAGCGAGAATGCCGCGCCCACGCCCGGGGGGGGGACGGCGAGCGAGGGGGACAAGGGTTTTTTCGAGAATATTTCCGAGAAGTTTGGAATCGAGGGCGAACCGGAGACCGACGACCGGCGCTGACCCGGGTCGCTTTTGCTCCGAGCCACTCGCCCTAAGCGGGTAAGAGCCGCCACGCCAACCCCCGCGGCCTGCTCAAGAACGACTTGCACGCCGTCGCCGGCTGGCCTTGGGGTCCATCCGTAGCGGTCTGTAGATCTCCACTCGGTCATCCATACGCAGTTCCTGTTCGGCATCGACCCGTCGCCCGAATATCCCCAAGGCGTTTCGGTTTAGGTCGATCTCCGGGTATTGCTGCAAGATACCCGAGCGCTCGATCGCCTCGCGGACGGTCGTTCCACGGTGCACCTTGAGCGATAAAACGGTTTGCCGGTCGCGGCTTGCGTAGACGACTTCAACCTCGATGGAAGGCTCAGTTGCCATAGATTTTGGCCGCTCGCTTGCAAAAAGCGTCCACGATTTTGCCCGCCGCGTCGTTGGCAGCCTTCCCCATCGCCGCGCGCAGCAATGTGCTAGACGGTTCGAAGTCCATGTGCAGCGTGACCTTGCAGGCGCGCTGCGCCAGCGAGTGAAACTCCCAGAGCCCCAACAACTGGCGAAACGGTCCGCTTACCAGACGCACTTCCACACGTTCGTTCTCCACCAAGGTGTTTCTGGTCGTAAGCGAATGGCGCAGCGGACCTTTGCGGATCTCCACGGTGGCAACCGCGTGTCCCTGAGTGCGCTCTTGGACCGACACAGAACGACACCATGGCAAGAAATCCGGGTACGCTTCAATATCGGTAACCAGCGCATACATCTGTGAAGCGCTGTAGGGAACGACGGCGGTTCGATGGATAGCGGGCATCTAGAAGGTCTCGGTTCTCAGCCACTCGGGACCGCACGGCCCGCCAGCACGGGGCATGCAGCGTGCGTCCGATAGCGCTCGCCTCCGGGCGCCATCTTCAAGATGCGGCCTTGTGCTTCGATTGTCGGTCTGCTTTGGCATATGAAACAATCCGTCCTGGGTCTAGATTGGCTGAACTACCGTGGGCAAGGCAAGAAAAGAGGGCGCTAAAACTGGGAGCACGATCGCGAGCAACAAGCGCGCGCGCCACGAGTACTTCATCGATGAGCACATCGAGGCGGGGCTTGCGCTCGAGGGCTGGGAGGTCAAGAGTCTGCGTGCCGGGCGTGCGCAGATCGCGGAGAGCTACGTGCTGCTCCGCGACAACGAAGCATGGCTGTTCGGCGCTCACATTACGCCGCTTGCAAGCGCATCGACGCATGTGCAAGCCGACCCCGCCCGCACGCGCAAGCTGCTTTTGCATCGCACCGAGATCGACCGGCTATTGGGCGCGGTGGAGCGACGGGGTCATACCGCCGTGCCGCTCTCGCTGTATTGGAAAAGGGGCCGCGCCAAGCTCGATATCGGTATCGCCAGAGGTAAGAAACAACATGACAAACGTGCCGCCGAAAAAGAAAGAGACTGGCAACGCGAGAAGCAGCGCGTCCTAAAGCAAGTCTAGGGCGGCGCTTCGGTCCAGCGTTGTCTGCGGCTCGCGGGGCTCGACCGGTGGCGCCAGGCCCCGCGGGCAACTCGATGTGCCGACTCGGGCACGCCTAGGAGCCTTGTCCCGACCCGGGAGTGCCCCCATTTAAGACAATACACAACGGAACGGTTACACTACGAAGATGGGGGCGACCTGGTTTCGACGCGGGTAGCGAACCCCGAGGTGCATGTCGAGGTGCAGCACACCTCGTAAAACCAGCTGCAAACAATATAGTTGCCAACGACGACAACTACGCTCTAGCCGCCTAATAACGGCTAGCCTCGTGCTGAGTGTGCTTGTGCACCCAGGTCCACGGGGTCGACTCACACAAGCTCGCAGGACCTTGCGCCCAACATGGGCCTGTTAAAACCTTTTGGGATCGCTGGCTGTAGTGCCCTGCCCGTCGGGTAACAGACAGCTAAAGACAATAGACCGGGCTAAACATGTAGAGCCAACGGCAGAGTGCTTGCGGACGCGGGTTCGATTCCCGCCGCCTCCACCAATTTTCTTATAGTTCCATAAGTTAGCAATTCAGAGCCCCCCATCAGGGGGCTTTTCTTTTCGCCGAGTGTGATTTCCGTTTCGGAATCCACTTCCAGCAAATTCAACTGGTTAAAATCGTTCGGCCAATTGCCAACATCGACACCTACACCGCTTCCAAGTCAGTCACTGCAA
>CAJHYW010000043.1_pt1 | contig 43945 bp, 40 predicted proteins | sample 9198811 | NCBI WGS metagenome assembly CAJHYW01 (sample SAMEA7708378, study PRJEB35096) | sediment metagenome | biome: marine neritic benthic zone biome [ENVO:01000025]; feature: sediment [ENVO:00002007]; material: shallow marine sediment [ENVO:03000034] sea grass bed [ENVO_01000059] ...
TGCGCATGGGCAAGATCCCTTGGTCCTCATTCCGAGAGGGATGACTATTTTACGCTTTTTGGGAGTCGCACGAATGCCTGCTACGAGTCATCTGCAGACCCGCGAGGCTCTGACACGTTCTGCACGCTTGAGTCTGAGCTAACGACGCGCCTCTTGCATCACGCGTGTTGTGCGCTCTTCTACAGAAGCTTTAGGAACAGGCTCGGGGGTCGAAGTCACCGAGCTCGGGTAGCTCGCGTTCGAACATCACATGGTCGGTCGCGGTTTGCTCGAGCTCGCGCGCTTGACGATGCCCCGAGTAGACGGCAGCGGCGATGATGCCGGGGGCGAGACAGTCGCCGATGCGGGTGATGCTTTTTATGCCCGCGGCCTCGATGCGCGTGGGTTCCTCCATTAGCTCGTGGTACAGCGCATCGCTTGGCAAGCGCATAGTGACGAGCACCAGCGAAACGCAAGCAAGCGTCATCGGTCGGTGGCTGATAACGTGTGACAGGTGGAGTTGCCCGTTCCGGACAAACTCCAAGCGGTGTTTCTCGATGATCCTCACACCGAGTTCGTGTAGACGTTGCTCGACGAAGGTCTGCTCCAAGGTCTTGTGCGACCACTGGGCCACCTCGGCCGCGGGTGTCACGATGCTCACCTCCAGCCCCGCGCGGACCAGCGACTCCGCGACCACACTTCCCATGTAATAGTGGTCGTCGTCATAGACCACGACGGGGCCGGCAATCCCGGCACCATCGAGCACGTCGTCCGGTGTGAGCACCGCGATGTTGCCCAGTCTCTCCACGGGCGTCTTGTGCTCGCGCCCTAAACCATCGCGCCGCCACTCGGCACCCGTGGCGAGCACGACATGACCCGCACCAAACTCCAGGACTTGTTCCGCAGTCAACGGGCTTTGCTTGTAGACGTCCACGTTTGCCATCTGCTCGACCTGATACACGCGGTAGTCGCGCACCCGTCCCCACTCGGCGAGCCCCGGTAAGCGGCTCTCCCGTGCGACCCGCCCGCCAAGCTCGTCGCGGGCTTCCGCGAGGGTCACGCTGTAGCCACGCTCGCCAAGCGCACGCGTGCACTCCAAACCGGCCGGGCCCGCCCCGACGACGAGCACCGGTGTATTCGATTGCTTTGCCGGGAGCCGCTCCGGGTGCCACCCCTTGCGCCACTCTTCGCCGACGGTAGGGTTCTGTGTGCAGCGCATCGGGGCGATGGTGAACTCGCCGGCGATGCAGATGTTGCAACCGATGCACTCGCGGATGTCCTCCACGCGGCCCTCGCGGATCTTGTTTGGCAGAAAGGGGTCGGCGATGGAGGGGCGAGCGGCGCCGATGAAATCCAGGACTCCGCGTCTAACCTGCGACACCATCATGTCGGGCGATGTAAAGCGGCCCACGCCCACCACCGGTTTTGTGGTCATGCCTTTTACAAAGGCGACGATGTCTTCCTGCCAGCCTTGCGGACCAAAACGCGAGGGCATCGAGTCACGGCGCCACTCGGCGATGTTGACGTCCCACAGGTCGGGAAGCTCCGCAAACAGCTCGAGGACCTCGCGGCCCTCGCTGGTGTCCGGGACGCCCTCCAGCATGCCGGCCGAATCCACGGTCAGTCGCACCGCGATGGCGCACTGGTCGCCCACCGCGTCGATGGCGTCGCTCAGCATCTCGTGGAACAAGCGCGCCCGGTTCTCCAGGCTACCGCCGTACTCGTCGCTGCGTCGGTTTAGCCTGCGCGAAAGGAAGTGCCCGGGCATCGAGCCGCCCGGGCGCAGATACACATAGATGATGTCAAAGCCTGCCTGTTGCGCTCTCTGCACGGCGGCTCGATGCCACCGTCTAAAGGCGCGGATGTCGGTTTTGTCCATGGCCCGCGCCTGCGCGGGATACTCGACGCACGGCCAGTGCGAAGAGGAGAGCGGCACTTCGCGGCTGTAGATGTTGGCGTCGCGATGCCCGGTATGGTTTAGCTCGATACCGGCGAGGCTCCCGTGCTCGTGAACGGCCTCCGTCATGCGTGCAAACACGGGGATGTCCTTGGCATCCCACAACCGTCCCTCGATGTACGGTGTGATGTCGCTGCTGGGGTGGAAGTCGGTCTCCTCGGTGCATACCACGCCCCAGCCGCCTTCCGCCTTTGTCGCGCGCATCGCCGCCATGCTGCTTGGGTAAACGCTTCCCATCCCGTTGCAGTGGGGTACCTGATAAAAACGATTCCTCGCGGTCACCGGGCCGATACGCACGGGTTCGAACAGCACGTCAAAACGCGGGTCGCGCGGCATGTTTGTCCCCCTTCTACGACACGGTCGAGGGCCGAGCATACCATCAAGACGTGGGGTGGTTGTCCGTCCGCTTAGCGTGCCGGGCGTAAACATTTCTACCGCCGCCGAAGCGTATCTTGACCGGGGAGGGGTTTGCGCAAGAGGTGGTCGTCGAGGCGAGCCTGCCCTACACCGAAGCCGCACTGGACGGCCCGCACAGCGAGTAGCACGCGGGACTAGAGCTCGTCCCAGTTCTGCCTGCGTGTCCAGGAGACGCGTGACACCAGAAGACCTACGAGCATGCCGCCAATCGCCGCCGCCGCGCCAACCAAAAACCAGTAGCGGTCACCGCTGTCGTCCAGCTCGCGGTTCTCCTCCTCGGCGAGCTGCAGCTTGGTCTCCAGATCGATGGTCTTTAGCTCGAGCTCCGCATTTTGTCTTTTCAGCGCGATCGCGGAGGCCGCCGTTTCCTTTATCTCCTTTAGTTCGGCCATGAGACGTCCCTTGTCCTCGGCCAGCGAGGTGTTCGCGCGTTCGGTATCGTTGACCAGCGAGCCGAACTGGGACAGCTCGGAGAGGATACGGTTGTTCTCCTCGCGTTCGCGCTCGAGCTCCGCCAGGGTCTTGGCCAAACGCTCGCGGGCCGGCGGCTCTGGCACGAGGTATCTGCTGAGCATCCAGACCTCTTTGCCGTTCTCGAGACGCACACGGCTATAGCCTTCATTTTCCTCGAGCACTTCGACGGCGGTACCGCTTTTTAGCATGCTTACAATTCGGTACTCTGTGCTCGGGCCGGAGCGCGACTCCAACCTCAGCTCGTCGGTCACATAGCGAATCGTCTGCGCGTGCAATAGCGTCGGCGCGAGCAGGAGTACAATGATGAAGGTGAGGATTCGCATCGGGTTCGGTGCTTTGCCGTTTCAATATAGCATCCTAGCGGGGCTGGCGGCACCGGCGTATCTAATTTGATTTTTTCTAGAGGTTTTTGAGTCTATGCCGGCTCGAGATCGAGAGACGCTTTGTGTTCGCCGAGCCCTACCGACGTGGTGGGTACTTACCGCATTGCTGCTCCTCGCTGAGCACGTATCGGCGCAAAGCTGGGTCATGGCGTCGAATACGGATTGCGGCTTGTGGTTACCCTATCCACTACCGGACATGGCCGTCGAGTGGTCCGGCCCGTGCGAGGAGCGCAAGGCGTCCGGAGAGGGAACCGCCACCTGGTCCCAGCATCAAGAGCCCATGCACGTGGACAAAGGACACTTCGTGGACGGGAGCCTGCAGGGCCAGGGCTCACGGCGCTGGTCAAACGGCGACCACTACGAAGGCGAGTTCGAGAACGGCGTTTTTCACGGCGCGGGCAAGATGAACACGGCGGCGGGTTTGCGTAGCCAAGGCACCTGGGCGCACGGCCTCATGGAAGGCCGCGGAACGATTCGCTTCGTCAACGGCGACATCTACGAAGGCGAGCTGGTCGACGGGAAGCTCGAAGGTTACGGTGTCTTGACCTGGGCCAACGGAGACCGCTACGAAGGCCAGTGGTACAACGACAAGTCGCTGGGCAAAGGCGTGCTGACCTTTGCCAACGGCAACCGATACGAAGGCGAATTTGTAGACAACAAGTTCCACGGACAAGGCGTGTACATGTATGCAAACGGGGACCGCTACGAGGGTTATTGGCGGTTTGGCGAGCTCAACGGGGAAGGTGTGGTCAGCTTGACCAACGGTGTGCGTTACGAGGGCGACTTCGTAAACGACCGTTCGCACGGACACGGCAAGATTCAGCTTGCAAACGGCGATTGGTACGAAGGGGGCTTTGCGTCGGACGAGTTCGATGGCGAGGGTACCTATGTCTTCGCCAACGGGGAACGCTATGAAGGGCCCTTTATACAGGGCCGGAAGCACGGTATTGGCAGGTGTTATGGGCCGAACCAGGGCTGGTTCATTTGTGAGTGGCAAAACGATGTCTTGGTAGACACCGGCCAGCCGCTTTAGCCGATCTCAGCAGGGGGACACATGCTCTCGTTACCAAACTCGCTGTGGGCCGCTACCGCGAGACCACCACCTCGAACACCTGCGCTCGTTGGGCGGTTGCGCGCCGATGTGGTCGTAGTCGGGGCCGGGTTCACGGGTTTGTCCGCCGCGCTGCATCTGGCCAAGGCGGGCGCTCGAGTCGTCGTGCTAGAGGCCATGGAGCCCGGCTGGGGCGCCTCCGGTCGCAACGGTGGTCAGGTCATCCCGGGGCTGCGTGCCGAGCAGCGCGTGGTACGCAAACGGCTTGGCACCGACGTGGCCGACCGGCTCATCGAGTTTGCAGGCACCTCGGCACGCTTCTTGTTCGACCTCGTCGACGAGCACGGCTTGCGGTGCGAAGCCGAGAACTGTGGCTGGATCCAAGCCGCGCAAGCGCGAGGGGCGCTTGGCAATCTGGAGGCCCGGGCCGAAGAGTGGCGTTCGCGCGGGGTAGACATCGAGACGCTGGATGCGGCCAGGACCGCGTCCTTGTTGGGCACCCGGTGGTATTGCGGGGCGCTGCTGGACCCCCGCGGGGGGAGCGTGCAACCGCTGAGCTATGCGCGCGAGCTGGCCCGCGCCGCGCAGAAGCTTGGCGCGGCCATACACGGTCGGTCGTTGGTAAAGGGCTTCGAGCCGAGTTCACCCGGTTGGCGGGTCCGTACCGACCGCGGCGAGGTCGTGGCCGGGCAAGTCATCGTATGCACAAACGCCTATACCGATCTTTCAACGCTGGGCGGACATGCAACCGGTCTCTCGCGCAGCGTCATCCCGGTGTTTAGTGTTCAAGTCGCCACGCGTCCCCTGACCGACAATCTGCGCAGCACCATTTTGCCCGAGGGGCATGTGGTCGCCGATTCACGGCGTCTGACCACATACTTCAGACTGGACACAAAGGGCCGGCTGGTCGTGGGTGGCCGGGGCGGACAGCACGAGCCGACGCGTGTCGAGCACTATGAGCCTGTAGTCAAAAGGCTCCGTGAGCTTTTCCACCAGGTCAGCGATATCGAGCTGGATTTTTTCTGGGGTGGACGCGTCGCCTTGACCATGGACGGCCTGCCCCATTTGCACGAGCTCGCCCCCGGGGTTCTCGCGGCGCTTGGCTACAACGGGCGTGGGGTCGCGATGGCAACCCTGATGGGCAGCGTGCTCGCCGCGCGCTGTTTGGGCGCCGACCCCAAGGACATCGCCTTCCCGACCACGCGGCTTCGCCCCATCGCCTTACATGGGTTGCGCAAGCCCGCCCTTGGGTCGGCCGTATGGTGGAAGGACCTGCGCGACACGCTGGAGCATCGCTAAGAATAACGGGGACAAGAATAACGGGGACAGTTTACTTATTTCTCCAAGGTATCGAGGTTAATCACCGTGATACGGGAAATAAGTAAACTGTCCCCGTTATTCCGTTATTCGAAGCGTGTCGGTCTGTAGGCGTCGAGCAAGTCCACGCGCGCGTTGTCGATGATCTCTTCGCTCGCGAGGCGCCCGACGATCGGGGCAAGGGTGACGCCGCTGTGCATAACGGTGACATAAAGCCCCGAGACCGCACCCGAGAAACCGATGACCGGCATCTCGTCTTGTGGCAGCGGCCGATAGCCGAGCGTCACGCGCTCGATCTCCAGGTTTTGAGCATGCGACAGAGCGCTCTTGGCTGATGCCAACACGCGTTGCGACAGCGCCTCGGTTGCCGCCGTCGGGTGTCCACCACCAAAGTCCTCGCCGGCGACCACACGACCGTCCAGGTCCTGCTTCATGTGTACCACCGGGGCGAGCACGACGCGATTGAGCAGCGGTGCGACCGGTTTTGTGTGGACGAGCAAACCGGGGGCCTGACGCAGGGGTGTCGGCACGCCCACCGGGGACGACAAGGACGGCGTGTCCACCCCGGCTGCAACCACTACGACCTCCGTCTCGATGTCGCCCGCGCTGGTGTGCACGCCGCAGACCCGGTCGCCGTGCACCCGAAGGGCTTCCACACCACAGCCGTAGAGCTCACGCGCACCCTCGGCGCGAGCCGCCGCCAACAAGGCCTCCGTCGCCTGCACGGGGGGGACCGTCCCCTCGAGCTCGGCGAAGGCGGCCAGCGATGGCGGCTCACGCACGCTCCCCTCGAGCGAACCGAACTCCGCTTTGTCCACGCCGCGCACCGGATACCCCCAGCTTTGTTGTGCGCGTATCCGCTGCTGGAGCCCAAGGCACTCGTCTTGCTCCCAAAACAGACTGCCACCCCACTTTAGCTCGATGGCGCCGCCAAGCTCGGACTGCAATCGATTCCATTCAAACAAGCTTTGTAGACGCAAGGCGTAGTAGGGTCTGGGGTTGTCAAAGGACGCGTTTATCCACCCAAAAGACTTGCTTGTCGCACCGCAAGCGGGCTCGTCGCGCTCGACCACGGTGACGGCCACGCCGCGCCGGCTGAGATGATACGCGACCGAGGCGCCGACAATCCCTGCGCCCACCACGACAACCCGCAGCGTAGATGCCCGTGACATGCATGGATTCTATACAAACTCGGGTGCCTGCCGTGAGTGTTGCGGGGGAGTCTCGCCATTGCGGACCCGATGGGTTCTAATGCACGGCATCTACAAACGGAGCCGAGCGAGACGCAACATGTCCTTTCGCACCAGTGTGGCGCTGCTATTGCTACTACAGACCAGCGCCACGCTTGCCGCGCCGGCGGTTGAGTATCTCGGCGCAAGCAGTATCGATCTCGAGAACCCTCACGACCTCAAGCTGTCCCCCGACGGCAGATACTTGTTCGTTTCCGATGTGGGGAACGACCGTGTGGTCATTCTCGACCCAACGAGCCTGGAGTTTGTCGCCACCTTTGGCGCCGACCACCAATCGGGTACGCACGATGTCGACTTCGACGACGCAGGGCGCGTGTACGTGGCCGACACCCACAACAACCGGGTCACGGTCTATGCGATGGATGGCACCGAGGCCACCTTGGTGGGTGAGCTCAGCGACCGGATCCGGGGGCCGGAGGGGGTGCTGGCTCACCCCAACGGACGCGTGTATGTCGCGGGCGCGTGGTCGGGCAACGTGGTCGCCTATGAGGGTGCAAAGGTCGTCGCGGAGCTAAGCGGACTGTCCTCGCCGCACGATCTCGAGCATGCCCCCAGTGGTGACATCTGGTTGGCCGATTCGGGCAACGACCGGATGTTGCTGCTTTCGACGGAGCTCGAAGTCAAGCTCGAGCTAAAGGGCGAGCCATACAACTTCGACGGGGTGCGCTATCAGGATGTGCTACCGGACGGCACCTTGGTCGTGGCGGACAAGAACAACCACGTGGTTAAGGTTATCGCGCCCGATGGGCGGTTGTTGATAGTCATCGGTACCGGCCGTGCGGCAAAGGGCCCCGGTCGCTTCCGGACTCCCGAAGGTGTGGAGGCCGAGGATGGGATACTCTGGATTTCCGATTCCGGGAACGACCGCGTGGTCAAGTACCGGTACCGGGCAAACTAGCTTCGCGGACCAATACGGACAAAGCGCTCACAATGTCGACTCCGGGTACCGAGGTAACGCGCTCCAAGGAATCGAGTGTCGCCCGCAGACAGACCGTATCGTTGTTTCCGACACCGGTCTGGCGGTCACGTTTGACGCCTGAATCGTGTAGCGCGGTCCACACCGCGCTAAAGGCGCGTATTGCTCGCATGTGCTCCGAGCTGCCGCCTCTAGAGCTGTGTCAGAAATGGCGAACGGGGGATGATTTTCACACCTGCGATGACATGCATGACTTGGTCGCCTTCTTTCTCGAAGCAAGCGAGGGGTCCTCGAGTACATGGACATCGTCGACGAGCCGGTTCAGGTGACGCGCTGCCGTGCCACCTTGAGCACCCCCGGCGCGCGCCACGCGCCCGGGAGTCACCACAACAACTTCCTGACCGGAGTGTATTGTGTTGATGCGCCCACGGGGGCGACCGAGGTGCATGTGCCCGTATCGGAGGGGATGCTGGTCATCTTCCCCGCGTGGCTGCAGCACCGGGTCGACAAGAACAATAGCGATGCCGCGCGCATCAGCGTGAGCTTCAACGCCGTCTTCGACCCCCTCCCGACCGGCGGTGAAGATACGGCGCCCGGACTTCGCCTGGTGGAAGAGTGACACCGTCAAAGGGCTCGCCGGGACAAAGCGATACACCACGGACCCGTGGCGGTTAGACGATGATCGAGAGACCTCGCAGCGCTATCGCAAGCAGATAGCTAAGCCAAGCGGCGCCGATTGCGGTCGCGTGAAAGCGGTAGCTGTTCGACGCTAACAAGGCTGCGCAAACACCCACGGCGAATGCGTTGAACCATGCCGCCGGGGTGAATCCCCGCCCCAAGACAAGGTCGGCGCCAATCACCCACATTTGCACCAAGATGAAAAGCAAGAAGAAGCGCCTGCTCACCCTGAAATAGTGCGCTTCGGCACCGCCGTCGGTGGCTTCTTGCCGCGGAGCGACCATGACGTCGGTTGCAAAGAAAAGCAGCGTCGGCCCGGCGATGACATACAGGAAACCAAAAAAGGCCCAGCTCTCCACCGAGAGCAAGTCGAGCGTATGCCAGAACAGGTTCAAGTGGGCGATAAGCAGCAAGGCGACCCACGCGACATGCACACGGTCCAACCCGGCCCCGGGCGCGCGGCGCAACACGTGCGCCAAGGCGGTGAGCACGCTGCCGATCCCCATCGAGAGAATCGTGACGTACATCAGCGCGACCAGAAGACCGGTCGAGACTTCCCCCATGGCGGTACGGTTCCTTGCTAGCGCTTGTGGACTCGGCTCTTAAGTACCGCATCTCAGGCGGAAGCGCAAAACATTGGGCAGCCGGTCGCCGCGCGATGCGGCCGGACTCGTGCTTGCATCGCGTCTCGGCGCCGGTCTGCTTTGTTCCGCCGACTATCGACAACCCACGCTTTTCGCTAGCATGGCCGTCACCCCATACACGAAGTCGAGACGCCATGGTGGACAACGTCCCTTTGAGCCTGAGCCAAGTGCACGACTTGGCAACCGAGATCTTTTTGGCACACGGTATCTCCGCCGACCAGACACGTGCTCTGGTTGACATCATCACCCGAGCCGAGCGCGATGGGTGCGCCGCGCACGGCTTGTTCCGGGTGCCCGCCTACGTTGGATCCGTGGACAACGGCAAGATAAGCCCTGATGCGGTCCCGAGCGTCGAAGAGCTTGCACCTGGCGTGCTCAAAGTCGATGCAAACAACGGCTTTGCACCGCTCGCGCTCGAGCAGGGGCGGGCTCCGCTCATCGAGAAGACCCGGACGCAGGGTATCGCCGCACTCGTCGTATGCAACTCCTATCACTTCGCGGCGCTTTGGCCGGAGGTCGAGTCCCTGGCCGAGGCAGGTTTGGTTGCATTTGCCTTTGTAAACTCGAGGAGCGCGGTCGCACCTGCCGGCGGGGTCAAGCCGCTGTACGGCACCAACCCAATGGCCTTTGGCTGGCCGCGGCCGCACGGTCCGCCGATGGTGTTCGACCAGGCTTCGAGTGCGTGCGCGCGTGGCGAGATGATGATCCATCAGCGCGATGGCAAACCCATCCCCCTGGGTTGGGCGATCGATGCGCATGGAGAGCCGACCACGGATGCCGCAGCCGGGCTCGCCGGCGCGCAGCTTCCCTTTGGTGGTCATAAGGGAGCGGCGGTCGCCTTGATGGTCGAGCTGTTGGTCGGTGCGTTAAGCGGTGGCGTGTTTGGGTTCGAGAAGGCGGCGGCACCGGAGAACAAAGACGGTGGGCCGACCATCGGTAGCGAGCTGATCATCGCGCTAAACCCAGCGGCATGTGTAGACGCGGCGCAGGGCGAGGGGCAGCTTGCGCGTGCGGAAGCGCTGTTTGCCCAGATCCTCGCTCAGGAGGGCACGCGACTGCCGTCGCAACGGCGCCATCTCATGCGCGAACGCACGCCGGTCGAAGGCGTGAGCATACCGAGGTCCTTGTATGACACCTTGCAAACGTTGCGGGGTAACGGCGGCTAGGAAGCACAACCATGTCCGATGTCCAGCTCAACTTTAGCCGCTCCGAGTACGACGAGCGCATCGCAAAGACACGTCACGCCATGGCGCAACGCGGCATAGACTTACTCATCGTCAGCGACCCGTCGAACATGGCCTGGCTTACCGGCTACGACGGCTGGTCCTTTTACGTGCACCAGTGCGTGCTTCTCCCCATGCAAGACGAGCCGGTGTGGTACGGGCGCGGGCAGGATGCGAACGGCGCCAAACGCACGGTCTTCATGAGTCACGACAACATCATCGGTTACCCGGACCACTACGTGCAGTCCACCGAGCGTCACCCCATGGATTTTCTCTCGGAGACCATCAAGGAGCGTGGCTGGGATAGTGCCCACATCGGCGTGGAGATGGACAACTACTATTTCAGCGCCGCCTGTTACCGATCGCTGCAGCAGCACCTGCTCGAGGCCGAGCTATCCGACGCCAATGCGTTGGTCAACTGGCAACGCGCGGTCAAATCCGAGCAAGAGATCGCCTACATGCGTATCGCCGCGCGTATCGTCGAGAAGGCGCACCAGCACGTGTATGCGCGTATCGAGCCCGGTCTGCCAAAGAACATCCTGGTCGCCGAGATCTATCACGCCTTGATAAGCGGGGTGGACGGTCATGGCGGCGACTACCCGGCGATCGTCCCGTTGCTGCCGACCGGTGTGGATGCCTCGGCGCCTCATCTCACCTGGGACGACCGGCCTTTCGAGAACGACACCGGCACGTTCTTCGAGCTGGCCGGTGTTTACAAACGCTATCATTGCCCGCAGTCGCGCACGGTTTATCTGGGTAAGCCGCCACAGAAGTGGCTCGATGCGGAGCAGGCTATGCTCGAGGGGATTGCCGCCGCCCTGGAGGCGGCCAAGCCGGGGAACACCTGCGAACAGGTGGAAGCCGCCTGGAGAGCGGTGATCGCAAAGTATGGCATCGAGAAGGAAAGCCGTTGCGGCTACTCCATCGGTTTGAGCTACCCTCCCGACTGGGGCGAGCGCACCATGAGTTTGCGGCCGCATGACACCACGGTGTTGCAGGAGAACATGACCTTTCACTTTATCCCCGCGCTCTGGTACGACGACTGGGGACTCGAGATCACCGAGAGCTTTCTCATTACCAGCGGCGGTGGTGAGCCTTTTTGCCAAACACCGCGCAAGCTCATGGTCAAGCAGTGAGCTCGATGATGGTGGGCAAACCACCACCGGTGAGCGCTACCGTCGATTTCGACCGCGACGGGGTCCAGCACGGGTCTTTTAAGCTGCCCTACTTGCCGGTCGCTTGCATCGCGCGACGAGGTCTGGCTGGCTCGAAACGACAGGAGTGCCCGCGAGTCGTCGTGGCTGCGCGGGCAATTTTGCGCACACTGCGCGTCTTCGTTTTGTTGAGTGAACCGCTATGACTGCAACGTTGATCGAACAGGCAACCCCGCGACTCCATCGCTCCGAGCTCGCCGTGCCGGGCTCCAACCCGGCTTTTTTCGAGAAGGCGGCGAGCTCCGCTGCTGACGTCGTGTTCCTGGATGTCGAGGACGCGGTAGCCCCCGACGAGAAGGAGGCGGCACGGCGCAACATCGTCGCCGCGCTCAACGACATCGACTGGGGCAACAAGACCATGTCGGTGCGTATCAACGGCTTGGATACGCACTATATGTACCGCGACGTGATCGACATCGTCGAGCAGTGCCCGCGTTTGGACCTGCTGCTGATCCCCAAGGTGGGGGTGCCCGCCGATGTGTACGCCCTTGACATGCTGGTCACACAGATCGAGCAGGCCAAGCACCGCGAGAAGCGGCTGGGCTTCGAGGTGCTGATCGAGACCGCGCTCGGGATGGCCAACGTGGAGGCAATCGCGCAGTCCAGCAAACGTCTGGAGGCGATGAGCTTTGGCGTCGCCGACTATGCGGCGTCGACCCGCGCGCGTACCACGGTGATTGGCGGTGCCAACCCCGACTATGGTGTGCTCACCGATAAAGACTCGAGCGGCGAGCGCGCGTTCCACTGGGACGACATGTGGCACTACGCGCAGGCCCGTATGGTCGTCGCCTGCCGCGCCTACGGTCTGCGGCCGGTGGACGGACCCTTTGGCGACTTCAGCGACCCGGATGCGTATATCGCCGCGGCCAACCGCGCGGCCGTGCTCGGCTACGAGGGCAAATGGGCCATCCACCCCACCCAGATCGCGCTCGCCAACCAGGTCTTCAGCCCGTCCGAGGCAGAGCTGACAAAGGCGCGCCGGATCATGGAGGCAATGGAAGAGGCGGAACGCGAGGGCCGCGGTGCCGTGTCCCTGGACGGGCGGCTGATTGATCTCGCCAGCATCCGCATGGCCGAGAACCTGCTCAAGAAAGCCGAAGGCATCGAGTCTGGGTGAGCTCTAGCCGCGATCTTTTGACGCGTGCCGGTCGACGCTACCCGGTATTCCGCATCCCCGCGGCGACCCCGTTGATCGTGATAAGCAAGGCGTCTTCGATAATGCCCACCTCGCCGTTGCGCACGCGGGCGAGCAGCTCGACCTGGAGTAAGTTCAACGGGTCGGTGTAGGGGTTTCGCACCTGTATGGAGTTCTTCGCCACCGGCTCATCCTCCATCAGCGTCTTGTGCGCGGTGACCTCGAGCACGGCGGCTTCGGTTTGCGTATAGCGTTCGCGCAGGTCGCGACCCTGGGACTGGAGCTTTTCCGGCACCAAGCGTTGGTCATAACGCGCCGCCACCTGCACGTCCGTTTTTGCAAGCACCATCTCGATAGCCCCCAGCGTGGATTTGAAGAAGGCCCAGCCGGCGCGCATCTCTCTAAGCTCCTCGAGCAGACCTTTGTCCAAGGCGTCGGTGAGCGCGGCGCCCACGCCAAGCCATGCGGGTAGCATGAGCCGGGTTTGTGTCCACGCAAAGATCCACGGAATGGCACGCAAGTCTTCGATGCGCTGCGTGGGTTTGCGCCGCGCGGGCCGGCTGCCGATCCGTAGCTTGCCAAGCTCGTCCACCGGTGTGGCGTAAGCAAAGTAGTTTGTAAACTCGGGGTCCTCGCGTACCACCTCCCGGTAGCTGTCCACCGACGAGCGTGCCAGCTGGTCCATGAGTTCGCGCCAGCGCTCGGTCGGGGGTGACTTTGGCGTCAGAGTCGCCTCGAGGACGGCTGCGGTGTACACGTTTAGCGTTTGCCGTGCGGTGCTGCTCAGCCCATATTTGGCATGGATGACCTCGCCCTGCTCGGTGACCCGGAGCGTCGCGTTGACGGACCCGGGTGGCTGCGAGCGAATTGCCGAGAAAGCGGGTCCGCCACCGCGCGCGACCGTGCCACCACGACCGTGAAACAGGGTCAATCTCACGCCGTGGCGTCTTGCCACCTCCACGAGCTTCTCCTGCGCCTGGTACAGCGACCACGCGGCGCCGAGCTGGCCCGCGTCCTTGGCGGAGTCCGAATAGCCGATCATGACTTCTTGGTGGTCGTTTATATGCGAGCGATACCAGTCCACGCCGAGCAGACGGTCCAGGCATCCATCGGCGCCGCGCAGCGCATCCAGCGTTTCGAACAACGGCACGACCCGAAGCGGTCCCCGTACGCCGCACGCCTTCTGCAACAGCTCTACCGCGAGCACGTCGGACGGAACGGCTGCCATGGAGATGATGTAGGCACCGAGTCCTTCGGAAGGTTCATCGGCCAAGACCTTGAACGTTGCGAGCACCTCGGTGACCGTGTCCGGTGCGGGGAGCGGGTCGGGCAGCAGCGGGCGTTTGTTTTCCAGCTCGGCAAGCAGAAACTGTTGCTTGCGCTCCTCGCTCCATTCGGCGTAGGCGCCGAGCCCCAAGTACCGGGTGATGGTGTCGAGCGCCTCGGTATGACGCGCGGCATCCTGGCGGATGTCCAATCGCGTGAGCGTCATCCCAAAGCAAGCCAAGCGCCGCAGCACATCGAGCAGCCGGCCATCTGCGATGGCGCCGTCACCGCATTGCTGAAGCGAGTGATAAAAACAAAGCAGCGGCTCGGCAAGCTGTGCCGAATGCGTATACACGTCTTCGACCGTGGATGGCTCGCCCTTTAGCTTCGCATCGATGACACGCCAGGTGCGCGCAAGACGGTCGCGCATCTGCTCGAGAATATGTCGGTAGGGCTCGTGCGCACTGCCGGCGAGCGCTCTGACCCGTGCATCGCAGCGGTGCATGGAGAGCTCGCGGCGTAGCTCGTCCACCTCGCGCCGGTAAAACTCAATCGCTTGCTGGCGCCATTGCAAGCAGACTTCCTTGGTAACTGTAGCGGTAACATTCGGGTTGCCGTCGCGGTCGCCACCCATCCACGACCCGAACTGTACTGGCGTAGCCTGCAGCGGCAGCCGTTTGCCCGTGCTCTCGAATAGTGCCTCATCGAGATTTCTGAGATACGCGGGCACGGCGTCCCACAGTACCTGCTCAAACAACACCACACCGGTGCGTGCCTCATCCCAAGGCGTCGGTCGCTCGCGACGGATCTCGTCGGTTTTCCAGACCGCGATCACCTCACGTACCAGCGTGTTGCTGGCGAGCCGTGTCTCTTCCGGCGTCAGGTCGTCGCGGTCCCGCGTGGCGAGCGCTTTGGCGATTCTCTGATACTTCTGTGTCAGCGTGCGCCGCGTGACCTCCGTCGGGTGCGCGGTGAGCACCAGACCGATGTTGAGCCGGCACACGGTGTCATAGATCGTCTCCTTGCTGACCCCGGCGGCGAGCAGGCGGGTGAATTCCTCTCGAATAGAACCCTTGTCGGCGATGCTTTCACCATGGCGCATCGCGAGACGCCTGACCCGGATTTGGTGATGCTGCTCGGCAATGTTTGCGAGGCTGAGGAAATAGCCGAAGGCACGCGCCAACAACAACATGTTCTCGGCAGAGAGCTGCTCCAGCGCGTCCGACAGCTCCTTCGACTCGGCTGGGTTCCCGGTGCGCGCACTCTTGGCGATTGCACGTACGCGTTCCACCAGCTCGAAAAGCTCGTCACCGGCCTGCTCGCGTATGGTGCGCCCGAGGATCTCGCCGAGCAGACGCACGTCCTCGCGCAAACGGCTGTCGATGCTGGCGGACAACACACTGGTGCTCGTGGCAGCCGTTGTCTCGTCGGGTATGGGGCTTGGTTGGGTGTCGGTTGTCGACATAAGCGCACCACCATTCGGTGTTGTAAACGCTGCTGAATATATGAGGGGCTACGTTGCAGTACAACAAAAAGAGACGCGCTGGGCAACGACGCGATACTCGCGCGATTGCGCGGTGTCAGGAGTTGGTCGAGTGCTGGAAGCTCAGCGTGGTAGAGGGCGCTACCTGCTTTTCTGGGGGCATGGGCTGGGGTGGTGCGTAGAACACTGGCTCGCTTTCGTCCTCCTCGGCGATAAAAGGCCGTCGCATCTTTACCGCGGTGCCCTGGCTCTCTGCCTCGCGACGCGCGCCATAGAGCTGCTCGGCCAGCTCCTGGCTCCAGGGCAGCACATAGGAGCGCGGCTCTTCGACACCCGCTACCTGCAACCATACGTAGATGCTGTGCCCTTCGCGCAGATGGGCGCCCAGCACGGTCGCCTCCGAAAGCTGACGTTGCTCCCACTCCATGTCGGCGGGTTTTGGGCGACTCAGCAGGTTTGTGAGACTCATATAGCTGGCGGGCACGAATAGGGTGAACATGACAATGGCAAGCACCTTGATGCGCACCTTGCGTGGAGACCAGATGGTGACACTCGCGAGCAAGGCCGCCAGCCCGGCGGAAATACCAAAGAGATAGAGCAGGGGGTTCATGTTTGTGCCTTGCTACGTAGCGCGCGGGGCAAATCGTGCACGCTGCCACGGATCAGACGACCCGCATCGTCGAGCTTGAAGCGGAACGCCGTCAGCTCTTCGCCTTCTCGAGCCATGTTGAGCTTGGTGGTCAAAATCTGCATCGCCGCGTCGTCCGTGGACTTCTTGACGCTGACCGCGACCGTGACGGGGAATGCGGCCGCGTGGACCTTGTTTCTGAACAAGTGCACGTTCACGGTGTAGTCACCGGCGGGTATGCCGCGGCTGTAAGAGAACTCGTAGTTGAGGTCGGTGACGTCCATGGTACGACCCAGGTCGTCGCGCAATAAATTGAAGATGGCGCCACCCTTGTTGGAATACCCTACCGGTACATCACCCGGCGCCTCGACCCACAGGTCCACATCGGCGTCGATATCATCGGGCCAGCGGATCTCGATGATCACGTTACCGGGGCTGCGGCTGCCTTTCTCGGCGATAGCCTTGGGGTTGATGTGCGGCAGCAGCAGCATCACAACGGTGACGAAGCCCGCCAGCGCGAGCAGGATGACATCTCTAAAGACGGTGGCGCCGCTCTCCTCGTCGAAGAGGTCGACCTCACGCATGTTGCTCTGCCACTTCGACCGTCGCGGTTATGAGCTTTACGGTGCCACCTGCGAGCAAATGGTGGCAGGCCATCAGCCAAACATTGAGCACGGCGCCGACAAGCGTGGTGTACAGCGCGGTCGACATCCCCTCGATCAGAGTCGACACCATCGGGGCGATGGATTTCACGTCGGAGGCATGCTCGGGGTCGACACCCGAGAGCGCGATGATAAAGCCGACCACCGTGCCGATCAGCCCGAGCAACACCAGGCTGTTGGCGAACTGGCGCACGACCGCCGTTCGATACGCGAACTTCATCCGCAGGGCGCCAGTCAAGTTTGCGCGGCTTTTGGGGTCACGGCTAATCAACGGTGCGATAAACTGGGTAGCCGGTGAGCTTACCGAAGGCTCGAACTCACGAAGACAGTTCAGGTCCCGGCTGGTCTGCCAGACCTTGATGGCACATAAACCCAAACCAACCATGAACACGCCGAAGATGACGACGGAGAGATGTGTGCGGTCCGCGACGATGACCTGGTCGATGTATCCCTGAAAATACGCGACGCCGAGCAGAGCAAACGCGAACGCGTTGAGCAGTGCAAAACGTAGCAGCAACAAGAACCGGTAGGGGTCGTCTCCTTCGCGGTGCGCCTTAGAGGCGAGATAGACTACATCGTGTTTTGCGGCCGTTCCTTGCGCCGGACGAGTTTGCTTGTTTGCCACTGCCGTGGCTCGTTGTGGCTCCGCCGCGTTGAGAGGCAAAGTCATGTCGGCATCCCCTGTTCGTGGGTCGTTGCCCCTTGCAATGCAAGAAGCGGGCCAAGCGGGCGCCGAGCTGAGAACACCGGTTTCCCCCCGCTGACGGGGTGTGGCATAGGTCCGGTTTTGGGCCGTGGGTGTTGAAAAAAGACCCGAAGTGCTGGAATTGCGCACACTAGACGCGAACTGGTGCTCATTTCTCGACGCAAACCTGTCACCTGACCCCGGCCGCCGGTGCCAGCTCTTTGACGCACGTCCAACGTGCAGCACACCGACCGGCAAGGCCTGACCCATGCGCATAGGGGGCCAGAGTCACGGGACCAGGGATGGACGAGAGCTGTCTTAGCATGCACGGACCGCACCTGTAGCACGCTTTGCGCGTACCGGGCACCGGTCTCGCTCGCTATCGACTCAGCGTTCCGATGCGCCGACCGGGTCGGCCTTCAGCCGCGTTTGCCAGTCGCTAGCTGTTCCTCGAGCGCGGCGATACGCTCGTGCAGCTCGTCCAGGCGCTTGCTCTGTGTCTTGAATGCTTTTAGCAACGCGGGCAGCCGCGCCGTCGCCGCCTGTTCCCGCAGCACGCGTTTGATCGGACGCGAGGGTGTCCCCCAGATGGTCTCGCCGGCGGCGATGTTGCATGTCACCCCCGCTTGGGCACCGATTTGCGCGCGGTCGCCGATCTCCAAGTGGTCCGCCACACCGACCTGGCCACCCAGGACCGCCCCGTTGCCGATGCTGACGCTGCCCGAGAGACCTACCTGTGACACCAGGATGGCGTGGTGTCCGATCTCGACGTTGTGCCCGACCTGTACCAAGTTGTCGATCTTGGTGCCGCTGCGTATGCGCGTCACGCCCATGGTGGCACGGTCGACGCACGCGTTGGCGCCGAGCTCCACATCGCTCTCGACCACCACGGTGCCGAGCTGTGGAATCTTGTGATGATGGTCCCCCAACCACTGGAAGCCAAAGCCGTCGGCCCCGATGACGGTACCCGGATGCGCGATGACGCGGTCACCCAGCGTGCAGCCATCGAGTACCGTGACGTTGGGTCCTATCTTGCACGCGGTACCGATAGTCACCTGTGGCCCCACAAATACGCCGGCACCGATAATGGTCTCGTCGCCGATGCTTGCGTCCGCACAGATGACGGCGTTTGCACCGACGCTCACACGCGCGCCGAGGGTCGCGCTTTGGTCGACCACCGCATCGTCATGTACACCCGTAACGCTGGGTGCGCGAGCAAACAGCTCCATCACCCTCAAGAACCCAAGCCGAGCGTTGTCGACACGGATGAAGCACTTGCCGGCTACCTCGGGAAAGCTCTGGTCCACGACGAACGCGCCAGCGCTGCTTTGCGCTACCTCGTCCCGGTACCGGTCTTTCTCGGCAAAGCTGATGTCGCTCCGCGCCGCGTCTTCCAATGAGGCAACGCCCTCGATCATATGCGCGCCGTCGCCTTGCAGACGACCACCGATGTGTTTGGCGATTGCGCCTAGTGTCGTGCTCATGCCATCCCCCTTGCGGCCGGCGAGCCCGTGGCCTGGCCTTGCTCATCCGTGCCAAGCGCGTGCGGCACCAGCGATTGCAGGTGCGCCACCGCATGCTCGCTCGGAAGACTCGCGTCATCGTCCACCATCAGTATACGAGAGCGGCCCGTGTTCAATAGCAGGTCATTCCGGGCTCTTTGGTGCACGGTGTTCACTGGGCAAGCTCGAACAGCATCTTGATTCGCGCGCGCTCGGCGCCTCGGATATGCGCGCGAGCCGCGTCCTCGGCGCTAACCCCGTCGCGGGCTAGGATGGCGGTCACGATCGCCTTGTGCTCGCGGTGCGCGACCCGGGCGCGACCCGGCACGCTAAAGGTCGTCCCGCGCAGCAATGCCAGCGAGTTACGCAGCGTGCTCAGCGTCTGCATCAAGTAGCGGTTGTGTGCCGAGGCATAGATGGCATGGTGTAGCTGCCGGTTGGTCCCGGCGAGCTCGGCGGGTTTCTTGAGCTGCTTCGCTTCCTTGGCGAGCAAGCTCTCGAGCAGGCCCATCTCCGCCTCGCTGATGTGCTTTGCGGCCAGACGCGCGGCGGTGCCTTCCAACACCTCGCGCATGGCGTAGAGCTCACCCACCTGTTGGCGGTCCAGCTCGGCAACGACGACACCACGCCAGGGCTCGAAGACCAGCAAGCCATCGGATTCCAGACGCCGCAGCGCTTCGCGCACCGGTGTGCGGCTCACCCCCAAGCGCTCCGCAAGCTCGGTCTCGGTCAGGCGCTCACCAGGGTCGTAGTCGCCGTTGTGTATCGCCTCGCGGATTTGCTCGAGCACATACTCGCTACGCGAAGCTCGACCCGGACCGCTGTGCTCGGCGGCGCTCCACATCTTGGTCATTCCGCGTGCGCCGCGCGCGGTGTCTCGCACACGGCCGCCGCCGAGCGGCCCGCGATACGCCCAAATACCGCACCCGAGGTCAAGCCGGTGCCACCCGGGTAGTTGAAGTAGAACAAACCGCCGACCAGCTCGCCGGCCCCGTACAGACCCGAGATGGGTACGAGGTCGGTGTCGAGCACCTGTGCATCCGTGTTGATGCGCAGCCCGCCAAAGGTAAAGGTGATGCCACAGGTCACGGCGTAGGCTTCGAAGGGCGGGGTATCGATGGGGTTAGCCCAGTTGGTTTTGCGCACCGGCGTCCCGTGCGTCCCGCGGCCGTCTTTGACGGTCGGGTCGAAGTGCACGCTCGTGTCGACCGAGGCGTTGTAATGCTCGATGGTCGTCAGCGCCCGCGCGCCGTCCACATCCTCGAGCTTTGCGACCAGCGCTTCCAGCGTGTTCGCCGTGACCCGGGTGACCTCCTTGACCCGGTATTCATCGCGCAATAAGTGCGACACTTTGGCGTCGAAGACTTGCCAGGCAAACTGTTTGGGCTGCGAAAGAATCACACGGCCGTACTTGGCGTAGGTGTAGTTTCTGAAGTCAGCACCCTCATCCACGAAACGCTCGCCATCGGCATTGAGCATGATGCCAAAGGGGTAGCTGTGCTTTTGAAACCCATCGCCCACGGCGAGGTCCCCAAACTCCGGTGCATTGCGGTCCCAGCCCACCGCATGACAGCCGGACCAGTGGCCATATGACATCGCGCCGATATCGAGTGCCATGCGTATCCCATCACCCGCGTTGAAGCGGGTGCCGCGGACCTTGGCCAGGTCCCAGCCCGGGCCAAGATAGCGTGTTCGCCATTCCGGGTTGGCCTGGAAGCCGCCGGCCGCGAGCACGACCGCTGTGCACTGGATGTCCACGGTGCGTGCGTTGACCTTGGCGCGTACGCCATGGACACCACCGTCATCGTGTATCAGCGCATGGGCGCGGGCGCCGTAGAGAATTTCTATACCCGCGCGCTCGGCGAGCCGCGTCCACGCGCCGATCAAACCGGGTCCACCGCCCCAGGCCTCGATCGTCAAGCCACCCCAGAACTTGAACCGGCCATCGATCTGAAAGGCTTGACGGCCGTACATGGGTGCGAATCGAATGCCTTGCTCGCGCATCCAGCGCAACGTGGGCCTGCTCTGCGTGACCAGAGTCTCGACCAGATCCGGGTCGCATCGGTACTCGGTGACACGGCCCATGTCCTCGAAGAAGCGTTCCTCGGTATAGGAGCCAAAATCCGTGCGCGCGAGGTCGGTCTCGCTCAAGTCGGGGAGCAGGACGCGAAGGTCGTCGATGTCGTCATAGACCACCCGCATTGCGCCGGCGGTAAAACGCGAGTTCCCACCCGCCTCTTCTTCGGGGGCCCGCTCCAGCATCAGTACCGAGGCACCTTGCTCGCGTGCCGCCACGGCCGCGCTAAACGCCGCGTTTCCCGCCCCGACCACGACCACGTCGAACCGCCCAATCATTGCTGTCCCTCGAGAGTGCTGCTGAGATTGTATACAATAGTACACAAGTAGTTTGGATATTTTCCGTGCATGGGGGTTGGCTGATCGAAATCAATGCGTGGGCGCGTCGACCAACTACGCTCAAATATACCGATGCAGGTCCGGACACGAGGGGTGAGATGATAGGTTTCTCAAAGGCGTCGTTGGCGGCTTCGGCCGTTTCATTGTTTGGCATTCTCGTGGTGCTGCTGGTCGTCGCCAACGAGGGACACACCGCGACCGCTACCGAGAGCACGTCGCAAACCCGCGCGGCCATGCGTGAGATCTTCGATGCGCTGACCGCCGCCTATGTGCCGAGCCTGGACATACAGCGGTTTCAGGCGCCCGAGTCACGCGCCGAGGTCTACGAAGCCCTCAAAGTGCTGGCCAAGAATGGCGAGAAGCTGGCCGAGCACGGGGTGGGGTTGGACCACAGCTATTTGTTCTTGCGCCGCGCCTTCGCCTTCGACACCGAGGACCTGCTGGAAGCTTATCGGATCGGTAGCTACGAGAGTGCCCAGTTCTACCTGCGCGAGCTGACCCAAACCTGTTTTGCTTGCCACTCCCGCATGCCATCGGAACGGAGCTTCGACTTTGGCAAGCAGTTTTTCGAGCAGGCCGAGACGCAGGGTTTGCCGGCTTTGGACGCCGCGCGGCTCGCCGTGGCAAGCCGCCAGTTCGATGCAGCGCTACGCAACTACGAGACCTTGTTTCGCTCGACCGACTGGGATACGGGCGAGATGTACGCCGTGGGTGCTTTTGAAGACTATTTGATCGTCGCGCTGCGGGTAGAGAACGACTTTGACCGGGCCATTAAGACATTGGAGGCATTCCGCGACCGGCCCGATACGCCGCGTTACCTAAAGACCTATGTGGACGGCTGGGTGCAATCGCTGCGCGAGATCCAGGCGCAGGAGATAGTCAGCGATGACCTGGGCGCGGCGCGCGAGCTCATGCGCCAGGCGCAGCTTCGAAGCCTGTTTCCGGAAGACCCCAAGGGGCTCGTGCACTTCATTGCGGTGTCCGCACACCTGCACCGCTTCATCGCGAGCAACGCCGAAGACCCAGTAAAGCGCGCCGAAGCGTACTTTCTGCTCGGTGTTGCCGAATCCCGCATCACGCGCTCGTACTGGCTCTCGGAGACGACGTTCTTTCTGGAAAACGCGATCCGCCTCAACCCCAAGTCGCCGATGGCAAAACAGGCCTACGCGTACCTCGAAGAGGATATCCTGCTCGGCTACACGGGCTCCTCGGGCATGCACGTCCCAGACGACGTGCAGGAGTACCTGCAGTCGATCCGGATGTTGATGGAGGAGTAGTAACCGCACCGCTGAAACCCGCATAGACACTAGGGGTGCGAAAACTCTGCGAAAACCATCGAGTCAAGGTGAGTTGTGACTCTTCTCGGTGAGCCCCTTGGACCGCAAATCGCGGAGCTGATAGCCGTTCAACCCCGCAGCCTGCATCGCGTCGCGAATTCATTCTGAGCGCTTCCGAGCGGAGACAGGTTTCGCGATATCCTTTTTCCCTTGGGTCGCACACGATATGCCTTGAGTGCAGCCCCTGTGTGCGCTTCCAGCGTCGAAACCATTCGACCGTCTCAGCTAGAGGGTTGAATTCATCTCGATCACCATGGCGGTGCCAGTTTTGGCCTGCACGAGGTGAATCTCGTCACCGACAATGTTCTCCTCTTTGAGCGCCAACACGTCGCCGGGGCGCTGGGACGTGAGGTAGCGGAGAACGCACGCCCGCACCTGCCGCTCTTGGAGCTGCGCAGGGATCGCAGCGTAGTGTGTATCGGAAAGATACACGTCGCGGCGTTTTGGGGCGGGTTTGCAAGCGGAGCGGGTGAAAACTAGACAGTCTCCAGGTTTTGTCAAAAGCGCGCGACACGTGCACTTCTTTTGCCGCTCCAAAGCATTTAGTTTGCGGTGGAGCCATGTCCGAAATTGAATGTTTATCTTGTGGTGGAGCTTTCACCCGGAAACAGGGTCAGCGCTACTGCTGCATTAAGTGCCGAAGGAGCACAGCGAAGGGACCGGGAGCCAGCGCTCGTCCGATTCCTCGAACAAGGGTCGCGTGACCTGCTGCGAGTGTCAAAGCTCCAGCCAGTACCGAATACCAGCTTGTCGATCCGCATGCGGGACGGAGTGGCCGAGCTGAAGGCCGCACTAGGAGAGACCATGAGCAGAACACAACAAGAAGTTATCGAGCTATGCGCGCGGTTTGGTGAAACACTAACAAAGGCCATCGAGGCGGGGTTCAGTCCGCACCAGGTGGCGAGCGCCGCGATCAGTGCCGGAACGCTAGTGCACCGCGAGACACGCGGCGACGAGTATTGTGCCGGGTTCCTCAGAGGACTCGCCGATGGAATCGAGAAGGGTGATGAAGGAAAGCTTCTACGGAACTGAGCGATTACTAGAAAGACTCCGGTGGGTCCCGGGCCAAGACAAAGGGTGCGGGAAAACGCCAAAAATTTGGAGTTTGTAAACGGTTACCGCCAATCAAAACGAATTGCATGCATTGATACCTAACCCATCCTGGGGCGGTGGCCAGGCTCGCTCTGTAGACCGTAGGCTTGCAGTGGTGGCGCGGCCGAATCTCGCGTATGCAAAGCGCTGATCGCTCAATGCAGCTAAACTCGGGCGCCGATGAAAAGGCCAGCGAGAATCACCATGCTTTGCCTAGCCCTGGGGTGGCTGGCGGTCGCTGGCGTCGGGAATTCCTTTTTGCTCCTAACAGACCAGTTTGCCGGTCTGCCCGTCTATCTCGGCGGGTTTATGGCGGTGTACTCTGTGTGCGCGGCCTTCGCCTGTATTGGTCTATGGCGTATGAAGACGTGGGGATTGTTTGCGCTACGTAGCTGGATGCTCGTGTCTCTCAGCATGGCCATCGCGCTTATCCCGGTGCTCCAGGTGTTTGGTCGGGGTGAGCAATGGGCACTGGTGGGTTTCACCGCTCTAGTCGCAATTCTGTTCTTTGTCCTCAACCGGTATGTGAGCGCGCTGATTTCCAGGGCCTAAGGTGTTCATGCACCGTGTAGTCGAGAGAAGCCAGGTAAAATGAAGATCTGGGTGGACGCCGACGCATGCCCCGGGGTAATCAAGGAGATCCTCTTTAGAGCCGCAGAACGCACCGCTGTTGAGACGACCTTGGTCGCCAACCAGCAGTTGCGCACCCCCCGCTCTCGATACATTAAGACGCTGCGAGTCACGCCCGGCTTCGATGTCGCCGACAACGAGATCGTCAAGCGACTCGGCGTTGACGACCTGGTCATCACCGCCGATATTCCATTGGCGGCGGAGGTCATTGCCAAAGGCGGTCATGCGCTCAGTCCGCGTGGTGAGCTGTATTCCAAAGAGACCATCGGCGCGCGCCTCAACATGCGTGACTTCATGGACACGATGCGCGCCAGTGGCATTGATACCGGCGGACCTCCGGCGCTCAGCCAAAGCGACCGCAAAGCCTTTGCCGGTCATCTCGATAGCCTGCTTGCCAAGCACGCGCGGAAGCTAACGTAGTTTCGAGGATCCCCCCCGGCGGAGGGCCTCGGGCCGCACTAAGCGCCACGGAAGGTTCTCACCGTCCAAGCGAGCGATAGCCTTTGGACTACATCCTAAGCGCGGCTGGCTGACACGCATCTCTCTACGACTGGGTTACCGTTTTGCCGACACTTACCGGTCCCGATGCTTTGCTTGGAGGAGACGTGGCCATGCATCACTACATCGACTGTGGTCTGCGAAATGTGTATTTGCTAAACGGCTATTGCGCCATAAAGACTAGTGCCGGGCTGCGCGTGAGCGTCGCAGACTTGTATGGTCTTCATCACTGCATCGCCATGTGGATTGTGGAGCACCAACCGCGGATGCGGGGGGTCGAGCTCAGGTTTCTGCGCCGGCAATTGGCTATGACCCAGACGCATCTTGCGTATCTTCTCGGGTGCTCTCAGAGCTCAATCGGGGTATGGGAGAGAAAGCGAAGCAAACAACCCGTCCCCAAAGCCGTGGACCGGCTGATGCGGTTGCTCTATCAAGACTACGCCAACCGCTCCGTGCGGGTGAGAGCAACGATCGACCGGCTGCTTGGGCTTGGTTTGCGAAGAGTGCCGGAGCGATTGGTGTTCAAGGATACCGAGACCGGGTGGCAAATGGTCGCCCGACAATGGAGTGTCGAGTGTCCGCTAACCGCCGGCGTTGCCTCACCGCCTGCGATGTCTTACACGAGTCTGCAGCGCACTGGCGCACAACGCTTATCCGCCCGCATCGTGTAATTCGGGGACAGTTCATTAAATTCTTCTTGCGTGCCGGCTGCCGTAGCCGCGGTGGAGAAAAGTAAACTGTCCCCGAAATGTTAGGCGGTGCGTGGGAGCACCCACTCGGCGCCACGCTCGGTGCTGACGTACTCGGGCCAGCTAAAGCCGATGGGGGGCTCGAAGTCGGCGGGGAGCAGCGGGGCGACCCATGCGCTGCCGCCGATCCCGCCGCCGGTGCGTTCCTCGAACTCCCGGCGGGCCTCGGTGAGCCCGTCGGGCTCTGTGAGCAGGTCGATGATGGTGGCGCCGAGGGTGCGCGCCGCGCAAAGAATGGTGGGGTCGATGCTTGGCGCGTAGCCGCCGAGCGCGTTCCATGCCCACGCCGGGTATTGGTAGCCGGGCGTGGGTGGCTTTAGCGTGGCACGGCCGACGTACAGACGCGCGGTGGGTGTGTGCCAGGTGTAGTCCACGTAGTCATCGGAGGTGTAGTTCTTTTGCCAAGCCGGCAGCACCTCGCGTATCTCGGCCTCGGCGCGCTCGGGTGGGCAAAGCTCGCTCATCCAATCCATGATCGGTTGGTCCATGGGGTCCAGACCAAGGTTCTTCTGGATCTCGCGCGCGAATGCGAGCGCCGTCTCGTCGAACACCGGCGGCCCTGCAAGCTCCAGGTTGCGGTAACAGATGGCCGCCATGGCGTGGTTTGGGAGACCCACCCGTGTCCTGGTCACCCATGCCTTGCGCACGCGGCAGTGGGCGATCGCGGCGACATGCTCCGCGTTGTGGTCCAGCACTTGTTCAATCCGCTGTTGCATCGCCAGCGTGGGTGAACGCCAGGAGTACTGTATTTGCGCAAAGCGTGGCGCGAGATTGTCCGATGTCGCCTGTCCGGTCCCGAGAATGGCTTCGTTTAGCGTCCAGGTGCCCGTGTGCGGCAGCATGGATTCCTTCGTGTACTTCGTCGTCGTGTACATCAGACACAGCGCATCGATCGCGCCGGGTGCACGTGCGTTGGTGTGTGCGTGGCCACCCTTTGCGCCGAGGCTCATCGCCGCCCAGGTCTCGGGCGCTTCGCACTCGAAGGTGTACACCTTGCTCCAGTACGAGCCGCAGTGCGTATCCCACACGGTCGTGTTGGCGCGCATGGCGCCAAAGGTAGGGTGGTAGCACACGGCCGCATCCATGTCGTCAAAGTAACCCTTTGCCGCGTGCACCGGTTTCGAGCCGCAGACCTTCTCGGCGGGCTCGCCCATGAATTTGAGACGACCGGGGATGCCGTGGGTTTCCATGACCGCCTTTGCGGCCAGCACACCCCCCAGCGCACCGATACCAAGCGCGGAGTGCGGGTCGGTGTGACCGGCCGCCCAGCGGTGTACCCCTTCACGGGGCTTCTCATAGGGCACGCGCTGTTGACTGTTACCGGGCACCGCATCGTATTCGCCAAAGCTCCCGATCAGCGGGCCGCGATCGCCCCACTCGGCGCAGAAAGCCGTCGGCATCCCGCCGCTCCCCGCCTCGACGCGAAAGCCTTCGCGCTCGAGGCGCTCCACATACCAAGCGGCCGAACGGTACTCGCGCCAGGCGGGCTCGTGAAAATCCCAGATGGTTGCGTGCCACTCGGAAAGCGTCTGCTTGTTTTGCTCCACCCAGTCTAAGACCGCTTGCTTTGTTGCCGTCATGCCTTGACGCCCCCATGTTCTTGAGATGCCGTTGTGTCGCAGTATATTGGGTGCACGTGGGCCGCTCGAGCAAATATCTAAGGACAACCATGACAACTGGTGATGAGATGACACCGCAAGCCGGCCGGCCCGGCGAATGGCCGTAGCCAAGAGAATGCGCGCGCCGTCAGCAAGCGGCGCGCAACCACCGGCGGAGCCGCAAACGCGCCACGCCTTTCTGGCCGTTGGTCTGCGACCCTTTTACCTGTTGGCCGCGGCGCTGGCGGCGGCATGGGTCCCGCTGTGGCTGACGGTGTTTCTGGGTGGAGTCCCCGCGCCCGGCTATTTTGGGCCGCTTCTTTGGCACGGGCACGAGATGGTGTTTGGGTTTGCCATCGCCGTGATGGCGGGGTTCTTGTTGACCGCGGTACGCAACTGGACGGGTCTTGCGACCGCGGCGGGGCCAGCGTTGGGAGCGCTTGCGCTGCTCTGGCTGGCGGGGCGGGTAGCGGTGACAGGCGCCGCGACACTACCCGGCTGGTTGGTCATGCTGCTGGATGTGCTCTTCTTGCCGGCCTTGGCGCTGGCCTTACTCCCGGCCATCTTGCGCGCGCGCAGCTACAAACACGCGATGTTCCCGCTGCTGCTGCTCGCGTTCGCCGCCGCCAACCTGCTGATGCATCTGGAGGCGCAAGGTGTCACCGCGGCCAGTGGTCGGGCCGCGCTCGGTTTTGTCTTGGATGGCGTCATGCTGATCATGGTTGTCATCGGCGGGCGGGTCGTGCGTGCCTTCACGGCCAGCGGCTTGCCAGAGGTACGGGTGCGCTCACCCGCTTGGATAGACCCAGCGGCGCTGGCCTCGGTGGCGCTGGTTCTGCTTGCAGGGTCGGTCCCGAGCGCTGCGCCGCTTTCGCCATGGACGGCGCTCGTTGCGGCGGCGCTCAACCTCTGGCGTATGCATGGCTGGCGTAGCGTGGCGACCCGCGGTGTCCCGATTTTGTGGATACTCCACGTGGGTTATTTGTGGGTCGTGGTTGCGCTGCTGCTCCGTGGTCTTGCCGGTCTCGGGCTCTGGGGGAGTGAATCCGCCGCGACCCACGCGCTGACCGTTGGCGCGATGGGGAGCTTGACGCTCGGTATGATGAGCCGCTCGGCGCTCGGTCATACCGGGCGTGCGCTGCGCGCGACGAGGCCCGTTGTTTGCGCCTACTCGCTGGTCAATCTCGCCGCGCTGGTGCGGGTGTTTGTCCCGGTGCTTGCGCCCGCCGCCTATACGCCGGCGCTGCTTGGTTCGGGGCTGCTGTGGACGACGGGCTACGCGATATTCCTGGTGGTATTCTGGCCCATACTCACGCGGCCTCGCATCGACGGCAAACCGGGCTGAGCCGAGCACAGCCTATCGCATCTGGTCTTGCTTTGACCCGCTGGGCCCGTCACAGGAATTGGCGGCGTAGCTCGATGAGGATGAGCTCGATGTCGCTGAGATGCCCGCGCTCTTCGAGCAGCGCGCGGGCATCGGCCGGGTAGTCCGTGATGACGTTGTCCACTTCCAGGGCAAGCATGTCGAGCAGATCCGTTTGCGTGTTGACTGTCCACACATGGACATCAAGCCCCGCGGCATGCGCCGTGCGTACTGTCGACGCGTTGATTTCGCCTAGGCTGAGCGCGAGAAAGTCGATGGGCAAACGGCTTAGGTCACCGACCGAGACGGCGACCAAGTAGCCGACCTCTCGCTCGGGCGCGAGCTGCTTCACTTTCGTGACCGCGTCGAGCTCGAGCGACATCAAGATCGCATCCTGCGTTGCGACCTCTTGCTCGCGCAACACCGCTACCACACGCTCCTCCAACGCCTGCTCGTGGCCGTTGAGCTTGAGTTCGATGTTGAGCTTGATGCGTCCCTTGGCCACATCGATGGCTTCTTCCAAGGTGGGCACGTGCTCATCGGCAAACTCCTCGGACTTCCAGCTACCCGCGTCTATGTCGCGAAGCTCCTCCGCGGTCAACTCCCAGACGTTGCGCGCGACGCCGGCAATCTTCATCAAGTCTTTGTCATGCAGCAGCACGACGCGGCCGTCCTTTGTTTCTTGCACGTCGATCTCGGCGTAGTCGGCGCGGTCGTCGATGGCTTGTCGTATGGCGGCCAGCGTGTTCTCCGGTGCCACGGCGGAGCTGCCGCGGTGCGCGGTGATCGCCACCTCTCTGTGTAGGTCAAGCTGTTCCATGGCGAGCAGCGAGGTCGCGGTCGAAACGAAGAGTGTTGTCACAACGCCCGTCCATAGCCAACGAGGCCGAGGCCACCAGCGCAAGCGGGCGAGCGCAGAGCCTGCCGGGAGTAGCGCGGTCTCGGACAACGGTGCCAAGCCACGCTCCTCGCGCAGACGCAAAAACAGCTGCATCGCAATGAGCGCATAAACGGTCATACCGGCCGTCGCCAAAACGATAGCAAGGATGGTCAGAACGACGACCGCAAGTCCGACCACGGTGACCAGTAAACCAAGCCGTGGCGGGAGCGCGTCGACGAGCGTCCCGGCAAGCCATGTGAACAGTGCCATCGAGGCACTGGAAAAAAGGACGGCCGCGACTATCCAGCCGACAAGCATTTTTGCGACGCGCCAGCGCACCCCGGCTGTCAGCGTTTCGCTGCGCTTGAGCGCAGAGAAGAACATGGCGCCCTCGAACAAGCAGAAGTGCAAGGCAAATGCAAAACGTGCAAACAGATGCGCGATGACGAGCGCCGAGGCGAAGGCAGCGAAGGCGAAGATAACCATGGCAAGCTGGAACTCGGGGGGGCGTTGCGTGAGGTAGTAGTTGATATCGTGCGAGGACAACAGCCACACGTAACTCACCCCAAGCGTTAAGGCAAAAGGCGACAGCCAGAGCGCCAGTATCGCAAGCTGGGCCGCACAGACGCTCAAGACAGCGGGCGCCAAGGCCAGCACGCGTCTGAGCGCGTCGAGAGCGCGCAAACCTTGCCCTCGAAGCGCGGCACCGCCGATCAGACTTAGCCCCGCCTGCTCCAAAAACACGCCAACCACGACGAGCGGTAGCGCGACGAGCAGGGTGAGCAGACCGCGCGGCGAAAGTAAGAACTCCAGAATCTGTGTGTTGCCGAGACCGAACTCGGCGTTCAGACCCGCGAGTGAATGTACCAGCCAGGTGGCAAGCGGCCCTGCCAAGGCCAGCCCGAGCAGACGAAACAGGAGCTCGAACTCGAGAATGGGCTGTGTGCTGGCGCGAAACGCCTTGAGAAGTACACCGGGTGTGCCCATAAATATTCGTTCTGTCGCGAGCCGCTGTCGCCACCGCCCATCGATACCTGAGCGATGCTGGCGTGAGTCTACTGACAGGCAACGTCGAAAGACACTATCGGGTAGCAAATTGCGGGCCGGACGCACTCGTTCGCGATGTGGTCGGATGCCCGGTACAATCGGCGGCGTTTCGGTCGGACACAAGACATGAAGCTGAATCCCCTGCTCATCGTCGCCCTCACGCTGTCAGCCGCCGTCGCCGTCTGGGGCATCGTCGACAACCCAGGTTTGACGGCCTTTGCTTCCTCGGCCGTGGCCACCGTCTTCAGGAGTCGCGCGTGGTTCATCATGTTGACGGCGAGCGCGCTGTTGGGGGTCTGTGTGTGGCTCGCCTTCTCACGCTATGCCCACATCCGGCTGGGGGCGGATGACGACCGGCCCGAGTTCTCGACCATAAGCTGGCTGACCATGCTGTTCGCCGCCGGGATGGGTGTCGGACTGCTCTACTTCGGCGCCGCGGAGCCTCTATCGCACTTCCTGTTGATCAGGGAGTACGAGAACGACTACGAGGCGGCGACCCTTGCACTGTTCGTGACCAACTTTCACTGGGGGCTCCACGCTTGGGCCATCTACGCCTTGACGGGGCTGGTCATCGCCTATTTCAGCTTCCGTCTCGGTTGCCCCAATCTATTGAGCGCGCCCATCGAGCGCGTGTTTGGCCGCAAGGGTTGGGCGAAGGCCCTGGGATGGCTCTCCGATCTGCTGGCGATCTATGCCATCGCCATCGGGGTCGGCGGCTCTATCGCCCTGGGCGTCTTTCAGGTGCAAAGCGGCACCGAGGCCTTGTTCGACTTCAAGGCGGAAGGGCTCGCATTACCGCTTAGCCTGTTCGCCATCTTGTTTGTGTGCTGGATGCTGCCGCTGATGGTGGACCTGGGCACCGGCATGGCGAGGCTTTCCAATACGGCGCTGGCCATCGCCGTGGCGTTGGCGGTTTTCGTGCTGCTCGCCGGCCCCACTTTTTTCATGATGAACGGAATCGTCGAGGCCATCGGCGTCTATATTGCGACGGTCATACCCCATGGGTTCAAGACCTATGCGTTTTTCGACGAGCGTGTCGAGGAGTGGTTTGGCGCCTGGACGCTCAATTACATGGTGTGGTGGCTGGCCTGGGCGCCCTTCGTCGGTGTGTTTATTGCCCGCATCTCTCGCGGCCGCACCATCCGCGAGTACATCATCGGGGTCATCCTCGTGCCTACCGCATTCTCCATCCTGTGGTTTGGTGTCTTCGGTTCGGTGGGCTTCCATCAGGGTGCACAGGACCAGGCCGCCATGCTCGATGTGCTGGAGAACAACATAGACGGCGTCACATTTTTTGTGTTGGACCAGCTGCCCCTGTCATTCCTCACCACCGCGGCGACGGTCATCGCCGCCTTTTTGTTTATCGTCACCAGCGTGGTGAGCGCGGGTTTTGTGTTGGGTATGTTTGCGACCAGGGGCGACCCTGACCCATCGGTCAAGATAAAGCTCATGTGGGGTGTGATCCTAGGGGCGCTCGGTCTGGTGATGATCCTGTCGAACAGCATGCAGGCGGTTCGTGCGGTCATCGCACTCGGTGCGATTCCGCTCGTGTACATCGTGCTGATATTGGTGGTTTGTCTGCTAAAGGCCTTGAAGCGCGAGGCGTAGCGATGTTGGATACCTTTCTAAATATTTTGGCTTTCGCATTTATCGGTGTGCTGCTCTGGTTGTATCTTGGCGTGCCGATGGCCGACGATGACGACGACAAGGCTTCTTCCTCGAGAAGTGACGACTAACCCACGAGTCCGCCAGTGACACCGCCCACCTTCGACTTCACCGACAAGGTGGCTCTGGTGACGGGTGCGACCTCCGGCATCGGTGCGGCGGTTGCGCTTGGCTTCGCCAAAGCCGGCGCCAAGCTTGTCGTCACGGGACGCAACGAGACACGTGGCGCGGCGGTGCGCGACGAGATTGTAGGCGCCGGGGGCGAGTGTATTTTCGTGCCTGGCGAGGTCACCGATAGCGCTTTTTGCGACCGCCTCATCGGGAATGCCGTTGGACGTTTTGGCGCTCTGGATATCGTGGTGAACTGTGCCGGGGTGATCTACCACGCCACCGCCGAGCAAACGACCGATACGCAATGGCGCGAAACCATGGACATCAATGTCGGCGGGGTGTTTTTTGTTTGTCGGGCGGCGGTGCCGGCGTTGCGTCAGCGCGGGGGGGGTGTGATCGTCAACATCGCTTCCGACGCGGGGCTCTCCGGTAGCCGGCACCTGGTTGCATATTGCGCGAGCAAGGGCGCCGTCATACAGCTTACCCGCGCGATGGCTATCGACCATGCCCACGAGGGAATACGCAGCGTCGCGGTTTGCCCGGGCGACGTCGATACGCCGATGTTGCGCGGCGAATTCGAGCAGCGCGCGCTCGACCTGGAGACCGGATTGAGACAGTCGGCCGAGAGCGTCCCGCTTGGACGCGTGTGTACGTCGCAAGAGGTTGCGGACCTCGTGCTGTACGTGGCATCGGACTCCGCGCGATTTATGACCGGCGCCGCGGTCGCGCTCGACGGCGGCAGCCGCGCCTGAGAACAACTACGACCTTGCTCCATCGCAGGGTGGCCGCGGTGCACTGGCGCCGCGGTATCAACGGGGAGTAGAAGCGTGTCGATGCTTGCTCAATCAGTCGTGTTTCTTTGCGCCGCGGTTATCGCGGTCCCGCTGTCCAAGCGCCTGGGTCTCGGCTCCGTGCTGGGTTATTTGGGCGCGGGTATTGTCATCGGTCCCTATGGTTTGCGTCTGATAAGCGGTGTCGACGAGATCTTGCATTTCGCCGAGCTTGGCGTGGTGTTGCTTCTGTTCGTCATCGGGCTCGAGCTTCAGCCCCGCCGGCTGTGGGCGCTGCGCAAAGCGGTGTTCGGGTTGGGCGGTGCGCAGGTCTTGATAACCGCCGGGCTGCTTTGCGCAGCGGTCTATTTGTTTGCGGACATCCCGCTGAACACCGCCATCGTTATCGGACTCGGACTCGCGTTGTCTTCGACGGCGTTTGCGTTGCAGACCTTGGCGGAAAAGCATCTGCTTACGACACGTTTCGGGCGCTCGGCGTTTGCGACCCTGTTGTTCCAGGACCTGGCCGTGATACCCATCCTTGCGCTGCTTCCCCTGTTGGCACCCGGTGGGGAGGAGGCCCTGGGGACCGACCCATGGATCAAAGCGGCGAAGATTGTCGCCGTGCTGGTCGGCGTGATCGTCGGTGGTCATTACCTGCTGCGCCACGCGCTGCGTATCGTCGCCGCGACGAAGACCCACGAGATCTTTACGGCTTTCGCTCTGTTGACGGTCGTCGGCGTCGCACTGTTGATGGAACAGGTGGGGTTGTCCATGGCGCTTGGCGCCTTCCTGGCCGGTGTGCTGCTCGCCGAATCGGAGTTCCGTCATGAGCTGGAAGCGGATATCGCACCGTTCAAGGGGCTGCTGCTGGGTCTGTTTTTTATTGCGGTGGGCATGTGGGTCGACATTAGTCTCATCCTCTCAAGACCGGCCTTGATACTGGCGTTGGTGGTCGGCTTGGTTGCGCTCAAGTTTGCGGTGCTGTTTCTTCTAGGCAGGTTGCAAGGGCTGGACAACGAGACGGCGCGCAAGCTGGCCGTCTCGATCTCACAAGGCGGTGAATTCGCCTTTGTGATCTTTACGATGGCCATCGGTTTACAGGTGATGGACCAGCGTCTCGCAGACCTGCTCGTGGTGGTGGTGACGATCTCGATGGCTGTTACCCCCCTGCTGTTCACCTTCGAAGAGCTCGTGCTGGACAAGCGTCGAGGAGCAGAGGACGAGCATAGCTATGACCAGCCCGTAGACGAGGAGAACCCCGTTATCATCGCCGGTCTAGGCCGCGTGGGTCAGATCGTCGCACGCGTGCTGCGCGCCAAACGCATCGGCTTTACCGCGCTCGATGCTAGCCCCGAGCAAGTCGCGCTCGTGCGAAAATTCGGGAACAAGGCGTACTATGGGGACGCGTCGCGGGTGGACCTGCTGCGCGCGGCGGGTGGGGAGAAATCCCGTATCTTCGTGCTTACCATTGCCGATGTGGATGTGTCCATACGTACGACGCAAATGGTGCGCAAACACTTTCCCAATCTGACGATCTACGCGCGGGCTCGGGACCGCATGCACGCCCATCTGTTGATGGATGAGGGCGTGCGTAACATTTTTCGAGAGACGTATCTTTCCAGCTTGGAGATGTCGCGTCTGGTCTTGCAAGGTTTGGGGCGCTCCAAGGCCGACAGCGAGACAACCATACAAATGTTCAGGGAGCATGATGAGCGGCGTCTGGAAGAACACCACGCGTCGCATAAAGACCAAGAGCGCTTTATCTACTTGTCACAAAAGGCCGAGCAGGAGCTGGAGGAGCTGTTAAACGAGGACGCTGAAAAAGTAGATTCCTCGTAGGCGCGAATTTCGGGCGAGTCTGCCTAGCGCATCAGGGGGCGGGTGATAGCGACGCAAGGATGTGCTTTGGTGCGATGTGCGCGGCTGGCTCAGGCTTGAACGATACACAGCGGTACGGTCATCTCCGACGCGCTCAAGCCACCATGCACACCGACAAGCGAATGAGGACGCTCGCCCGGCACCCAGTCTTTGAGGATATAGTTGTTGCGCATCAGCAAGGTGTAGTCACCGATGCGTCCATGCAGCCGCGGGTGCGGTGTGCCCGGACCAAAGTAACCATTTCTCAGCAAGGTCTCGCTACGCTCTAGCACGGCGTATTTCGAGAACTGCGTAGCGGCGTAGCGTTCGAACTCCCGTTCCATCCCGGGTTTCACATAGCAGTAAACCACGCGTGGTTCGCCGCACAGCGGCAAAGCCAAGGTATCCGCAAGCTGCGGATGGTCGTCCAGCGCGATTCGGTCGCCCGGCGAGGTGTCTACGAAACCATGGTCGGCGGTAGCGATGATGACCGTCTCGGTGCCCGCCAACGCATTCGCGAGCTGCGAAAATCCATTGTCGAAGAGTTCGAAGTGTCTTTTCGTCTCGGGGCTGTCGATTCCGTACTCATGTCCATGCGCATCGATCTCGGGATAGTAGGCATAAACAAAAGCGGGCGAGTCGGCTTCGCGCACGGCATCGACAATGGACGCGAAGAAGTCGCTTACCGAGCCATAGCCCCGTCGCTTGGCCACGCCGGTGTGAAAGCGGTTGAAGGGTGTGTCCGATATGCGGTTGGGACACACTGAATAGCTGCGACGTTGTAGCCCGTTGAACATGGGCGTGTGGCTAAAAAGATCCTTTGGCCTCGTGCCGAGCTCGGTGAGCAGGGCGCCGTTGCCGCGCGGCTTGAAAGGCAGCGGCGTTGCCAGCGCGCCGATCTCTTCGAAATACATAAACCACCCGGTGAGCGCATGCTGCTGGGGGGCTAAGCCGGTGAGAAAGGTCGTCACCGCGCTTGCCGTGGTGGATGGGAAAACCGAAGTCAGCGAACGCGCGAGCGCGTTGTGCAACGCGCCGCTCCGGCCATGGCGAACGAGAGTCTCGTAACCCAAACCGTCGATGACAAGCAGCACCACGTTTCTCGCACGGCTTAGACCGAGCGCCTCGACCTCGGCAACCGGCTCGTAGGACCGTGTCTGTCGTCCTAGAGCGGATGTGATCGAGGCCATGAGGTTCACGATGCCGCCGCCGGTGTAATCGGGGAGAAGGCTTTCGTTCATTGGATAGAGTTCGATGCTCCGTTCTTGTACCGGGATAGTGAGGTCTGGGCGAAGCGATTTCCGCTACCCAGTCGACATCCTTAGACGCTCGGCAATGCGCCCTCGCGTACCGCGCTAAAGATGGGTAAGGCGCGCTCGATCATGTCTTCGTTAGCGGTGAGCGAGATTCTAAAGCGACCCGGCATGTCGACGATGTGACCGGGCAGCACCAGCACATTCGCTGCGGCGAGTCGTTCGACGAAGGTGGCGTCCTCAGGCTCGGGTGATTCCACCATGAAGTAGAAGGTCCCCTCGGGCGCGTGCAGGCGGTAGCCCGCATCACGTAGCCCGGTGACCATGCGGTCTCGTTTACGCTGTAGATGTGTCATGTCAATGGACATCTGCTCCAACTCGGGGAGCGCGTATTGGAGGGTCGCGTTTGGAAATATCCAACCCGACACCAGCTGCGTGGTGCGTATTGCCGCGCGGAAGGTTTCGCGGTCGGGCATCGTCGGTGGGAGCGCGATGTAACCAATACGCTCACCCGGGGTCAGCAGCGTCTTGCCGTAGGTGTATATGACCAGGGAATACGGGTAGAAGCTGACCGGGCTGGTGAACACGCATCCGTCAAATACGATGCGGTTGTATGATTCATCCGAGACCAGGTAAATTGGACGTCCTCGACGCTCGGATTCCAGCGCTAGCAGACGCCCGAGCCGCTCCAGCGTGTCGGCCGGGAAGACTTTTCCGGTTGGGTTGTGGGGCGTGTTGACGATAACACAGCGCGTCTGCTCACCGATGGCTTGCTCGATGCGTTCGAGGTTCAGGTCCAGGGTCTGCGAATCCACACGCACCCGTTTGGGCGTGGCGCCGGCGGCAAGAATCATCGACTCGTACTCGAACCAGGGCGGGCTCATGTAGACGACCTCGTCACCTGGGCCGGCGAGCAGGCGGATGCTGACCGCCAAACCGCCAAAGGCACCATGGGTCATGGCGATGTCCTCGGGCTCGAAGGGCATTTCCATGCGTTTGGCGAGCGACTCGGCGACCGCCTCCTGCGCCTTGCGGTTGTTTAGGGTGTACCCAAACCAGTCTTTGTGCTGCGGCTCGGTCCAACGCTTTAGCGTCGCCGGATACTCGGGCATCGGCATCTCGTGTGGGTTGCCAAGCGCAAAATCGCACACACCGTCTCCGTCTCTTCGTTGCTCATAGGCGTCGAAAAAGCTGAACAATGCGTGTTCCGCCGCGTGCGCGGCACGGATTGAAGATGCAATCACATGCTTCATATCGTTATCTCGTGGCGTGAGCTTGACCGCGACTACACCGCGGCGTGCCCGCGCGCTCGGGCGAGGCTGTGCAGGCCTGGTAGTGCCGCGCAACTATACATGAGCGCGCCGTTTGGTTGTTTCCATCGTCAGCTTTGGGCGACACCCACCCCAAACGCGACATAAAGGGGCTTGCATCGAGCGGCAATAGTCCGCGCAAGGTCTGGGAGCTACACTACACTAATGCGGATGTCGGCCAACCCAGACTGATGGCAACGGGTCCTTCGGAGTTTCCCGACCGGCCGTCAGATTTCGGGCGTGTCAACTCGGCCCTCTCCCCGACCCGGGATAGGCGCGTGGTCCCGGTGTGGCGCATTTTGCGTCCGGTCATTGCGCTGGGTATTTTTGCCGCCGCGGGGTGGGCGTTCCTCGGCTCGGTCCCGGAGCTGTCTGGCGTAGTGGATTGGGTGGTGCACAGCGTCGAGAACGCAACGCGCAGCGCCAAGCAGGAAATCGACCGAAACCTCCAGGGCGACAAGCGAAAGCGCCCTCAGACGACGTCGGCGATGCCGACGACAGACTGGTCGCAGACCTTGTTGCAGGCGCGCGAAGCCCACGCGGCGGGTCGGCTCTCGGAGGCGGAAGCGCAATTCCTCAACGCGCGGTTCCAAGCGGAGAAGGCCCAGGTGGGGCGCGAATCCATGGGTATCGTGCTCGACAACACGGCGTACTTCTACGAGCGCCAGGGCCGGCGCCAGGAGGCCATCGCGTTGTACTTGGAAGCCCTCGACCACTATCGCGCGTCCGTTGGCAACGTACACGAGCATGTCATCGGGGCTGAGCGTCGTGTCGCGTACGCATACCGTGACCAAGGGGCTTTCGATGACGCCTTGGTACATCTGCAAGCCGCTATCGATGCGGCACGCGAGCTACATGGTGACAGCTACGTGGGGATTGCCTGGGGTTACAAGGAAAAAGGTGACATACGCCGTCGAGCGGGTGATAAACACGGCGCACGCGCGGACTATGAGCGTGCGCAAGCGGTAGCCGCTAAAACACTCGAGCCCCAAAGCAAGCTGCTGGTGCAGCTTCGCAAGGGGCTCGCCGAGCTAGACGCCGGTTAGTCGCTCATAGCCTTGCCCCGGCGCACCATCTTGGTCCGCGTTCCAGGTATCATACCGCCTGTTTTTTGACCCCTGTAGAGGCAATTTTCCGGTGCTCGACACCGCCACCTTCTATTGCATGCAACGGACAATGACCCGCGATGCGTGCGCGCTAGTGCGCAGCGCCGCCGCGCTCTTGCTCATATTGGTGCTTGGCGCGTGCGCGTCGACGGCGCGCCACCCCGTGCCCGAGAACGCGGTCGACCGCGCGGACGTGGTCGACCTCCCCGGTATGAGACTCGTCGGCGACCGGTTGCCCGACGATTGGGAAGATCGCCTGGCCTACACCGTCTCGCAGACCCGCACCACCTCCCCCGAGGGCGGGTCCGAGCCGGTCAGCTTTCTAGCTATCTCGGGTGGCGGGTCGAATGGTGCCTTTGGCGCCGGGGTGCTCGTCGGTTGGACCGCAGCCGGCGACCGACCCGCCTTCAGATTGGTGACGGGTGTGAGCACGGGTGCGCTGATCGCACCCTTCGCCTTTGCCGGACCCGAGTACGACGCGGACCTGCGCGAGCTCTACACCACGGTCTCTTCGAAGAACATCTATCGTAAGCGGAATTTGCTCACGCTGCTGAGCGCGAACTCCCTGGCAAGGTCATACCCGTTGAAGGAGCTGATCGCCGCCCATGTGGACCAAGACTTGCTGGACGCGGTCGCGAGGGAGCACAACAAGGGCCGCCGGTTGTTCATTGGCACGACCCACTTGGATGCCGGTGTGCCCGTTCACTGGAACATCGGGCTCATCGCCGCGAGCGGTAAACCGGGCGCGCTCGAGCTGGTGCGCAAGGTGATGCTCGCCTCCGCCTCTATCCCGGGCTTGTTTCCACCCGTCTTTGTCGAGGTAGAGGTCGACGGTGAGGTGTATGACGAGATGCATGTGGACGGCGGCGCGTCGACCCAGGTGTTCGTCTATCCGGAATCGCTGGACCTGCCGGGGGTTTTGGAGAAGACCGGTATGGTGGGGGAACGACGCATGTACGTCATCCGCAACTCCCGGGTGGACCCCGAGTGGAAGGAGGTCAAACCGCGCTTCACCGCCATCGCCTCGCGGTCCATCTCGCTGGTGATAAAGGCGCAGGGTGTAGGCGACCTACATCGGATCTATCTGGCCGCAATACGTGATGGCATCGACTACAACATCGCCTATGTCCCACGCTATTTCGGGGAGGAAGCCGAGGAGGATTTCGACCCGAAGTACATGAGCAAGCTTTTTGAGTTGGGGTACTATCTGGCAGAGGCAGGTTACCCATGGGCCAAGACTCCACCCGGCTTCAACCTACGATGAGCGCCGATTTCGACCTACTGCACAAGGACGATTTCGGCCAGGTCTATGACCTCGACCGACCGGGGCCGTACTACCGGGGGCTCACGCCCAGCGACTACCGCATGCCCGATGTGCTGTGCGGCTTCTTGAAACGCGTGCGACACTGCATTGCAGCGGCGCGGGGGACGGCCACGCTCGGCGTGCTGGACTTCGCCTGTGGCTACGGTGCCAACGGTGCGCTGCTTCGCCATCGCCTGAGCATGTCCGATCTCTATCGCCTCTATGCAAGCGACAAGGATGCAAGCGAGCAGCAGGCGTTTTTCGAGTCCCGTCGCGAAAGCGAAAGCGGTTTTGATATAGCCGGGCTGGACCTCGCCTCAAACGCGCTCGCTCATGCAAAAGGTATGGGCTTTATCGACAGCGCGTTTTGCGAAGACCTGTGCGCAAGCGAGCCGTCGGGCGCGCTGTGCGAGTTCTTGCTCGGCGCCGATCTCGTCGTCGAGTCGGGTTCTTTGGGTGCGCTTCTGCCGACGGTGTTTCCGAAGCTGCTCGGCGCGGTCGCGCCCGAGCGCCCACCATGGTTTTTGTACTGTCCACGACCGGATGTCGAATGGGCCAGCCTCGCAAGAGCCTGGTCCGCGTGCGATTACGTCGCCGAGACCTGCAACGCGAAACCTGTACGCTATCGTAAACCCTTGAGCCCGCACGAGGGCGCGGAAGTGCGGCGTCTAGCCTTGGAGCTTGGTGTGGCGGCGGAGCGCGTCATAGGTGATGGCTATATCCTCGTCGACCTGATGCTGGCGCGCCCGCGCGCCGTGGCTGAAAGGACGCCCCTGTGCGCGCTGGTGGCCGGTTGCGGCGACCTCTGGAGTTGACGCCATACCCGTGGGACCCGCTGAAGCGGGCCCCATGCTCGCCTCCGCGCCTCTCCTCTACCAGCGCAGCTAGGAGTACACTCGTCGGCAACTAAAATTAGGGTCGGATCCCCTTTTCTGTTGCCATGACGGCCCCTCTAAACAGCGCGCTCGAGGCCATCCTCAGAAAGGACCGGCTCATCGTCATCGGCGGGCTGGTCGCGGTGATTGTGGTCGCATCGGTGTACCTTCTCCTGGGGGCGGGGGTAGGGATGTCGCCCATCGAGATGACCCGCGCCCCACTACCCGGGCAGCGCTCGATGGCGATGGGTTCCTCCACCATGTCCGGGATGATGCAGCCCGCCGTTTGGTCGGCGACCTACGCGCTGCTGATATTGTTCATGTGGTGGACCATGATGGTCGCGATGATGTTGCCAAGCGCTGCACCCACCCTGCTCTTGTTTGCCGCCATCAACAGAAAACAGCGTGAGCGCGCCGCGCCCTATGTGCCGACCGCTGTCTTCGCCGCCGGGTACGTCGTGGTCTGGGGCGGATTTTCCGTGTGCGCAGTGCTCTTGCAGTGGTGGCTGCAGCGCTCGGGGCTGTTGTCCGCACGGCTGGAAGCGACAAACACGCTGCTCGGCGCGGGCTTGTTGGCCGCCGCGGGTGTTTGGCAGTTGACGCCGCTAAAACACGCGTGTTTGCGCCACTGTCGCTCCCCGGTGCATTACTTGACCGCGCACTGGAGGCGCGGCACCGGTGGCGCGCTCATCATGGGACTGCGGCATGGTGTTTACTGTCTGGGATGCTGTTGGTTTCTCATGGCCTTGCTGTTCTATGGCGGGGTGATGAACCTTTATTGGATCGCGGGTCTCGCCGCTTACGCGTTGGTCGAGAAGACCGCGCCAAGAGGTCATTGGGTCGGTGGTGTCTTGGGCGTGGTGCTGATTGGCTGGGCAGTGTACTTGGCGTTGTCTTTGGTCTAAGACGATTACACTTAGTCTTCGCGTTCCCGCCAACCGTAGCGCTTCGAATACTCATCTGTCTGCGAGCGAAGGCAGGTGCTAGGCTTTATTCGTCGCTTGACACTCCAAGAGGGGAGGCAAAGCCAGCATGGGCGAATTCGCCGCACGTTCCGGACAAGAAAGCAAGACGCCCGCCGCCGATGGCATGTTCATGCCCGCGCGCTTTAGCTCGCATGCGCGCACGCTGCTGACTTGGCCACCCGCCGGAGAGACCGCGTTGGACCAGTTCCGTACGGAAGTGGAATCCGTGGCGCACGCCATTGCGCGGTTCGAGCCGGTGACACTGGTGGTCGACCCGAGCGACGCAGAGGAGGCGCGGTCGCATAGTGGTGACTTCGCCGAGATCCTGGAAACACCAGTGGATGCCTGCTGGATTCGTGACAACGGACCCATATTTGTCAAAGACCGCGAAGACCATGTCGCGGGTGTGCATTTTGGCTTCAATGGCTGGGGCGGGAAATGGTCGCGTGAGACTGTCCATGGTATGCCCCGGCGGGTGATGGAGCATTTGCGCATGTACCGTTACGTGACACCGTTTATTTGCGAGGGCGGTGGGATCAGCGTCGATGGCGAAGGGACCTTGATCACAACCGAGCAAGTCATGCTCAATCCCAATCGTTATCGGGACATGACCCGGGCGGACATCGAGCGCGCGCTACATGTTTGGCTGGGCATAGAGAAAGTCATTTGGCTGAGTAAGGGCTTGGTCGAGGACGAGGGCACCGACGGTCATGTGGACAACGTGGTCGAGTATGTGGCGCCCGGTGTCGTGCTCGCGCAAACCGTGACGGACACGAGCAACCCGAACTATGCGCTGCTGCGGGACAACCTCGAGCGTCTGCGCAACGCCACCGATGCCAAGGGCCGCCGGCTCGAGGTCATCGAGATGGATGTGCTGCCGTACACGAGGTCACTCGAGGGCGCGCGCTACGTTGTCCCCTACACCAATGCGTATGTGGTCAACGGCGCCGTGATCGCACCGCGGGTCGACCCGAGGGACGACGAGCGCGGTTTCAGGATCCTCGAGCAAGCCTACCCGGGCCGCGAGATCGTCCCCGCACCAAGCACCGCTCAGGCGGTGGGCGGGGGCGGCTTGGGCTGCATTACCCAGCAAGTTCCCGCGGGGAGTCCCAAAGCCCCTTAGGCATGCAAGCAGTACCCTCGGTCGCTCGGTCTGCGTCGTGCTTGCTGAGTCCTCGCAAAGGGCGCCGCCGACCCGGCCGGCGCTTGCATTTGTCAGCGCGGCCTCTATCGTGTTCGTCCACCCGCCGGTGGGACAGGCAAGCGAGCGAAGATTAGAGGGATTGCAAATGGGCGACGAAGCCAAGACAAGTGAATTCTGGGACTTCACCTTGCAGAGCTATCCACGCGACGGCGTGCAGCAAAGCGTCATCGCCTTGCAGGACCGATTCGGCGCCGACGTAAACATCCTGTTGTTGTGCTGTTATGCGGCGGCGAGTGGAAGAGGACGCTTGAGTGCGGAGAGCGTTGCCGCGGCGGACGCCGCGCTCGACCCCTGGCGAGAGGGTGTGACGCTACGCTTGCGTGAAATTCGAGACCACATCAAAAATACGGACAAGCTGTGGTCTCTTCCGGGTGCGGCAGACGTGCGCGGCAAGGTGCTTGGTGCGGAGATCGAATCCGAGCGCATTGCACAGGGTATTCTCGAACGCTTGCTCAGCCAAAATGTCGAGGCGCGGCCGACGAATGAAAGGCTCTCTGACGCCGGTATCAACCTGAAGCTTTATCTTGCACACCTCGGTGTCGAGTTGAATGATGAGGTTTGCGCGCTTGCACGCGCTTTGCTCGAGGGCACCTTACCGGGTGTCTCCGCTGAAGACTATAGTGCCGCGCTTAGCTGACCGCTCCATCATCCTCGGGCTGGAATTTCTGATCGCCGGTGACGTCCCGCACGGTCGTCGTATCGCACACCTTGTCCAGTGTCGCCGTGGTCGCGCTCGTGGCGTTATACGTGCTTTCCTGAGTTTCACTCTTGCCGTGGAGATCGAGGGCGGTCTTCCTTGGCAACGGCCGGCGGCGTCTGATTGACCGAGGGCGATTCGCCGAATTCACACGCCGCCTATGTCGAATCACTTCTCGTCGGGCTCGCGGTGGACCTTGACGTCCAGCGGTCTGGTCGTGTCGAGGTGCACGTCGCGTTGCGGGAACGCGATAGTGATGCCCGCCGCGTTGAGCTTGTCGTAAATAGCTGTGTGCAGCTCCGTGATCGTCGTCAGCCGATAATCCAGAGAATCGGTATAGGCGCGCAAGAACA
>CAJHYW010000334.1_pt1 | contig 43902 bp, 45 predicted proteins | sample 9198811 | NCBI WGS metagenome assembly CAJHYW01 (sample SAMEA7708378, study PRJEB35096) | sediment metagenome | biome: marine neritic benthic zone biome [ENVO:01000025]; feature: sediment [ENVO:00002007]; material: shallow marine sediment [ENVO:03000034] sea grass bed [ENVO_01000059] ...
CGGTCATGTAAGCGCTGCCGAGCATCGCCAAGAGCTGAGCGTCTTGCGGGGCGACCTCAAGCAAGGGTTCCAACATCTCGATGGCTTTGCCTGCGTTGCCTTGCCGCAGGTAGACCGCGGCGAGCAGCTTGGTGCCCTGCACCGAGCCTGGTGCCACCGAGAGGAGTTTTTTCAAAACCTCCGCCGCCTGCTCTAACTCCTGCTTCTGGTAGTGAATGCCGCCCATCATCAACAGGCTGGGCGCGTGCGTAGGTGAAACGCTCAACACCTCCCGCAAGGCGGCGGTTGCAGCCTCGATGTTCTCGCGTTGTAGCGCGGCAACGGCCCTAAAATAGTTGGCCATAGGGCTGGAAGGGTATGCCTTCAGCACCCGGTCGATATGTTCTTCGGCTGTCTGAATCTCACCTTGTGCAAGAAGCGCGCGCGCGAGTGCGAGCTGCGTCGTCGGGGAATCGGGCGACTGCGCCAGCGCCCGCTCGAACGCCTTTTGCGCTTCGGGAAAGTCGCGACGCGTCATCTCCAGCTCGCCTTTGAGCATCCAAGCCTCGGTGTCGCCCCCGCCCTGTTCTATGGTCGCCGCGAGCTGCTTTTCAGCTTCCTTAGAATCGCGCATTGCAACCGCCACTCGTGCCAAGCCAAGTCGTGCCTCTGCGTTGTCCGGGTTGCGTCGCAAGGCTTCCTCGAACGATGCGCGGGCGGCTTGGACCTCCCGAAGGCCGAGATGGGCGCGCGCCTTCAGCAGGTAGGAGTCGGTGTCCAGGTCAGACTGCGTGTTCAGCCAATCGAGCGCCTCGTCGTATCGGCCGATGAGAACCAGCGCTTGTACGCGTGCTTTTTCGACCTCCGAGCCTTGTCGCCCCAGCCGTCGCGCATGCTCAATTTCCTTTAGCGCGGCGGCGCCATCACCCGAGGCCAACCGGACTTGCGCAAGTAGCCAGCGCGCGGCGGCGTCATCGGGGTTGAGCTGCAGCGCGTTCTTGAGCTCAATGGTCGCGCTTCTGAGGTCTTTGTTCTTGTAATATTCGAGTGCCCGGGTCACATGCTCGTCTGCGCTCACCCCGGCCGACGGACGCAGCACCAGCACCGCGCCGGTGGCGAGGCTAAGCACAAGCGCCACGGCGATGAGGGTGACCCAACGTCGTGCGCGTCCACGGGGGCGTTTCGGGTGGGTCATGGCAAATTCGTCTTCTTTCATAGCAGGAACGTCGACGTGGTGGGGACGAGGGAGCGCCGGAGAAGTGGTGACCCCCAGCGCTCTGCGACTCGGCGGGTGTTAGCGCTGCCGCTCAGCGGGCACCTCAGTGGGGCACGACCCAACGGTAGCCACGGCTCGAAGAACGCGCCGACCGCGCCCGTCGACGGCGCGGGGTGAATAGAACCAATAAAAGCCTCAGTTGATGATAAAGGTGGGTTCGCCCTTTTCATCGAAGAGTCGCAGCGCGGGCTCGTCCGTGCCCGTCATTTCCAGCGTCGCACGGGTGCGCCCGGTGCTGTCGGAGAGGTCGATGAACGGCGTGTCATCAAAGCGCATCCCAAGCGACATGCGGGGCTTGCCCTTGGCATCCAGGAGTTGCAAAACGGGGACGCGAGAATACATTCGCAAGAACAAACGCGCATTACCTTCGTTGTCGAGCAGCTTTAGCTCTTTGGATTCGAGCAAGGTCTGCTTGACGATGATGTTATCCGTGATGCTCTGGCCAAACGCGATGTACGCCACGAGCAGCACCAGCGCTACCATCGAGAGCTTTAGCCTGAAGTTTTGTTTCTCGAGCTTGTCGAGACGCCTGCTGAGCACGGGTGTGCCCGGCTCCGCGGGCGACGCTGCCGCAACCGCGTTGTCCTCAGAAATCTTTTCCGCCGGTGTTTCCAGGGCGGAGGAGACGGGTCTCAGGTCCGGTGGATGTTCGCCGCTGCCCTTGCGACTACTCGAGGCGCTGGATTCCTGCTCGGTTTCTGCGTGTTGCACGTAAGCACTATCCGCCGCCTCTCGCCCGAATGTTCTGGACGCGGCCTTGAGGTCGGAACTACGTTGGCTCATTGGACTGCCCTCGGGGTTGTAGTGTCAATTTTCCGCGATCCCTTAAATCCTTGCTCCGGCATTGGCGCTCTCTTGGAACGTTCCAAGCAGCGCTAGCTCCCCGTATTTTATGCAAATTCACCACGCGTCTTCTGGACCCATCGTAGATCAACTCGTCGTGTATTCCTAATTCGTGCAGACGCGACTGCCCGGCACTGTCACGCCCCGCGGGTAGCATGACGTTTATGCGCTTGGTTGCCCACGGCACTTGTCACAGGCCCAGCCGAACACCGCAAAAAAGAAAGGCGGCTCAAACGAGCCGCCTAAGGTCTAGGGCCTCCGAGGGGGCCTTCGAGGGGAAACGACGCGGCAAGTGTGACCCTACCGGGTTTGTCCACCGTGCATGACACGAGGTCGCCTACAGGTCACTCAGCAATCGTCGCCGCGATTTTTGCAGAGATCATGCATTTCGCATGCCATCAGTGGGATAACCTCGATAAGTCAGAGGGTTAAGAGAACTGGTTGAGGACTGTTTGGAATGTTTTCAGAGATGTGTAAAAAATTCCGACACCAAAAGTGAACGCACACCGGCCAGTCGGCGTGCCGGTGTGCCTAAGGCGGTGGAAAACTCTTGGGTGACACACGATTAATTCTTTCCGGTTTATAGACTTAGGTGAGTCCTCCCGATGTGTTGAGGGGTTGTAAGAATTCTCGACACAGGCCGTCGCGCCTACGTCTAGACCCCAGCCGCCGGGTGCAGCCGCGGGCGAGAGGCGTCGTGATGATGGCTGACAAAATCGCCATGCCAAGGTCGAGATCGGTTGTCGCTCTCGGTTACATTAGCAGTGGCGTCGCGTTGGAGTTGCCGGCCGATGTCGGGAAGAGGCTTGAAGATGTCGGTTGTAAGGACGCAGCAAGCCGTGCTCTGTATACAATATACTTAATACAAATGGTCAACCTGTCGGAGGGGAGGAGTGCACGTGGCTAAGCTCAAGTCGGATATTGAAATCGCACGCGCGGCGACTGTAAAGCCCATCACGGAGATAGCGGCGAAGCTCGGGATTCCCGAACAGTGCTTGGTGCCCTTTGGACATACGAAGGCCAAGATCGACCACGCCCACATCGAAAGGCTGGAGCAAGAGCCCGACGGCAAGCTGATCCTGGTGACGGCAATTAGCCCAACACCGGCGGGTGAGGGCAAAACGACGACATCGGTCGGGCTGAACGATGGGATCAACCGTCTGGGGAAGCGCTCCCTGGTTTGTCTGCGGGAACCCAGCCTTGGTCCTTGCTTTGGTGTGAAAGGCGGCGCCGCGGGCGGCGGGTACGCTCAGGTCGTTCCGATGGAAGACATCAATTTGCATTTCACGGGCGACTTCCACGCCATCGGGGCGGCCAACAACTTGCTCGCCGCCATGGTCGACAACCACATCCACTGGGGCAATGAGCTCGGTCTCGATTCACGGCGTATCGGCTGGCGGCGCGTCGTCGACATGAACGACCGGGCGCTGCGCAACACGGTGTGCTCGCTCGGGGGTATCGGCAACGGTTTTCCCCGCCAAGACGGTTTCGACATCACCGTCGCCTCGGAAGTTATGGCGATCTTCTGTCTGGCACAGGACATGAGGGATTTACAGCGCCGGCTCGGGAATATCGTTGTCGGACAAACCCGCGACCGCAAGCCGGTGCGGGCGAGCGAGCTGCACGCGGACGGCTCCATGACCACCTTGCTAAAAGACGCTTTGATGCCGAATCTCGTGCAGACGCTGGAAAACAACCCCGCGATCATCCACGGTGGGCCGTTTGCGAACATCGCACACGGATGCAACTCCGTCATTGCGACCAAAGCCTCGTTGAAGCTGGCTGACTACGTCGTCACGGAGGCAGGCTTTGGTGCCGACCTTGGCGCCGAGAAATTCTTCAACATCAAGTGCAGGAAAGCGGGGCTCAAGCCGAGCGCAGCGGTGATCGTCGCGACCATTCGTGCGCTAAAGATGCACGGGGGCGTCAGCTTGCAAGAGCTGGGTGCCGAGAACGTCAAGGCGGTCCAAGAAGGGTGCTCCAACCTGGCTCGCCACATCCGCAACGTAAAGAAGTTCGGCGTCCCCGTCGTGGTCGCCATCAACCGGTTTAGCGCCGATGCGGACGCCGAGGTGGATGCCGTGCGCGAGACGGCGGCGGATTTTGGGGCGGATGCCATACCGTGCACGCACTGGGCCGACGGCGGAGCGGGCACCGAGGCGCTTGCGCAACACGTCGTCGGGCTGCTCGAGGCGGGTGAGAGCAGCTTCGCGCCCATCTACGCGGACGAGCTTCCGCTTTGGGACAAAGTAAGGCTCATCGCCACCGAGCTCTACGACGCGAAGGATATTAGCGCCGAGTCGGCCGTTAAGAACCGCTTCGCGCAGCTACAAGAAGGCGGCTACGGGCATTTCCCGGTCTGTATGGCCAAGACGCAGTACAGCTTCTCGACGGACCCCAATCTCAAAGGCGCGCCCTCGGGGCATGTGGTACCCATCCGTGAGCTGCGCTTGTCGGCCGGGGCCGAGTTTGTTGTCGCGGTGTGCGGGGAGATCATGACCATGCCGGGGTTGCCGCGCGTCCCTGCGGCCAACCACATTTACGTCAATGACCAGGGGCAGATCGAAGGCTTGTTCTGAGCCCGTGCCGGCACCGGCTTCAAATCTCGTCGCCGACGGCTACGCGCTCGACGAGGTGGGGATGCTCCAGCACGTGCTGGTGCGTCGGCCGCTCGAGGCTTTTGGCGACCAACGCACGGTGTCAGCACAATGGCGCTCTCTGGATTATGTAGGCGAGCCCGATTTTGACAACGCCGTCAGGGAGCATGCGGCTCTTGCCGCGTTACTGGAGCAATGCGGCGCGCGTGTCGATTACCTACCGGCAGCCGCCGGTCTGAGCATGGATTCCATTTACACGCGAGATGCCGCGGTGATCGTGCCCCGCGGGCTCGTCTTGTGCCGCATGGGTAAGGACGCGCGACTCCCGGAGCCGCAGGCAATGGGCGCCGCCGCCGCGGCCTTGGGCATCGACGTCGTGGGAGCCATTGACGCACCTGGACGACTCGAGGGCGGGGATGTCGTGTGGCTCGATCCGTCCACCGTGGTCGTCGGGCGCGGCTACCGAAGCAACGACGCGGGCATCGAGCAGCTCAGGCAATTTGCCGGTGAATCGGTCGATCTCATCGTCGTTCCCTTGCCACATTGGCGGGGGCGAGACGATGTTTTCCATCTCATGTCCATGCTCAGCCCGCTGAGCGGCGACCTGGCCCTGGTTTACTCCCCGTTGCTTCCCGTGCCTTTTAGGGAGTGGTTGTTGGAGCGTGGTATCCGGCTCGTCGAGGTACCCGAGGACGAGTTCGAGACGATAGGCTGCAACGTCCTGGCGGTCAGTCCTGGGCGTTGTATCGCGCTCAAGGGTAATCCGGGGACCCGAGCCGCACTCGAGCGAGAGGGCGTAGAGGTGCTCGAGTACGACGGGGTCGATATCTCTTGCAAAGGCTCGGGTGGCCCCACCTGTTTGACCCGGCCGCTGTCGCGCGGCCTGGCTTCGAAGCGCCACTGCGTCGACAGCGCCGACTCTCGAGATGCCGGCATGTGCTAGTTTGCGCTCAATGATAAATATCGCTATAACGGCAAGCCAAATAAGACGCTGGCTTGTAGATGAGTGCTAGGAGCTAGAAATAATGGGTGAAGCCGCGCTTGTTGTGCACGATCTGCACAAGAGCTTTGGGAATCTAGAAGTTCTGAGGGGAGTATCTCTCACGGCTAACGAGCATGACGTGATCTCCATACTCGGTAGTAGTGGTTCCGGAAAGAGTACGTTCCTGCGTTGTATCAATCTGTTGGAGACGCCGACCGCCGGCGATGTCTATGTGCAGGGCGAGCTCATCAAGATGAAGAAGGATCGCGGCGGTGAGCCACGCCCGCAAGACCAGGCCCAGGTCGACCGCATCCGCGCAAAGCTTTCGATGGTGTTTCAGCAGTTCAATCTATGGTCCCATATGACGGTCATGCAAAACGTCATCGAGGCGCCCATCCACGTGCTCAAGGTGCCAAAGGACGAGGCGGTGGCGCGGGCCGAGGCGGTGCTGCAACGCGTGGGCATGTACGACCGGCGGGATTATTATCCGGCCCATCTCTCGGGTGGCCAGCAGCAGCGCGCCGCGATCGCGCGAGCGCTTGCCATGGAGCCCGAACTGATGTTGTTCGATGAGCCCACGTCCGCGCTCGACCCCGAGCTTGTGGGCGAAGTGCTCAAGGTCATGCGCAGTTTGGCCGAGGAGGGCCGAACCATGCTCGTCGTTACGCATGAGATGGGTTTTGCGCGCGACGTGTCTAGCAAGGTGATGTTCTTGCATCAAGGGCAGGTGGAAGAGGATGGGCCGCCCGACCAAGTCTTCGACAACCCGAAATCGGAGCGATTCCAACAGTTTCTCGCTGGTACGCTGAAGTAACCCGTACCGGGGACACGCAACACGGGCGCGGCGGTCGCCGATAAATATAGACGAACAGGAGGAAGCAACTGTGAAGAGAATTTTAACGACTATCATTGCCGCTTTGGCCATCGCGCTGTCAGCGAATACCGCGATGGCCAAGGACTGGAAAAAGATACGCATCGGCGTCGAAGGTGCGTACCCGCCGTTTAGCTGGGTAGAGCCCGATGGCACTCTAAGAGGCTTCGACATCGACATCGCCATGGCGCTATGCGAGCAAATGGGTGCCGAGTGCGAGCTGGTCACGCAGGATTGGGACGGCATTATCCCCGCGCTTCTCTCGCGCAAGTACGACGCCATCATCGCTTCCATGTCGATCACCGAAGAGCGTAAAAAGAAGGTCGCGTTCACGAAAAAGTACTACAACACGCCAGCCAAGTTCGCGCGTAGGAAGGGCTCTGGGATCGAGATCACAAAGGAGGGTCTGGCGGGTAAGACCGTCGGTGTGCAGCGCGCCACCACCCACGATAACTTCGTCACCGCGACCTTTGGCGACGCCGTTGAGATCAAGCGCTATGCCACGCAGGACGAGGCGTATCTCGACGCGGTGGCGGGCCGCTTGGATCTGCTGCTTGCCGATTCCATAGCGATGGATGACGGCTTTATCAGCACGGACAACGGTAAGGATTGGGAGTTCGTCGGCCCTGGCTACAGCGACCCGGAGTATTTTGGGGAGGGCGCAGGCATTGCCACCCGCAAGAAGGACAGCGAGCTTGTCGAGAAGCTCAACGCTGCGATCGACGAGATCCGAGCCAACGGCACCTATAAAGAGATCAACGCCAAATACTTCGAGTTCGACGTTTACGGGGCGGAGTAGAATTGGGCAACGCCGGGCACAGAACCGAATAATAAGGGTAACCCATGCTCGATTTTCACGGTTATTTGCCATTTGTCCTCAAGGGCATGCTGCTTACCGTCGAGGTCGCGTTGCTGTCATTGTTTATCGCGGTCGTGCTCGGGTTGATTGGAGCGGTGGCGAAGCTCTCGAAGTCCAAGACCGCTCAGCTTATCGCTGGTCTGTACACGACCATCATCCGCGGGATTCCCGACCTGGTCCTGATGACCATCATTTTTTTTGGCGGTCAGCTCTTGATCAATGACGTCGGCGACCGTCTGGGCTGGGATTACATCGACATCAGTCCTTTTTTTGCGGGCACTATCACCATCGGTTTCATTTTCGGCGCCTACATGACGGAAAGCTTTAGGGGCGGCATCCTGGCCGTTCCACGCGGTGAGATCGAGGCAGGGTACGCGTACGGCATGACCGGCGCCCAGGTTTTCTTCCGCATCACCTTGCCGCAAATGGTGCGACACGCCTTGCCGGGCTTTGGTAACAACTGGCTGGTCTTGGTCAAGACCACGGGACTGGTGTCCGTCATCGGACTGCATGACATGGTGTACAACGCCGGCGTCGCGGGCGGGTCAACGCGGCAACCTTTCACCTTCTATCTGTTGGTTGCCTTTTTGTTCTTGATCATCACGGCGGTATCCAATGTCGGGCTCAAGTGGGCCGACAAGCGTTATAGCGTTGGCGTTCGGAAGGCCTGAGGAAACTAGAGCGCGGGCATGGACCTCAACGTCATCATCGAAAATCTGCCGCTCTACTTCAGCGGGCTGTGGGTCACCATACAGCTCGTCGCCATGGCTCTTGCGATTGGCATGGTGCTGGCAATTCCGCTGGCGCTCATGGCCGCCTCCAAGAGTATCGTCGTCAACGCGTTGCCCAGGGCCTATATTTACTTCTTCCGCGGCACGCCGCTGATCGTCCAGATGTTCATGATCTACCACGGCATGGGCCAGTTCGAAGCTCTCCGCGAGAGCTTTGTGTGGCCGGTTTTCAAGGAAGCGTACTGGTGCGCGCTGATCGCCTTTAGCCTGAACACGGCGGGTTATACGGCCGAGCTGCTGCGCGGTGCGATGGTCGCAACGCCTTTTGGCGAGGTGGAGGCCGCGCGCGCCTGTGGGATGTCGGGCAGCGTGCTCTACCGTCGCATCATTCTTCCGAGCGCTTTTCGCCGTGCGTTGCCAGGTTACGGTAATGAGGTCATCTTCATGCTGCATGGCAGCGTCCTGGCCGGTGTTATTACCATCGTTGACCTCTTTGGTGCGGCCAAGATCGTCAACTCGCGTTACTTCGTGCCTTTCGAGTCCTTCATCGCGGCCGGGCTTTTTTATCTGGCGCTCACCTTCATGATCGTGTGGCTGTTCAAGGTCTGGGAGAAACGCTGGCACGCCTACATGCGGCCACGCGAGCTAGAGAGCGTCAAAAAGACCAAGGTAGCAGCGGTTCAATAAGGGGTTGGGCTGCTACTTCGCCTTACCCACCTCACGTAAGAGCGCTCGTGCGAAGCGGCTCACATCCATGTCGAACAGCGCGAGCCGGCCACCCGTCGTGACAGCAGCGAGGGCAAATCGGCTCGCTATCATCAACAGCACGAGCACGATAAACCAGGCAAACAAGTACGACATGCGGACCCCAACGGCATCCTGGCTTGAGCCCGTATCCGCGTCATCGCCAAGGACACGCGCCGCCGAGCCGCTTTGCGCGCGTCGGGGCGCCAGAAAAGTGTCGATGTTGGAGCCGCGTTCGACCGCTTGTGCAAAGCGTTCGACATGCTCGGGGTTCTTGTAGAGATTCCAGATCTCGAACAACACCGCTCCGGCCAGCAGCAGCCCAGCCACCATGACCAGCGCGCCCAGAAGTCTTACCAGGACAGTCATGATTTTCCCTTTTTCGAGTTCCCCGTTTTCGTTCGGCATGATGGACTTCTCCCTGGCCTGTGGTGTGATCATTGCGTAGAGTGGATTGAAAACATGCGGGCATTTCCGCTTGGGTGGAGGCGTGACGTCATTGCAGGCTGCGAACGACATTACTTATTTGAATGGTTGGTTCGCGCGGATTCTACAGCAGCGTATTGGCACAAAATAGTAGGGGCGCTATGAGCAACCCGGACAACCAAGCCAAGCGGACGATGATCCTCACCGGCGCAAGCCGAGGGATCGGTCATGCCACCGTGAAGGAGTTCTCCAACAAGGGCTGGCGTGTTATCACATGCTCTAGCCAAGCTTTTCCCGGTGACAACTGCCCCTGGCCAGCCGGCCCTGAAGACCATGTCGTGATCGACTTGTCGGACCGCGAGAACTTACGGGCAGGGCTGGCCGAGATCTTGACGCGTTTGAACGGGAAACCCCTACACGCGCTAGTCAACAACGCGGGTGTGTCCCCAAAAGCCAAGTCAGGTGGACGACTAGGTGCTTTGGACACCGACATCGAGCTTTGGGACCAAGTGTTTCAGGTGAACTTCTTCGCGCCAATCATGTTGGCGCGCGGCTTGGTGGATGCATTGAGCGCCGGCCAAGGCTCTATCGTCAACGTGACGTCCATTGCCGGTGGCCGTGTGCATCCTTTTGCCGGCTCGGCCTACGCGACGTCCAAAGCCGCCTTGGCGGCGCTGACACGCGAGATGGCCTGGGATTTTGGACCGCTTGGCGTGCGGGTCAACGCGATCGCCCCCGGGGAAATCGACACCGCCATTCTGTCGCCGGGGACGGAGGAGATCGTGCGTGTGCTCCCACTGCGTCGCTTGGGTCAACCCGAGGAGGTGGCTCGCACGATTTACTATCTGTGTACCTCCGAGTCGAGCTATGTCACCGGCGCCGAGATCCACATCAACGGTGGCGAGCACGTCTAAGCGCGACGTGGCAGCATCACGAATACGCCCATTCCCGAGCTATCGGAAACGCCGCTGTGCCGAGCTTATCCGTTCGGCGATAAAGGTCATGTCACGGAAGAGCTGCCGCGTTTCCGGCTTCAGGTTGCTCCGGTTGGCCTGAATGAAGTCGAGCAGACCGCCGAGGTCGGCGGTCGCGAGCTGCAAGGCCTCGATGCGCTCGCCGCGGTAGCTGAGATGGGTAACCGGGTAACCGAGGCCGAAGGCGGTCTCGTGCACATACATCACCGCCATCTCGGGCTGGTCCAGCACATCGTTGCGGTTAGCATCAAAGCTCCGGAACTGCAGTTGGCGCTGTCTGGAAGGCACGAGCCCGATGTCCCAACGGTACCGGCCGCCTGGGAAGCCTCCCACGACCAGACGCGTGGCGCGTGCGAACCCGACAAACACATCGTCGAAGGGGACGGCGCTGCCGTCTTGCATCACGATGTCGATATCTTGCAGCCGCGCGAGCGTGAGGTTGCCTTGGAATGTGGGATTCGGAACGAGCGCTTCGTTTGCTCGACAGCCAAGCAGCGTGCAAACCACCAACACCATACCCAAGAGTTGGATGCGGATTTTCCGACCCTCCCGGAAACAGGTCGGAGAATGGCCTACCAAAGCGACGCAGGCGCTCCCATTCTCCGCCATCGAGGCGTGTATGGTGAAGCACCTGCGCGGTTCAGTTCAAGTCAAAAACGGCTTAGGGGTAACGCCCACCCTCCTGGGCCGAGCGAATATCTTCAACGATGTATGGCATGTCGCGAAACAGCTGCCGCGTCTTGGGCTCCAGCTCGCGCGAGTTCGCGTCGATAAAGCTCATCAGACCGCCGAGGTCCGCCGTGGCAATCTGCAGCGCCTCGATGCGCTCGCTGTTGTATTTGAACTGAATGACGGGATGGCCCAGGCCAAGCGCGGTTTCTTGCACGTACATCACCGCCATCTCGGGTCGCTCCAAAAAATCGTTGCCGTTGGCATCGTAGCCGCGGAACAGGAGCTGGTAACGTCTGGATGAGACCAGCCCGATGTCGAAACGGAAGCGGCTGCGTGGGAAACCCGGTACGACCGGACTAGAGGAAGGCTCGAAACCGACGAACAGGTCGTCGAAAGGCACATCGGCGCTGTCTTCCAAGGTGAAGTCCGTGTCCTGTAGTCGCGCCAGCGTGAGATTGCCTTTGTAGGTGGGGTCAGGGACCAGCTTCTCATTGGCCGCACAAGCAGCCAACAAACATCCGATCAAAGCAATCGTCACGAGCTTTATGTTCACACTTTCACCTCGAATCGACTTAGGGCTGTCGTATTGTCGTCTATTTTACCATCGAGACTTAAGGCAGAATGCGCACGCAATAGTTCCAATGTAGTAGCGTGTGCCTAGAGTACGATAGTGCTTTTGTGCACGCTCGGTCGACAAAGGACAAACGGGTGAACCGAATAAAGGGCGTCTTGTTTGACAAGGACGGGACGCTCATCGATTTCCACGCGACCTGGATCCCGGCTTACCAACAGGCGGCGGCGCATCTTTGCGATGCTGCCGGCAACGACGACTGTCGCGAATCGTTGCTCGTTGCCGGTGGCTATAACCCTGCGACGGGTCGATGTGCACCCGAATCGCCTTTGGCGTGCGGCAGCACCGGCGAGATCGCAAGGCTGTGGTCGGCACGGCTTGGTCTGGGAGACCCCTTCGAGGTGGTTAGAGAGCTTGAGCGGACCTTTGCGGAATTCGCCGCCACCAGACCCATCCCAGTGACTGATTTGACCGCGCTGTTCGGGCGTTTGAAGGACAAGCAAATGGTGCTCGGGGTGGCCACCATGGATAGCGAGAAGCTTGCAAGCATCACCTTGACCCAACTGCAGGTCCGTCACTACATGAGTTTTGTGTGTGGATACGATAGTGGTTTCGGCGTAAAGCCTGAGCCCGGCATGGTCGAAGCGTTCTGCGCGCATGCCGAGCTGGAACCGGAGTCGGTGGCCTTGGTGGGTGACACGCCCCATGACCTCAACATGGGGCGCGCCGCGGGGGTCGGCCTCGTGGTTGGCGTATTGACCGGTGCGAGCCCCCCGGACTCGCTACACGGCTTGGCCGACCACGTGCTCCCGGATATCTCACACCTCGAAGACGTGCTCGACTAATGTGCGTCGGGCGCGTCTTTGCATCGCGCTCAAAACCACGGCAGCGAGTAGGTCTTGACGTTCGTGTAGCTCTTCATTGCTTCGAGCACGCCCTCCTTGTACCCGAGCCCCGAGTCCTTCACCCCTCCAAACGGCGACATCTCGATACGGAAGCCGGGAACCTCCCACACGTTGACCGTGCCGGTGCGAAGCTCCGCGATAAACCGCGTGATGTAGCTGAGCCGGTCGGTGCACACGCCCGACGAGAGACCGTAGGCGGTGGAGTTCGCCACCCGGATGACATCATCGATGTCCTTGCACCGAACGATTGGAATCACCGGACCAAAGGTTTCTTCGCGCACCAGCTCGCAGTCAAACGGCACACGATCGACCACCGTGGGTGGGTACACCGCCCCCTCTCTGTTGTTCCCGTATAACAGAGTGGCCCCTTGGCTCACGGCATCGTTCACGCGCTCTTCGAATAGCCGCGCTGCCGTTTCGTTGATGACGGTGCCGATGTCGGTGTCGGGGTCTGTGGGGTCGCCGTAGCTCAAGGCGCGCGCCTTCTCCAAGACGCGCTCCACAAAGGCGTCGGCCACCGCGTCAACGCACAGTATCCGCTTGACGGCCGTGCAGCGTTGGCCGGAGTTTTTTGTGGCACCGGCGACCGCGAGCTCGGCCGCCTTGTCCAGGTCCGCATCCTCCATGACGATCAACGGCGCATTACCGCCGAGCTCGAGCACCGTGCGCCGGTACCCGGCCGTGCGCGCGATGTACTTGCCCACCGGCACGCCGCCAGTAAAGGTAATCAGCTCGATGTTCTCGTTGGTGATCATCTCATCGCCAAGGTCCTCGGGCAGACCGGTCACGACGGAGAACATTTGCGGCGGCAACCCGGCGTCATAGACGATGTCGGCCAGACGCAGTGCCGTGAGCGGTGTGAGCTCCGTCGGCTTTAGGACCACACAATTATTTGTGGCGATGGCCGGTGCGATCTTGTGCGCCACCATGTTTAGCGGATGATTGAACGGCGTGATGGCGCTGATGGCGGTCAGTGGATCCCGGGTTGTAAAAATCTTTCGTTTCTTGCCTTGTGGCGTGATGTCGCAGGAGAACACCTCACCGTCGTCAAGAATGCACAGTTGACCGGCGAGACTAAACACGTCATACGCACGCCCCACCTCGTAGAGCGAATCCTTCTTGCTGAGACCGCTCTCGGCAGTGATGAGGTCCGCGAGCGCCTCTTTTTGCTCCGCGAGCAGCGCCGCGGTGCCGAGGAGAATCTGTTGTCGCGCGTAGCGCGAGAGCGTCGGCTTGTAGGCCGCGGCGATCTCGAATGCGCCTCGTGCGTGATGCGCGCCGCCCCTGGGCACCGTCCCAACGACCTCGTTGGTATAGGGGTTGAACACGTCGATGGAATCACTCACATCCACTTTCTCACCGGCGATGCGCATGCTTTCGTGCAGCACACCTTCGGCATCTATTGACCTGACATTCGCACGCATAGCGATTACTCCTTGCGTTGTGCGTCTATTGCACGTGGTTCAACGCGACATCGAGAATGTCGAAGTTGCGCAGACGTTGGTTCTCGGCAATCCCGGTTACGGGACGGTTGAGCAGGAGCGGAACACGCTGCTCGTGGATGCTCCCATGAGAGCGGAGCGGCTCCTTTAGCGCGCCAAGGTCGTGACGCTCGGGCGTGCTCCCGATGGTCTTGTTGCGTCCGGCGACGACGATTATGTCACCCACCCTGTCCTCGGGTAGCTCGAAGCGCTCACAGGCCTCGGCGCGGGGCAGCGCGCATTCGATCCCGTCGATCTCCGCGATGCGTGATGCGATGGCGTCGACGTCGCTACCCTCAGGGAGATATGCAGTGGCAAAACCGCCCAAGGCGCCGTGGTGCACCACATAGGGGTCGGTGATGGGCAGGATGACACGCGCCGCATCGCGACCCAGCCAGTCATCGAGCACACTTTGCAAATAGACTACATCGGGCTGTCCGTCCGCGGCATGCTTTGGTTTCATCCCATGGTCGGCAGTCAGCGCTAGCGTGGCGCCGCCCGCATCGAGCTGGCGCAAATAGCTGTCCATCATCTGATAGAAGGCATCGGCTACCGGTGTCCCGGGCGCGTGCTTGTGCTGTATGTAGTCGGTGGTCGAGAGATACATGATGTCGGGACGCACGCTCTCGAGCAGCTTGACGCCGGCGGCAAAGACAAACTCGCTCAGCTCGGCGCTGTATACCGAGGGCACGTCCATACCCACGAGAGCCGGCACGTTCTCGATACCGTTGTCCGCGAGCGTCGCGGTATCGGCCTTCTCCGCAGAGAAGCAGATCGAACCCTCTGCGCTCCCAAAACGCAGCCCGTCGCCAAGCAGTCGCCGCAGCTTGTCCTTCGCCGTCACCACCGCGACCCGGGCCCCTTGGTTGGCAAACTCCGCAAGAACGGTCCCGGTGCGCAGCAGGCTTGGGTCGTTCATCATCACCTCGGAGTCGCTCTCGGGGTTGTAGAAGAAATTGCCACAGATCCCGTGGACGGAGGGCGGTACCCCGGTCACGATGGACAAATTGTTCGGGTTGGTGAAGGACGGCACCACGGAGTCGGCTAACAGCGCGGTGCCGCTGTCGAGCGCGCGCGCCAGATACGGCATGCACCCATGCTCGATTGCCCGCTCGATATAGCCGCCGCCGTCGCTACCCGCGTAGCCCGGTTCACTACCATCGATACACAGCACCACCAACGGCCGGTCAGGCCACCGGTAGCGGCGCCCGTTGCTCTGAACTTCTGGTTTCGCGTTTTGCTCGCTCATGTGCGTGTTCTCACTTGTTCAGGCGGTGACGGAAAGGTGTGGCCCCGTGTGCCGAACCTGCATGGCATCGAGGGTCTGACGAATACAATCCAAAGCCGCTTCGATGTCCGCTCTACCAAGACGCCCGATGCAGCCGATGCGAAAGCTGTCGGCGATAGTCAACTTCCCCGGGTAGATCACAAAGCCAGACTTACGCAGACGGTCGTAGAACTGCAGAAAGTCGAAAGCCGGGTCTGCCGGCATGTGGAAGGTCACGATAATCGGGGCTTGGAGCGCATCCGCGAGCAGGGTCGCAAAACCCATCGCGCGCATGCCTTCGATGAGTACGCTGCAGTTCTCGCGGTAACGCGCGCCGCGACCGGCGACACCGCCTTCCGCGTCGAGCTCGTCCAGCGCTTGAGCAAAGGCCAGCAAGCAATGCGTCGGCGGGGTGAAGCGCCATTGTCCATTGGCGTCCATCGACACCCACTGGTCGTACAGATCCATACAAAGCGACGGTGAGTTGCCCTGGGTCTGTGCGAGCGCGGCTCGGCGCGCGATACAAAAGCCGATACCCGGCACACCCTCGATACACTTGTTGCTCGATGCAACCAGCGCATCGAAGGGGAGGGCGCGCGCGTCGACCGGGAGCGCTCCAAAGGCGCTCATGGAGTCGATGAGCAGACCACGGCAATGGCTGGCGACGACATCTGCCACCTTCTCGATGGGGTTCAGGAGCCCGGAGGTGGTCTCGCAGTGAACGACGGCGACGTGGGTAATGGATTCGTCTTTGGTCAGTCGCCGGTCCAGCTCCAACACGTCCACGGGCTGGTCCTCGGCCGTCTCCAACACGTCGTAGCTTCGCCCCAAGTACTCGCAGATCTTGCGCATGCGTTTGCCATAAGCGCCGTTGATCAGCAGCAGCACTTTCCCCGCCGGCGGCACGAAGGTCCCCACCATGGCCTCGACGACGAACGTGCCGCTGCCCTGCAGCGGCACACACACATGTGTAGCGCCACCGTTGACCAGTTCCACGAGCCGGTCCCGCACATCTCGGTTGGTGTCGATGAAGTCATGGTCCCGGGAGCCCACATCACGCAGCATCGCGCGCTTGACGCTCATCGACGTGGTCAGAGGACCCGGTGTGAGAAGCAAGGGGTCCGCGTGCGGCTCGGTTGGCGCGCCAGCGTGTACAGGTACCTGCTGGGACATAGGGAGACCTCGACTTAGTGGGATTGTCCTGTTGACTGAGTGTCATGCTGAGCCGAGACATGCTATAAATCTAATCGTTTCTATATATTTTTAATATTGATTTTATCAATGCTTTATACCTATCTTAGAGCGTTCCATGCCGTGGCCACCCGAGGCGGTTTCTCGCGCGCGGCGGCAGCCCTCCACGTCACGCAGCCAACCATTTCCGACCAGGTAAAGACGTTGGAGAACCTCTATGGGGTACAGCTTTTCGAGCGTCGGGGGCGACGCGTCGCGGTCACCGAGCTCGGCCGCGAGCTGCTGGCGGTCACCCGCCAACAGTTCAGCCTCGAGGCGGAGGCCGAGCAGCTCTTGCTGTCCGCCAAGGGCCTTGCCTATGGCCGCCTGCGGGTGGGTGCCGACGCGCCTTTTCTGGTGATACCCGTGCTGGGGAGCTTCAAACGGCGTCACCCCGGGATACAGCTCTCGGTGACGTTTGGGAATACCGAGCAAGTGCTGGAACGTCTATTCGAGCGCGACTGTGACGTCGCGGTCTTACCGGAAATCGGTACAGACGAGCGTTTGTACAGCGTGCCTTTCAAACGCGACCGCCTGGTGGCCTTTGTCGACCGTGGACATGCTTGGGTACGCCGGCGCCGTCTACGTCTCGAGGATCTCGCCGACCAGCGCTTAGTGCTGCGAGAAGCGGGGTCGACGACGCGAATGATCTTTGAGCGGGTCATGACGGAGGCGGGGGTGACACCCGGCGAGACCCTGGAGATCGGCAGTCGCGAAGCCGTACGCGAAGCGGTGGCCGCGGGGCTTGGAATCGGTGTCGTCTCAGAGACCGAGTTTGGGTCGGACCCCCGGCTCCACGCGCTCGAGCTTTCACACCCCGGTCTGCAAGTGGTGGAGTTTGCGGCCTGCATAAAGGAGCGCCGGCCGGTGCGGGTGGTGGCCGCCTTCTTCGACGTTTTGCATGACAGCGTGAGCGTAGCCACATGAGCCCGCGTCTCTTAACCGCTGCACCGCGTTGGGAAGCGTCTAGGCAGCGCTCTGGCGTGCCGTTATGCTGGCGTCTGTGAGCGAGAGACAATGACATGAGCAGCTTCGAGAACTACACGCACACATCCAAACGTTACGATCAGACGCGCGTCCCTGTCGGTGTGGAGATATTGCTTGGCTGTTTTGCGCGCGCGCCGGCCGCGCTTGAGCAGATGACCATCCTCGATGCCGGCTGCGGCACAGGAAGCTACTCCCAAGCGCTGCTCGAACACGTCGGCCGGGTAGAGGCCGTGGACCTAAACGATGGCATGTTGGATGTCGCGCGCAACAAGCTAGCAACGGCGTACGCTGCCGGGCGCGTTGTCTTTAACCAAGCGGCGATCGATGCGCTGCCCCTCGAAGATGCGAGCGTAGACGGCGTGATGCTCAATCAAGTCTTGCACCATGTGCGAGATGATTCGCAGGGCGGGTACCCCGCGTATCGGCGAATCTTCGGCGAGTTTGCCCGCGTGCTCAAGCCTGGCGGCGTGCTGGTAGTCAACACCTGCACCCATACCCAGCTACGCGAGGGGTGGTGGTTCTATCACTTGATCAACGACGCCGTTGAGAAGATGTGTTCGCTACATATCCCTTTGGACGAGCTAGAGCGCGTAATGGAGGCCGTAGGGTTCCAGGCGGGCGGGCGCTTTGTGTCCTTGGACGCCGTTCTCCAAGGCGAGGCGTACTTCGACCTTGGCGGCCCGCTCGACCCGAGCTGGCGCGATGGTGATTCTATCTGGGCCCTGGTTGGCGAGCAGGCGCTGAAACACGCAACCGCTGTGATAAGCGCGATGCAGGCGAACGGTGAGCTCGATGCGTACGCGCGAGAGCACGATGCGCGTCGACGCGTGGTAGGCCAGGCCACCTTTGTTCTTGGCCGCCGCGTCTGAGCGGGCGTGTTGCCAAAACGCTGTGCCGCGGCGGGGGTAGTCATGCGAAAAGAGGCAGGACTCGCAGCGGAGCCTTAGGAATAGTCCCAAGTCCGATACGAATGCGTGGTTGAGCGAAACATGTTCGAGTTCTGGCAGTTCCTGAGTTTTGTCCTTGCGTGCGCCGTCATCGTCATTGTCCCGGGCCCCACGGTAACGCTCATCATCGCCAATAGCCTGCGTTCGGGCACGAGTGCTGGGTTGCTGAATGTGGCCGGCACACAATTCGGTATGCTCACCATACTGGTGGTCGTCGCACTCGGGTTGGAAGTCATCGTCGAAAAGATGTCCGTGCTGTTCGATGTTGTCCGTCTACTTGGCGCTGCTTACTTGATTTGGCTAGGTATCAAGCTGCTGTTGTCCAAAGGACGAATGGTCGAGGCCCGGAGCGCCCAAGGAGGGTCATATTTTTGGCAAGGATTCGTGGTGGTGTGGTCAAATCCAAAGGCGCTCCTTTTTCTGGGGGCGTTCATACCCCAGTTCATCGACCCCGCGACCAACGCCATGGCTCAAACGCTGACCTTGGGTGTTACCTTCATGGTCGTGGCAACCATACTCGACGGTGCCTACGCGGTGGTCGCTGGGAAAGCGGGTAGGTTGTTGTCACGGTCGAACATCCGAAAGGTGGAACTGGTCAGCGGGACTGCGCTGATTGCCGGCGGGTTGTGGCTGGCGTTCGCAAGACGTTGAAGTCAAAAATTTCTCCCCGCAAGCAAACATGTCGAGCAAACCCAATGTCGTTCTGATGCTTGTCGATGACATGGGCTTTGCCGAGCTTGGCATCACCGGGTCAGAGATCGGGACGCCGAATATAGACCGACTGGCGAACGACGGTGTGCTGTTGGCAAAAGCGCTGCTCCAACGCTACCAAGGCTGGGCGGAGGAAACAGGTGTGCTGGGTCCGGATGTCGTTCTGCCAAGATTGCTTGATGCAAGGATAAGGTAACTCAACAGCTTGCCTCCGATCACCCGTCGTCTGGAACATCGCCGAGCAACTGAAATGCTTTTGCATCGGGGCGGTCAACTTTTGGAAGACAGACGCTGTAGACTACCCGTGCGCCACAAACTGGAGACAATCACATGACCAAACCGACACTCTACGGACCCGGATTCAGCACCTTCGTACGCACCTGCCGCATCACGCTCATCGAGAAAGGGGTGGACTACGAGCTGGAGGAATTCAATTTTCTGGAAGGCTGGCCGGCCGGTTACGAGAAGCGGCATCCGTTCAAGAAGGTGCCCGCCTTTTCGCATGAGGGCATGGACTTGCACGAGACCTCGGCTATCTGCCGCTACGTGGACGAAGCGTTTGACGGGCCGGCGCTACAGCCTGCGGACGCGAAGGCACGCGCGCACATGAACCGGGCTATTGCGGTGGTGGAGAACTACGCCTACGGCCCCATGATCACGAACACCTTTATTCCACGCGCGGTCGTGCCGATGCTCGGAGGCAATACCGATGAGAGCGTCATCGAGGGGGCGAAGGCCGACACCACGCTGGCGGCTACCGTACTCGACGGCTATCTCTCGGGTCGCGAATACCTTGCGGGTAGCGATCCAACCTTGGCGGATTTCTTCGCATTGCCGGTGATCCACTACTTTAGCCAGATCCCGGAAGGCCAGGCGGTTCTTTCCGGCACCGCGGCATTGTCATCGTGGCTGGACCGCCTGAACGCGCGCGAGAGTGTGAGCGCCACGGTGCCGCAGCTAGGCTGAGGTTCTCCATCGTCGACACTATATCGGTCGAATTACAGCATTAGCACCCGCCCGCCTCGCGCGGGCGGCAGCGCGCATTGCCACACCAACGCCTAGCCGGCCGCTTCAACCATTAACGGCGCGCCGGGTGGCTGAACCCGCACCGCCAGGTTGCCACCGGCGTTGGGCTATCTATCGCAGCGGATCCGTTTGATGCGCGCGGATGCCGCATCGAGCTTGGGTGTCGAGCGCGTGGCCGGTGCGTCGCTTGGCGGCTGGAAGATACGGTGTGGGTCACCGCCGTTGTAGAATCCGAGATAAGGCCCGCCGTAGTCGTAGCCAATGAGGCGGCGCAGCGCCTCGGAATAGTCCCGCGCGACCTCCGGTGGGTTGGCGAGGTATTGGTTTTCCTCTTGTCGTAGCCAACCCAGACTGTACTGCAACGAGAGCCCGGTTCGCGGCGCGCTACCACGATTCCCGCCGCCACCGTGCCAGGTATTGCTCAGATAGACGAGCACCGAGCCCAGTGGCATTTCCGCGTTTATCACTTCATCGCTCTGGGGTTCACGCTCGTGCGGCCAAAGGTGGCTCCCAGGCGCGACCAGCGTGCCGCCGTTCTCGCTAGAGAATTCCGAGAGTGCCCACATCGTCGGCGCCAGGGTGGTGATGCCCGGACCGGCGAACGGGTAGAGCGCCCCGTCGCGGTGCAAGGGCTGCGCGGCGGCACCGGGCTCGAGGTGCATGACGCCAGAGAAATTGAGTTGAAAGCGTGCGGCATACGGCAACAAGGCCCGCTCACAAAGTGCCAGCACCGTGGGATGCATCACGAGCTCTCTTGCGGCTGTCGATTTCTGCAGCACAGCACCGACGCGCTTGGTTCTATCGCCAAGAAAGGCGTCGTAGCCAAAGGGCGCGGCTTCAATGTGGGGCCAAAGCTCTTCTCGTGCCTGACGCGCGAGGTCCACGGCAAGCTCGCTGACGATGACATACCCATGCTCGAGCAGCGAGTCACCCATAGCCTCGTTGGACAGGTCGGGGCCGACGATGTTTAGCTTGTGCTGAGACGTGATGGACGGCCGGTCGGGCGACCGGGTCGACGTCTGTGGCGGGCTCATGCTTGTCTCTCCAAGATAGGGTGTTTGATGTGTCGCCCTCGTGCATCCAACGCGCGAGTGGCCGTTAGCAATAGCATGCCGAAGACCGGCGTCCTACCGGAAACTCCCGCGGGGGATTTCCTCGAAATAACTTGAAGGCAGTCTCGTTGCAGTAGCAGCACGCTCGTGTCTGCTCCCGGGTCAGGCGCGGACTCGAGGCTATGCCAAGAGCATTGTTCCTACCGCGTCCGCCGCGTACTCGCCACTAATGACGGCGGTTTCAAACCAGCCCGACATTTCTCGGGCCACCTGCTCCGGCGTTTTGACCGAAGGAATGTCCTCCAGTGGAAAGACATCGCCGGAGTCGAGCACTTCACCGCGGTGCGAGAACATTGGTTGGCTGTCCTGAGGTTGCTTAGCGGAGCTGGCTGTCCTTGCTGCCTCGGCGGTTGTATCCAGCGTGGATCGTTTGCTGCCGGTCGACCTCCGCTTGGCAGTTGACGCACAACCTAACGCCGGGAATGGCTTCGCGGCGGGCGTCTGGAATCGTGGCTTCACACTCCTCGCAGTGACTCAGGCTCTCGCCTCGAGGTAACCGGCTGCGCACACGACTAACGGCGTCTTCCACGCTCGCATCGATCTGCTCTTGTACGGCCCCGTCTCGGGCCCAGCCACCAGCCATGGTCATCTCCTCATTCGCACACCAACCCTATTAGCGACGGGCGCAGGGGTCAAGTCTGACTTGACCCCTTAGCCATCCTGTATAAAGTGAAGACCTGCCCCCTTAGCGGCAGAGAGAGGTGCCAAGTGGCGCGACGAAACCCGATATGGCTAGGTGACAAAGGTCGAGGGCGGGAATTCCCATCTCTCACCAAACGCCAGCGGCCGCCGCGGCTACTATCCATAGTGGCCGCCGCGGCCCTTTCTATCACCGCTCTCGCGAACACGGCGGCACAAGAAGCGACTCTGTGTCCCGATATCCTGTATTTGATCGAACAGTCCAGGTCCAAGTTCTTAGCGGTACGGGGCGATGCAGATAGTGATTTTGGAGACTACGATACGACGCTCGTGCTACGCGACGCCTGGTACTGCGCGATTCTGGAGGATGCGGAGAAAACGACTTACAGGTGTACTTGGAAGTACCCCCAGGGAGATGAGCGAGCTCAATACGCGTTCCAGCAGCTCGCCAAAGAGATGAGACACTGCATCGGGCACCTAGCAGAAGAACGTACAGACCGGCCGGTTAATCACCCAGACTTTTATGCTGCCCACTACTATCAGCTGCCGGGTGGGGCCGTGAGCGTTAGCCTGAAAAACAAGGCCAAGCTGATGAGCACGTTGGTTTCCATTCGCATTGACGGGTTCACGGAACAGAAGTAGACACGCGGCGCGTCGAACGAAGACTCAGCGCGTTCGCCACTTTTGAGTCTTGCGCTCGAGCAGGTGTACCACGCCATAGTGCAGCATGCGCACACCCGCCGCGGTGTAAAAGATCATCATCCCCATCGCGGCCGCCGGGGCGATGTCCCCGGCGTCATCCATGTTGAGCACGGCGACCGATGCAAGATTGGTGTTTGGGCCGTACAAGAAGATCACCGCCGAGACGGTCGTCATGGCGTTGACGAACAAGTAAATCGCGATGTCCGTGATCGCTGGTAAGCATACGGGCACGGTCACGCGCCAGAAGGTCTTGTAGAAGGGTTGCTTTAGCGATGAGGCGACGGCTTCGAACTCGGGGTCCATCTGCTTTAGCGCCGTCACAGCCGTCAAGTGGCTCACGGTGTAGAAGTGCGTGATGGTGCTGATCACCAGAATGGTCATGGTGTGATACAGAAACCCGAGCGGGTTGGCCGGGTGGTTGAAGAAAAAGATATACGCAAGCCCGAGCACCAGGCCGGGCACCGCCATCGGCATCATGGCGAGGAACTGAAACACACCGCGGCCCACCTCGAACCCGCGACCTTTCTCCACCATGTAGGCGCCGGTGAAGACGACGATGGTGCCAAAGAGCGCGGTGTAGCTCGCCATGCGGATCGAGTTCCAGTACGCATCCCACCCGCCGCCATCCATCACATCGAAGTTGTAGTTGTCGAGCGAGAAGCTCAGGTTGTAGGGCCAGAACTTGATGAGCGCTGCGTACTGACAAACGGCGAGCATACCGACCAGAAAAATGCTTAGCAGGATGCAGTAGCCGAGCATGGTCAAGTCGAAGCGTTTGCTGGGTTTGGGTATCAGCGGTACCGCGCGCGTGGAGAGCAGTGCGACTTGCTTGCGCTGCACTACACGGTCGACGGCGAATGCCAGGATGGCAGGGATCAAGAGCACCACGCTCACCACCGCGCCCATCTCGAAGTTCTGCTGCCCGATCACCTGCTTGTAGATGTCGGTCGCGAGCACATTGAAGTCACCCCCGATCACCTTGGGCGCACCGAAGTCGGTGATGGCCAAGGTAAATACCACGAAGGCCGCGCTGATCAAACCGTAGCGACACCCAGGCAGAGTCACCGTAAAGAAGATGCGCAGCTTGCTTGCGCGAAGCGCAAGGGCAGCCTCATAGAGCCGCGAGTCTGCGATGGAAAGCGCGGTGATGATAATCAGCACGGCGTGGGGCAGAGTGAAGAACACCTCCGCGATCACAATCCCGATGGGCCCATAGATGCTATGGCCAAACAACAGCTCCGGGATCATGCCTTGGCGTCCAAAGAGATAGATCATGGCGATCCCGGGGAGCAGCGAGGGGACCAGGATCGGCACCATGGCGATGGTCTTGAACAGCCCCTTCAACGGTAAGCAGCTACGCGTGATGGCGTAGGCGAAGATAAAGGCGAGCGTGACCGTGATCAGCGTGGTCAGGGTCGCAACAAAAAGACTGTTGTTGATCGAATAAAACAGCGCGGGCGTGGAGAAGTAGTCCACAAAGTTTGCAAGGCCGATGAAGGCGCCTTCGTGATTTTGAAAACTCTTCGAGAGCATCGTAAACAGCGGAAAGGCGAGCGCGATGAGCAGGTAAAGACCGATGACGACCATGAACCCGCGCATCGCCCAGTCATCACGACTGATCTTCGGCTTGATGGCCGGTGCGATGAGTGGGGCGGTGGCAGCTTCAGCCACGTCTAGAACGCTCCGGGTAGATGCGGATCCGTTCCCTTGGCAGCGCGGCGGGCAGCCGCACACCTTCTTTGATCCCCATGCGTCGAACCAGGTTGATAGAGACGTCGGCGCGAAGCCGCTCGGACCCGGTCAATTCGGACACCAGCTCGGCACGCACGAATGAGCCGAGAAACTCGACGCTCGCGACCTCGACCTCGTAAGCGTTTTCTTCGTTGACCCGTACGTCTTGAAGCACGATGTCCTCGGGCCGAATGGCAACGGAGATTTGGTCGCCCTCGGCCACCCCATCGGCGTGACAGGCAAGCTCGAGCTCGCCAAAGCGCACCCGGTCGGGGCCGCAACCCGTACCGGGCACGAAGTTCATGGTGCCGATAAAGTCGGCGACGAATGAGGTCTTGGGGTCGCGGTAGATTTCCTCGGGTGTGCCGATCTGGTCGATGACGCCTTGGTCCATCACCACGATCCGGTCCGCCATGGTGAGCGCTTCCTCCTGGTCGTGCGTGACCATGATGGTCGTGAGACCGAGGCGGCGTTGCAGCTCTTTCACCTCGTGACGAAGATGCACGCGCACCTTGGCATCGAGCGCCGAAAGCGGCTCATCGAGCAACAGCAGACCGGGCGAAGTGGCGATGGCGCGCGCGAGCGCCACCCGCTGTTGCTGCCCACCCGAGAGCTGGGCCGGATACTTGTCTCCCTGGTCGGGTAGCCCGACCAGCCCCAATAGCTCGTTCACCCGTTTGTCGACATCCGCCTTTGCCGTCTTGCGGTTTTCTAACCCGTAGGCGACGTTCTTCCTCACCGTCAGGTTCGGGAACAAGGCGTAGGACTGGAAGACGATGCCAAAGTCGCGTTCGGAGGGGGGCAGGGCGGAGATATCGTGACCCGCCTGCTCGATGCGCCCGCTGGATTGGATGTCGAGGCCCGCGACGGCACGCAGCAGCGTGGTCTTGCCACACCCGGATGGGCCCAGAAAGCAAACGAACTCGCCCTCGTAGATCTCTAGCGAAATGTCCTCGAGCGCTAGAAAGTAACCAAAACGCTTGGTCAGATGCTCGATCTTCAGATAGGGACGATTTTGCCCCCGCGTCTCTTGCGCCGCGGTTGCCATGACACCGCTCCCCCTTATGGATTTGCTCTTTCGGGAACCATACACCGATTCCCACCAAACAAAAAACGGCTACCACGCGTCAAGCGAGGCAGCCGTTCCCAGTGGTCTTTGCCGTGCGCCTCAGCGTTGCGCAAGGGCTTCGGCTAGCTCTTCGGTTCGGACTTCGAATCGTAGCGTCGTTGCCACTCCGCGAGAATGCGCTTGCGGTTCTCCGCCGCCCATTCAAAGTCGTTGTCGATCATCGACTCCGGGATGTTGGTCGGGAAGTACTCGACCGGCTCGGCGAGCTTTTGCTTACCGATCACCGCGTAGCCCGCGTTGTACATGCGCATGGCATCATCGGTGATGGACCAGTCAACCAAGGTCTGTGCGGCCTTCTGGTTCTTGGTGCCCTTCACTATGGCGGTAGCTTCCATGTCCCAGCCGATGCCTTCGCTTGGGATGATGATCTCGAGCGGGGCGCCCTTGGCCTTGGACTTGGCGCCACGGAAGGCAAAGGAGATACCGATGGGCACTTCACCGGACGCCGCCTGCTTGCAGGGCTTCGAGCCCGAGTGCGTGTAGTGGTCGATGTTCTTGTGTAACGCATCCATGAAGTCCCAGCCGCCCTCTTCGCCAAATATCTGTAGCCAGCTCGAGACATCCAAGAACCCGGTGCCCGAGGAGTTCGGGTTGGGCATTGCGAGATGGCCCTTGTACACGGGCTTGGTCAGGTCCTTCCAGGAGGTGGGTACCGGCAGGTTGTTTTTCTCGGCCTCGACCGTGTTGAAGCAGATGGCGGCGACCCACGCGTCCATCCCAACCCATGCGGGCGGGTTGCCCTTGTCGCGGAACTTGGGATCCAGACCGCCGAGCCCCTTGGGTGCGTAGGGCTCGAGCATGTCCTCGCCCTTCATCAGCAGCAGGCTGGTTGCCGCCAGCCCCCAGATCACATCCGCCTTGGGGTTGTTCTTCTCCGCCAGCAGCTTCGCCGTGATGATCCCGGTGGAGTCACGCACCCAGTTGATCTGGATGTCGGGGTGAGCCTCGTTAAAGGTCTTTGCGTACTTCTTGAGGTCCTCGGCTTCCACCGCCGTGTAGACCGTCAGCGTCGTCATCTGCGCCGCTACGGTTGCGGTGCCGATTGCCAGCCCCAAGACACTGCCGAGCGTGATCTTGCAGGCTTTCGTAAATAATGAGGAGAAAGTCATCGCGGTACACCTCCCGTGCGATTTTAGAGTTTGTTGTGCGAGACGGCCTTTAGTGCGCGGTTGTTATCGGTATCAAACCCGCGAATTTGAGGTCGGCTGGTTGCAAGGATATTACAGCTTGCCGCGTCACGCATATTACGGGCCGACGAGCGGGGACCACCGCCTGGGCGCCGTTGCCGCTCGGGGCTATCCGCCGACACCGCGCACGGGCCTTGAGACCGGGTCGAGCTCGTGTCGACCCGCGGACCATTTTCGTCGCACTGAGTTCGCCTGTCCCAACCGAATAAACGCATACGGTAATCATATGAAGAAGTGAGCCTAACTTAATGATATTAAACGCTAATAATATAAAGTTAATAGATCGCTCGAGCTTTGCCCCACGGGGTCCACCCCAACGTGCTGCCGACCCGACGCTCGGCAAGTGGCGTTACCGGATGGCTCGTGACAGACTGCCCCGCTGCCATCCCAGTTGGGAGTTCTAAACCATGCGCTTTGTCGTCGCCGCGATGAGCCATGAGACCAACACCTTCTCGCCCATCCCCACACCCTTGTCGGCGTTCTGCGTCGGGAGCGAGGGCGATACACCTCCGCACGGAAAGCAAATCATCGAAGCGTGCCGCGGCACACGCACCTGCATAGCAGCCTTTTTGGATTTGGCCGCGGAAGCAGAGGCGGTGGTCCGGGTGCCCTTGTTTGCTCACGCGGCGCCATCCGGGCCGGTCGGCGACGACGCCTTCGAATACATTTGCGATGCCATATGCACAGCGGTGCGCGACGGCTGTGACGCGGTGATGCTGGACCTGCACGGCGCCATGGTGACCGAGAGTCATGACGACGGGGAGGGCGAGCTATTGCGCCGTATCCGCGCCATCGCGCCCGAGGTGCCGATGGCGGTCGCGCTCGATTTCCACGCCAACATGAGCGCGGCCATGGTGAGCAACGCAACCGTCATCACCGGTTATTGCACCTACCCCCACGTGGACATGTACGAGACGGCCGAGCGCTGCGGCCGCACCTTGCTGCGCACGCTCCGTCGTGAGGTGGTCCCGCGCGTGCATTGTCTGCGTGTGCCGATGCTGACCCACACCTTGCGCCAGGCACCGGACAAGCAGCCGATGAAGGACATCACGGACAAGGCTATCGCGTGCGAACGCGACGGCGGCTGCTTGAACGCCTCGGTGTTTGGCGGTTTCCCCATGGCCGACATCGCGCACGTAGGGTTGTCGGTGTTGATCAAGTCGCGGCAGCATTTTCGCGCCGGGTTCGAGCCCATCGCAAAGCATGTTGTGTTGCTCTCGGGTCCTGGCGTGACCAGCTCGGACTACTCTTTGTTCGATTTCGCCAAGGTGCCAAGACCGATGTACCCCTTGGACCTCGACATGGACCGCTACGTCAGCCGCTTGCACCCGGATGACGACAACTGCGGTTAAGCCCACCAACCCGCCCGGAGACCCGCCCATGTCCCGAACCCTGCTGCTGCCCGCACTCGACCCCGACCGCCTGGAGCCGCGTATCGGAAGCACCTACCCCACACAGTTCACCGGACCCGTCGCCAATCGAAAGCGGCGCCGCCTGGGCGATGCGCTGGGCTTGAGCCACTACGGGGTGAATCTGGTCGAGCTCCCGCCCGGTGCCTGGTCCGCGCACCGTCACTGGCATACACACGAGGACGAGTTCGTGTATGTTGTCCGCGGTGAGTTGACCCTCGTCACCAGTGGTGGGGAGCAAGTGCTCGGGCCGGGGATGACCGCAGGGTTCCCGGCGGGTGTCGAAGACGGGCACCATCTGGTGAACAAGAGCGACCAGACTGCCGTCTACTTGGAGGTCGGGGACCGCGTGAAGGCCGACGAAGTCGGCTACCCGGATGTGGACCTCGCGCTCAAACACACAGAAGCAGGGAAGGTCTTTACAAACAAAGCGGGCGAGCCGTACTAAGCCATCATGACCGCACGTGCACTAAAACCTGAAGAATACTTTGTTGCCAACCGGCCCTATTACGAGCCGGCCACCGATGAGGTCGAGGTTTTCGAAGCGGCGTACAACAACCAGCTCCCGGTGCTGCTCAAAGGACCGACTGGCTGTGGCAAGACGCGCTTCATGGAGTACATGGCCTGGCGGCTCGAACGCCCGCTGATCACGGTCTCGTGTCATGACGACCTCACTGCCTCGGACCTCGTCGGTCGTTACCTCATCGTGGGTGGCGACACCGTGTGGGTGGATGGCCCGCTCACCAGCGCCGTGCGCGCCGGTAGCATCTGCTATCTGGACGAGATCGTCGAAGCGCGCAAGGACACGACGGTAGTGATCCACCCGTTGGCCGATGACCGCCGTGTGCTCCCCATGGAAAAGCGTGGCGAGTTGCTCGAAGCGCCTCCCGAGTTCTGTCTGGCGCTTTCCTACAACCCCGGCTACCAGAGCGTGCTCAAAGATCTCAAGCAAAGCACCCGGCAGCGTTTTGTCTCCATGGAGTTCGGCTATCCAGGCGCGGAGCTCGAGCAGAGAATCGTGGAGCACGAGAGCGGAGTCGAGTCCAGAATTGCGGCCAAGCTGGTCAAGTATGCAACCATGACACGCAACCTAAAGGGCGCCGGTCTGGACGAAGGCGCGAGCACGCGATTGCTTGTGCACGCGGCAAAGCTCATCGTTGCGGGTGTAGAACCGATCAGCGCCTGCAACAGCACGGTCGCCCAATCCCTCACCGATGACCGCGAGATGCTACTCGCGGTAAACGAGCTGAGCGCGTCGTTGTTCTAGTTAGGGGTCCCCAGTGCGTTCCGAGGTCAGTCCGCGACCTCGGCTAGCAGCTCCTTGAGGTCCTTACACACGTCGCGAAGCGGCGGGCCTTCGGGCGTGTTGGCCGCGCGCTCGACGGCGTCCTCGAGGTCGGCGATCATCGAATCGAGTTGCCATGCGGCCGCGCCCTCCTTATCTATCCGCTTTGCCAGGTCCCGGGCCTTGCTCACGTCTCGCGAACGAAATGCAGCGCCCAAGAGGGTAGGCCGTGTCCACTTGTCGTCCTCGCCGCGGGCGATCGCCCGTTCGCAGGCGGCAACGACAAAGTGGTCCACAATCACCGCCTGCTCGGCGTCGCCTTCCTCGCCGCGGGCGAGCAAAAGCTGGGCGATGTTGCCCGAGCAGTAGTACTCGTTGTAGTCGAGCTCCATGCCTTTGGTGTAGGCGTCGACCGCCTCTTCTAGATGGCGCCGCTCCGCCCGCGATGGGCGCCGCTCGCCGGCTTCCCGTCGCGCGTTTCGGGCAGCTCGATAGAGGCGTTTATACCGCCCACCGATGAGACCCAACCGCTCGGGTGTCTCCCCGTGCAGCTCGTTTAGCTCTTCGAGGTTCGCGATGGCTTGTTCCGGCTCGCCAAGCTGTGCCAACGCGAGCAGGCGTTGTTCCTTTACCAATGGGAGCTCTGCAATCGCTTTCGGCAGCGTGTTCGCAAACTCGAGCGTTGCCTGCCAGTCAAGCTCGTCGCGCAAGAGCTGGAGCATCTCGATGGCTACATCGGCGATCTCGAGCGCCGTGTCTGGCAGCGTATCACGCAGGGATTTGACCTTGAATTTCCTAGCGTTTTGGTCGCTGGTGAGGCGGGCGGCGCGCACATTAGCCTGAAACGCACTGAGCTCTTGCGCGAACTCTTGGAACACACCACGCCGCTTGGTTTTATCTTCCTCGTCGGTGATAAACTCGTGCCAAGGGGTGCGCGAGTTTCTTAGACTGGCGATGGCGTGCGCAACGGTGGTGCAGATCGCATCTGCCTGCGTGTCAGGGACGTTGCCGTCGCCGAGGTCGTAGCGCACGGAAGTAAACTGTTGTATGTCGAAGAGCTGTCTCGACCACGTGGCCGCGAACATGATACAGCCGGTCGCCTGGGCGACATGTCGAATGCCGACTTCGTAGTAGACGTTGCCGTTTGGCAAGCTCACGTCTGCAACGACCAAGTCCGCAAAGGCCAACCGTTCGAGCATGTCTTTGACGATCACCGAGCCGGTATCAAAGTCCGCGCGGATGGGCGTGTACCCCGCCGCTTCGATGGCCGGCCGGTACGCCTTGTCCCACAGCGCATCGCAGTCGATTTCATTGGGCGCGCCCTCACCGGTAGGGCCGATGACCTTCTTCTTGCCAAAGGGCATGACCATGAAGCAAACGGGCAATAGCTTGTTTTGTTCGTTCATGTCGGTCCCCCGTCATTTGTTTCGTTTTCCCGGCAAGTCAGTCAAACTACTTAGCGGGCGCGACTTATTGTGGAGTGTACCAGTCGGCATGAATCTCAGTGTGGGAAAAGTCACCGCTGTTAGTCCGCTTGCGTTAGTAATGCCACCTCATCGCCTTCTGTTACCGGCGTGTTGTCATTTGCAGATGTCTTGTTGACGGTAACCTTCATCTCGCTTGTGGCGAGCGCCTCGCGCCAAGTGCTCGAGCGCGATGCAAGCCAGTGGAGCAGTTCCTCCACTGTGTTGACATCGGCCGGCAACACGAAGTCATCGGCGCTTCGCCCCAACGTATCAGGAAGACCACCAAAGTAGAGCAAGCGTGTGGGGTTGAGCTTGGCAGGTTGCCCAAGCGGTACGGTCGTGGCCGGTGTGCTAGGTGCCTCGCCTTTCTGGTGGGTCGTCCAGTTCTGCTTGTAGTCACGCCCCAACGCGTACAGGGTCTCCCAGGAATAAATCCCCGTGTCGTGGCCGTCGTCGAAACGGAGCCGCACGGCGTAGCTGCCGACGGGCTCAATGGCGGTAATGGATACGCCTGCATGCGAAGGCGCCTCGCGCTCGAGCATCCGGTCCACCTTGACCTCCGCGGAGGGCGAGAAGGCACGCAGATACTCACAGCTCAGCCGGAACTCGGCGCCGTCATCGAAGGCGATCTCCAGCACGCGCGAGCGCTCGTGGAGTGTGATCTTGCTTGGCGTGGGGACGGTGTTGGACATTATGTATGATTGAGGCCCTTGGGTGGGCCGACATTCTATCCGCAATAACGACCGCCGGTGAGACGCATTTGACCATGCCATCGCTTCCATTGACCGAAGCCGAGCTCGAGGAACGCCTCGACCAGCACGTGGAGGCGGTGCTTTCCATCCGCCGCACCGCGCGCGGCCCGGCGGCCCAGCTCGCCACCTTGGCGCGCCCTCAGCAGGAGTATGTGCTGGGGTGGGTCGCGACCGTCGCCAAGAGCAACCCGGAGATGGCGTTTCAGCTTGCCGCCTATGCCGCGCAGGCCATCGAGAGCATGGACGAGGGCGGTGTGGAGGCGTGGATCATCGACGCCATGGACATATTCGACAAGCAGGGCATGATCCCGGGGATCGCGACGCTTCGCGATGTCGAGACCTTCGGCGAGCGACGGGCCGCGTGCGCGACGGGGCTTGGCTTCGACGAGGTGGCGCGCGTGTTGCAGCACTTTGTCGGCGGGCTCAACGGGCGAACGCTCGCCCTGGCGCCGAGCGATGAGGTGTACACCGATACCGAAACCTTGTATCTGCCGCCGGAGCTCGCGGTGTGCGCAACGCGCGAGCAGAACTTTGCCTTGTTCAAGGCCATGGCCGTGCACCAATGGGCGCAGACTTGGTACGGCACCTGGCGTGCGGATGCGATCTTCCAGCTCCGGTTGTACGCCGATGCTGGGAAGGCGCTGCGCTGGTTTCACAAGCTGGAGGCGCAACGCCTGGATGCGCGCATCGCGCAGGACTATCCGGGGCTTTCGCGTGAGATGCGCGCGCTGCGCGAGACTTTGGACGCAGGCGAGCCGACCGCCTACGAGGGCCTGAGCTCCGAGCACGCTACGGTGTGGGATAGCTGGAAGCTGGTCGCCACTCTTTATCATCAGCCACTCCCACCCTCGAGTTGCTACCAGGGCCTGCTTTTCCCAGACCGGGTAGAAGCCGTGCGCATCGTACGCAAGAACCGCGAGCGCGATGCCTTCAAGAGAATGCTGCTCAGCATGGCGAAACGCGGTGAGGAGAACGAGCAGACCAGCATGCGAGCGGAGGTGGACAAGCCGGCCAAAAAATTCTCGCTGTCGGAGCTTCCTGATGGGCCGCTCGAGTTCGAGCTGAGGATGGATGACCGACCCGTCACCGTCGATGAGGATGTGCAAGCCTTGATGTCCTCCATTCTGCAAGACCTCGGCGAGATCCCGGATGACTATCTGGTCCCCGCCGGGCCGGGCGACCACACGGGTTCAAAGCCGGACGCGGGCGTGGACCCCGACGATGTATGGAAGGGCACCTACCACGAGCAGGGCGCCTTTCACTACGACGAGTGGGACTTCGCGCGGCAGCACTACCGCAAAGACTGGTGTGTGCTGCGCGAGCGCGATGCCGATCCACAGTGGAACAACTTCGTGAACCAGACCTTGCACAAGCACCGCGGGCTGGTGAAGTCGCTCAGACGCACTTTCGAGGCCCTACGCGGTGAGGACAAGCTGTTGCGCAAAGAGCCCCACGGGCCCGATATCGACGTCGATGCCTTTGTCGAGTCCTACGCCGATGCGAGAAACGGCCAGGAGGTGGACCAGCGCTTGTTCTTGCGCCGGGACAAAGTCGAGCGCGACATCGCCGTGATGTTCATGGTGGACATGAGCGGCTCGACCAAGGGTTGGATCAACGATGCGGAGCGCGAGGCCTTGGTGTTGCTGTGCGAAGCTCTCGAGACCCTCGGCGACCGCTATGCGATCTACGGGTTCTCCGGCATGACCCGCAAACGCTGCGAGGTGTACCGGATCAAGCGCTTCGACGAGCACTACAGCGATCTGGTGCAAGCACGCATCAGCGGCATCTTGCCGCAGGACTACACACGGATGGGAGTGGTTATCCGCCATCTCACGGCGCTTCTCAAGGAAGTCGACGCGCGCAGCAAGCTGTTGGTCACGCTCTCGGATGGCAAGCCCGACGACTATACCGACTACCGCGGTGAATACGGGGTGGAGGATACACGCCAGGCATTGTTCGAGACACGCCAAGAAGGTATCCACCCCTTTTGCGTGACTATCGACGACCGCGCGCGCGACTACCTGCCGCACATGTATGGTACGGTCAACTATGCGCTCATCGATGATGTGCGCAAGCTGCCGCTCAAGCTCTCGGATATTTACCGGAAGTTGACGTCTTAGAAGGGTTTGGGTCTACCTGGTCGATATTTTTTTACCCATTGTTATAGCTAATGCTGATTGACGCCTCCATCATCGCGGCTGGCATCATCTTGGTGGTGTTGCTTGCGGACCCGGTGATCCGCAATGCGATCGATATCGCTCATCACCTCGATAGGCGAGAATTGCGTTGCTAGGCTATAAGCTAACTTGCTAACCAAGCTTCTGCTTCTTCCTTCTGTCCAATACTAAAAGCCCTAATTTCTAGACCTGGGTACAAAGCCCCTTCAAATTCACTTACCTTTCTTAGCCAAGTTTTATCAGTCAATACCGCTGCACGGTCAAATTTGTTCATAAGTCGAAACATCGCAGGGAGCCGAGAGAATTCAACTCCAACGGCACCCAGTGAGGGGAGATGAAAATCGATGACTTCGTACAGCATTTTGCCATGTTCAATATCCTTCGATTTGCTGACTAGTTCGTCTAATGCAATCTTCATATCTTCGGTGTTCAACTTTCCACTCATCTCAATATCTAGACGGTTTGCTGCGGTTAGCGTGACTTTAAACATAAACACTCCTGTTCATGAGTCGTGGTGGGGGTAGACCCACCTCAGGATTCCCGACGGCGTCAGGTATTCACCCGAGACGGCGGAACGAGTCCCTACCGCAATAGCTCGTGTGAATCGTGACTGCCGTGCGCGAGGAGTCTGTCCGGACTATCGTGACCTTGCACCAGCAGCTCCCGGTAGCGACGCAAGTCCTGCTCGTCCATCGCCTGCGTCTCCGGCTGTCCTGCTTCGGCCGCGATGGTCATAGCTCCACTCAGCAGCCACACCATCGGTACACAACCCCGAAGCAGATGTTTCATATCCGTTCTCCTCACTTGGACTGGCGGCGCCTCGTTCCTTTGCGATTTCCACGCGTAGTCCTTCATTACGTCCCCACCTGATCCTCAAATGTGGCTTGTATCGTCGGCGCGCAGAGACCGCCGAGTACGTCTGCGAGGCCGGCACCGGCACAAAGGGGAGGTTTCAGCTTCCCCAGCTCAGCGACCGGCCGTGGAGCCGCCGTCAATCGGGAATGCCGCTCCGGTTACAAAGCGCGCGTCGTTGGAAGCGAGATAGAGAATCGCCGTCGCGATTTCGCCGGGCGTCGCGATGCGCCGCATGGGCGCGAATGCGCTCATCTTCTCCAGCTCTTGCTGAGTAACCTTTGTGCCATCCGGATTGAGACGCACCATGTCGGTGTCCACATATCCTGGGCATACGCAATTGACGCGTACCTCGGGGGCGAATTCGAGCGCCAGCGCGCGGGTCATGTTGACGACGCCGCCCTTTGACGCGCAATACACCGCACCGCTGTCCACGTCGCCGAACAGCCCGGCGTCGGACGCCACATTGACGATGTTGCCCCGACTCTCGCGCAACGACGCAAGCGCGGCGCGTATACAGAAGAATGTGCCCTTCAGGTTTACGTCGAGCATCTCGTCCCAAAACGCTTCGTCGATATCCTCGACCAGCCCAACCTTCACGACACCGGCGCTGTTGACCAGCACGTCGAGCCCGCCGAGGCCTTCAATCGCCGTGCCGACAACCGCGTCGCAACCCGCCGCCGTGGCCACATCGCCGGGCGCCGCCAACAGCCTCTCGCTATCTCCGAGCGCCTCAATTGCCGCGGCCGTCGACTCAGCCGTCCGCCCGTTGACCGCGACCCGCGCTCCGGCCTCGACGAATGCTTCGACGGTCCCTCGACCGATACCCCGCGTACCACCCGTGACCAGCACGCGTTTTTCTGTGAAATCGGCCTTCATCGCATCCCCACCTGTCCCTCACGTGCGGATAATTTTCTCGAAACAACATACCACGCAAGCCGCAGTTGCGCGCTAGCACCTTCCACACACGGTCTCAAGCCGACTAGAGACCAATTCGCGGCGTCGACTCGAGTGCACTGTGCGTATCTGCCGATAGAGCTTGAAGACGCACTAGATATTGCGTACGGAGGCATCGATGGTCGGGCGCGGGCAGTGGTCGGAAGAACGGTCGCAGTCCGGCCAAAAGCGGCAACAAGTGCGAGCGCTAACCCCCGCTTTTAACGGCCGCTTCCGAATGAAACTGAGGTGACCGCTCACATCCTGTCGCACTTCTCCATATGTACATGATGGTCGTCAATTTCATGCTCAAGTAACGTGTGCGGTGATCTGTGGCAGTACCATTAAGTACTGCGGCGGGTGTGTGGAGGCAATGCCGTTCATCGTTTCTTTTCGGCGAATCGCTCCTGCTCCCCATCAGTCTCCCGCTTTGCCTTTTCGATAGATTCGATTGTTGTCGAACCATGGCTCCAGTCCTTTTGTACCTTCCGGCAAACGCTCATGGATGCCGATTGCTAGTGCAGCGCCGTCATGCATCCCTCCAACGACGCGTCTAGAAAGCTGGCGCTGAACATCATCATCGAAGTACGTGAATGCAAGATTGCGGCATAGTACGAGGTCGAAGAGACCTTCTGGTTGCTCCTCGCGAATATCCTGCTCCAGAAACGTGATATTGCGACGGTACTTCGATCTTAGGCTGTAGATGTCATCCCCTCGCGTGAAAACGCGATGGCGCAATTCCTCGGGCAGCTCTTTCAGGCTGCCGAACTCGTATCTGGCTTCGCGGGCTCGGTTGAGCATGTGGGGATCGGCGTCGGTGGCGATGATTTCGGTCTTGATGTCAGGAAATCTTGCCTGAAGTTCCGTGTGCCACAGGACTGAAAGGGTGTAGGGCTCTTCACCGGAGGCGCAGCCGGCGCTCCAGATTCGGAGAGTGTCGTCACCACGCTCGCGTCCGGCGGATGCCAGTTCCGGCAGCACGTCCTCTACGAGGGTCGCGAAAACGCCACGATCGCGATTGAACCTCGAGATGGTGATTCGACAGAGGGAATCGAGTTCTTTCCATTCATCGGCGTGTGCCTCCAGGTAGGCCTGGTATTCCTCGACGTCACTGAACCCGAGGTGCTTTATGCGCCGGTCGATGCGCTTGCAGACCTGTTTGCGGACCTTGCGAAAACCGGGCCAGCACATGTGCAGCTGCGGCAGTGCCCACTGCAGAAAGCACACACATCGATCGTCCTTCATGCCATGTTCGGATTATTTTGGGTTGGCAGGGCGTATAATTGTCTGCTGTGAAGCCGTCCTATCTCAAGCTCTTGGATTCCGGTGAACTCTCTTCTCGCGTTGCCGAGGCCTGGCGGCACATGGAGGACTGTGACCTCTGCGCCCGTTATTGCCACGTGGACCGGCTCAAGACGACCAAAGGTGTCGTTTGCCGGACTGGTGAACGGGCGGTCGTGCACAGCCATGGCCCGCATCACGGGGAAGAGGATATGCTCCGTGGCTGGAAGGGCTCCGGCACGATTTTCTTCAGCTCGTGCAACCTCCGTTGCGTGTACTGCCAGAACTGGGATATCAGCCAGAAGGGGCTGGGCCGGGAAGTCGAGCCGGCTGACCTGGCCGGTATGATGCTGGACCTTCAGGCCATGGGTTGCCATAACATCAACTTCGTCACGCCGAGTCACGTCGTCGCGCAGATCATTGCGGCGGTAGAGATCGCGGCCAAAAGAGGGCTCAAGATACCCCTCGTCTATAACACGGGCGGGTACGACAGCGTAGAAGCCCTGGGCTTACTCGACGGCATCATTGACATCTATATGCCTGATATGAAGTACGGGGACTCCGACAAGGCGCATCATTTCTCGCACGTCCGAAGTTACGTGGAGGTGAATCGCGCCGCGGTAAAAGAAATGCACCGACAGGTCGGCGACCTGGTGCTGGACGAGCAGGGGATCGCAGAGCGGGGCTTGCTCGTGCGGCACCTGGTGTTGCCGGAGAACGTCGCGGGCACGCACCAGGTACTCGCATTCCTCGCAGAAGAGATCTCGCCTGAGACTTACGTCAATGTCATGGACCAGTACCGTCCCTGTTACCGGGCCAACGAGAACCCGCCGCTTGATCGTTCCGTCACGAGTCGTGAGTTCGACCAGGCGAGGGCCTGGGCGGAGGAGGCGGGGCTGCATCGCTTTGCGTGAGCATTCTCACGCCGCGTTCCGATCTTCTTCCTGCTTCGCCCTGAAGGTACGACCTGGGTCCATGATAGAAACACCAGAACGGGTCGGTACCGTCTTTGCATCCTTCATCCAACGCCGCGAAATGCTGCGCCACAGCGAATCGCGGCTGTCGGCCGATGGCGGCCCTTGGTGTGGTAGGAATGGCCTCTCCAAAGCAGTCCTCCGCTGCCACCTGTGACAAAAGCCACATCGCGGCGCGTAGAGATGCTGCTCACTAGCGGCAATGGCGGGACCAGTGAATTGGAAACGCACATGCCAGAGAGGAACGCCGGGAGTGTCAGGATGAGTAACCAGCCCAAAGAACATTGAGCGCATGGATTTGTAAGCTCTCTTGCATTTCTCGCAATATCCTCGCAATAAATATGAGGAACACTGCGCATCGGAAGAGGTTACGCCAATGCTCACGTGTCCGTCACGGACACACGAAAAGAATTCACGCGTCAATCACGTGACTCTAGTTCGCTCGCCTACACAAGGAGCGTACTATCTACCCTTCCTTTCTCACTCGAAACAGCGATCACATGAGCGCCCGCGAATCGGTCCAATCAATGTGAGCACAGAAGGTAGCGGGTTACAAACATAGCAGCGGAGAGAGGAGGGAAGCTCATGAGATCTCAGAAAAGAAGTAAGTGAGGATAGATCATGGTGACCTTGCAAGATGTTATCGACCACTCAAATCTCACCGAAGCGGAGATCGACGCCATTGCGGAGCATGAGCATATTCCTAAAATTGTCGCAGCGGAAATGGGGGATCACCTCGTGAAGTCGCCGGCTGGCGTGCCGATACTCAAGCGCATAATCCTGGAAGACATCCAGAGTGCGATACACCGTGGCGATGAGCTTCACGCAAGGGAGCTACATCTGGTGTTACAACACTTTGTTCTCAAATACTCTCGATAAGTTTGATTGCTTACCGCCTGCCTCGAAGAAGCCAAGTCGCAACGACCGCTTTAACGGATGGCACTCTCGAAGCAGGCATTCCATTGAATGTCGGGTCGCGTACCGTCATTGCATCTATCATCCAGTGCTATGGAAGGCGCGCTTCGGTGAATCGCGGCTCGCGGCCACGTGCAGACATACGGCAAACGCGAAACCCAGCACCCTGAACGTCCGGTGTTGCCCGTCCGAGCAGCGGGCTTTCATTGGAGGATGTAAGCCGCTAGCCGCGAGCAGACGCTGTGACTTGCGTAGCATCCAGAACCGTCGAGCGCACGGTAGCGAGAAGTCGACATCGATACCACAATATTGGTCACGCCGTGACTTCCAACGAGTGGCAGCGCGACGGGTTCAGTCGTCAGTCGATGTTAGCGTCACCGCCTCTTTTTCTTCTTTGCAGCTTTCTTCTTTGGCGCGGCTGCTGTGGGTGCCGCCTCGTATTTGAATGATAGCTTCACCTTCGCGCGGTAGGCCTTGACTTTGCCGTTCTCGACGGTGACATCGAGGTCGCTGACTTCAGCGACACGCAACTCGCGCAATGACTCTGCGGCCGTCTCGATGGCGTGCTTCGCCGCATCCTCCCACGATAGCGTGCTGGTCCCAACGATTTCCGTGACTCTGTAAATGCTATTGGGCATTGCTATTTCCCCTTAGTGTTTTCCGCAGCCGGTGCTGCTGCGCCTCATAAGATAGCAGAATCTCCGCCTATTGAGTGGCGCGAAAATCAGTGGTTGGCTGAGGACCGTCACAGCAAAGGGTCGTGAGCCGAGCTCGGTCTCTCCACAGAGAATCGATATGCTGCGTCTCAGGGAACCACGGCTCCCGGCCTTTGCTGCCGTTCGCTCGTCAGCTACAAGGTCTCGCGATCATATCCCGTCAGGTTTGCAACCAAGTATCAACGAATTTCGACGACACGCAGCGAGGAGATCATCGTGATCGTCAAGACTTACGATTCCTTGGAGGGCACCAAGTCCGAGACCGTGCTTGGCGGGGGACGCGCGGTCACACGATGCTTTCTACTGCGCGTCCAACAGCGAAACGCTTAAAGCATGCGGGACGTTACCGCGGGGGGATTTCCTAGAAACTGCTTTAAGTTGGCCCGGTCAACGACGGTATCGCTGGAGAGCCGGCGAAGCACTTGTCGCCGAGGCGATCGCGGCGGGCGCGGTCGAGGTGGAGCCCTTCGCGGTCGAAGATATCGATCTCCAGCATGCCGATCATATCAACCGGAAGGTCGAGAACTCAGCACGCGGCCGGGCGCTCGGGTGCGAGGGTCAGCCCGCGCCGCGCTTGGACAACTTCCGCAACGACCGCATGATGGCCATGGCCGGCCCCAATAAGGCCCGGGCCGCTGAGGAAGGCACGGTCCGCCACATCCGCGAGGGCGCGCACAGGGAGCCGCTGACCTGATCCGCCCGAAAGCAAACACCAGTGACGGGGATCCGCCCGCAGGCATTCGGGCCTTGCCCAGGCCCTCGACGTATTGTTCCCCAACACCCGGCAGAGAATCCCATTGCGTCGGGCTGACCAGCACCACCCTGACAGGGCGCCGCTTCTGCTACGCTTTCGAAATCCGGTCGTTGTAGTAGTTGTCGCCGTTTGTGAACTGAATAAATACGCAAGGCTCATCGCCAACTGTCCATGCGTCATGGCCCGGCGGCAACATCATGATGTCACCTTTCTCAAACGTCTCTTCCGAACCGTCATCCATCACGATGTGTATCTTTCCTGAGATCACATAAGCAACGTGAGGCAGCAGACAGGTTTGCGTACCCGCATATCCCTTCAGATCTTTTGACCATTTTGCGCCGACGTCGAACGTGACCTTTATTGCCGTAACGTCATCGAGCGTCACTACTTGCTTTGAAATGTCGCCGTGAACGTCACTCGGCGCGTTATCGATGTTCGCTTTCTGCATCTGGGGTAATGACATGCCATTTCTCCTAAAAGAAGTCGCCGGCTGTCGGCTGAGCGATGGTAGCAACGTCTTTCACCTCAGCGCTAGCGGTAACGGTATGGAAAGGGTCAAGTCGACTTGACCCGCCCTTAGCCCCGGTGAGGTGGTGCGGCGCGCGGATAGATCTCCAGTCTTGGTCCAGGAGCGAAACGCTTAAAGCATGCGGGACGTTACCGCGGGGGGATTTCCTAGAAACTGCTTTAAGTTGGCCCGGTCAACGGTGTGGCAAAATCTCGCCCTATTCCGCACCATCTTGACTTGCATGGAGGAAACCGGCATGAACGCAGACGCAAGCACTGCTACACAAACAGCCGTTGGGTGGCGCCTCAAGTTGGGGGTGCCAATATTCGTTCTCAGTATCCTGTTGCCGGTAGCAATCACTCCCTTGGTCGTAACCTCGTCAAGTAACCCTTGGCACCATCATCCAATCCACAGAAGCTACGACCCCTTGATGCCTTCCCTCTCGAAATAGTCGTCAAAATAATCGATGAAAGCGCGAACGACCGCATCGACTGCTTCTTCCGGTGACCCTCCGAAAACACTCATGCTTAGTTCACCATCGAAGTTCGCCTTGACTACTTGTTCGCCTGTGAGCTTATTCGTGAAGATCGCTTGTATGGTGCAATATGCCTTGCCAGCTCCAAAACCAATAAAGTAGCGTTTGGCACGACTGCCTTTCTCAAAGCTAATAACGGTGCCCTCTAGAACCAACACGTTGCCTGTCTGGTTCGTCGCACGGACCACTTCATCAAAAATACTCTCGTCTGGATTAGCTTTTCGGTCCTTCATCACTGCAAGATGGAGCCGATCGGCAAAGCGATTAGCCAACTCTATCGCGTCCTCGTCTGAGAGGTTGCTTGCAAAGTCGCGAATCTCTAGAACTGAAAAATTGCTTACCGGCTCGCTCACTGGTTCTACAACCGTGTAACGTGACGACCCGCAACCCGTCATGACTAAAAATGCCAGAAATGCAAGAGCAGTGCACTGAATTGGTTTTGATGATGCGTCCATGTTTTCTCTCCTATTCTGTAGCGCTCGCTTTTGCGGACCCGAGCGACTTTACGTCAATTTGGCCATACCTCGGAAGAGACCGTCATTGACCTGCATCAACGGATTCGCTGCGCCGGGTATTCCCTTGTAGGCTTATTACCTTCACGCCAGCGTCCGGGGAATTTGCGAACCCGTAGCATCTTGTCGGCCGATAGTAATGAGATGGACGCTCCCCACCTTAGGGCACGCTGAGCGTGCTGGGATGGTCTAAGGCGTTGATGATGAGCAACGTATGGGGAGCCGAACGATGACAATCAGTGTTGTGGGTATCGATCTAGCGAAGCGAGTGTTTCAATTGCATGGGATTGATGGTGGTGGTCAGACAGTTGTCGTTCGTCATTATTGATCCGCGAGAGGATAGCTCCACAAGCAAGCGCCATCTCAAGCCGCTTCGCGCCACTCGTAGCGATGGTGTAATCCGCCCGCGCGCGGCAGCGCCACCACCTTGGCTGTGCATGATGGCCGTGGCGTGACGGGTCTCTCGTGTGGCGTGTCCTTGTCTAGCCCCAAATGGCACCGATCCTTGTGATAGTAATCGACGGAACAACGTATGAGCCGAATAAGGTGGCGCTGACCAAACACAATCACATGCTCAAGCACCTCCCGCCGGCAACTGCCGATCCAGCGCTCCGCCACGGGATTCTGCCAAGGACAACGGTAGGCGATGCGGCGGGGCTTTACGCCCATCGATCGGACAACTGTCACAACCGCCGGATTGAAGGTGGCGTCGCGGTCGAAGATTAGATACTTCGGCGCGGTGTCATACGGAAACGCCTCCCGCAACTGCTGTGTTACCCACGCCGCTGTTGGGTTGAATGTGGCGTTGAAGTGCAGAACACGTCGCCGGCCGTGCGCAATTACGAAGAACACGTAGAGTGACTTGAGAGAGGCCGTCGGAACGGTGAAAAAATCCATCGACGCTATGACATCCTTGTGGTTGCGCAAGAAGGCGGCCCAGCGTTTCACCTTATCGGGATCAGTGTGCCGACGCGGCATGTAACGGGACACCGCTATCTCTGAAACGACGAACCCGAGTTTCATCAACTCGCCGTGAATGCGCGGTGCGCCCCAACCGTCACGTGCCATCGTGTGGATGAGGCGACGAATCTCGACGTCGATTCGAGGACGTCCAGGCCTTTGTTTGTGCTGGGAGATCTTGGCCCAGTATCGCCGGAACCGATCTCGATACCACTTTGCCACAGTGTCCGGATCCACAATGACCAATCGGCTCGCCCAGCCCGGCCATGAGGCGCGCAGCGCCACCCAGAAGGCGCGGTCAAACTCATCAAGCACCGGCCGCGGACGCTCTTTCTTCAGCGCCATCACCTGCTGCCGAAGCGCCAGGTTTTCGATCAAGAGTTCCTCGCGGCTGCGAAAGAGTGCTCTGAGCGTACGGACACTGAGTGTGATAAGAAACAAGAGGAGACGGAGCATGGCCGCGGAGTTTGCCCTCCCCACCCGGTGATCTCAAGTTCTGCGTGGGCGAGTGTCTCTCGGCTAGCGCTCGCGCCTAATCTCCTGATTCTGCTGGCGGATGAGTAATGACGAGGGACAGTGCCGGTTGTAAACGGATTGGACATCGAGGTGAGTCAGGTCTTTCCTCAGGTACTACCGAACATCGAGATACTTCAGTTGCACAACCTGAAATACAACAAAATGCCTGGTGCGTAGAAACTGGTTCTTGCGCCTACTCCGGTCGGTCCTGGGGTAGAACCGGAGCTATATTATGTTTTCGTGGAGAAGGTTACTGAAACTGATGCTGGGCGAACAGTTGCGAGGGGCAGAACTCTTGCAAGATTCAATAGAAGGATTCAATAGAGGGCTCGGATGTCGATTAAGTGATATTTGAGGTGTTCGTGAAAGAGTAAATCGGAGATGGGACGGAAGTCGAAGCTGAGCTGAGCACTGGCAAAGTGGTAAGGAGTGGAGCGTGTCTCTCAGGATATAATCGAGATTCATTTCGCAAAAGCTACAGTGCTCGAAGTCATGCGTCGCAAAACAAATAATGTGCGACGCTTGGAGATAGCTCCGCTAAGCCAAAGACTGTGACGTTGAGTTGAACGGAGCCAGTATGACTCTAAGAGCCTGGCATCCTAATCCAATAACGCCACGTCGAGTGTGGTTTACTTTTTCGAGCCTTTACGGGTGGACGTTGAAGAGATCGCGCGAGCTTTCTCGGCACTTAAGAAGTTGCGCATGGCAGGGTCGAGCACCCGGAGAGCGCCAGTTGCATCTGTCCAAATGTGGTCGTGTTCCACGAGCCCGGTAA
>CAJHYW010000007.1_pt1 | contig 42965 bp, 36 predicted proteins | sample 9198811 | NCBI WGS metagenome assembly CAJHYW01 (sample SAMEA7708378, study PRJEB35096) | sediment metagenome | biome: marine neritic benthic zone biome [ENVO:01000025]; feature: sediment [ENVO:00002007]; material: shallow marine sediment [ENVO:03000034] sea grass bed [ENVO_01000059] ...
ACTGGCTGGAGTGCTCGTATCGCACCCTGCTCGACGACGGGTAGGTGGTAACTCGGGAGCGGGCAACGAGTTCGCTCCCACCCGAGCTGGGAGCAAACGGAGAGTCAAGGAGTTATGGAGCGGGTGATGGGAATCGAACCCACGTTATCAGATTGGGAAGCTGATGACCCGCCTCCAGCCATCTGCGCTCTGCTACCACCGTTCGGGTGCCCACTTGATAGTGGGGTGGGTTCCTACCCCTCTGGCCACGCGACAAGAGACGGCGGCGGACCTGCTAGAGGTGATGTTTACACCGGCTCCCAAGGGTAGACTTTGACGGTCGGCAGTGGCGGAGCTGCGATAATGGCACTGATTCTTTAAGCTTCATGAAGGTCTTGTCCAAAGGGCAACGCCGGTCACGCCTGGACAGACGTAACTCAAGACGTAGAAGCCATGATTTTGTACACGAGCGCGAGGAACTAAACAAAACAATGCCGCCTATTCCCTCACGAAAGCTCGCCGTGATTCTGCATGCGGATGTTGTTGGGTCCACATCGCTCGTTCAGAAGAACGAAACGCTGGCACATGAGCGTATCCAAGAAGCCTTTCGCTGCCTTTCCAAGGCGATTCAAGGCTATGGGGGCACTACGCTTGAGCTCCGAGGCGATGCGCTGTTGGCGGAATTTTCACGAGCATCGGATGCGGTGACCGCCGCCGTTGCCTTCCAGGTGGAGGGGGTTGGAGTTGATCCTAATCCCGGAGACGACATCCAACCGAGGCTTCGTATTGGCATTGCCATGGGAGAGGTTGTAGTAGCCGACAACACTGTGACGGGTGAGGGAGTGGTGCTTGCACAGCGATTGGAACAGATAGCCGAGCCCGGTGGCGTGTGTATTCAAGACGCTGCATACCAGACCTTGCCGAAGCGCCTGCCCTTTCAATTCGATGCTCTCGGGGAGCAGAAGCTCAAGGGATTCGAGGAGCCTGTCCGAGCATACGTTGTCACTACGAGGCCCAATGAAGCCATCCCGGCTCCAGAACCATCCTCTGGACAGCGCAGCGTTCCTCCAGCACGACCGGGGAACAAGTGGATAGTTCTCGCACTCGTCGTTCCGTTGATCATTGCTAGTCTCTGGCTGCAACCGTGGAAGTCGAGGCAAGAGCCGGCAGCAGTAGCACGAATGGCGCTTCCGCTTCCAGACAAGCCCTCGATTGCGGTATTGCCGTTCGACAATCTGACAGGAGATGCGGGCCAAGAAGTGCTCGTCGACGGCATTACCGACTCACTCGTGACAACGCTTGCCAGAGTACCAGGTCTATTTGTGATCGATCGAGGCACCACGTTTAGCTACAAAGACAAGCCCGGAAGCGCAAAAGACGTGGCGGAACAACTCGGAGTTCACTACATCCTACAGGGGAGCGTCCGTCGCTCGGCTGATCGTGTACGGATCAACGTCCAACTGATCGATGCACTGTCAGGAGAGACAACTTGGGCTGAAGATTATGATCGCGAAGTAGGAGACATCTTCGAACTCCAAGACGACATTACTAGCCGCGTGATGACTGAATTGCAGGTGACACTCTCACAGGGAGAGCAGGCGCGCATTCGCCATCAGCAAACCAATAGCATCGATGCCTATATAAGCTTTCTTCAAGGAGTCGAGGCTTACCATGTATTTACACCCGAGGGACAAATCGAGGCGCAGGCACATCTGCGGAAAGCAATCGAACTCGAACCATCCTTTCCTTCCGCACTAGCGTATCTTGGCTTTTCGCACATCAAGCAGGCGCGACTCGATTGGGTGGACAATCCAGCTGCTGTGAGGGCAGAGGGAGAAAGCTACATCAAGAAAGCGCTCAAGCTCGATCCGGACAATGCCGATGCAATCCACTTCCTGGGAGAGGTGCTCCTCGACGCTGGTCAACGCGAAGAAGCCATCGCAATGGCTCGGCGAGCCGTGGAGCTTGTACCTAATCATGCAGAGAACGTGATGGCGCTTGGGTGGAGATTATGCATGAACGGTCAAGCTGATGAAGGACTCCCTTATGCGAAGCGGGCCCTGCGACTCAGTCCCTACTACCCGACTAGCTTTCTGTCTTACTCCGGCTGGTGCTATTTCTTTAGGGGCGACATCGACAAAGCAATCGAGCTCAACGAGCGACGTCGTGAGCTGCTTCCCAACTCGAAGCTACCACTGATCTTTCTCACCCTCATGTACTCTGCAGCAGGTCGCATGGAGGAAGCCGCTGGAGCATACGAAAGCCTGCGAGAGATAACCCCCGCCTTTTCGATAGAGAAGTTTATTCAACTCTCGGGGAGCTGGTACCCACCCGACGTCCGAGAGCGTCTAGTTGGGTATCTTCGTCAGGCTGGTGTCCCCGACAGCGGCTAGGGAAAGAAACCCGACCCTTATGGCAGCTCCGCCACTGCCAACCGTCAAAGTCTACCCTCGGGCGCCGGTGTAAATATCACCTCTGGGAGGTCCGCCACCGTCTCTTGTCGCGTGGCCAGCGGGGTAGGAACCCATCCCACCATCAAGTGGGCACTCGGCAGATGTCTGGAGAGCGCAGATGGCTGGAGGTACATCATCAGCTTCCCAAGCTGGACAACGCGTTGAAAAGGTATCTGTGCTGGGCAGCCGGTGCGAATCGGCTCACCTGTTTTGACGACGAGCGAAGCCGCCCGCCCGCTTCACAAAAGTATCCGGTGCCCTGCGATGGGTAGCGAACCGCTCGTTGGATCCCTGTTGCGGTGCTTTGAGGAAGAGTATATTAATCATTTGGGAAACCTAGCACGCAGGTGGGAGCGTGTTGACCAGCCGTACCTGACAAAGGACCGCGGGGGCTGATGGTATCTTATACGACGCAAGTTGAGGTGCAGCCGGCCTGTCTTATCATGCGGGCGCGTGGCACCTTGACCACAGCCGTTGACCGCAAGCTCGATTCGGAGGTCGCAGAGGCGTGCAAGCTGCACAAACGATCGCGCGTGCTCATCGATATTAGCCGCATGAAAGGCGTACCCACGACTCTAGAGGATTATCAGACCGCGTCGACGCTGGGTGAACGCTGGGCCAATCACGTCGAGCGCGCTGCGATCCTGGACTCGCCCGAATACGCCGCCGAAAGCCATTTCTTCGAGACGGTAGCGGTCAACCGCGGCTACGTCCTAAAGGCGTTTACACGCGAGGACGAGGCGTTGCAGTGGCTCTTGGGTGACCTTGCCATTGCCGTCTCGGCGAAGCTGCGAGACACCGGCGATACCCTCGACACGGTCGAGGGCCTGTCGGGACCGCGCTGGGTGCCGCGCTGGTTCTAGGGCGTCAACACGCTGCGTCCCACTACCCGGCCCGCGTTGAGGTCTTCGAGCGCGGCGTGGGCTTGGTCGAGCGGTCGCGTTGCAACGGGCAACGGGCGAAGCTCGGCTCGTCTTGCCTTGCCCATGAGTTGCTCCATCTCCGCGGGGCTACCGACATAGGAGCCGACCAAGGAAAGCCCTTTTAGCGGGAACACGGGGATGGCCGTTCGAAGCGCGCCGCCAAACAAACCGACCACTACCAGCATGCCGTTGGCGGCTAGAGCGCCGAGCCCGAACGCCGTCGAGGTCTCCGAGCCCACAAAATCCACCGCAGCGGGCACGCCGCCCCCGGTGAGCTTGACCAACTCCTTGCGCGCATCGGGCTCCGAGCAGTCCAATACCTGGTGCGCACCAAGCGCGCGGGCTGCCTCCAGCTTCTCGGTGTCGATATCGGCAACAATGATCTCGCACGCGTCCAGCGCGGGGGCGATCGCCAGTGCGGCGAGCCCAACACCACCCGCGCCGATGATGAGAAGCGTACGGCCCGCGCAACGTGCCATCACCTTGCCAAGCGCGCTATACGCGGTCAGCCCGGAGCAGGCATAGGTCGCCGCAAGCGGCCCCGGCACCCCGGCGTGCGGGTGCAAATACTTGTAGTGCGGCACGAGGAGGTGGTCGGCAAAACCGCCGTCAACATGCACCCCGAGATTCTTCGGTCGTGAGCAGAACTGCTCTACGCCCGCAATGCATTGCGCGCAATGGCCACAACCGATCCAGGGATAAACGACGACGCTCTCACCCACGTCAACGCCGGTGGCCCTGGCGCCAAGCGCTTCGACCACGCCAACCACCTCATGCCCCAAGGTATGTGGCAAGCTGTGGATCTTGGATAGATCGCTTTTCTTGCCGTCACCGAGGTCAAAAAAACCTTGCCAAAGATGCACATCACTATGGCAAACGCCACAGGCGGATACGCGTACGAGCACCTGGTCGCCGGTGGGTTGCGGCGTGGGCTCATCGGCGCCGACGAGCGGTGCACCATACGCCTCGAGCTTATAGCTTCTCATCGGGTTTGGGCTCTACGGGTGACCAGATAGTGAGGGCTTGGTGGGCAGTTTATCTGAACGGGATTTTGCTCGATACTCTAGCCCGCGTTCCTGACGAGGTAAGTTCGTGGCTGATACAAAAAGGGCTCGACCAGACCGCTCGGTGTTCCTGCGCCGCAAAGTCGACGAGCTCAAGATTCAAAACATAGAGCGGCATATCTTCTTGTGTTGTGACCAAACCGAGCCGAAGTGCTCGCAAAAAGAGCCGAGCCTGAACTCATGGCGCTATCTCAAACAGCGTCTCAACGAGCTTGGTTTGGTTGACAGCGGCGTGGTCTATCGCACGAAGGTCAACTGTTTACGCATCTGTCAGCAAGGCCCCATCGCGGTCGTGTACCCAGACGGAACCTGGTACCGGAACTGCACACCGGATGTGCTGGAGCAAATCATCCAAAAGCACCTGATCGGTGGTCAGCCCGTCGAGGAATTTGTGATAACCACGCGTGCGCTGCCCGCGACTTGAGCGGTGCTTCACAAGCTATTCGCGAATCTTCAGCACCATGACATCGATGCCATTGGCATGGATCCGGTCGCGGGCCTTGTTTAGGCGAGCGAGATCGGTGTAAGGACCGACGCGAACACGATGCCACTTCGTCTCACCGTCGACCGATATTGTCTGGATACTCGACTGTAACCCGAGCAAGGCGAGGTTGGCTTTGAGGCGGTCGGCCTCCTCGAACTTTCGGAAAGAGCCTGCTTGTAGCACATAGCTCTTGGGGTCGCTATCTTGACTGGTCGTTTGCTTCGCGGCGCGCGGGGCAATCTCCTTCTCGCTCACCGCTACCTCCATCTCCGGAAGAATTGTATAAAACTCGAAGCGTGGTCTTTCTTGACCACCATTTTCCAGCTGCCGTTCTTCGGCCAGGGCCTCAGCCGGCTTCGGGCTCTTCAGCGACTGCGCGGCAAACAGAGAAAGCTCGGGAAGGTCATCGAACACAAACGCGGCGACGGTGAGTCCAAGACCCGTGCCGAGGCCCAGCGTGAACCACGCGAGACGCGACGGTTGCCGCGTCGACTTGCTTTTCTTGCGTCCGGCATGTTTGTAGTCGCGCGCCATAGCAACCTTGGGCCTTACATACACTCTGGTGCAGACACGCCGAGCAAACCAAGCCCATTGGCGAGCACTTGCCGGGTGGCGTCGGCAAGCGCGAGCCGCGTGCCGCGCAGCGCAACGTCGTCGGTGATGATCGTGTGTGCGTTGTAATACGTGTGAAAATGGGTGGCGAGGTCCCGAAGATAATACGCCATTTGATGAGGCTCGCAGGCGAGCGCCGCCGATTCGACGACCTCGGGGTATCGCCCCAGCACGCTCAGCAGCCCCATCTCTTGCGGCTCCTTCAACAGCTCCAGATACGCTACCGATTCCTCCGGTGTCCAGGACAACCCGCGCTCCCCCAGCTGTCGCATGACGCTGCACACGCGTGCGTGCGCGTACTGCAAATAATAGACTGGATTCTCGTTGGAGCGAGACTTGGCCAGGTCAAGATCGAAGTCCAAGTGCTGGTCGTTCTTGCGCATCACATAGAAGAAACGTGCGGCGTCGCGACCGACCTCATTACGCAGGGATCGCAGCGTGACAAACTCCCCGCTTCGGGTCGACATGGGCAAGCGCTTGGCGCCCCGGTACAGGTTTGCAAACTGTACCAGCAGCACGCATAAGCGCTCGGGGTCCTCGCCCAGTGCCTCCAAGACACCCTTCATGCGCTTGACGTAGCCATGATGGTCCGCCCCCCAAACATCGATCAAGCGGTCAAAACCACGCTCGACCTTGTCCAAGTGGTAGGCGATATCGTTTGCAAAGTAGGTCGCCTGGCCGTTCTCGCGGAGCAATACCCGGTCCTTCTCATCGCCAAACTCGCTCGACCTGAACCACAGCGCGCCGTCTTTCTCATAAAGATGTCCAGCGCCGCGCAACCGCTCCACGGCACGGTCCACGGCGCCCTTGGCGACGACCGAGCTCTCCGTACACCAGTTGTCAAAGACAACACCGAACTCCTCCAAGTCATCGCGTATGTCGTCGACGATCGCATCGCGCGCTAAGGCGAAGAGCGGCTCATAGCGCGCATCACCCAGCAGTTGCTTGCAGCGGCTGACCAGGGCATCGACGTAAAGCTCTTTGTCACCGCCTTGTGGCTCGTCCAACGGCAGGTCGTGCAACACCTCGCCGGCCGTGAACTCGAGGTCAGCGCCGTGCTCGGCGCGCAGCCGCCCGGAAAGCTCGCGGACATAGCCGCCACGGTAGCCATTGCTCGGAAACGGAAGCTCCGGCTGGACCTCCTGCAAGTAGCGCAGCCACACGCTAAGGGCCAGGATGTCCATCTGCCGGCCGGCGTCGTTGACGTAGTACTCCCGCGATACTTCAAAGCCGCTGGCGACCAGCAGGGCCGCGACCGTGTCGCCGAAGGCGGCGCCGCGGCCATGGCCAATGTGCAACGGGCCCGTCGGGTTTGCCGATACGAACTCGACTTGCACTCGTGTGCCCGCACCGATGGTGCTATGCCCAAACCTTTCGCGCCCGGTCAATATCTCTGCCACCACCTGTCTGACCGAGGCGTCGGAGAGAAAGAAGTTCATAAACCCTGGCCCGGCCACGACGACTTCTTTTATGGCCTCGGAAGCAGGCAGAGAGGAGGCGATACGGGTTGCGAGCTCGCGCGGGTTTCGCCCGAGCGTCTTGGCAAGACTCAACGCGACGGGGCTCGCGTAGTCACCGTGTGCTGCGTCGCGTGCACGCTCTACGTGGATACTTGGCAGGTCGCGAAGCTCGAGCTCACCGGTATCACAAAGAGCGCGAATGGCTTCGCGTACTGCTGCTTCAATTTGCTTTTTCAATGCGCTCCCCGCGCCCCGCGAGCGCGCTATTCTACTGCCATCTTGCAGCGCAGCAAAAGCGCCATGTCGCTGGCGTCTCGCGACGCTCGGGCCCGTTAGAAACGTTACAGGCTCAAATCATGTCCTGCGGGTCGATATCCAGCGACCAACGCACTGTGCGTGCGGCTTTCAACCCGTCGATTTTCGCGAGCCACACGCGGACAAAGCTGTGCAGCGCGGGCCGCTCGCTGGCTTCGACCAGAAGCTGGCCGCGGAACCTGCCGGCGCGACGTTCCATCGGTGCCGGCACCGGCGAGGAGACGACGACGTTATCCAGCCTTTGCGCGAGCGCCACCGCGCGTGCGCGCTCCAAGAAATCAAACACCGCACGTTGGTCAACGGCCTCCGCGCGCAGCAGCGCCAAGTTGGAGAACGGTGGCAAACATGACTCGCGTCGCTCCGCCAACGCGGCTTCGGCGAAGGCCACATAGCCACTCCTGATCAAGGCCTGGAGCAGAGGATGGTTGGGGTGGTGCGTTTGGATGATCACGCGACCCGGACGGTCGCTGCGACCGGCGCGACCCGCCACTTGCACGATGAGCTGCGCCATGCGCTCCCCGGCGCGAAAGTCCGCGCTAAACAGCCCGGCATCCGCATCGAGCACGCCCACCAATGTCACGTTGGGAAAGTGATGACCCTTGGCCAGCATTTGTGTGCCGACCAGTATATCGGTGTCTCCCGACTCGATCTCGGCGACGATTTGCTGCATCACACCCTTGCGGCGCGTGGAATCACGGTCAACGCGTTGAATGTTTGCGCCGGGGAAACGTTCCGACAGCGCTTCGGCCACACGTTGCGTCCCCGCGCCAACGATATACAAATCCGTGCTCGCGCAGTTGGCGCAGCGCTCGGCGACACGATAAACGGCGGAACAGTGATGACAGCGTAGATCGTTGCTCGCGTTGTGATAGACGAGATGGGCCGAGCAACGCGTGCAGTCCACGCTCGCGCCGCACGCGTGGCACATCATTACGGGTGCGTAGCCCCGTCTGTTTATGAACAACAGGGTCTGCTCGCCGGCATCGATGTTGCGCTGTATCTCCTCGACCAGTGGTGTTGAGAGCGTGTTGGTGAAGGGTTGACCGCGCACATCCAACACGCGGACCTCGGGCGGGCGGGCACCCTGCGCACGTTCCGCCAAGACCAAGCCCACGTACTTGGACTCTGACAAATTGAACAAGCTCTCCAGCGACGGTGTCGCCGACCCGAGCACAACCGGTATGCCAAGACTATGCGCACGGGCCACCGCCAGGTCGCGGGCGGAATATTTGAACCCATCCTGCTGTTTGTATGACGGGTCATGTTCCTCGTCCACGACCAACAGCCCCGGCCGCTTTAGCGGTACAAACACGGCCGAGCGGGTACCGACGACCACATCCGCCTCACCCGTCTTGGCTTTGCGCCACGCATCGAGCCGCTCCTTGTCACTGAGCGCCGAGTGTATGACGGCGACTACACCGTTGACACGCTCACGAAAGCGCGCGGCCATCTGTGGGGTCAAACCGATCTCGGGTATGAGCACCAGGACTTGCTGGGCATTCGCGATAATGCTGTTGATCAGCGATAAATACACCTCGGTCTTGCCGCTGCCCGTCACACCGTTTAGCAGAAAGCACGTATACCGGCCGCGGGACTTCTCGATGCTGTGAACCGCGCTGCGCTGCGCCGAGTTCAATACGATGTCTTTTGCGGGGCCCGTCCTCTTTGGACGAATGTCAGCTTGCTCGATGGACTCGACCAAACCCTTTTGCGCAAGCGCACTCAACGCTCGCCGGCAGTCCCCGGCGAGCGCGCGTAGCTGCTGCAGGCCAAGACCATCGCCGTGCTCCCGAAGCACGCCGAGCGTCTCGCGTTGTCTTGGTGCCCTGCCGAGCTCATCGAGGTCCAGCGCTGCACCGCAGGCGCTGACCCGCCACCGGGTCTCGCCGGCGCCGCGCACGGGTGTGGCCGAACGCAGCCGGGTGGGCAAGGCCGCCATCACCACTTCGCCGATGGGATGGTGGTAGTACTCGCTCGCCCAGGACAAAAAGCTCAGCACACGGGGCGAGATGCTGGGCTCTGTATCGAGCACGCGGGTCACTCTTCGCAGACGCTCGGGCGCGACGGCCGATTCGGGTGCGGAGCCGAGGACCACGCCGACCTGGGTCCTGCGGCCAAAGCGGACCAGAACGCGCATACCCGCCGCCGGCAGCTCACCATCCGCGGTGGGGAGATAATCGAAAGAAGTTCGCAGCGGGGTGTTCAAAGCAACCCGGACTACGGGTCCCTCAGACCCTTTCATAGACTTAGCCGAAAACCGATGTGCGTCTTGGTGCAGGCCGCGGACAACCTGCGGTTTGCACAAGGAGCGCGGATGACGGCAACGGGCCGGCGTGTCTAGGCGCCGTGCCGGTCACCACGGCTCAGCGTCTTGGCACTCCATCAAGCTCTCGAACTGGGCGAGGCTGGCGCGTGCCATCGGTTTCCCGTCCACCGGGCTAAGCGGAGCATTGCGGGGAGCGTTGATATCGAATACCACCAGCTCGATCGGAACGTCGCCAGCAACATAGCGGTAGGTCGGCAGCCGGCGGAACTCATCCCTGGAGATGCGCAGCCGCCGGTCGCTCAGCCGGTGTGGGATACCACGCTCCGACAAGAAGCTGCCGACCGCTTCCTGCGGCTCTGCAAAAAGATGCAGGCTGGCCTCGCTGTTCTCGTCGGCGGTACCGCTCAGCACCGGACCGACCAAGAAGGGGTTGAAGTCCGCGAGTAACTGCATCGCGTCGCGCGCCGCCTCGCGGAAGCGTTGTAACACCATCGGTTGGCGTTCGGGGCTGAAGATGCGTTGGTACTCTCTGATCGCCTGCTCTATTTCTTCGTTACCCGGTAAGTGTCTGGAGCTTCGCATCCGCAGACGTTCGCAGGCCTTTCGTTTCGCAAACTGGAAGTCCTTGATGCCGCTTTCCACCATGATTCGCGCGGCTTCGCGCGCGAGCTGGTCTCGGATTGGGTTTCGATTTGAACGCACGATAAGACCCGCCATAAACGCCGACCGACGACGCAGCGCCATGCGCGGCGACGACTAGAAAAGGTTTTCGGTCACACCGTCAGTAGTTGTTTTGGTCCCACCCGTGAGACCGCTCGCGGCCTCCAGCTCGATGATTTCCTTTGGCACATGATCGCGCCTAAAGGTTTCAAAAACCGCGTCGGGGTCGGCCGCGCTTGCACGCAAGCCTGTCGCTGGATCTATACGCACCGTGACCAAACCAGCGGGCTGCTCCAGATAGGTCTCCGGTACACCTTCTAAGGCCACGCGCATGTACTCGATCCACATCGGCAGGGCCGCACGGGCGCCCGTTTCTTTTCGACCCAGCGGCTGTAGCCTGTCGAAGCCGGTCCATGCCGTCGTCACCACCGCTGGGTTGAAACCGGAAAACCAGGCATCGCGTTGGTCGTTGGTGGTCCCCGTCTTGCCGGCGAGGTCTTTGCGGCCAAGCTGCATGGCACGCCGCCCGGTGCCGCGGCGAACCACATCCCGGAGCATCGAGTTCATCAGCCAGATGTTTTGCTCGGATATGACCCGCGGCGCGATCGCCGGCGTGTCTTCCACGCGCTCCATCAGCTCGTTGGCGGACGGGTCCTCGACAGCCTCGCGCTCTAACGCGGTGTCCGCCTGCTCACCGGTGGCCGTGCCCTCTTCGAGCCCGGCAGCGGCAACCGCCAGCAGCTCCTGCTGCTCGCATTCTCTACACACCACCAAAGGGCTTGCCTCGTAGATTACCGCGCCGTCGCCATCCTCGATGCGCGCTATAAAGTACGGCTCGATAAGATAACCGCCGTTTGCCAGAACCGCATAGCCGCTTGCCAGCGCGAGCGGCGTCACCGTGCCGCTGCCAAGCGCGAGCGACAGGTCACGCGGCAAGGTCATGGCATCAAAGCCAAAACGCTGCATGTGCTCCAGCGCGGGGTCGATGCCAATGGACCGAAGCAGCCGGATGGAGACTAGGTTTCGCGACCGGGTCAGTGCCTCGCGCATTCGGGTGGGCCCGAAGAACTTGCCGCTGTAATTCTCCGGCCGCCATGCCGCTTCCAAACCCGGGTCATCAAAGACCACCGGAGCGTCGTTGATCAGCGTCGCCGGCGTATACCCGTGCTCGAGGGCCGCGGAGTAAATAAAGGGCTTGAAGCTGGACCCGGGTTGACGGCGGGCCTGGGTCACCCGATTGAATTTGCTCTTATAAAAATCGAAGCCCCCCGCGAGCGCGTTGATTGCGCCATTCTCCGGGTCGAGCGAAACCAGGGCTCCCTCTATCTCCGGAACCTGCGCCAAACGCCACACACCTTCTTCGGTTTCCTTGAGACGGACCACATCGCCTACCGCCAATATGTCACTGGCGGTCTTCGGCTCACCGCCGCGGCGATTCTCGTCTAACATCGGGCGCGCCCAAGACAGCGCGTCCCAATCGAGCTCAACCTCGCCAAAGGTGCGCGTGAAGACCACGATCGACTGCTCGCCGACCTCATGCACCACCGCCGGAATCAGCCCGCCCACCGACGGTGTCTGTGCGAGGATCTCTTGCTCGCGGTCTGCGCTCAGCTCGCCATCCATCCGACGTTCGGGGCCGCGATAGCCGTGGCGTTCATCGTACTGATTCAGCGTGTCGCGTAGTGCCGTGTTCGCGGCCTCTTGAAGACGCGCGCGGATGGTTGTAAACACACGCAAGCCCGCCGTGTACGCCTGCGGACCAAACTTCGCCTCCATCGCGCTTCTCACCATCTCGGCGACGTAAGGTGCTTCGACCTCGGTTGCGAGCCCGTGTATGCGCGCGGTCACGGGTGCTGCAAGCGCGGTTTGATACTCCTCCTCGCTCACGAATTCGAGCTCACGCATTCGCCCGAGCACGTAATTGCGGCGCGCCAGGGCGCGCGCGGGGTTGACGATAGGGTTGAAGCGCGAGGGCGCCTTTGGCAGGCCCGCGATCATGGCGACCTGCGCTAGGGTGAGCTCTTGGATACTGCGGCCGTAGTAAACCTGGGCGGCCGCGCCGACACCGTAGGCCCGATGTCCGAGGAAGATCTTGTTGAAATACAGCTCCAAGATCTCGTCCTTGGTGAACTCGTTCTCGATCTTCAACGCGAGCAGGATCTCGTTCGCCTTGCGCACGTAGGTCTTTTCACTTCCCAGAAAAAAATTCCTGGCGACCTGCATGGTGATCGTGCTGCCACCTGGGCCCTTCTCGCCGGTCCGGATCAAATAGATAACCGCGCGTGTCAAACCCTGCCAATCCACCCCTGGATGGACATAGAAGCGGTCGTCTTCTGCAGCCAACACGGCCTTGATCATCGAGCTTGGGATGTCCTCGAGCCCGAGGGGTACGCGGCGCTGCTCGCCGAACTCGGCGACCAGCGCACCCTCGCGCGTGTAAACGCGCAGGGGGACCTGGAGCTGGACGTCCTCCAGGCTCTCCGCGGAAGGCAGCCTGGGTGACAAATAGAAATAGATTCCGGTCAGCGCGAGCAGCCCGATGGCAAACGCACTAATCGATAAGATCACGAACCAACGAATCAACCTGGACATCTGACCCATTCGTCTAAACTAAGGACACGTACGGCCTTGGCGCACTCTGTATTCAGGCGAGAGAAAGACGCCAGAGAACGTCCATTCGCGCGACAAGCCGCCCCCGCATTCAAGCTCCGAAAAACCCTAGCGCGGGTCGCTCACCAGCCGAGAAGCACCTCTAACGTATCCGGGACCCCAAGTATACGCCTTGCGTCACAAGCAGAGTAATGGTGACTGGAGATTACAAGACGTAGGTCTATATTTAGGCTGAAAATTTCCTCTGGCAATCCATACAGTACCCCTTAACTCGATCACAAAGGAACATCACCGTGGGACTGTTAAAGAAGAAGTCGGCACCGATTATCGGTTTGGATATCAGTTCCACAGCCGTGAAGCTACTCGAGCTGAGCGGCAGCAAAGACCGCTTTCGCGTCGAAAGCTATGCCGTAGAGCCCTTGCCACCCAATGCGGTGGTTGAGAAGAACATTACCGATGTCGAAGCGGTGGGCGACTCCATCCGTCGCGCCGTCAAGCGCTCGGGCACCAAGACGAAGAACACAGCCGTTGCCGTCGCCGGCTCTGCGGTGATCACGAAGGTCATCACCATGCCCGCCAGCCTGTCCGAGGACGAGCTGGTCGGACAAATCGAGCTGGAAGCCGACCAGTACATCCCGTACGCGCTGGAAGAGGTCAACCTGGACTTCGAGGTGATTGGCCCGTCGGATGTAGACCCTGAGCGTGTTGATGTCTTGCTCGCCGCCTCTCGTTCCGAGAACGTCGATATCCGTATCGCCGCTGCTGAAATTGGCGGCTTGACCGGAAAGATCGTCGACGTGGAAGCCTTTGCACTCGAGAACGCGTTTTCTCTCTTCGCTAAAGACCTGCCTGGCAACGGTGTGGGCGAGATTATTGCGCTGGTTGATATCGGCGCCACCATGACTACGCTGAGTGTACTGAGCGACCTGAAGATCATTTACGCACGCGAGCAGGTTTTCGGTGGCAAGCAGCTCACAGAAGAAATCCAACGACGCTACGGCCTCACTTACGAGGAAGCCGGCTTGGCCAAGCGCCAGGGCGGCCTACCCGATAACTACGGCCCCGAAGTTTTGGAACCCTTTAAAGATTCGATGGCGCAGCAAGTGAACCGGGCTCTGCAGTTCTTCTATTCGTCCAGTCAGTATGCACAGGTAGACCGTATCGTGCTGGCCGGCGGTTGTGCATCCATCGAAGGCGCGGACGAGATGATTGCCGCGAAGACCGGCTGTGAAGTCATCGTCGCAAATCCTTTTGCCAGCATGTCGCTGGCGTCAAAGGTCCGGGCGGAGCTGCTTAGCAACGATGCGCCGTCGCTGATGATCGCTTGCGGTCTTGCCATGAGGAACGCCTTCTAATGCCTCACATTAACTTACTGCCATGGCGTGAAGAGCTGCGCAAACAGCGGCGAAAAGAGTTCATCACCACCGGCGTCGTTTGCGCACTGTTCATGGGGATTGTCGTGGGTTGTGTGCATTTGGAGTTCAATTCGCGGATCGAGTTTCAAGACAAGCGCAACCAATACCTGGACGAGCAGATCGCCAAACTGGACGTTGGCATCAAGGAAATTGAAGAGCTAGAGGACAAAAAGGCTCGGCTCATCGCCAGGATGCAGATCATCCAGCAGTTGCAGGCGAGTCGGCCCGAAATCGTACGTATTTTCGATGAGTTCGTGAGCGCCCGCCCCGAGGGTGTCTACTTCAACAAGCTGGAGCAAAAGAAGCGCAAGTTCACCATCCAGGGTGTCGCGCAGTCCAATGCTCGAGTCTCGTCTTTGATGAGGAATCTCGACGGTTCGGAGATGTTGCAGGACCCAGAGCTCATTCAAATCAAAGCCGACAAGGCTGCAGATACAGGAGACATTCTACGGCTGAGCGACTTTGGCCTTCGCATCAGTCAGATCAAGCAAAAAACACAAGAAGAGGATGAGTCCTAATGAAGCTCTCGGAACTCCGCGGCCTCGACCCGAGGAACATCGGTCAATGGCCGTTCCCACTTCGAGCCCTGATCATCTTCGTGGTGTGCGCCGCCGTCATCGCGGCTGGCTACTGGTTCGATACACGCCTGCAGATAGAGGACCTGGAGAAACATAGCAACAAGGAGCGCGAGCTAAAGGAAATCTTCGAGACGAAGCAGCGCAAGTTCGCCAACCTAGAGCCCCTCAAGCTACAGCTCGCGGAGATGGAACAGTCTTTTGGCGACATGCTACGTCTGCTCCCGGATGAGACTGAGATTGAAGGACTTCTGGTCGACATTTCACAGTCGGGGCTCGCGTCGGGGCTCGAGTTCGAGCTGTTCAAGCCAGAAAAAGAGATACCGGCAGAGTTCTACGCAATTAAACCGATCAAGCTTACTGTCACTGGAACATACCACGAGTTTGGCGAGTTCATCAGTGCGGTCGCATCGTTGCCAAGAATCGTGACCCAGCATGACATAACCATCACTCCGCGGAGCGGCAAAGACAGCGCGGGCATGCTGGTAATGAACGCGACTGCAAAGACGTACCGCTACTTACAAGAAGACGAGATTGCCCGCCTAAATGAGCAGAAGGAGAGCAAGAGGGGCAAGAGAAAGAAGAAAAAGAAGAAAAAGAAGAAAAAGAAGAAGGCATAAGCGGGAAACGGGAAAGCAAGCATAATGATTGAGTACTGCAAAAACACCAAGATCAAAAACTCAAGCCGGCCAGGTCCAATGAAGCTAACGCCATTATTCGCACTTCTAGTATGCGTTCCTCTGGTAGGTTGCGGCGGGGGTTCGATGGAAGATCTTCGCGTATACACCGATGAGGTGTTGACGAGAAAGAGCAAGAAGATCGACCCGCTACCGGAGATGAAACCCTACATCGCTTACACCTATCAAGGAGTCGGTAAGGACCCATTCGAACCCTTCTTGAGCGATGAACCGGATTCCGACTCGGATTCGGACGACGATGGAAGCGGCGTTCGACCGGACGATAACCGGGTCAGGGAGGAGCTGGAAGGCTTCCCGCTCGATACGCTTCGGATGGTGGGCACGCTCGAGCAAACGCCGGAGGTTTGGGGAATAGTCCTCAACCGGGACGGTACAATTTTTCGCGTCAAGGTGGGCAATTACATGGGTCAGAACCACGGCAAGATCATTGCCATCTTGGAAGACCGTATCGAACTCACCGAGATCGCCAAAGATGGTCAGGGGAAGTGGCATCAGCGTGAAGCCTCCCTGGCCTTGGCAGAATAAGACACATGGGGTCCTGCAAAATGACAACAGCCAGCCAACCAGTTAAACGCGACTGGAAACTCTCCGGCCAGACCAGGCCCTCTATCGCGAAAGCTCTGCGGCTTTGCTCCCTGGCACTCTTAGCGCTTGGCTTGGTTTGGACCTTGCCGGCGAACGCACAGGGAGTCACCCTAGACAACATTACTTTCTCCAAGCTCGGCGGCGATAGAGTGCTTATCCAGCTCGAGCTATCCGAACCGGTCAGTGAGCCGCTCAGCTTTGCGATTGACAACCCTGCGCGACTCGCATTGGACTTCGCCAACGTCGAGCTGAATATCACCAGGAAGACACAGAACATCGGTGTTGGCATGGCGCGCAGCGTAGCCGCGGTGGAGGCCGCCGGGCGTACACGCGTCGTGCTGAATCTCGTCAAGCTCGTTCCCTACGAGCTGCAGGTGGACGGCTCCAACGTATTTATCACCCTAGAGGGACCGGGCGCGATGAGCGCGGCGGCCTTCCAGGGGGGCGGTGTATCCGAGAGCGATGGCAACATCGTCGAGAACATCGACTTCCGGCGCGGCGAGAGCGGCGAAGGACGCGTGCTGGTCACGCTCAGCGACCCGTCGATCGTCGTTGACACGCGGGAGGACGGAGACAGGGTCATCATCGACTTCTTCGCTTCCGACATTTCCGACGAGCTGTTGCGTCGCCTGGACGTAATCGACTTTGCCACCCCCGTGCAAATCATCGACACCTTCCGTCAAGGCAACGGCGTACGCATAGTCGTCCAGGCCGGCGGCAAATTCGACCTGATCGCATACCAGTCCGACAAGTTGTTTACGGTCGATGTCAAACCGATCACCGCGTCGCAGGAGCAGCAGGCGAAAAAGAAGAAGTTCGGGTACACGGGTGAGCGTCTGTCGCTCAACTTCCAGAACATCGAGGTCCGCGCGGTGCTCCAGCTCATCGCCGACTTCACCGGTCTGAACCTTGTCGCCAGCGATACCGTCGGCGGCAGCTTGACCTTACGGCTCAAGAATGTCCCTTGGGACCAGGCGCTGGACATCATCCTGCGCTCTAAAGGCCTAGCCAAGCGTCAGGACGGCAACGTCATCATGGTGGCGCCAAGCGAGGAGATCGCGGCGCGCGAGAAGCTCGAGCTGGAAGCGCAAAAGCAAATCGACGAGCTGGAGCCGCTGCAAACCGAGTTTATCCAGGTGAACTACGCTAAAGCCTCTGACCTCGCGACCTTGGTCAAGGCCGAGGAAAACTCGATGCTATCCGACCGCGGTAACGTGACGGTGGACGAGCGCACCAATACGTTGCTGGTCAGGGACACGCCTTCAAACCTGGTCTCCCTGCGTCAGCTTGTCGCGACCTTGGACATCCCGGTCCGGCAGGTGCTGATCGAGTCCCGGATCGTCATCGCCGACAATAGCTGGATGCGGGAGGTTGGCGTCAAGTGGGGTTACTCGCGCAACACCGGTAATTTCCCCAACAACCCCCCGCCGAGCGGTGCGCAGGCGATCATCGGCGGTAAGATCCCGGGTGACGTCGATTACGGTGGTGGTACGTCCTTTACGACCGATGGCAATGAAGACCTGATGGTGGACTTGCCGGTTATCGACCCCACCGGTTCTATCGCCTTCGCGGTCGGTAAGGTGGGTAGCTACTTGCTGCAGATGGAGCTAAACGCGTTGCAGCTAGAAGGCCGTGGCGAGGTGCTCTCGAACCCGAAGGTGATCACCTCGAACCAGAAGGAAGCCGTCATCGAGCAGGGCACGGAGATTCCGTTCCAGGAGGCGTCTTCCAGCGGCGCGACCTCGACATCGTTCAAGAAGGCGGTGCTGAGCCTGCGTGTCACACCGCAGATCACGCCCGACGACCGGGTCATCATGGACCTTGCGGTAAACCAGGACACCGTGGGTCAAGAATTCTCGGGCATCCCCAGCGTCGACACCCGGGCCGTCAATACGCAGGTGCTGGTAGACAACGGCGAGACGGTGGTGCTGGGGGGTATTTACGAGCAGACCAAGCGTAAGGACCTCAACAGCGTGCCTTTCTTTGGCGAGCTCCCGTACCTTGGCTGGCTGTTCCGCAACACGAGCGAAATCAACGACCAAGTAGAGCTCCTGGTGTTTGTCACACCGAGAATCCTGAAAGAAACACTCAGTCTCAACTGAGCTGACAAAAACAGCCGTTTGACCTAGACCTCGCGGTGGTGAACCATCGCGAGGTCTTTTTTTTGTCCACGCTCGCGGCCTCGAGGCGCGCCGCCACGTCGCCATGACGCCACCGGCTCGCGCACGGTAAACTTAGCGCCGCTGCTGGCGTTGGCCCGCGGCGAGCCCCAGCCACCGGACGACGATGCCGCCAGAGATGCCACACTTGAGATGAAGACACCGGAGAATATTTTCTTTGTGGGACCCATGGGTGCGGGCAAGACCACCGTGGGCCGGCAGCTCGCGAAAGCGCTGGGCAAAGAATTCTATGACTGCGACCGCGAGATCGAGAAGACGACGGGTGCCGACATCCCGCTGATTTTCGAGCTCGAGGGTGAGGAGGGCTTTCGCAAACGCGAGCAAGGCATGCTGGCGACGCTGACCGAGAACACCAACGTCGTCGTCGCCACCGGTGGCGGCGCGGTGCTGGAAAAGGAGAACCGCGCCAATCTAATGAGCCGAGGGTTCGTCATCTATTTGCGTGCACCGCTGGAGTTTCTGGTCAAGCGCACGTCGCGTGACCGGCACCGCCCCCTGCTACAAACGGAGAATCCCCGCGAGCGTCTCGAGGAGATTATCGCCGAGCGTGAGCCGCTGTATAAGCAAGTGGCGGACATGACCATCACCACGGACCAGCGCAGCATCCGGTTGGTCGTCAAAGACATCGTCAAACGGTTGTCCGCGTTGTGACCACCCTAAGCGTCGACCTTGGCGAACGGAGCTACCCCATCTATATCGGCGCTTCACTGCTGGGTCGTGCCGAGCATTTCGCACCGCATCTCAAAGGCGACCAAGTCGTTATCGTCACCGACGAGAACGTCGGCCCGCTGTACCTGGAAACACTGAAACGCGCACTCGCCGGCATGCAGTGCTCGACGCTCACCTTGCCGCCGGGCGAGCACACCAAGGAGATTGGCGTAGTCAATGGTATTTTCGACCACCTGCTCGAGCGGCGCATCAACCGCGACGCGAGCCTGGTGGCCTTGGGAGGCGGGGTGGTGGGTGACATCACCGGCTTTGCCGCGGCCTGCTACCAACGCGGGGTCGCCTTTGTTCAAGTACCGACGACCCTGCTGGCTCAGGTGGATTCCTCGGTCGGTGGCAAGACCGGGGTCAACCACCGGCTTGGCAAGAACATGATCGGCGCATTTCATCAACCGGTCTGCGTGGTCGCCGACACCGAGACCCTGACAACACTCCCGCAACGCGAACTGAGCGCTGGGCTCGCCGAGGTCATCAAATATGGTCTGATCCGCGACTCTGCATTTTTCGAGTGGTTGGAAGAGCACATCGATGACCTTCTGCTGCGCAAGCCCGAGGCGCTCCAGTATGCGGTCCGGCGGTCCTGTGAGAACAAGGCCGCGCTGGTCGCGGCGGACGAGAAGGAATCCGGTGTACGCGCGCTGTTGAACCTGGGTCATACCTTTGGCCATGCCTTCGAAACAGGGCTGGGCTATGGCGTGTGGTTGCACGGGGAAGCCGTTGGCGCGGGTATGTCCTTGGCCGCGGAGTTTTCGCGCCGTCTGGGCTGGGTCGACCAGGCCACCACACGGCGTATCCAGGACCTGATCTCACGCGCGCGTCTCCCGGTGCACGCACCGTCGGCGCTGTCGGCGCAGTCGGTGGTAGAGCTGATGTCGGTTGACAAGAAAGTCATCGGCGGGCGGGTCCGCCTGGTCTTGCTCGAGGGCATCGGCAAGGCCGTGCTGACCGACGACTTCGACCCGGCGGCCCTGCTCGCAACCCTTGCCGAATGCACCGACGCGGGCCAGGCAACAACCGTGTGAACGAACGGTGAGAGTACGCGCTTGAACCTGGCCCGCTACGCGGCCGACGACCAACACAGTCGGGGCCGTCTCCACCCCGAAGAAGCGCCACGCTACCGCAACGAGTTTCAACGCGACCGCGACCGCGTCATCCACTCTGCGGCGTTCAGGCGTCTGGAGTACAAGACTCAAGTCTTTGTAAACCACGAAGGCGACATGTTCCGCACGCGTCTCACGCATTCGCTGGAAGTGGCGCAAATCGCGCGCAGCGTCTCGCGGGTGCTCGGGCTAAACGAGGACCTCACGGAAGCGATCGCGCTGGCGCACGATTTGGGGCATACCCCTTTTGGTCACGCCGGCCAGGACGCGCTCAACGCCTGTATGCGTCCCTTTGGGGGCTTCGAGCACAACCTGCAGTCGCTGCGTGTCGTCGATTTGCTCGAGCAGCGTTATGCGGCCTTTATCGGTCTCAACCTCAGCTATGAAACGCGCGAGGGGATACTCAAGCACTGCTCGCGCGCCAACGCAGGTAAGCTCGGAGAGCTTGGCAAACGTTTTCTAGAACGTCGTCAACCGAGCCTGGAAGCACAGGTAACGGACTTGGCGGACGCGGTCGCTTACAACAACCACGACGTGGATGACAGCCTGCGCGCCGGCTTGGTCGATGTGGAGGCGCTGCGCGAAGTCGAGCTGTTTCGCGACGAGTACGATATCGTGCGCAGGGACTGGCCGGACATATCGCCGCGGCGTGTGATCCACGAAGTAGTGCGGCGGATGATCAACACACAGATCACGGACCTGATCGAGAGCACTCGTGCGCTGCTGGCCGAGGCTGCACCCGAATCTATAGAACAGGTTCGAGCAAGCCCCCGAATGCTCGTCGCGTTCAGCCCACCGATGAGCGAAAAGAACGCGAAGCTCAAGCGTTTTCTGCATGAGCGCGTTTACAAGCATGAGCGCGTCTCCCGTACCACGGAGAACGCGAGCCGCATCATCACCGAGCTATTCGATGCTTTCATCGCAGACCCGGAGGTGTTGCCCGACCACGAGCGCGCGCAGATCCTGGCGCTGGAGGGCGAAAGTCAGGAAGCCGCCCGTGCACGCGGGGTGGCGGACTATATCGCCGGAATGACCGACCGCTACGCCATTGCCGAGGCGCGGCGTTTGCTTGATTGAGCGCGCGGACAGTATACTTTTCAGCCACCGCTCGGTCGTTTGACGATTTTGCGCGGCAGTACCCGACAGCATTTTAGGGGTTGCCATACCCGGTAACCCGCCGACGAACCGCTCCCGGACACCCGTAGCACGAGCATCGAACAACAGACGCTCGTCGTGTCGCGGCTGCGAAGCGGCAGGGCTGCCGATCGCTGGAGGATAAAGCCCGCATGTTGCACCAGGCGTACATCGGCTACCGGCAAGACCCATGAGAATCAGGAAGGGCAGGGACAACTTGTACGGTGAGCCGCGCGACACGGCCCGCAGCCGTTGTGCCGGTCCGTCACCCGTGCGCTCAGGCGCCGTTGCGTTTTGGCTCCAGCTGCAACTTGCGAGCTAGCCATGTCTACCTTCACGCAGCGCGATACCGGTCTTTACTCACCAGATTTCGAAAAAGATGCGTGTGGCTTCGGGCTGATCGCGCAAATGGACGGTCACCCCAGTCACTGGCTGGTCGATACGGCCATCGGCGCGCTGGAGCGGCTCACGCACCGTGGGGCGATCGCGGCGGACCGCAAATCAGGCGACGGCTGCGGTCTGCTGCTCGGCAAGCCCGATGCATTCTTGCGGCAGGCCGCCGCCGAGGCGGGCTACACGCTGCCCGATCTCTACGCCGTCGGTAACGTATTTCTAAACACGGACCCGGGTCTGGCGCAGCGCGCCAAGCAACGGCTCGGGGACGAGCTCGCGCGCGACGGTCTCGAGCTTATCGGCTGGCGCGCGCTGCCCACCGACCCGAGCGTGTGCGGCGAGGAAGCCTTGCGCACGCTGCCAAGCATCGAGCAGGTGTTTGTCGCCGCGACCGGCGACATGGACGCGGCCGCTCTGGAGCGGCATCTGTACATCGCGCGTCGTCGCTGCGAAAAAGCAATCGAGCCCGATGACAGCGCCTTCTTCGTCAGCAGCCTCTCCGCGCACGTGCTGTCTTATAAAGGTCTGGTGCTACCGGCAAACTTAGCTACCTTTTATCCGGATCTGCGCAGCGAGCACATGAGCGCCGCGCTTTGTGTGTTCCACCAGCGCTTCTCGACCAACACCTGGCCGGAGTGGCGTCTCGCGCAACCATTTCGCTATCTCGCGCACAACGGCGAGATCAACACCATCCAGGGCAACCGCAACTGGGCGCTCGCGCGCAGCTACAAGTTCTCGAGCCCGCTCATCCCCAACATGGATGACATCCGCCCGCTGGTTTCGCTGACCGGGTCGGATTCGCTGAGCTTGGACAACATGCTCGAAGCGCTGCTGGCAGGCGGTCTGGATGTGTTCAGGGCCATGCGTTTGCTCATCCCGCCCGCCTGGCAGAACGTCGATACCATGGATGCGGACCTCAAGGCCTTCTACGAGTACAACCGCATGCAGATGGAGCCGTGGGACGGCCCCGCGGGAATCGTGTTGACCGATGGGCGCCATGCGGCCTGCGCGCTGGACCGCAATGGGCTCAGACCCGCACGCTATGTGATCACCCGCGACCGGCACATCACGGTGGCCTCCGAGATCGGGGTCTACGACTATGCTCCGGATGAAGTGGAGACAAAGGGTCGACTCAAGCCGGGCGAGATGCTCGCCGTGGATACACACACCGGCACCCTGTTGCTCTCCGAGGACATAGACCAAAAGCTAAAGACCCGACGCCCGTACAAGCAGTGGATGAAGCAGCACACGCAAAAGCTCAAATCCACGCTCGAGGACGAGCCGCTCACAAGTAACCCGCTCGCCAAAGATCGCTTGCAGGTTTATCAAAAGCTTTTCCAGCTCAGCTTCGAGGAGCGCGATCAGATCCTGCGCGTGCTCGGTGAATCCGCACAGGAAGCGGTGGGGTCCATGGGCGACGACACACCCTTGCCCGTTTTCTCGAGTCAGGTGCGTTCCTTGTTCGACAGTTTCAGACAACAGTTCGCGCAGGTCACCAACCCACCCATCGACCCCTTGCGCGAGCAAATCGTGATGTCGCTCGAAACCAGCCTTGGCGGGGAAACCAACCCCTTCGAGGAAGCGCCGAGCCACGTTGCGCGTCTGATTACCAACTCGCCGATTCTGTCCGAAGGTAAGTTTCTGCGTTTGCTGGGCTTCCCGGACCAGAGCTTTGCCCACCAGCGTATCGACCTCAATTACCCACAAGAGGTCCGGCTGGCCGAGGCGCTTGCCGACATCTGTGACAAAGCCATCGAGGCGGTGCGCAACAAACGCCCGACCCTGGTGCTGTCCGACCGGGCGATTGCGCCGGACAAGCTCCCCGTGCACGCGCTGCTTGCGACGGGCGCCGTCCAGCAACGGCTCATCAGCGAGGGCTTGCGCTGCGACGCGAACATCGTGGTGGAGACCGGGACCACACGCGACCCGCACCACTACGCGACGTTGATCGGCTATGGCGCGACCGCGGTTTACCCCTACTTGGCCTACGAGGTCTTGCACGACATCCAGCAAAGCGATGCGGCAGCGATGGTCGACTCCGCCACAGCAGGTGGCAACTACCGGCGCGGGATCAACAAAGGGCTGTACAAGATTATGTCGAAGATGGGCATCTCAACCATCAACAGCTACCGCGGTGCCCAGCTCTTCGAGATCGTCGGTCTGCACCAAGAGGTCGTCCAGCGGTGCTTTGCCAACACCCCGAGCCGTATTCAGGGCTTGAATTTTTCCGACCTGGATGAGGACCGGCGACACCTGGCGCATCGCGCCTGGGACCTGCGTGAGCCGCTGACTCACGGCGGGCTGCTACGCTACGCGCACAATGGCGAGTATCACGGCTACAACCCCGACGTCGTCGCGGCGCTACAATATGCATGCACCAACGCCAGCCAACACGACTACGACGAGTTTGCGCGTCTGGTCAACGAACGCCCCGTGTCCGTGTTGCGGGACTTGCTCGGTCTCAGACGGGACGCGAAACCCATACCGCTCGAGCAAGTCGAGCCCGTCGAGGACATCCTGCGGCGCTTCGACAGCGCGGGCATGTCGCTGGGGGCGCTGTCACCCGAAGCGCACGAGACGCTGGCCATGGCTATGCACCGGCTGGGCGGACGCTCGAACTCGGGTGAGGGTGGCGAAGATGCGGCCCGCTACAACACCGAACGCTCGTCGAAGATCAAGCAAATCGCTTCGGGACGCTTTGGCGTGACACCGACCTATTTGTCCAACGCCGAAGTCATCCAGATCAAGATGGCGCAGGGCGCCAAGCCAGGTGAGGGCGGTCAGCTACCGGGGCACAAAGTCAACGCGATGATCGCCAAGCTACGTTACTCCAAACCCGGTGTCGCCCTGATCTCGCCGCCACCGCACCACGACATCTACTCGATTGAAGATTTGGCGCAGCTCATCTTCGACTTGAAGCAGGTCAACCCCGCCGCGCTAGTGTCGGTCAAGCTGGTCTCGGAAGCGGGTGTGGGCACGGTGGCCGCCGGTGTCGCCAAAGCCTACGCGGATCTGATCACCATCTCCGGTTACGACGGCGGGACGGGCGCGAGCCCGGTCACCTCGGTAAAATACACCGGCGCACCTTGGGAGCTGGGGCTGCGCGAGGCGCACCAGACGCTGCGTGCAAACAACTTACGCGATAAGGTCCGGCTGCAGGCAGACGGTGGGTTGAAGACCGGGTTGGATGTGGTCAAAGCCGCCATCCTGGGTGCGGAGAGCTTTGGCTTTGGCACCGCACCCATGGTCGCGATGGGCTGCAAGTATTTGCGCATCTGCCATCTCAACAACTGCGCGACGGGCGTAGCCACGCAAAACAACGTGCTGCGCATGAAACACTTCAAACCCGATGGCGTGCAAAAGGTCGTCAACTACTTCCGCTTTGTCGCCGAAGAGGTCAGGCAATGCCTGGCTTCGCTCGGTGTGGCAAAGCTAGCCGACCTGATCGGTCAAACACACTTTTTGCACCATCTACCCGGCGAGAGCGAGCGCCACGCACGCGTGGACCTGGATGCGCTGCTCTCCGACACCGGCGTGGCAAGCAACGCGGCGCAATGCTGCGGCGTGACGAGCAATGTCCCCTTTGACAAGGGCGAGCTGGCCGAGCGCATGCTGCACGACACGCTGGACGCGATCGAGCAAAAACGTGGCGGCGAGTTCAGCTATACGGTGCGCAACCACCACCGGTCGCTGGGGGCAAAGCTCTCCGGCGAAATCGCCAAGCGCTATGGCGACCACGGCATGGCGGATGCACCCCTACGTCTACGCTTACAGGGCACCGCGGGGCAGAGCTTTGGCGCCTTCAACGCGGGCGGGCTGGAGATGTATTTGGAGGGCGACGCCAACGACTATGTCGGTAAGGGGATGGCGGGTGGCAAGCTCGTGGTTTACCCACCGTCTGGCAGTCACTTTCAAAGCCAAGATGCGGTAATCCTCGGCAACACCTGTTTGTATGGGGCGACGGGCGGCAAGCTGTACGCGGCCGGGTGCGCCGGTGAACGTTTTGCCGTTCGCAACTCCGGCGCACACGCGGTGGTCGAGGGCGTTGGCGACCACGGTTGTGAATACATGACCGGCGGTGTAGTCGTGGTGCTCGGGCACGCGGGTTTGAACTTCGGCGCCGGTATGACCGGTGGCTTTGCCTTTGTGCTCGACCTCGACCGCACCTTCTTCGACCGGTACAACCACGAGCTGATCGACCTGCACCGTATCCACACCGAGGCGATGGAAGCACACAGCAACTATTTGGTGCACATGATCGAGGACTTCGTTGCGGAGACCGGGAGCCGCTGGGGTCAAGCGGCGCTCGAGGACTTCGAGGACATCTCGCGACGCTTCTGGCTGGTCAAGCCAAAGGCGAGCGACCTCAACGCGTTGTTGGATACCTTGCGCCGCGCCGCCTGACAAGACACGTCACCGCCATGCCCAGCAACCCTTTCCAATTTGTCGATGTGCCACGCCATGACCCGGTGAAAGTCCCGGTGGAGGTTCGCCGTCGCGACTTCAACGAGATCTACGGTCAGTTCGACGAGCAGTCCGCGGGCTCGCAAAGCGCGCGCTGTATCGCCTGCGGCAACCCGTACTGCGAATGGAAGTGCCCGGTACACAATTACATCCCCGATTGGCTAAAGCTGGTCGCGGAGGGGCGGTTGATGGAAGCCGCCGAGCTGTGTCATCAAACCAACTCCTTGCCCGAGATCTGTGGCCGCATTTGCCCGCAGGACCGTTTGTGCGAGGGAGCCTGCACGCTCAACGACGGGTTTGGCGCGGTCACTATCGGCTCGGTCGAGAAGTACATCACCGATGAGGCCTTGCGGGCGGGGTGGCGGCCCGATCTGTCGGGGGTGAAACACACCGGGCACCGCGTTGCCATCGTCGGTGCCGGACCAGCCGGTCTCGCCTGCGCCGACGTCTTGGTGCGAAAGGGTGTGAGTCCGGTCGTGTTTGACAACAACAGCGAGATCGGCGGTTTGCTCACCTTTGGCATCCCACCGTTCAAGCTGGACAAGGACGTCGTCAAGCTGCGGCGCCGGGTCCAAGAGGAGATGGGGGTGGAGTTCGTGCTCAACACCCAGGTGGGGAGCGACATCAGCATGACCCAGCTTCTCGACGATTATTCGAGCGTGTTTCTTGGCATGGGCGCCTACACCGCCATGCGCGGCGGTTTCCCCGGCGAGAAGCTGCCCGGTGTGGTGCAGGCACTCCCCTATCTCATCGCCAACGTCAACCGGCATATGGGGATCGAGAAACGCGCCGCGGACTTTATCGACATGAAGGCCCGGCGTGTGGTCGTGCTCGGCGGTGGCGACACCGCGATGGACTGTGTGCGCACCGCGGTGCGCCAAGGCGCGGCACAGGTCTCATGCGCCTACCGGCGCGACGAGGCCAATATGCCCGGCTCCATGCGCGAGGTCGCCAACGCCAAGGAAGAGGGGGTGCGTTTTCTCTGGAATCGGCAGCCTATCGAGATCATCGGCGATTCCTGGGTCACCGGTGTCAAAGTGGTGACCACCCGGTTGGGCGAACCCGACAACCGCGGAAGGCAGGTGCCGGAACCCGTGCCAGGCACCGAAGAGATACTGCCGGCCGACCGAGTCGTGATCGCCTTTGGCTTTAGACCAAATCCCAGCAATTGGTTTGGACAGTTCGATATACAAACCGACCACGCGGGCCGCGTGCTGGTCAACCAAGAGAACGCGGAGAGTTTTCAAACCAATAACCCGCGTATCTTTGCTGGCGGCGACATGGTCAGAGGCTCGGACCTGGTGGTCACCGCCGTGTGGGAAGGCCGCCAGGCGGCACATGGTATTCTCGCCTCGCTGGGTGTTTGAGCACCACACACGTGACACCTCTGCACAACGACCTGCTGCTGCGTGCGCTGACACGACAACCCACCGACAGGACGCCCATTTGGATCATGCGCCAGGCCGGTCGCTATCTACCGGAGTACCGCGCGACACGCGAGCGTGCGGGCAGCTTTATGACCTTGTGCTCAACGCCGGAGCTCGCCTGCGAGGTCACGCTGCAACCGCTGGCGCGTTTCGCCTTGGATGCAGCCATCGTGTTCTCCGACATATTGACCATCCCCGATGCCATGGGGCTGGGTTTGAGCTTTGCCGAGGGCACGGGGCCCCGGCTTGCCAAGCCTGTGCGCGGCCGCGCGGACATCGAAAGACTCGCCGTACCCGACCCGGAGCGCGAGCTTGGCTATGTGATGCAAACGCTGCGGCTGGTGCGCCAAGAGCTAGCCGGCCGCGTACCGCTGATCGGCTTTGCCGGCAGCCCGTGGACCCTGGCGACCTACATGGTCGAGGGCGGGAGCACGACAGACTTCCGGCGTATCAAAGGCATGATGTTCGAAGACCCCGAGGCACTACACGCGCTGCTCGGCACGCTCGCCGACTCGGTCAGCGTGTATCTGAATGCTCAGGTCGCCGCCGGCGCGCAGGCGCTGATGGTGTTCGACAGCTGGGGCGGTGTGCTCACACCACGGGATTACAAGGCCTTTTCGCTGCAGTATCTCGCGCGGATCACCGGGCAGCTCGTGCGTGTCGCCGATGAGCGCAAGGTGCCGGTGATCTTGTTTACCAAGGGCGGTGGGATGTGGCTGGAGCAGCTCGCCGAGACCGGCTGTGATGCGCTCGGCGTGGACTGGACCGTGGACCTGGCGGATGCGCGCCGGCGCGTCGGCGACCGCGTAGCACTGCAAGGAAACATGGACCCATCGGCCCTATATGCAAGCCCAGAGCGGGTCCGCGCGGAGGTGGCCACCGTGCTCGAGAGCTTTGGCCATGGCCACGGCCACGTGTTCAACCTGGGCCACGGCATCCACCCCTTTATCGACCCCGAGCACGTCGGCGCCTGCATCGACGCCGTCCGCGACCTAAGCCCCGCCTACCATGCCTAATCCCGCAACACTTATTTCGGGGACCGTTTACTTTTCTTTTCCGCCACCCCGTCGCAGAGCAGAATTTCGGGGACCGTTTACTTTTCTCCTCCGTTCCATCACCGCAGCGCAGCTCGTTCATGGAAAAAAGTAAACTGTCCCGTAAAAGTTACTTGCACACTGCGGCAAAAGGTTTTTGCATGGGGGCCGCGGACGTGGTGCCTGGTGTGAGCGGCGGCACCATGGCGCTGATCCTTGGCATCTACACGCGTTTGCTCGAGGCCATACGCGCCTTTGACATCGCGCTGCTGCGCCTCCTGCTAAAGGGAAAAATCGCGCAGGCCTTTAAGCACGTCGACGGGCATCTGCTAGTGCCGCTGGGTATCGGTTTGTTCGCGGCGCTGATGTTCTTTACCCGGGTGGTCCCGTTGCCAAAGCTGATCTTGTCACACCCCGAGCTGGTCTATGGGCTGTTCTTTGGTCTCGTTAGCGCGTCGATCATTGTCCTGCTGCGCGAGTTCCCTACCCTCAAAGGCGCTTCCGCGCTGCTGGTAATCGCCGGTGCTGCCTTCGGTTGGACCGTCGTCAACCTGGTGCCGGTCAATACGCCGGACGACGCATGGTTTATTTTCTTATCCGGCGGCGTCGCTATCAGCGCGATGATGTTGCCCGGGATCTCGGGCTCCTTCGTGCTGCTCATACTCAATAAATACGCCTATGTCTTCGACGCGATCGGGCAGTTCAACTTCGCCGTGATCATTCCGTTCGCGCTTGGCATCGTGACCGGCGTGCTGCTCTTCTCGCGAGTGCTGGTTTGGCTGATTCATACCTTCTACGAACGCACCTTGGCGTTTGTCACCGGCATCTTGCTTGGCTCCTTGTGGATTCTGTGGCCCTTCCAGGAACGCGTGTACGAGGTCGTGCGTGCCAAGCAACGCTTGGTCAGCAGCCACCCGACCTTACCCGTGGCGCTGGACGCAATGGTATTGGCGAGCTTTGGCTTCGTTGCCGCCGGCATCGCCCTGGTGTTTGTGGTCGAGCGTTTTGCACGCCGTCACGGCGCCACCGCTTAGCCGCGCGTCGCGGCGCAACACACCTCGGCTATCGCGATGGGAGCCACGGAGTTCAATTTCAGCATGTTCGCTGTTACCGCTTGTATTTGTCGCGCTCCAGCACCGTATTGGGACCCGCGCATCCTTTGCCATCACCGGGTCTCGATGCACTACTCGGGTTGCAAGCATGCCTGAGCTGCCCGAAGTCGAGACCACACGGCGCGGCGTTGCCCCGCTGGTCGAGGGTCTCGAGATCACTGCCATCAACGTGCGCGCACCCAAGCTGCGCTGGCCGTTCCCCGTCCGCTTAGACGCGGCGCTTGTCGGGCAGTCTTTCGAATGCGTTCGACGACGTGCGAAATATCTGCTGTTTCAGACTGCGCGCGGCACGTTGATCTTGCATCTCGGTATGTCCGGCAGTCTACGCGTGGTGCCGACGTCGACGCCGCTACGCCCGCACGATCACTTCGACATCGAGTTCGCGGGCGGCACCTGTTTGCGTTTGCGCGACCCGCGGCGTTTTGGCGCCGTGTTGTGGACAAGCGAGCCGCCCAACGAGCACCCCTTGCTGAGCGCGCTCGGGCCCGAGCCGCTAAGCCACGCCTTTGAGGGCGAGCATCTTTATCGCCGTTCGAGCGGCCGCCGCGCGGCGGTCAAGACATTCATCATGGATAGCCGGGTGGTGGTCGGTATCGGCAATATTTATGCGAGCGAGTCGCTGTACCGCGCCGGCATCCACCCGCGCCGCGCTGCCGGGCGCATCTCCAAAGCGCGCTACCACGCGCTCGCGCAAGCAATCAAGAACACGCTGGGCGAGGCCATCACCGCGGGCGGGACAACTTTGCGCGACTTCGTCAATCCGGACGGCGACCCCGGCTACTTCCGCATGCAGCTAAGCGCCTACGACATGGCCGAGCAACCCTGCCCGCGCTGCGCCACACCCATCCGCCAAGTCATCATCGGCCAACGCTCGAGCTTCTACTGCCCAAAGTGCCAGCGCTAATTCGGGGACAAGCGCTAATTCGGGGACAGGTTACTTATCTCCAAACCGGGTTCCCAAGTCTGCGCTGGCACGAATAAGTAACCTGTCCCAACAGTACTTCTCAGTAGTACAGAAGATTCCTGCCGAAGAAACGAGGCACGTTAGCCAGGGAGCAGTTGGCGATTACCTGGTCCGGAATAGGCCCGGTTTTTTGTTAGCTGGCCTGCTTGGTCAGACGCTCGTACTTCTGCAGGAGCTGTTCGGGGGTCTCGACGTAGTCGGGGTTCAGGGGGATACAGTCGACCGGGCAGACCTCGACACACTGCGAGGTCTCGAAATGGCCGACGCACTCGGTGCAAAGCTGCGGGTCGATGACGTAGATGTCCTCGCCCTGCGAGATGGCGTCATTGGGGCATTCGGGCTCGCACACGTCGCAGTTGATGCACTCGTCTGTAATCATCAAAGCCATCTGCCAGCCGCCGAAAGTTAGATCGTCGCAGAATCATAGCCGAAGCGTTTGCGCAGCGCAGCCTCCACATCAACGTGCACAAAGGGCCCGACCTCGCCCCCCAAGGCGGCGATCTCCTTGACCAGGCTCGACGAGATATAGCTATACCCCTCGTCGGGCGTGAGGAATACCGTCTCGATGCTCGGGGCGAGCCGCCGGTTCATACTGGCGAGCTGGAACTCGTGCTCGAAGTCCGATACCGCGCGCAAACCCCGGAGCAACACCGTGGCCTGTTGCTTCTTGGCGAAGTTGACGAGCAAATCATCGAAGCCCACTACCGTGACCGTCTCCAGATGACCCAACACGGTTTCGGCCAGCTGGACCCGCTCTTCCAAGGAGAAGCATGGTCCTTTGGGCTCGCTTGCTGCGATGGCCACGACCACCCGCCCGAACACCCGGGCGGCGCGGTGTACCAAGTCGGTGTGGCCATTGGTAATCGGGTCGAAAGTGCCCGGGTACACGACTGTTGCTTGCATGCTCGTACCTCGCTTTTTGCCAGCAGTATCCACGCTCGCCGCCAGACGTCAAACCGCATTTGTCTGTAGGCGCGACGCGTGGACACGCTCGCCCCTCGTCGTCACCCGTGCGCTTAGCGCAGTTTTCGAGCTAATCCGTAGAACACGCGGCCGGCGGTTTTGGCGTGCTCGAGCGCCCAGCTAGCCGGAAGAGCCAGCGTCTCCAGACGCTTGTCGCCCTCCAGATAAATCGATGCGCCAACGTTGAGCCACCGGCGCTCGTCGAGACTGCGGCACACCGAAGGAAGCAGGCCGCTGCCAAAGGGCGGGTCCAAGAAAACGATGTCGAAGGGTTCGGCACAAACGCTCAACGACGACGCGGCCTCGGCCTCCTTGACCACCACGTTTTGCGCCTGAAGCCGTTGCACCTGTGTCCGTAAGTGTTTCGCGACCACAGGGTCGCGCTCCACCAGGAGCACAAAGCCCGCACCCCGCGACGCCGCCTCCAAACCCAAGGCCCCGGTGCCGGCAAAGAGATCCAGACAACGCGAACCGGGCAGCGTTGCCTGCAACCAGTTGAACAAAGTCTCGCGCACCCGGTCGGGTGTTGGCCGCAGACCCGCCACGTCGGGTACGGGCAAACGGCTGCGTCTCCAGCGTCCACCGATGATGCGTACTTTTCCAGGCATGATTAGCGGGGTCTATTTCACCAGGAGCCCGGATGATCGCGACGCACGGGCGTGTCTGGGCACCGAACTCGAGCGCGAGCCATAGTCGGAGCCTTTGGTTCTCAAAAACCAGATGCGTCGCGGCTAGCACATCGGCAGAGATAACCTGCATCTCGCCGCCGGCCCCTCCCTTAGGCCAAAGAGTTGTAGTCTTCATGAACTATCCGTTAGCCGATGCGCGCCCGGGTGCAATCGGCCTGGGTTGCAGGAGAAACCGGCGACCGCGTACGGTCGCGGCGAGAAATAGTGATACGATAGCACCTTCGATGTTACCTCCCTGACCCTCGGATAATGCTTTTTTCAAAGAACACCCAAGCGGCGTCGGGTGACGGCGCACAGGCTAAACCTAAAGCCGGTGCGCTGTCGCGTTTCGGCCAAGCGCTGCGCTCGACGCTTTCCTTCGACCTCGGTGCGTTGTTTGGCCGGCACAAGATCATCGATGAAGACTTGCTCGAGGAGATCGAGACTCTGCTGCTCACCGCCGACGTGGGCTTGGAGTCCACCCAGCGTCTCATCGATGGGCTGACCAAACGCCTGGCACGAAAAGAGCTCGGCGACGGGGAGGCCGTGCGCAACGCGCTCTGCGAGGATATGCTCGGGATCCTAAACCCGGTCAGCATCCCGCTCGAGGTCAAGCCACCGCCGGGCGGCACCTTTGTCATCCTCATGGTTGGCGTCAACGGCGCCGGCAAGACCACGACGATCGGCAAGCTCGCGCATCGTTACAAAACGGCAGGACACAGCGTCATGCTGGCCGCCGGCGATACCTTTAGGGCGGCTGCCATCGAGCAGCTACAAGCGTGGGGCGAACGCAACGACGTCGCCGTCACCGCGCAGCATACCGGCGCCGATTCCGCGTCGGTCATCTTCGACGCCTTGCAGTCGGCGCAAGCGCGCAAGGTCGACATCTTGATCGCGGATACGGCAGGGCGTCTGCACACGCAGGGCGGGCTGATGGAAGAACTCAAGAAGGTGTCCCGCGTGGTCGGCAAGCTGGACGAGACGGCGCCACACGAGACCATGCTGGTGCTCGATTCCACCATCGGCCAGAACGCGCTGACCCAGGCCGAGCAGTTCTACCAGGCGGTGAAGGTTAGCGGCATTACCTTGACCAAGCTGGATGGCACCGCCAAGGGCGGTATGGTGTTTGCGATCGCGGGCCGGGTAAAGCTGCCTATCCGCTTTGTTGGCATGGGCGAGGGCATCGACGATCTGCGCCCCTTTGTCGCGGATGAGTTCGTGCACGCGCTGCTGGACCAGAGCTAGGCGGACGCCCTCCGGTGCACCAAGGCGGATATTGGCTGAACGTCTATGGACATCGCTAAGGTTGAGCAGCAGATGGGCTCGCGTAGCGAGGCGCACACTGTTTACGCCGATATGCTGGCCGGGCTCTGCGTGGTTTGTGCGATTGCGCGCTTGGTGCTCGCGTCACCTTGCGCTCCAGGTCGACCCCCGGACACTGCCCCACGCCACCACCATCAGGGCTCTTGATGCACTATGCGGGCTGACTCCCATCGTTCGCCTGGCCGGACCCGATGATCCGCTTTCACGACGTAAGCAAACGTTATCCCGGTGGACGCGAAGCGCTCAAACGCATCAACCTGCACATCGCACAGGGGGAGATGGCGTTCTTGACCGGGCACTCCGGCGCTGGGAAGAGCACCTTGCTCCGTCTGACAACGCTGGTGGAACGCAGCACCAGCGGGCAGATCGTCGTCGGGGGTCAAAACGTGGAGCGCATACGCAAACGCCGCATACCGTATTTTCGCCGGACCATCGGCGTGGTGTTCCAGAACCCGCGGCTGCTCTTCGACCGCACCGTATTCGACAACGTGGCGCTGCCGCTGGTGATCGCGGGTTTGCGTCACGGCGACATCGGGCGGCGCGTGCGCGCCGCGCTCGACAAGGTCGGGCTGCTAGACAAGGAGCGAGCTCGACCGATCACGCTGTCCGGTGGTGAGCAGCAGCGCGTGGGTATCGCGCGCGCGGTGGTCAACCGGCCGCCCATCCTGCTCGCCGACGAGCCCACCGGCAACCTGGACCCCGAGCTGTCACAAGAGACCATGAACCTCTTCGAGCGCTTCAACCAAGTGGGTGTGACCGTTCTGATCGCGAGCCACGACCTCGAGCTGATCAAGATACTTGGTCGTCGTGTGGTCACGCTTAAGGACGGGGCGTTGGTTTGAGCACGAGAAAGCGAATGCAGTCGCGGCGGCCAGAGGTTTCCGTCACGCTGCCCCGCGCACGTTTCACGCCGAGCATCTGGCTCGCCCGTCATCTGCAGGCAGCGCTCTTCTCCCTCGGGCAGCTTGCGCGCACGCCGGTGAGCACGTTGCTCACCTGCGCGGTCATAGCCGTTGCGCTGTCGCTGCCCGGCGCGCTGTATGTGCTGCTGGACAACGCCCGGCAGCTCAGCGGCCCGTGGCAAAACCGCGCGCAGTTGTCCGTATTTCTCGAGCGTGGCGTGGAGAGTCGCGCGGATGCGCTCGCGGAGGAGTTGTCGGCACGTATCGAGACCGAGCGGGTACGGGTCATCACGCCCGCGCAGGCACTACAAGAATTCAGCACGCTCTCCGGGCTGAGCGGGTCGGCGCTGGAGCTCGAGGAGAACCCACTTCCCGCGGTGCTGGTGCTAAGCCTGGCGAGCGACTTCACCGACGCCGCCTCGGTGGAAGGTCTGGTGGAGGAGCTAGTCGACCGCCCCGAGGTGGACCTGGTGCAGGTGGACCTGGAGTGGCTCAAACGGCTGCAGGCGATCGCCGACATCGTTACCCGCGGCATCCTGGTGCTCGCAGGAGTGCTGGCGCTCGCGATCCTACTGATTGTGGGCAATACCATCCGGCTCTCCATCGAGAGCCGGCACGACGAAATCGAGGTCGCCAAGCTGGTGGGGGCCACGGACGCGTTCATACGCCGGCCCTTTCTCTACCGGGGCGTTTGGTACGGGCTCGCCAGCGGGCTGGCCGCCGTGGCAATGATCGATATCGGCGTCGCCATGCTGCGCGGTCCGGTCAACACCTTGACGGCGCTGTACGAGAGCGACTTTACTCTGGCAAACCTCCCGATGAAGGCCTCTATGTTACTGATTTTTATTGGTATATCGCTTGGGCTTCTCGGTTCTTGGGTCGCGGTTGGTAAGCACTTGCACCGTATAGAGCCAACATGAAAGGCGCTCTTGCGAAGCTGAACTTCGTACACGTTTGGCACTCTAAGTTCTAGAGTGCTAAAATCGACACTAAGCAAATTTGGGGGTAAAAATGAGCAAAGCTTTGGATATTTCCTTGCCTATGCCAACCGGAAGTCTCGAGGCTTATCGGCATGGGATCGAGTCGATCCCCATGCTCAGCAAGGAAGAGGAATGCGAGCTAGCGGAGCGCTATCGCGATGAAAATGACCTGGATGCCGCGTGGCGTCTGGTGATGTCGCATCTGCGTTTTGTTGCCCATATTGCCCGTGGCTACAATGGCTATGGTCTCGCGCAGGCGGACCTCATACAAGAAGGCAACATCGGCTTGATGAAGGCGGTCAAGCGCTTTGACCCGACCGTCGGCGTACGTCTGGTGTCCTTTGCCGTGCACTGGGTGCGCGCCGAGATCCACGAATTCATCCTGCGCAACTGGCGTATCGTCAAGGTCGCCACAACCAAGTCTCAGCGCAAGCTGTTCTTCAACCTGCGCAGCGCCAAGAAGCGTCTGGGTTGGCTAAACCAGGAAGAGGTTAACCGCGTCGCAAAGGACCTCGGGGTCAGCCCCGCAGACGTGCTGGAAATGGAGAAACGCCTCAACGCGCATGACGCGGCCTTCGATGCCTTTGCCGACAGCGATGCGGAGAACGAGCGTCCGGCACCGGCCGCGTATCTGGAAGACACGCGTTTCGAGCCCGCGCAGGCAAACGAGGACGCCGAGTGGGAAGCATACAACCTCGAACGGCTTGGCAACGCGCTAGAGGTCTTGGACGACCGCAGCCGCGAGATCATCCGCCAGCGCTGGCTGCAAGAAAAGAAGTCCACCTTGCACGAGCTCGCGGCGCAGTACGATATCTCCGCCGAGCGCATCCGACAGCTCGAGCAGGGCGCACTAAAAAAGCTCCGTCTCGCAATCGCAGACTAAGCCGCAACACCACCGCCATTCCACCGGGGTCGGATAGCCGACCCCGCCCCTATTTCGGGTTAGAAGGTGAGGTAGTGGTCCAGCAGTAGGGCGCTGAAGATTCCCATCAGGTAATAGATGGAGTAGGTGAAGGTGCGCATCGGCATGTTGCGGCCGCGCTCCAAGTAGAGTGAGATGCTGTAGTACAAGAACACCGCACCAAAGGCGACCGCGCCGATAAGGTACAGCACGCCGCTCATGCGGGTGATGAAGGGCAGCAGGCTCACGATAAACAAGATTACGGTGTAGAGCAGGATCTGGAGCCGGGTGAACTTGACCCCGTGCGTGACCGGCAGCATCGGGATAGACGCGCGCGCATACTCGTCTTTTCTGTCGATAGCGAGCGCCCAGAAGTGCGGGGGCGTCCAGGCGAAGATGATCAAGAACAGCAACAGCGAGTGTGCATCGGGGTAGCCGGTGACCGCAGTCCAGCCGAGCACCGGGGGCATCGCGCCGGCGGCGCCCCCGATGACGATGTTCTGCGGGGTGCGCCGCTTTAGCAGCAAGGTATAAAACACCGAGTAGCCGACCATGGACAGCAGGGTAAGCATGGCCGTCAATGGATTCACAAACAGCCACAGAATCAGGACGGATCCAAGACACAAACCGAGCGCGAACAGTAACGCCATCGCGGGGTCGATACGCCCCGTGGGCAGCGGCCGGAAACGCGTGCGCGACATCAGCGCGTCGCTCTTTTGCTCGGCCAGATGATTCAGCGCCGCACCGGACGCCGCGCCAAACCCGATGCCGAGCGTCCCTAGAAGCAAGGTCTTCAAGGGCACCAGCTCCGGTGTCGCTAGAAACATGCCGACGATCGCCGTGAATACGATCAACGTCACCACCCGGGGCTTGCAAAGCTCCAGGTACTCGCGCCAAACGGCCTGCTGTCTGACGAGAACGGCGTCTTGTCTCACTACCCGCGACCTCCCGATTGCCAAGCCGCGCATTTTAGCGCGAATCGCACCCCACAATGTAGCTCTGTTGAACGCCGGTTCATGGTCAGCCGATCTTCGAGATCCGGAGCAACCGCTTGATGTCCTTTAGCAGACCCGCCGGCGCGCTTTGCGGCTCGTAGTACATGACGAGAAAACCCTGTGGGTCGACGAGATACACTCTGCCTGCCTCGAGCGGCGCCTGCTCGTCCACCGCAAACGCTGCGACCCAATCGGGTGCTACGACGCTCAGCACCAGCCCCGGGTGCTCTTGCATCAGGCTCGCGGACGCGGTGTCCTCCCAGGGTTCGGTCGACACGTAGACGCGTCTTAGCCGGTTCGCGTCCTTGCCCAGCGCGAGGCGTGCTTGGCGCATGTTGTAAAGCGACGTCTGGCACGCCTCGTCGCACGCGGGTGGAGCGATAAACAACCAAGTCCACTTGTCCGGCGTCGCCTCAGCTTGCAGACGCTCGCCGTCGACCCCAACCAACGTCTTTAGGGGCACCGCGCGTGCCGGGTCCAGCAAGGTCCCATGGTTGGTGGTGCCAAAGGGCAGCCACCCCGGGTTGAACACGTTGAGCAAATACGCGCTCAGCACCGGGATAAAGAACAGCGCAAACAGAAGTAAAACGACGAGACGAGGTGATGCCTTCATCGCATTAACCTGGATAATCGCAAGGTGTATCGGGGCGCGGGGCGCGAGCGCAAGTCACTGCCAGAGCCGTGACGTGCGGGGCGACGACCAAACGCAGCCACGCATGGACACGCCAAGGCCAGGATCGCTCATCGGTTCGAACCGACCGCGGCTTGTCGCCCATGCTCGCGTTGCCGTCAAATCTTCTCGCATTCAATGGCCGCAACATTCGGCTTAGACCTCTGGCGTCGGGCGCCGCTTCGTGTTCAAGACAACGTATATCACCAGCAGCGCGGTCGCCAGAGCAAACCATTGAAACGCGTAGCCGCGGTGCCGCTCGGCGCTGAGCCCGTAGTACGGCTTCCACGCACGGACAAAACCATTGGGGAGCTCCGGATCCATCCGCAACACCAGCGGTAGCACGGGTGTGCCAAGCTTTTGCGCAACACCCCGGACCTCGATGCGCTGGACCACCAGCGGCCAGCCGCTCGTCTCGTACCCCTGCTCGCCGAGCACGATGCCGCCTCGTGGCGGCGTGTCCAGCAAGCCTTGGAGCCGCAGCTCGCCTTCGTCCACCGGGGTCTCGGGCAAGATTTCTCGCCGCGGCCCGCCCGCCACCCAACCCCTGTTGACCAAGAGCACCTGCGAGGTACCGCTGATCTGGAAGGGGGTCAAGACGTCGTACCCCGCCACGCCATTGTAGGTGCGGTTGTCCAGCAAGAGCTGACGCATGGCGTCGAAGCGGCCAACCGCTTCGGCGCGCGCATAGCGGTCGCGGTCGGTAAGCTCGGTGACATAATTGAGGTCGAGCGGTGGTCGGACGCTGCGCTCTGCGTAGTCCGCAAACAAGCCTTCCTTGTAGTCCGCGCGGCCGAGCTGCCACATGCCGAGCGTGCACAAGAGCACGAGCAGCACCACCGTCGCAAGCGTCGGCACCAGGGTTGGGCGAAATCTCAGCGTGCTCACGCCACCCCCCTGGTTTGCCGGTGCGAGCACGACTCCACGTCGGGTCGCCGCGCGCGTCGTGGTCGCCGTTGCGAGTGATGTATACTCCAGGTGTCCACGGACGTCAGGACCATCGCATGTTTACAAAGTTGCTTGTCATCGCCGTGTTTTTGACCATCCTCGGGAGCCTGGCGTCGGGTCTGTATTACATGGTCAAGGACCGCGGGCAGTCGGACCGCACCGTGAAGGCGCTAACCCTGCGCGTGGGTTTGTCCGTCTGTCTCTTTGTGCTGCTTTTCATTCTCTACGCGGTCGGTCTGATCCAGCCGCACAGCATCACGACGCCTTTGTAGCCCTCAAACGGCTGACGCCAAGCTCTTCCCAGGCACCAAAGCCGCAACCTTACAGCGTTACAAAAACAAAGGGCGCCCTTGGGCGCCCCTCGATCGCAATGCGTGCGACTACTTCCTATACAAGCCCTACAGCCAGTACACGAAGATAAACAAACCCAGCCACACCACGTCCACAAAATGCCAGTACCAGGCCACGCCTTCAAACGCGAAGTGGTGCTCCGCGGTGAAGTGCTTTTTCATGGAACGCAGCAAAATGATGATCAGCATGATCGTCCCAATGGTCACGTGCGCACCGTGAAACCCGGTCAACATAAAGAAGGTCGAGCCGTAGATCCCCGAGTGGAGACTGAGATTGAGGTGGACGATGGCCTCCCAGTACTCCGCCGCCTGGAAGCCCAGGAAGGTGATTCCAAGCACGATCGTCGCGAACAGCCAGAAGCACAGCTTGGCGTTGTTACCCTGTCTCAGCCCCCAGTGCGCAATGGTAATCGTCACGCCGCTGGTCAGCAGGATGATGGTGTTGAGCGCGGGCACACCCCACGCCGGTATGATCTCGAAGGGACCACCGACCGCGTCGGGACCACCCGTCGGCCAGGCCGCCTCGAAGGCCGGCCACAAAAACTCGTTGGTCGCGACACCACCCACACCCTCGCCACCGAGCCAGGGCACCGCGTAAACACGGGCGATGAAAAGTGCACCAAAGAAGGCGGCGAAGAACATCACCTCGGAGAAGATGAACCAGCCCATGCCCCAGCGGAACGAGATATCGACCTGCTGGTTGTACATGCCGGCACGGCTTTCCTTTATCACCACGCCGAACCAGCCAAACATCATGACTATTAGGATGCCCATGCCGATAAACAGCAGGACCGGTCCGATACCGACATCGTTGAGCAAGAGGCTAACGCCCAGCAGCATGATAAACAAACCGATCGAACCAACAATCGGCCAATGCGTGCCATGCGGGATGTAATAACCGCCGTGTGTCGTCTCAGCCATTGATACTGACTCCCCCTCGAGAACGGTGTACGTGTCGCTTCAAGAGCTTTCGTCCACGCTAAAGAATGTGTATGCGAGCGTCACCGTCGTGATGTTGTCCGGCAACTTGCTGTCGATAATGAAACGCACCGGCATATCGCGGGCTTCGCCACCGGAGAACTCCTGGCGTGTAAAGCAAAAGCACTCCGTCTTGTTGAAGTAGATGGACGCCTCGATGGGCGTTACGCTCGGCACCGCTTGACCCACCGTGTCCCGCCCCGACAGGTTGGTTGCGGAAAACGCCGCCTCGTAGATCTGGCCTGGGTGCACGGTCATACTTTTGAGCACTGGGTGCACTTCCCACGGCAGCTTGCTGTTGATGTTGCCGACGAACTCGACCGTCACGAGTCGAGACTCATCGACCAAGCTCTCGTCCACTGTGCGTGCATCCACCACACCGGTCTTGCCGTTGAGCCCGGTGATCTCGCAAAACACGTTGTATAGAGGGACAAGAGCAAAGCCAAACCCGAACATCCCCACCACGGCCACCAGCAGCACCGCGACGGTTCGACGGGTTGCCGACGTCTTGTCCTTGGCAACGCTCATTCGAAGCTCAGAAAAAAGGCGCTGAAATAGAAGCTCAACGCGATAAGCGCAATGACGACCGCCAACAAAATATTCACATTGCGTTTACCGCGCGCGCTTCCGTCCGTCTTGCCCATGGTCTCAGCCAAAACGCTACTTGACCTCCGGCGCCGTGGTGAAGGTGTGATACGCGGGCGGCGAGCTCAGTGTCCACTCCAAGCCTTCCGCGCCGTCCCACACCTGGTCGGTTGCCTTTTGGCCGCCGCGTATGGTCGCGATGACGATGTACACGAAGATGAGCTGCGAGGCGCCAAACACAAAACCGCCGATGCTCGACACCATGTTCCACTCGGCAAACTGCACCGCGTAATCCGGGATACGTCGCGGCATACCCGCAAGACCCACGAAGTGCTGCGGGAAGAACAGCACATTGACGCTGATGGTCGAGAGCCAGAAGTGCCACTTACCCAAGGTCTCGTTGTACATGTGCCCAGTCCACTTGGGCAGCCAGTAGTACGCCCCGGCAATAATGCCGAAGATTGCGCCGGTGACCAGCACATAGTGGAAGTGCGCGACCACGAAGTAGGTGTCGTGATACTGGAAGTCGGCCGGCGTGATCGCCAGCATCAAGCCCGAGAACCCACCGATGGTAAACAGGATCACGAACGCGATGGCCCACAGCATTGGCGTCTCGAAGGTCATCGAGCCACGCCACATGGTGGCCACCCAGTTGAAGACCTTTACCCCGGTAGGCACGGCGATGAGCATGGTCGTGTACATAAAGAACAGCTCACCCGCCAGCGGCATACCGACCGTAAACATGTGGTGCGCCCACACGATAAACGAGAGGAAGGCGATGGACGCGGTTGCGTACACCATCGACTCGTAGCCAAAGAGCGGCTTGCGCGCAAAGGTCGGGATGATCTGCGAGACGATGCCAAACGCCGGCAGGATCATGATGTACACCTCGGGGTGCCCGAAGAACCAGAAGATGTGCTGGAACATGACGGGGTCACCGCCGCCCGCCGCGTTGAAGAACGAGGTGCCGAAGAACTTATCCGTCAGCAACATCGTCACCGAGCCCGCCAGCACCGGCATCACGGCAACCAGCAGGAACGCGGTGATAAACCAGGTCCAGACGAACAGGGGCATCTTGAGCAGCGTCATCCCCGGTGCGCGCATGTTGACGATGGTCACGATGATGTTGATCGCACCCATGATCGACGAGATACCCATCATGTGCACCGCGAAGATCAAGAAGGGCAGGTTGTTGCCCCCTTGCAGGACCAGCGGTGGGTACATGGTCCAACCGCCCGCGGGCGCGCCGCCCGGTACAAACAAGGTGATCAACAAGGTGGTAAACGCAAACGGGAGGATCCAGAAGCTCCAGTTGTTGAGACGCGGCAACGCCATGTCCGGCGCCCCCACCATCATCGGCACCAGCCAGTTGGCAAAGCCGACGAAGGCCGGCATGACCGCACCGAAGATCATGACCAGCGCGTGCATGGTGGTCATCTGGTTGAAGAAGTCGGGGTTGACGAACTGCAGCCCCGGCATGAAGAGCTCGAGCCGGATGATCATCGCCATCGACCCGCCGACAAAGAACATCAGCAGCGAGAACAGCAAGTACAGCGTGCCGATATCCTTGTGGTTGGTGGTAAAGACCCAACGTAGCAGACCCGGCGCGGGCCCGTGGTCGTGATGTTCGTCGTGGTCCGCGTGTGCAGTGGTGGTAGTCATCTAGCAAGCTCCCCATTGTTGACCTGCTTCGGCTGCAGCAGATCGCCCGTCTCATTTCCAAAGGCGTTGCGCTGGTAGGAAACCACAGCGGCCAGCTCGACCTCGTTGAGCTGCGAGCTGAAGGCCCGCATCGCGGTGCCGTCGCGACCGTCGGTAACGACCTTGAGGTGTCCCTCGAGCGGTCCGGTGACGACCGGGCTGCCGGCGATCGCCGGGAAGGTTCCCGGTACGCCCATGCCGTTCGATTGATGGCAGGCCGTGCAATGCGTGTTGTAGACCATCTCACCGCGTGCAAGCAGCTCGTCTTTGCTCCAGTCACGCTCGACGCCGACCGCATCGGCGGTCTGGGCCATCTTCTGCTCCTCTACCCACTTCGCGTAATCTTCTTCGCTCTTTGCCTCGACGAC
>CAJHYW010000048.1_pt1 | contig 42776 bp, 41 predicted proteins | sample 9198811 | NCBI WGS metagenome assembly CAJHYW01 (sample SAMEA7708378, study PRJEB35096) | sediment metagenome | biome: marine neritic benthic zone biome [ENVO:01000025]; feature: sediment [ENVO:00002007]; material: shallow marine sediment [ENVO:03000034] sea grass bed [ENVO_01000059] ...
GCAGTCGGGGGTCACTGGTACCCCGGCTACCAGCTCGACAGTAGCGCTACGGTCACTGCAAACAAAATGGCCGCCAGCGCGGTCAGTGAGGTTATGGCCGAGCTTTGCGCAGAGCGCTTCATGAGGACATCAGGGTTGGAGTCTAGACTGGAGGCTTTGAACGAGGCGTCTGGTGACTGGAATAAAGCAAGCTACATTCGAGACGGCGCATGGGCTGCCACACCGGGCGGCGAAAGAGCTGATCACGCCACCGCCGAGAAGTGCAGAAGCCTGATCGCAGAAGGTGTTTCAAGCGAGTCGGGTAAGACTTCCTGATAGCAACGCGACTAGCCACTTTAGAGACCTTTGCAATTAGCCGCGGGTGAATAGCCGGCGGCCCTTGCCTGCTCTCTAGTTTCAAACCAGATTTTACTTTCTTCCTTGATCCGTTGTGCATCCGGGCACTGGTACTCGCTTCGGTTCGGCCACGGATTTGACTGGAAGACGGGCATGGGCGGTGGGCCGACTTGATTAGCTCGCTGTCCGCCCGAAATCGACTGAGTGGTCGCGAAGAGCGGCCATCAGTTCTCAGGAGCGAGAAGCATGCCTAAAGCCCGCAAGAGTACTAAGGAAGCCAAGAAAAGCCCGATCATGACAATGAAAGAAAGGAAGGCGGCAAGGAAGTCCAAGAAGGAGGCGAAGCTCGTCTTGGGTAACAACAAGGCAACGCGTAGCCCGACGCCTGTTTCTGAAATCAGACGCCCGTGAGGCGCTGAGCGCTTCACCCGAGTCGCCGCAGCCGGGACGCTACCGATAGCGGACCTCGAGTGGGGCCCACTCGCCAGAGCTCGGCGGACAAGGGGGTCTGACCGTTGAAGGCGCTGGTCAGGACGCCCCTGCGCCCGTTCTGATTTGCGCAACAGCGCCCCTCTTGGCCGCGTCTCGACAGCGCGCCCTATGTGCGGTATCGAACAGACAGCGCGCGCCGTGGTTTCTATGCTGACCACAGCTCGTCGCCGAGGGGGGGCAACTGAATTCTCTAACTGGGAACGCGGCCGTCGAATGCGCTTGAACTATGAACGGATGAAGAACCGAGTGCCGCAGGGCACTCAAAAAATCGGTGCGTGCGCCGGTTCGGGTATCAGACGCGAGGCCGAGTCGGAAAACCCTGCTGACTCAGCCACCCAACAGCGAGTTGTACTGGAGCTAGCAGAGGTTAAGCGAGCGCTCACAAAGAGTCGACGAGCATTGAAATCCGCTTGCCAGCAGATCGAAACGCTGACCAATGCCAATTCAAAACTCAAGTCGAATTTCATGCATCTCGCGCGTAAGGAAGCGCAAACGCGCACCTTTGCCTATCACGACGAGCTTACGGGGCTACCCAATCGCAGGTTGCTACAGGATCGGCTGAGCCAGGCGGTAGCTCAGGGAGCACGCCACCACACGCAGGTGGTGCTGCTATTGCTTGACCTGGACGATTTCAAGAGCATCAATGACAGGCTCGGGCATGCAGCAGGTGACAAAGTCCTTCGGGTGGCGGCGGAGCGACTAGCAGATGGCATTCGTGGCGCGGACACCGCGTGCCGTTACGGTGGGGACGAGTTCGTGGTCATGCTGCCAGAACTCGAAGACGCCAGAATGGCGGCCACAGTCGCAAAAAAACTCCAAGGGTCTCTTCGTGCGCCTTATCTCATCGACGGTTTCGAAATACGAATGACAGCCAGCGCCGGTAGTGTCGTCTATCCAGACGAGGGCGAATCCTACGCTGAGTTGATGGATAAGGCCGATGTTGCTTTGTATAGCGCGAAGACTACGAGCGGGAAAGTTTCCATCACGACCTTGGCGAAATACAGCACCGGGGAGGACTCGCGCGGTCTAACGCAGTTGTGTCGCAGTGGCGCGGTCACGACCTAGGATTTAGAGTCTCAGCGGGAATCGATCGAGGTATTGTCCGTAAGGCTGCGCAGATGGACTCCCTGGCACACCGTACCGAGGGTTTTCAGGGTATTCGAATTCGGTCCATAACTCTATGATTTAATTGGTAAATTGGCGGAGAGGGAGGGATTCGAACCCCCGGAACCTCACGGTTCAACGGTTTTCAAGACCGCCGCTTTCGACCACTCAGCCACCTCTCCGGGGCGTGGCGCAGCATAACCAAATCGCGAATGCCCTGGAACCCAGGGATAACCACAGCGCGCGAGTTCACAAGCCCCCCACCCTAATCCCGAGTTCTTTTGTTGGACATTACAGGACCGTCACGTATGATCTTTGAAATGGAATTGAAAAATGGGTGTCAAAACCCCAGGTTAACAAGTATCGATGAATTTCTCAGCCAATTCAGGAGGTTGCAAAAATGCCTGCTTATGAACCATCGGTCGTAAGGACTCGTTCCACACAGACCGTACTGGCGACCAACAAGGTCATACGTAATACCTACGCGCTGCTCGCGATGACATTGGTCTTCAGCGCGATCACCGCTGGCGTTGCCATGGTGTCCGGGGCGCAACCCGTACACTGGATTTTCTTTCTCGCAGTGTTCTTAGGCATGCCGATGCTGATCAACGCCATGCGCAACAGCGTTTGGGCGCTGCCGCTGACCTTTGCGTTCACAGGTCTTGTGGGCTGGCTTCTCGGTCCCATCGTCAGTCTGTATCTGGCGCTACCCAACGGCGGCGCGGTCGTCACCTACGCGCTCGGGACCACCGGCGTGATGTTCCTGGGGCTTTCGGGCTACGCCCTCGCCTCGCGCAAAGACTTCAGCTTCATGAGCGGCTTCTTGATGGTTGGCCTGCTGGTCGCCCTTGTCGGCATCGTCGCCAACATCTTCCTGCAGATACCGGCGTTGTCGCTGGCCTTGTCATCAATGGTCGTCATGCTGATGGCCGGATGCATTCTGTGGGATACGAGCCGGATGGTACACGGCGGCGAAACCAACTACGTGCTGATGACGGTCTCGCTGTTCGCGAACATCGCAGTGCTCTTCATGCACCTGCTCAACCTGTTCAGCGCCTTCAGCAGTGAATGACGAACGCCGCAACCTGTAGCTAAACCAAAAGCCCGGGCCTTTGCCCGGGCTTTTTTTGCATGTACGGAGCTTCGAGCATTACCCGAGATGCGTCGCCCCTCCCATATAAGACCGTAATACCTCCGGGATCCGAACCCGACCGTCGGCTTCCTGATAGTTCTCCAGCACCGCGATCAACGACCGCCCGACAGCGAGGCCAGAACCGTTTAGGGTATGGATAAGCTCCGTCTTCCCGGTGTCAGGGTTGCGCCATCGCGCACGCATGCGCCGAGCCTGAAAGTCCTCGCAATTGCTGCACGAGGATATCTCGCGGTACTTGTCCTGGCCCGGTAGCCACACCTCGATATCGTAGGTCTTCGCCGCGCCAAATCCGATGTCGCCCGTGCACAGCGTGACGACCCGGTAGGGCAGCTCCAACTTTTTTAGAACGGTCTCGGCGTTTCCCGTCAGCTCTTCCAAAGAATCGTAAGACTCCGCGGGCTTTGATAGATGCACGAGCTCCACTTTTTCGAATTGATGCTGACGCAGCATGCCGCGTGTGTCTTTGCCGTAGGAGCCCGCCTCGCTTCTAAAACAAGGCGTGTGACACACAAACTTTTTTGGCAGCTCGTCGGCGTCGAATATCCGGTCCCGGGCAATGTTGGTGACGGGCACCTCGGCGGTGGGGATCAGATAAAAGCCATGCGCCTCGATTTTGAACAAGTCTTCTTCGAACTTGGGAAGCTGTCCGGTCCCGGTCATCGTCGCTGCGTTGACGATAAACGGGACATTCACCTCCGTGTACCCGTGCTCCTGCGTATGCAGGTCCAGCATGAACTGAGCCAAGGCGCGGTGTAAACGCGAGATACTCCCTGCAAGTGACACGAACCGGCCACCGGAAAGCTTTGCCGCCAGCTCGAAGTCCATCTCACCTAGCGTCTCGCCAATGTCGACGTGGTCTTTCGCCTCGAAGTCGAACGTGGGCGGGTCACTCCAGCGACGCTCTTCACGGTTGTCTTCCTCGCTTGTGCCAACGGGGACGCTATCGTGCGTGAGATTGGGCACCTCCATGGCGATCCCTTCGAGCCGCGACTGCACGTCGTTTAGCTGACGCTCGGTGTCCTTGAGCTCGTCGCCGAGCTGCGCGACCTCAACGAGCAGCGGCTCGATGTCTTCACCGGCCGCCTTCGCCTGACCAATGGCCTTGGAACGTGTGTTGCGCGTGTTTTGCAGCTCCTGGGTGCGAACCTGTAATTGCTTGCGCTCGCTCTCCAGAGCGCTGATCGCCTCCACGTCCAGCTTGAAGCCGCCGCGGCGCGCAAGTCGCTCGGCCGTCTTCTCGATATCCTTTCTAAACAGTATTGGGTCTAGCATCGTGCCGCTTCCAAAATGGTTCTACTGGTCCTTCTTAGCAGCCTCTTTGGCATGCTCCGCGTCGAGTTTGCGCAAGTGCTCCAGCTTCTCTGCGATACGTGCTTCGAGGCCGCGTTCGGTTGGAAAATAATAGCGCCTTTCACCGATCGCTTCAGGGAAATAGCTTTGGCCAGCCGAGTAGGCGCCCGGCTCATCGTGCGCATACCGATAGCGCTTGCCATATCCTAGCTCCTTCATCAAGGGCGTCGGCGCGTTTCGCAAATGCACTGGAACAGGCTCGGAGCCATAACGCGCCACATCCTTCTGCACCTCGTTGAAGGCCGTGTAAACGGCATTGCTCTTTGGTGCGCTGGCGAGATAGGCAACTGCCTGCGCAAGCGCAAGCTCACCCTCGGGCGAGCCTAGGCGCTCTTGCACATTCCATGCATCCAAAGCGAGCTGTAGCGAGCGCGGGTCGGCGTTGCCGATATCCTCGGAGGCGATGCGCACCAACCGCCGCGCGACATAAAGCGGGTCACAGCCTCCATCCAAGATCCGCGCAAGCCAATACAGGCTCGCATCCGGGTTGGACCCGCGGATCGATTTGTGCAAAGCGGAGATCTGGTCATAAAAGTGCTCGCCCTGTTTGTCGAAGTCGCGCCGCCCGCCCGCCCCCAACACTTCGACGAGCAGGTCACGGGTGATCTCGGTTCCATCGGGGACCAGATCCGCGGTCATCTCCAACACGTTGAGCGCGCGCCGTGCATCGCCGTCCGCGGCCCGCGCGAGCAGACTGCGAAGCTCATCAGGCAAACGCAGCGCCTGGGTACCCACGCCGCGGTCCGGATCGGTCAAGGCGCGCTCGATCACCGCGGCGAGCTCGGCTTCCTGGAGACGCTTCAACACGAATACACGCGCTCTGGACAGAAGAGCGCTATTCAGCTCGAAGGAGGGATTCTCCGTGGTCGCGCCCACCAGCGTTAACGTGCCGTCTTCAACGTAGGGCAGAAACGCATCCTGCTGCGCCTTGTTGAATCGATGCACTTCGTCGACAAAGAGCACCGTGTCACGCGCATCCGCAACGCGCAGCTTGTGCGCCTGTTCTGCGACGGCGCGAATGTCCTTCACGCCGGCGAGCACCGCGGACATAGTGACAAATCGCACCTGCGCTTGCTCGGCAAGAAGCCGCGCCAAGCTGGTCTTGCCGCTCCCGGGAGGCCCCCACAACACCATGGACGGGATACGCCCCGCCTCCAGCGCACGGCGCAACGGCCGACCTTCCCCCAGCAAATGCTGTTGACCACAGACCTCGGTGAGCCGACGCGGTCGCATCCGGTCGGCCAACGGACGGCTCCGGTCCGTCTCACTAGTGCTCATGTTCACTTCGAGCGCGGGTGCACACCAGAGGCGGGCGAAGCCCCGTCAAATTTGACGACCTGCCGCCTCGTTCGCGCGAGCGCTACTCACCAATCACATCGACACCCGGCGGGGGCGTAAACTCGAACAGCGCACCGTCCAGCGTTGGGTTTTTGACGACAGCCGAGAACTGTAAGCGTGTTGTCTGTCCGAAATTGTCCACCAGCTCCATGACGTCGAGCTCATCACCGGCAAAACCAAGACGCACCGATGCAAAGACCGCCTCCGCCGTCTTCGGCTTGAGCTCTACCCACTCTATACCGCCCTTCTCGACGAGGTCGCCCACCAGGAAGGTGTCTTCGACTGGCTGGGTAGAGCTGAGCAACATGGCGGGCGTGTCGTCGAGACTCGAGTCGAGCGTCTTGACGGTCACCTGCTCGAGCTCGCTGTCGTACACCCACACCTTCTTACCGTTGGATACGACACTTTGCAGATACGGCTCGGAGTAGTCCCAACGAAACTGACCGGGTCGCTGTAGATACAGTTTGCCACGCGCCTCGTCCACCAGATTCGAGGCGTCGTCGACGATAGTCTCCTGAAACTCGCCCTCCAGGGATTGCACGTTGCTCAGATAACCTTCGACGCGCTGCACCGCCTTTTCGTCGGCGAACACGTTCACGCTGAACAGCACGGATACGATTAGCAGATTCCTCATGGCCTCACACGACGTGGTTTGATTTGGGCAAACAAAACGGTAATGGCGCACTGTGTCGATCGTACCCGAAAGTCTGGAGCCGGGATACGGCACCCGTCGAGCGCGGCGGTCCAGAGCGCCGCTGACGCGCATTTCGCAGCCCCATGGCGCTTCCGAGCAAGACAGTCGGTTTGGGGGCCTAAGCTTGAGGCGGTGGCGGTGGCGCAACCACGTCGCGACTGCCGTTCGACTGTAACGGCCCGACAATACCGCTCTCCTCCATTTGCTCGATCATCCGCGCAGCCCGGTTGTAACCGATTTTCAGGCGCCGTTGCACACCCGAGATCGAGGCGCGGCGGGACTCCGTGACGATAAATACGGCCTGGTCGTACAGCGGGTCCGCTTCGGTATCGGTGTCACCAAACAGATTCGACATGTCCGCGCCACCCGAATCCTCCGAACCACCGCTCAAGATCTCCCCGATGTACTGGGGCTCCCCGCGTCGTCGAAGATTCGCAACCACCTTGTGAACCTCATGGTCTGCAACGAACGCACCGTGAATGCGTGTGGGTGTGAACATACCGGGGGACAAATACAGCATGTCACCGTGACCGAGAAGCTGCTCGGCGCCCGATTGGTCGAGGATGGTACGCGAATCCACCTTCGACGAGACCTGGAAGGCGATCCGGGATGGAATATTCGCCTTGATCAAACCGGTGATGACATCGACCGAGGGACGTTGGGTCGCGAGTATCAAGTGGATACCGGAAGCGCGCGCCTTTTGTGCCAAGCGTGCGATAAGCTCCTCGATTTTCTTGCCCACCACCATCATCAGGTCCGCCAGCTCGTCGACTATAACAACAATCTGCGGCAGCGCGGTCAGGAAAACAGCATCCTCCCCCTCCTCAGGCACCTTCGCCAGCGGGTCAAGCAGCGGCGTCTCGTTTCTCTCCGCATCGCGGACCTTGCGGTTGTACCCAGCAATGTTGCGAACCCCTAGGGTGGACATGAGCTGGTATCGGCGTTCCATTTCGGCCACGCACCAGCGCAGCGCATACGCCGCCTCTTTCATATCGGTCACCACCGGCGCGAGGAGTTGTGGGATGCCCTCGTACACGGAGAGCTCCAACATCTTGGGGTCGATCATTATCAAACGCACGTCGTTCGCGAGTGATTTGTAAAGCAGGCTGAGCACCATCGCGTTGATGGCGACCGACTTGCCCGCACCCGTAGTACCCGCCACCAGCAAGTGCGGCATGCGCGCCAGGTCCACGACCACGGGATGCCCCGAGATGTCCTTGCCAAGCGCCAGTGTCAGCGCCGAGGGGCTGTCATCGTAGTCCTTGGACTTTACGATCTCGCTCAGGCAAACCAGCTCGCGCGTCTCGTTGGGGATCTCCAGACCGATGACCGATTTGCCCGGGATGACCTCGACGATACGCACGCTCACCGTCGACAGCGAGCGCGCCAAATCTTTGACCAAGGCGTTGATGCGGCTCACCTTCACACCCGGAGCGGGCTGCAGCTCAAAACGCGTGATCACGGGGCCCGGGTGCACCGCTACCACCTCGACGTCGATGCCGAAGTCCTTGAGCTTGAGCTCGACTTGGCGCGAGATGGCTTCCAGCGCCGCGCTAGAGACGGTGCGCGATGACGCTCGCGGTTCGTCCAGGAGCCCCAGCGGTGGTAGGGCACTGTCGGCGGGTGGCTCGAACAGAGGGACCTGACGCTCCTTCTCGACACGTAGGCTCGGCTCCAGCGGCGGTAACGTTGGTTCGATGCGTAGGGGCTGACGCATGCGCTCTCGCTTGCGCTCGACCTTGGCATGGGCTTCGCGTTCACGCCGCCGCTGCCACCCGCGGTAATAGTCACAGCCCCAGCCGAGCGCCCGCTTTAGCTGGGCACAACCGAGTAGCGTGTAGCGCCCAATCCCATCCATCAGGGAGAACCAGGACAGATTGGTGAGCAACGTGATGCCAGTCAAAAACAGCGCCAGCAAGAACACTGTGGCACCAAGCCAGGAGAAACCGTTGACCAAGCCGTTACCGACCAGGTTCCCCAGCACGCCGCCCGCGTCCAGGGGCAGCTCTCCCACGCGCCGGTAATGTAAGGTCGCCAACCCGCAGCCGGCGCCCATGGTCAGCACAAACCCCCCGCTGCGTGCAAGAATATCGTAGAGGTCGATATCACCGGGAACCGAGCGCGGCCCTCGAAAGGCAAGCCAGCCAAAGTAGCCAATCCCGACCGGGAACAAATACGCCAGATAGCCAAACAAGTAGAGCGAGACGTCGGCAAGCCACGCGCCCACCACTCCACCCTTATTCAAAACATGCTCGACGTCGCCGCTGTGCGACCACCCCGGGTCCGAGGGTGCATAGCTCGCCAGGGAGATAGCCAGATAAACTGCTACCGCGCTCATCACAATCAGGGCACCCTCACGCGAGCCGCGACCCAATGGCCCCTCCCAGAATTTCGAGAGCGGCGGCGCCTTCTTGCGGGAACTATCCGATACCTTGAGTGCTTGCGCCATTATCTTAAATAAGTTCGGAGAAGATCGTCTTAAAGTAATAATTATTAATGAATTATACAGGTGATTCCAGTCGATGGAACACTTGGCTGCACTATCCAGGGTTGACGCCAGGGCGCGAGTAGCAACAATAGGCCCGCGGTCGCTGTTCGAGGCCATCCAGGCAACCGCCGACTGGCCCAAGCCCCTTGGGGCCAAATACACTTCTTGCGCTACTAGTGCGCACATTGTATCAAAACGCACATCGACGGTCGGATGACGCTATGAGAGCCGCAAAATCATATGCGAACATGCGCACGGGCAGGTGGCGCTGCCGCCGGGCAACATGCGTGCTGGCGCGACCGGTCGCATAACATCGAGAACCACTTATGAGCAACGTTAGACACTGCCGCCTTCTCATCCTTGGGTCGGGACCCGCCGGTTACACCGCCGCCGTTTACTCCGCGCGTGCCAATCTTAAGCCCGTCTTGATCACCGGGCTGGAGCAAGGTGGTCAGATGACCACCACGACCGATGTGGACAACTGGCCGGGCGATGTCGAGGGCCTGCAAGGACCCGCGCTGATGGAGCGCATGCTGCGGCACGCGGAGCGTTTCGACACCGAGATTGTCTTCGACCACATACACACGGCCGAGCTACAGGAGCGGCCTTTTCGCCTGCGCGGAGATGCCGGGGTCTACAGCTGCGATGCGCTGATCATCGCAACGGGCGCGTCCGCCAGATACCTGGGGTTGCCTTCTGAGGAGGCCTACAAGGGTCGCGGCGTCTCGGCTTGTGCAACCTGCGACGGGTTCTTCTTTCGCAACGAGCCGGTCGTCGTGGTCGGCGGAGGCAATACCGCGGTCGAAGAGGCGTTGTATCTGGCGAATATTGCGTCGCGAGTCACCGTCGTGCATCGCCGGGACAAGTTCCGCGCGGAGAAAATGCTGGCCGGGCAGCTGGTAGATAAAAGCGTTGGTGGAAATGTCCAGATCGAATGGAATCACGTGCTCGATGAGGTCCTAGGCGACGAGAGCGGGGTGTCGGGTGTCCGACTTCGCAGCGTGGACAATGGCAACAACAAAGAAGTCGAGACGAAGGGCGTATTTATCGCCATCGGACATACGCCAAATACGCAAATCTTCGAGGGGCAGCTCGCAATGCAGGGCGGGTACATCCGGGTCCACAGCGGGCTCGACGGCAACGCCACCGCCACCGACATCCCCGGCGTTTTCGCGGCCGGCGATGTCGCCGACCACGTGTACAGACAGGCCGTGACCTCGGCGGGCTCGGGTTGCATGGCCGCTCTCGATGCCGAAAAGTATCTCGAAGCGCTGGAGCATGAATCCTCAGTCGCCGCGCGCGCTTGACGCGCACGGTTTTCTCAGCCGTGGCCGGAACGTGGCCTGCGCTTGCGCGCCTACACGCTGATGACGCGCTGGAAGATCACACATCGTCTGGAGGATATCTCGGCCGCGGATTGGAATCGTCTCGACGGTACCGAGAACCCCTTTCTTCGCCACGAATTCCTGGTTGCGCTCGAGCGGAACGCGTGTGTGGGTGAGGCATCGGGTTGGCTGCCCCGGCACGTCACAGCCTATGAGGACGGGCGTTTGGTCGGCGCCGTGCCCATGTACCTCAAGCACCATTCTTATGGTGAGTTCGTGTTCGACTGGTCTTGGGCGGAGGCGTACGCACGCAACGGCTTGGCCTACTACCCGAAGCTCGTCGTGGCCGTGCCGTTTACACCGGTCCCGGGGCCACGCTTGCTGGTCGCGCCGGAGACCGACCAAAACACACTTCGTCGCGAGCTCATCGACGCCGTGCTCGAAGTGGCCCGGGAGAGCAGCACTTCCTCCTTGCATTGGCTATTTCCAAACCAGTGCGACACCGACGCGCTTGACCAAAGCAAGCTGATTCGCCGCTGCGGTGTGCAATACCACTGGTTCAACCCGGGCTATCGCGACTTCGATGACTTTCTCGGGAGCCTCACCTCCAAGAAGCGAAAGCAGATCAAGCGCGAGCGTCGTCAGTCTCGCGAGTCCGGCCTGCGCGTGGAGATGCGTTGGGGTGAACGTCTGGGGGAACCCGAGTGGGACGCCTTCTACGGCTTTTATTGCTCCACATATGACCGCAAATGGGGTTTCCCGAGTCTCACCCGTGAGTTCTTCCGTGAGATCTGCGCAACCATGCCCGAGTCGGTGACGCTGGTGCTGGCGGCCCGCCACGGGCAGTACGTGGCAGGCGCACTTTGCTTGCGTGGTGACAACGCCTTGTTTGGTCGAAACTGGGGGTGCGAAGGCTTTTACCCGGGCCTGCACTACGAGGTGTGCTATTACCAGACCATAGAGTACTGCATCGAGATGGGGCTCGAGCGCCTCGAGGCCGGGGCGCAAGGCGAACACAAGATAAGCCGTGGCTTTGTCCCGGTGGAGACCAGCTCCGCCCACTGGATAAAGCACCCGGCCTTTCGAGACGCCATCGGTGACTTCGTGAGACACGAGCAGCGCGGCATACGCCATTACATGGAGGAGATGAAGAGCCACTCACCGTACAAGCAAGGCGCGCCAGCTCGAGGTAGTGTGGCGCTGGCGCACGACGGATGAACGTACTGCCGCGAAGGTTATTTCGCAGCTCCCCACCCGATGCCTTCCCGGACATCGGCTCCGCCCTCGTGGAGCCAAACGGGCTGCTTGCCGCCGGCGGCGACTTGAGCTCATCGCGCCTGCTTTGCGCCTATCGCAAGGGAATCTTTCCTTGGTACAGCGATGATCAACCCATCTTATGGTGGTCGCCCGACCCACGGATGGTCTTGTTTCCATCCAGGCTCAAGGTTTCTACTAGTCTGCGCAAGAAGCTTCGACATAGATTTTTTCGGGTGAGCACCAATGAAGCCTTTGCCGCGGTCGTGGAGGGTTGCGCGGCGCCACGCGCGAACCAGCCGGGGACGTGGATAACCCAGGAGATGGTGCATGCTTATCAGACACTCTACGAGCTAAGCTACGCTCGCTCGCTCGAGTGCTGGCAGGACGACCGTCTCGTCGGGGGATTGTACGGGGTCTCGATTGGCCGCGTGTTCTTTGGTGAATCCATGTTCAGCATTGAGTCGGACGCCTCCAAAGTCGCCCTGTTCTGCTTATGTCAGCAGGGCTACGAGTTCATCGATTGTCAAATGCCGAGCGCACACCTCGAACGTCTTGGCGCCGGCCCGATCGCCCGCGCGGCGTTTGCGCGGCTGCTGGACCGCTGGTGTGACGCTGCTCCAATTCCCTTTAATGTAGGCACGTTAGAGTACATGACATGATAAGCCAACAGGAACCAAAACGGCTTGCATTCTTCGTGACACCCGAGCATGGGTGCAGCTACTTGCCCGGGCAGCGCGCCACCACCTTGTTCGCAGACCCCAACCATCCCAAGACCACCTCGCTTTACAGCGTGTTGGCGGAACATGGATTTAGACGCAGCGGTCCCCATCTTTACCGGCCCCATTGCGAGCGCTGCCAGGCCTGTATCCCGGTGCGGGTAGACGTGCAGCGGTTCGAGCCGCGCCGCAGCCAGCGACGCACGCTCAGCAAGAACCGGGATCTGGCGGTTGTTTGCCGGCCAGCCGAGTTTTGCGAGGAGCACTTTCAGCTATATCGCCGCTATCTCAATCAGCGCCATCCTGGAGGCGGGATGGACAACCCCACCCGGGAGCAGTTTTCGGAGTTTCTGATAAGCCCATGGACCCAGACGCATTTCTACGAGTTCAGGGTTCAAGACCAGCTACTGGCCGTCGCGGTGACCGACCTATTGGCCGACGGTCTATCGGCGGTGTACACGTTTTTCGACCCCACGATACCCAAGCGCGGTCTTGGTGCGTACTCCGTGCTCTGGCAGATCGGTGAGGCGCGAACCCGCGGCTTGCAGTGGCTTTACCTTGGCTATCTCATCGAACAAACGGGCAAGATGCGCTACAAAGTTTCCTACCAACCACAACAGCGGTTGATAAAGGGGCGCTGGGTAGAGTCCTGCCGAATCACCCGAGTTTGATCGCTGTTCGAATCCTGGCACAATACGCGCGCGTCGCGCACTACACCGCAGAGGAGTTGATTTGCCGAAGGAAGACCATATCGAGATGGAGGGAACCGTCGTCGAAACCCTTCCGAACACGATGTTCCGGGTGGAGCTAGAAAACGGTCACATCGTCACGGCGCACATCTCGGGCAAGATGCGCAAGAACTACATCCGCATCCTTACCGGTGACAAGGTCACCGTACAGCTCACGCCCTACGATCTCAGCAAAGGACGCATTGTTTACCGCAGCCGTTAGCCCCCCTCAAACGGGCTCGTCGGTATACATCTCGTACGCCGTGTACGGACCCGGATGGATCTCGATTAGCGTCAGCCGCGCGTCTTCGTAACCATCACGGCTGTAAACGGCGCCGGTGTCGATGTAGTGCAGATTGCCCATCTGGACCTGTTGCCTTGTCGGCGTGTGTCCGCAGTAAATTCGTTCAACCTGCCCTTCGACCGGTGCCGTATTGTTCTCTTGGAGCCGAACGCGCGACCAGATCGCATAGAACAAGGCATTATGGTCGCCAAGCTCGAGCAAGGCAGTAAAGTTTTCCCAAGACAGGGACGGCGGCACATCGGCGTGGACGACCCCGATGCGGCCGTTTGCCGTTTCGATCTCCATCGCCAAGGGCAGCTGTCTAAAGGTCTCGCGCCATTCGTTTTGCTCACCCTCACTCAGCTCGAGCCACCACGCACCGCCATTGTAGTTGATCCATAGCTCGAGCTGCTCCGGGTCCTCGGAGTCGATGGCGAACTGCTCATGGTTTCCCCGGCACGCGGCAAACCACGGCTGCCTCAACCAGCTCAGCGCCTCACCCGAGCTAGGCCCACGGTCCACCAAGTCACCCACGGAGAATAGCCGGTCCGAGCTATCACAAAAGTCGACATCGCGTAGCAGCGACTTGAGATGACCGAACATCCCATGCACATCGCCGACCACGAAGTCACGCCCCGTCGTGTTCTGTGCAAAACGGGCTACCACCTCGACATCGATGAGGTCTGGCTCGGGAATCGAACCGGGATATTGCGAGATCTCTATGTCGCTCATGGTCCCCGCCATCCGGCCATGCGCCCCATGACCGTCACGAGGTGCACACGAGCTCGTTGGTCAGGCCTTCGCAGCCGGCCTCGATGAGGTCCAGGGCCTTCTCGAAATCCGCCTCCTCGCCGTGGTAGGGGTCGGGCACCTCACGTAGACGGAGGTCGGGCGCGTAGCTCATAAACAGCTTTAGCTTGCCACGATGCTCGGCGGGTGCCGCATAACGCATCGCATCATGGTTGTCGGTTCCCATCGAAAGGATGATGTCGTAGCTGAAAAAGTCCGCCGGCTCCACCTGTCGGGCGCGGAGATCGGTGATGTCGATGCTTCTACGCTCAGCGGCAGCGCATGCGCGGGGGTCCGGCGGCTTGCCCACGTGGTAGGCGTGGGTACCCGCAGAGTCCACCAAGAACTGGTCAGCCACGCCACGCGCGCTGAGCTTTGCGCAAAACACGCCCTGGGCCATGGGCGAGCGACAAATGTTCCCCATGCAAACGAAGAGCACGCGCATCGGTTGCGTTTTGTTCAAGGCCTCACCTCGCCTATTGTTCGCATTCTCCCAGGGTATTCTAAACGTACGTCCCGCCACCGCGTAGACCGCGACGTAGCTCTTAGCTTAGTTCAAATTGCCCGGCAACTACCTCAGACAGCCGGTCCGCGGGTGTCTGGACCGCTCGTCGCGGATGGTTTCGAGGTCGAGGCGCTGCGCGACACTAGCAGCGCGCGAACACGCTCCAAGTCGGCCGGTGTGTCGACACCGCTCCCCGGGTGCTGGTCCACCGCGTGCACATGAATCCGGGCGCCATGGTGCAGTGCTCGAAGCTGCTCCAGGCACTCGACCTGCTCCGCATCGCACGGCGGCAGGGAAAGGTATTGCAGCAAATAACCGGCCCGGTACGCGTACACCCCGATATGTTGCCGATACTCGACCCCGTCGGGGAGCACCCGCCTTTCGTTGGCAAAGGCGTCCCGGTGCCAGGGGATGGCGGCGCGGGAGAAATACAAGGCCAAGCCCTCGCCGTTACACACGACTTTTACTACGCCGGGGTCAAACAACGATTGGACGCTGTCGATGGGCGCGCAAAGTGTCGCGATCTGGACCTTGGGCCGCTCGGCAAGTGCCTGCGCCACCTCGCCGATGAGCCGGGCTGCCAACAGGGGCTCATCGGCCTGGACATTGACGATGATTGCATCGTCGGGCTCTGCGCAGCGTTGGATGAGCACGCCAATACGCTCGGTACCCGAGCGGCATGAGCTCGGTGTCATCTGCACCTCGCCACCAAAGCGCTCGGCCGCCACGCGGATACGCTCGTCATCGGTGGCAATCACCACCGCCTCGGCACCGCTCGCCGCTGCGTTCTCGTAGACATGCTGTATCAGAGGCTTACCCGCGACATCTAACAGCGGTTTCCCCGGGAGCCGGGAGGCCGCGTAGCGGGCCGGGATGAAAACCTTGAATCGAGCTCGCATTCCAGGTCAATCGCGTCGTTCGTTGATCCGCTCGACCACCGTGCGCCCAAAGGTATCCGGTAGCTCCGCGGTTACTGGAACATACCAATGCTGCGCCTCGGCGAAACCGCGGCATTTCACGGCGTCTTTCTCGGTCATCACGACCGGCAATGACTCCTCGAAACAAAGATCCTCGGCGGAAAACGGATGGTGGTCCGCAAACACGTGCTCGACCAAGCAGAGCCCTTCGCCTCTCAAGGAGGCGAAAAAGCGTTCGGGGTTACCTATTCCACACACCGCATGCACCGGCCCATGGCGCAACGCCTCGAAGCTCGAGGGTTGGTCATCGCTGAGCGCACGCGGCGCCGATAGCTTCAAGCGCATGCATATCTCACCGGGTCTCGCCGTCTGATTCGCCACCACGAAATCGGCGGACCGCAATCTCGAGACGGGTTCACGCAACGGCCCGGCCGGTAAGCAACGACCGTTTCCCTCGCCCCTGCGGCCATCCACGACGATAACCTCCAAGTCACGCTCGAGCGGGTAGTGCTGCAAGCCATCGTCGCTTATCACGACGTCGCAGGCCGCCGAGTCCAGCAGCGCGCGCACATCTGCCACACGGTCAGGTCCGGCCACGACCGGATAGCCGGTCCGCCGCGCGATGACCACCGGCTCGTCGCCGACCTCGAATGGGTCGCTGTGGACGGTGACTGGTGCCGGCCAGGTACGTCCGTGTCCCCCGTATCCACGGCATATCACCCCCGGGGAGAAACCATGCCGACCCAAAAACTCCGCAAGCCAGATTACCAACGGTGTCTTGCCGGTGCCACCTACCGTGATATTGCCGACGACCAGCACCGGCACCGGGAAGCTCTGACTTGGAAGCCACCCGGAGCGGTAGACGTAACGGCGGGCCCGGCTAGCTCCAGCGTAGACCCAGGCAAGCGGGGTCAACAGCCATGCGACTGGATGGGAACCGTACCAGATAGAATCGAGATGGCGGTCAAGGCGCGTGCGTGGCAAAGCGAGTCGCGAAACGAAGGTTGAGAAAACCAAGCTGCCGAGCAGCATCCATGACGACCACCACCGCCTGGTGTGGGGTCGCAGCATCGGCGCTGACCACCAACGGCGGTGCCTTACGGTCTGCGGCCGCCTCGGACAAGGCTTTTAACAGCGTACCGCTTTGCGTGTTGGCAAGCTGCACGTTGTTGACGTAGAAGCGCCCCTGCGCGTCCACCGCCACATCGATCACATCTTGAGTGGACTCATCGGGCTCGACGCTCGCCTCCGGTAGCTCGATACTCAATTCGGAGTCACGTTCGAAAGTCGTCGACACCATAAAGAAGATCAACAGCAGGAAAACCACATCGATGAGTGGGGTGAGGTTGACCTCGGGACTCTCGCTGCGATGGTGTCTGAAATTCACGGCGGCGCGGTTATCCATGCCCGGGGTGCAACGCCTCGACCATTCTCAGTGCCTCCTGCTCCATCTTGACCACAAGCTCATCGACGCGACCGCGGAAGTAGCGGTAGAACATCAAGCTCGGGATGGCAACGGAAAGCCCGGCGGCGGTCGTGATCAAGGCCTCCGAGATGCCGTTGGCCAACACCGCCGGGTCACCCACACCCTGGGTGGTTATCACCGCAAACACCTTGATCATGCCGATAACCGTTCCCAGCAAGCCCAGCAGCGGGGTAACCGATGCGATCGTACCGAGTGAGTTCAAAAAGCGTTCCATCTCATGAACGACATGCCTACCGACTTCCTCGATGTGCTCCTTCATCACCTCCCGGTCGTGAGAACGTGACTCCAAAACCGCAGCGAGAATACGGCCAAGGGGCGAGCTTTGACGCAGCAGCTTCACCCGGTGTTCGCTCAACTCGTCATTCTGCAACCACTGCCAGACCCGAACCACCAGGTTATCCGGTGCGATGCGCCGCTTTTGTAGCGACCAGAATCGCTCGGCGACTATCGCCATCGCCAACACCGAACACAAAAGAATCGGTATCATCAACCATCCACCAGCCTTCACCAGCTCAAGCACTCGAAATACCCCTCCTAAGCAATACTTTTTGCGCTTTGGCGCGAAGCGTTGATTGAGGTCACGTGCATCCGCACACACCCGAGCCAGACTGCCAAAGACGCAAAATCATGTCACGCGTATCTTACAGACTTGAACACGCGTGCGTCTGCCGGGGGCTGCGGCCCCTCGCGAGGTGTAGAGACCGCGACCTGTCAACGCAGCGCACACTAAAAAGATTAGTGCATGTAGCGGGCGAATGGGACGCGAACCCGATACCCCGAGCGGCTACGTCAGCGCCACGCCCGAGGGGGTAGCTCGGCGTCGCCGGCACCGGTTGGCTCAGCCACCCGGGCGGTGATGCCAGGGTCTTCGCATTTGTTCGCGCATTCGACGCGGTGACACCACGCCCACCTGCGGGGCCACGTCAAAAACCACCGCTCCGTCCCGGGACGTGAACAGCAGCTCGGCATCCAAGGCTTGCATACGCTCCAGCACCCCAGAATGCGGGAATCCAAACCGGTTGCGATAGCCCACAGAGAAAACGACGTAGCGCGGCCGCACCTCGGCGAGCAGACTGCTGGAGGAGGAGGTCCCGCTACCGTGATGGGCGGCAACCAAGATCTCGGATTGTAAGCCGCCACGGTTCTGGTCCACGAGCTCCAGCTCCGCCCGGCGCTCGATGTCACCGGGTAACAGGGCCGTGCCGCCACGACCGGAGACCTTGAGCACGCACGAAGCATTGTTGCCTTCGCGCACGGTCCCCGGTCCGGGGTGTAGGAATTCGAAGGCAACGCCGTCCCAGTGCCAGCCCTGGCCGTCTCCGCAGGCAACACTATCCGGCCAGGCTTGCGGCTCACCGGCGTACAGCACACCAACCGCGATGTCGTCCAAAACGCTCCGCGCCCCGCCGCTGTGGTCGATATCCGCGTGACTCAGCACCAGCACGTCTACGGCGCCGATACCCTGTGCGCGCAGGAATGGCAGCACGACGGCGCGCCCGGTGTCGAAATGCTCGCCAAAGCTTGGGCCGGTGTCATAGACCAGCACATGGGTGCGGGTCTGCACGACGAGCGCCAGACCTTGGCCTACATCGAGCGCGCTCAAGCGGAAAGCGCCGTGCCCGGGTGTTTCCTCCACGCCCGGCAACAAAGCCGGCAAGACCCAGACCCAGCCGAGCCAACGTCCTGGAAAGCCGCGTGGCGCCAGCAGCATGAGCGTGCCTAGCACGGCGCCTAAGAGCATCCACCCCGTGATGCGCCCAAGCACCCGGTACTGCCAGTCGCGGCTGCCAAGCCACTCGAGGACATGCCAAAGAGGGTCAAAAGCGCTCAAAGCGAGGTCGAGTACCATGGTGCATAGCGTGTCCGAGAAACCGGACAAGACGACACCGGCAAGCGTCAGCGGGACCACCACCAAGCTCATCCACGGGACGGCGAGAAGATTGGCCAGCGGCGCAACGATCGGCTGTGCCTGGAAGGCAAACAACATCAGCGGCAACAGACCCAGACTCGCCGCCCACTGCACACGTCCCCAGCCGCGCAGCGTGTCCGTCAACCGGTTGCCACCGCATTCAACACGATTACTCAACGCGTACAGCAGGGCCGCCACCGCGCCAAAGGAGAGCCAAAATCCGACTGATAGCACCGAGAGCGGGTCGAGCAAAAGCACCGCAAACAGCGCCCACGACAACGACATGCTTGGCATGACCGCCCGGCGCAAAGAAAGTCCCAACAGCACGACCGCCGACATGACCAAGGCACGCTGCGTGGGCACGGAGAAGCCCGCCAGCGCGGCGTAGCCAAATGCCGCGAGCATGGCGGTTAGCGCCCCCACCCGCATCGCCGGGCACAGCAGTGCCGCGCGCGTGCTCAGCATCCAAAGACGGCGTGTGAGCCAGAAGACCAAACCCGCGACGAGGCCGATGTGCAACCCCGAGATGGCGACCAGGTGCGCAGTGCCGGTCGTGCGGAAGACACGCCACTCGCTTGGGGTCAGCCCGTCGCGTACACCCACTGACAGCGCCGGGACCAGCCCCTGATGCTCATGCGCCGACAGCCGCTGGCGTACAGCGAGCAAGATGCGCTGGCGGAGCCTGTGCACGAGATATGCGGGCGTACTCTCCAGCCGCGCGTTGTCCGGGTCGGCACGCACATACCCCGTGGCGCGAATGCGCTCCCGGAACAGCCACGTCTCATAGTCGAAGCTGCCGGGGTTGATAAAGCCGTGCGGGGGTTTGAGACGCACCGTAAGACGCCAGCGGTCCCCCGGCACCAAGCGTGGCGAGGCGCCATACCAGTCGAGTCGCACTCGCAGCGTGCGCGGTAAGCCCACAACGCTCGCCGCGGGTGCCTCAAACCGGTCGACCAAGAAGATGAACCGCCGGCGTACCGAGTCTGTGCTGGTTATGGACGCGACCAGCCCCTCCACCCGCAGGTCCTGCCCCACCGCCTGCTCGGGCAGAACAGGTCGCAACACCCACGATACATGCAACAAGGCACACAAGAAGCCCGACAGTAGCAGAGCCGGCAAGCGCCATCCTGGCACACGCCACGCGCACAGCACGCACAGCGGGAGCAGCTGCAGGTAGAAGGTGTCCGGGAGCCGCTGACAGCTCAGCAAGAGCGCGACCCCGACAGCAAAAGCGATCGTCCCTGAACGCATCCGACTGTAAACCCGTTGCCTTCGTTGGCCAACCCGCGAGCCGAACGATGTGCGCCTCGGCGCAACGTCACGGGTCGCGTATTGGGTTAGAGCGCTGAGATATACTACGTTCTGTGGGTACGCAAGCCCGCGCTTTTGACAATGTTCGTAAGCAATCGCCGCCAAGACAAAAGCTCTACCGCCAAATGCCGCGCCGCTACCTAAGACGCATTCTTCCACACCCAAAGAACATCACCCGCGACCGGACGCTGCGGATCTTTGGAAGTCTGCTCCACGAACCCAACCTGTGGCATCTCAATCGGCGCTCGGTTTCGCTCGCCGTGTCGATCGGGCTGTTCACGGCATTTATGCCGGTACCGGCCCAAATGTTGATGGCCGCCGCCACCGCGATCGTCACGCGCTGCAATCTCCCGGTTGCCGTGGCGCTGGTATGGGTCAGTAACCCGATCACCGTGGCACCTCTGTTCTTCGCCGCCTACAAGCTCGGCGCCTGGCTTCTGGGCATACCTCCACGAGCCGTGCAATTCGAGCTGTCCTTGCCTGGGTTGGCGGATCAGCTTGGAGACGTGTGGGCGCCGCTGGTGCTTGGGTGTTTTCTATTGGGTATGACGTCGGCGCTGCTGGGCTACTTCGTCGTGCAGTTCATCTGGCGCCTGCACGTAATGCAGTCCTGGCGCAACCGACGCCAACGCTCATGAGACGGGGACAGTTTCTTCTCCGACCAATGCGTCGGTGCGGAACACCGGCTCCAATGAGCCGCAAAATAGGCAAACTGCCCCCGAAACTAGTCGGGTTCGATTTGGCCGTCTACCATGCGCAGGACCTTGTCCATTTGGATGGTGAGGTTGGTGTCATGGGTGACGACGACCAAGCTGGTACGGGCCTCGACATTGAGCTCGAGCATAAGCCCGTAGATCTTCTCCGCGGTACGTCTGTCCAGGTTCCCGGTCGGCTCGTCGGCCAACACGCACCGCGGGCCGGTGACCAGCGCCCGCGCAATGGCCGCTCGTTGGCGTTCGCCGCCGGATAGCTCCCCGGGTTTGTGATTAACCCGCTCCCCAAGCCCCGTTCGGATGAGAATTCCGCGTGCCTGCTCGGCGGCTTGTGTCGGGCGCATGCCGCGTACCAGAAGCGGCATGCTCACGTTCTCCAGCGCCGTAAACTCGGGTAACAGGTGGTGAAACTGGTAGACGAATCCGAGCTGCTCATTGCGCAGCCGGCCCCGCTCCGCTTCACCTAGGCGAGACATCTGGCGCCCGCCTACCAGAACTTCACCCGCGCTCGGTTTGTCCAGCCCACCGAGCAAATGCAGCAGCGTGCTCTTACCCGAGCCCGACGCCCCCACGATAGCCACACGCTCTCCCGGTGCAACCGACAGATCGATACCGCGCAGCACTTCGACGTGTAAGGGTCCCTCGCTAAACGTACGGCAGAGGTTGCGGCATTCGAGCACCGCCGGCTCACTCATAACGCAGTGCCTCCGCGGGCTGTGTACGCGAGGCTCGCCAGGCCGGATATACCGTGGCCACGATAGACATGATGAACGCGACGATGGCGATCAAAGAGACGTCCGGCCAACGCAGGTCCGAGGGCACTTCACTGATGTAGTAGATCTCTGGAGAAAGGAACTTGGTGCCAAAGAGCTGCTCGATCGCGGGCACGATGACCTCGACGTTTGTGGCGAGCGCCACGCCGCCTACAACACCGAGTATGGTGCCGATGGAGCCAATCACCGTCCCCTGCACGATAAACACGCCCATGATTCCACGGGGCGCGACACCTAGGGTACGCAGAATCGCGATATCGGATTCTTTGTCCGTCACCACCATGATCAGCGCCGAGACGATATTGAAGGCCGCGACGGCAACGATCAGCGTCAAGATGATGAACATCACCGCCTTCTCCGTTTTCAGCGCCCGGAAGAAGTTGGCGTGATGTTGCGTCCAGTCCCGCACCCAGAAGCGCCCCTCCAGCATGAGCGCCAGCTCCCGGCTGATTCGAGGCGCATCAAAGATGTCTTCCACGCGAACGCGCAAACCGCTGACCTGACCGCCGAGCTGGAACAGACGCGACGCGTCGTCGAGATTGATCAGCACAAAGGCGGAGTCGTATTGCGATGCACCCACCTCGAAAATGCCCACCACCGTGAAACGACGCAGACGCGGCAAGATTCCGACCGGCGTCACTTTGGCCTGCGGGGCGACCAAGGTGACCTTCTCGCCGACACGCGTGCCGAGAATTCGCGCCACGCTCCTCCCAAGCACGATGTTGAACTCACCCGGTACGAGGTCGGACAAAGAGCCCTCACGCATGTAATCTTTGATCTCGGAGACCTCGGGCTCCACGTCTGGGTCGATACCGCGCACCAGCGCTCCATGCACCCGCGACCCGTGCGTCAGCATCGCGGGTGCTTCGACGTAGGGCGCTACACCTTCGACCTCCACATGGCCGCGCGCCAGCGCCGCGAGCTGTTCCCAGTTCCCCAAGGCGTACTCGTAACCGGCGATAGTCGCATGAGATGCCATACCGAGAATGCGCTCACGCAGCTCTTTCTCAAACCCGTTCATAACGGAGAGCACGGTGATCAACGCGGTCACGCCGAGTGCGATACCGAGCATCGAGCTAAAGCTTATGAAGGAAATAAAGTGGTTGCGGCGCTTGGCTCGTGTGTAGCGAAGCCCGATATAGACGGGGAGGGGTCGAAACATGGGCGCAGATTAAAGCATAGTTCCGAGCGCGGTTTCACCAACAATTCCGGTGAAGCTAACGTAGTGGGTGCGGGGGGATTCCTGGACGCGCCGCGACCTCGTTGCGCAAATACACCGGTAGGGCCTCGGCCACGTGCACGTACGCACCTTGCTGGAATTCGAGCGCGGCAATGCGCACGACGTCGTACGCGTCCGGGTACCGTGCCGGGTCCAACGCTGAAATGGAGCCGTCCAAGGCCGCCCGCAACGTTTCCTCGTAGACAAGCCAACCGGAGCCGGCACCGGTCCACCGATGTGCGCACGAGCGCATCTGCACGGCACCAGGGCTGCAAACTTGCTCGTTAGACACGGCCGCCATCACACCCGCCCGTGTAGCCTCGAAGGCGGCCCAGTACACCTCGCCCATACGTGCGTCCAACGCCGCGATGACATGATTTGCACCAAGGCCGCGATGAGAACCCTGCGCCAAGGCGCGCAGTGACGAAACGGGTACCACAGGCAAGTCTGCACCCAGCGCGAGACCCTGCACGACAGCGGCCGCGATCCGTACCCCCGTAAACGAACCCGGGCCACGCCCGAAGGCCAACGCATCGAGCCCGGTGAGCGTGCAGTGCGACACGTCGAGTAGCCGCTTGACCATCTTGAGCACGAGCTCGGCATGACGCTGCGGCGCCAGCGCGTACTCGCCCGCGACCGCACCGTCTATGTAAAGCGCGCAAGAGCACGCCTCGGTCGACGTCTCAATGGCAAGCAGCTTCACCGCCCTGCCCCGCCGGCATCTTCGCGTAACAAGGGGCTGGTCGCACCCGGCGTGACGCACTGGCCGAAGAATGCTGCTACCTCGGTGAGGTCACGAGTGACCGGCATGGGCGCTATGGCGTCCAAGAATGTCCTCCCGTAACGCTTGCTAAACACCCGCGGGTCGCAGAGCACCACCACACCACAGTCGCCTGCGTCGCGGATCAGGCGACCCACGCCTTGTTTGAAGGCGATGACGGCTTGGGGCAGCTGGTAGCTGCTAAAGGGGTCGAGGCCTTGCTCGACATAAGCACCGAGGCGCGCCTGCATCAATGGGTCCGTGGGCGCCGCAAAGGGCAGCTTGTCGATAATTACACAGCAAAGCGCTTTTCCACGTACATCCACGCCTTCCCAGAAGCTGCTGGTCCCCAATAGCACGGCGTCGCCAAGTTCCCTGAATTCACGCAAAAGCACATCGCGCGACGCCGCGCCCTGCACGAGCAAGGGCAGCTCGAGGTCGGCAAGCTCCTCGGCGGCGCGTTGCAAGGCCCGGTGACTCGTAAACAAAAAGAAAACCCCACCGCCTGAAAACGCGATGACCTTACGCGCGACGTCGACCGCACGCGGCGTGAACTCCGGCACCGACGGCTCGGGCATCTGCTCGGGCACGTAGAACAAGGCCTGGCTGGCGAGGTCGAAGGGACTTGGCAAGATGCTCTCATCGTAGGCATCCAGACCGAGTCGCCGTGCAAAGTGGCTCATCGAGCCGTTCACTGCGAGAGTGGCGGAGGTCAAAATGTGGGCACAATCCTCCGACTCCAGCTCGGCGCTGAGGGTCTCCGGTGGCTCGAGCGGGCTCAAACGCCAGACGAAGCCAAGCGAGCGCAGCTCGAGCCAACCCACGTGACGCATGCTGGTCTCGGCATCGGCAAGGCTGGTCAAGCGCTGGAGCTGGCTTGCGCCACGGCGAGCGCAGTGCTCCAACGATACGCCGCGTTCGGCACTCTCCTCCAAATGCCCGACGAGTGCCAGCAAGCCTTGGAACAAAAACTCCAAGGCCTCGGACACACGCTGGTCGTGCTTTAGCTCCGTCCACAGCACCTTGCCCGATGCGTCCGCGAAGGCGAGCCGAAACTCTTTGACGTTACGTTCCACGTTGGTCGCGAGCCGTTCCAAAAGCGCATCGTCGCCCGCCTCGGTTCGGTAGGCAATATTTACATCGCGCACTAGATCGTTGATCTCGCGACTGCTGAGCGTGACCCCCATCAGGTCGGAGGCGATATCGGGCAACAGATGCGCCTCATCGATGATAACGGCCTCGGCACGTGGTAGTAGCTCTGCCAGCGCGTCGCTACGCATCGTCAACGCCGCACAATACAGGTGATGGTTGACGACCAAAAGGTCCGCGTTCAGCGCTTCACGTCTGGCGCCAAATACGTGACAGGCGGCGAGCTCCGGACACTGCTGCCCCAGACAGGTGTCGATGCTGGAGGTCGCGAAGCGCCACGCCCGGTCGCTCTCGGCCACACCCGGACAGCGTGCCACATCCCCCGTCGGGTCGCTGGACGCCCATCCATGGATCGCTGCCAAGGTCGCGCCGGTGGCCTCATCTACGTACCCGGAGCCCAAGAAGGTCCGCAGGCGTTGCAAACACACATAGGCGCCCCGTCCTTTTAGCAAGGCGACACGCAGGGGCTGGCCCAAGACGCGCTGAGCAAGCGGCAGATCACGATGGAAGAGCTGGTCTTGCAAATTCTTTGTCCCGGTCGAGACGATAACCCGCTTGCCGGACAATATGGCCGGGGACAAATAGGCCAGCGTCTTCCCGGTGCCGGTACCCGCCTCGAGCAAAAGCGTACGCTTGGCATCGATGGCATCTTCCACCTCGGACGCCATATCGCACTGCTGCGGGCGCACGCAGAAGCCGTCGACCTGGCGTGCAAACGGACCCTGCGGACCAAGAACCTCAGCTATGCTTTGCATCGCTCGGGAAGCTACCGGTTTGTTAGAGCGTATCTCACGCGGGCGCGCAGACGACGGAATTGATCGCTGTCGAGTGCGTCAGTAAGTATAAGCAAGGACACCAGCTTGCCATCGGCCAAACGAAAACACATGACCGTCATCAAAGGATGAACACAGGCACCCGTGAGCAACACGGCAGCGTGTGTTTGTCCTCCCCTCCATTCGAGTCGCCAGTTGTCATTTGCGTCGCAGTGAAGCATGGTAATGGAACTTGGCAAGCATCGCAGCGCGTGCGCGCAAATGCCATAGGCTCCACTCGACAAGACGCTCGTCACCAGCAGAGCTTGCGACCAAAGGGGTATATCGACCAGCAACGGCGCCACAAGGGCACCTAGATGTAGCAGTGCGAGCAACAGAACCGCACGGCGTGATGCGAGCAACGCCACCGACAACCGAGCTTTTGACATGACAACCGACCGACCAGCGCAGCCTATCGATGATCATAGGACGGGCGCTTGATGACGCATCGAGTAGACGGGCGAAGGTGAGTACGCCACGGCGCATCGACCTGTAGGCCGTGAGCTTGCATCTCATTTCGCCTCCCGACATACTAAAATGTGCTGCATTGCACCATTCAACCCGAGGACTCCATCGATGAAAGAGAAAGACCAAGCCGGGCAACCCCAGACTGTTCCCAAAGAGCAAGCACATCGCGAATCATCGGACGATAAGAAACCCAAGGAGTCGGGCGGGCCGCGCGGACCCGAGCCGACACGCTATGGGGATTGGGAGCGCAAGGGCCGCTGCATCGATTTTTGACCGGCCAAAAGCTTGCGGTCAAAAGGTTAACTAAGTAACGTCAATTACACGCGAAAACAGAATTTCGGCGAGACCCATGAACGCAAGTAACCGCCCTCTTTCTCCCCATTTACAGGTATACAGCCCGCAGCTCACCTCGGTGCTCTCCATAAGTCACCGAGCAACCGGGCTGGCGCTCAGCGTGGGTAGCCTGCTGCTCGTCTATTGGCTTCTCGCATTAGCGGCCGGACCAGAGGCCTACGAGACCGCCAGAGCGTTTTTTGCATCCTGGTTTGGCCGTCTCATTTTGCTCGCGCTCACTTTTTCTCTTTTCTACCACCTGTGTAACGGCATACGACACTTGTTCTGGGACGTCGGCATGGGATTCGAGATCAAGACCGTCTATGCCTCCGGCAGGGCGGTTGTGAGTGGCGCGATTGTACTTACGCTGGTCTCGTGGATTGCTGCGTACACCATGGCTGGGGGAAGCGCATGAAGTTTCGAACACCTTTAAGCTCCGTTCGCGGGCTGGGTTCTGCAAAGGAAGGTACGCATCATTTCTGGTGGCAGCGCTTGACGGCGATCGCGCTGATCCCGCTCATGCTGTGGTTTGTCACGTCACTCGTTGTTTACACCGGCGCCGACTACGCGACGGTGGTCCAGTGGGTGCACTCGCCGCTGGTGAGCGCGCTGCTGCTGCTGTTGATCATAAGCGTCTTTTATCACGCACAGCTCGGCATCCAAGTCGTGCTCGAGGATTACGTGCACGGCGAGTGGCTAAAGCTAAGCACGTTGATCGCGGTCAAATTCGGGCTGCTGTTGCTTGGCATGGCAAGCGCCGTTGCCGTTCTACGTATCGCATTTGGGAGCTGACGCGATGCCAGCGTACGACATCATTGAGCACAAGTACGACGTTATCGTGGTCGGCGCCGGGGGTGCGGGACTGCGCGCCACACTCGGTCTGGCGGCGGCCGGATTATCGACCGCCTGCTTGACCAAGGTCTTTCCGACACGAAGCCACACCGTCGCGGCGCAGGGAGGCATGAGCGCTGCGCTGGGAAACATGGGTGAAGACCACTGGCGTTGGCACATGTACGACACCGTGAAGGGTTCGGACTGGCTAGGCGACCAGGACGCGATCGAATACATGTGCCGCGAAGCCGCGCCCGCGGTTATCGAGCTCGAACATTTCGGCGTGCCTTTTTCCAGAACCGAGAACGGCAAGATCTACCAACGGCCTTTTGGCGGCATGTCGACCCACTTCGGTGAAGGTCAAGCACACCGTACCTGCGCGGCTGCAGACCGCACCGGACATGCCATCCTGCATACGCTATATCAGCAAAGCCTCAAGCACGACGCCGAGTTCTTTATCGAATATCTGGCGCTCGATTTGATCATGGACGACGAAGGCGCTTGTCATGGCGTGATCGCTTGGAATCTCGAGGACGGGACGATCCATCGTTTTCGCGGACACACAACGCTGCTCGCCACGGGCGGCTACGGGCGCACCTACTTCTCGTGCACCTCTGCGCACACCTGCACCGGGGACGGGAACGGCATGCTGCTGCGCACCGGTTTGCCGCTACAGGACATGGAATTTGTCCAGTTTCATCCCACCGGTATCTACAGCGCCGGCTGTTTGATCACCGAGGGCGCGCGCGGCGAAGGGGGCTATCTCACAAACGCCGCGGGCGAGCGCTTCATGGAGCGCTACGCGCCAAATGCCAAGGACCTTGCCTCGCGTGACGTGGTGAGCCGCGCGATGACCATCGAGATGCGAGAGGGTCGTGGTGTGGGTGAACATGCCGACCACATCCATTTACATCTAGAGCACCTAGGGCCGGAAGTCATAAACGAGCGCCTGCCGGGGATCTCCGAGACCGCGCAGATATTCGCCGGCGTCGACACCATGAAAGAACCCATCCCGGTGCTACCCACCGTCCACTACTGCATGGGCGGCATCCCTACGAACCACCACGGCGAGGTGGTTACGCTCCGCAATGACGACCCCGACTGTATCGTGCCCGGTTTGTTTGCCATCGGCGAGTGCGCGTGTGTCTCGGTTCACGGTGCCAACCGTCTCGGTTCCAACTCTCTTCTGGATATCGTGGTTTTCGGACGCGCCGCGGCATTACGCTGCGCGGAGCTGATCGAGCCGGGCAGCGCCCACAAGCCTTTGCCAAGCGACGCCGACGACAAAGCTTTGGACCAGTTCGACCGCTACCGTCACGCGGCCGGCGCAACGCCAACGGCCGAAATACGCTTGAGCATGCAGCGCGTGATGCAGAACCATGCCGCCGTGTTCAGAACCGGTGAGTCCTTAGAAGAAGGTGTGAGGCTGATTGACGAGGTGTGGGAGGCCATGGATGACCTCAAGGTCACCGACCGTTCGATGATTTGGAACACCGATCTGGTAGAGACCCTGGAGCTGGACAACCTCATCCGCCAGGCGCTGGTGACCATGTACTCGGCGAAAAACCGCACCGAGAGCCGGGGCGGTCATGCACGTGAGGATTACCCGGACCGTGATGACGAGAACTGGCTGAAGCACACCTTGGCTTGGCTGGACGACTCCGGCGAGCTCAGTATCGACTACCGCCCGGTGCACATGTACACCTTGACCAACGAGGTCAATGTATTTCCGCCCAAGGCGCGCGTTTACTAGCGTGATCGCAATGACACCACGAGGACGTGAGCATGGCTGAGTTTCGGCTCCCCGCAAACTCCGTGATAAAGACCGGCCGTACCTACCCGGCAACGAACGGCGCCACCAAGGTGAGGCGTTTCAAGATTTACAGGTGGGACCCGGACAGTGGGGAAAATCCGCGAACGGATGTTTACGAGATCGACCTCGCCAAGTGCGGACCGATGGTGCTCGACGCGCTGATCAAGATCAAAAACGAGGTCGACCCCACACTCACCTTCCGCCGCTCGTGTCGCGAAGGTATCTGTGGTTCGTGTGCGATGAACATCGACGGCACCAACACGCTCGCCTGCACCCAGGCCATCGAGGACTCGAAGGGTGATGTCAAGATATATCCTTTGCCACACTTGCCCGTGGTCAAGGATTTGGTGCCCGACCTCACGCATTTCTATGCTCAATACGCGTCCATCAAGCCTTGGATACAGACGCAGACACCGCCACCACCCGACCAAGAACGTCTTCAGTCCATCGAGGACCGTGAAGCGCTGGACGGACTCTACGAATGCATCTTGTGCGCCTGCTGCTCGACAAGCTGTCCAAGCTATTGGTGGAACAGCGACCGCTACCTGGGCCCCGCCATTTTGCTGCAAGCCTACCGCTGGATTGCCGACAGCAGGGACGAATACACGGGGGAACGCTTGGACGACCTGGAAGACCCCTTCCGGCTTTACCGTTGCCATACGATCATGAACTGCACGCGTACGTGCCCGAAGAATCTCAACCCCGGCAAAGCGATCGCCGAAATCAAGAAAAAGTTGGTCGAGCGCACCGTCTGATACGGTCGACACGGTGTCTTCGAAGCTTCAATGGCGCTGCAGACGTGGGATGCGGGAGCTGGACCTGCTGCTCACCACGTTCTTGACCCAACGCTATCCCTCGCTAACTGCGACCGACCAAACCGCATTCGAAGAGCTTCTGGAGTACCCGGACCACGACCTCTTGTCTTGGATCATGGGTCGAGCAGACGCACCGAGCGAAGGACTCGCCCGCGTCGTCGAGGCGATCAAGAAAACGCCGTGCCGAGCCTGAGCGTTTGCCAATGAGCCACCGCGATTGGCAAGCATTTCTGTCCGCGCAAGGTGCCGTGCTGGAACAGGCCACGACGCAGAGCTTTGGCGACATCGAACGTGAGCTGCTTGCGGCGGCAAACGAATCCGTTGTCATCGACCTCTCACACTACTCCCTGTTGCGCGTGAAGGGCGAGGACAGCAAAGACTTTCTGCAGGGCCAGCTTACAAGCGACGTCAAAGAGGTGTCCGCCAGCCTCGCCCAACCCAGCGCCTGGTGCAATCCCAAGGGTCGAGTAATAACCGACCTGCTGGTATTCGAACGCAATGGCGAGCTTTTCTTGCAGACGTTGAGCGAGCTGAGCCAACGAACCTTGCAACGACTCAAGCTGTTTGTGCTGCGTGCGAAGGTAAGCGTGGCAGACGCCAGCAATGAGCTGGTCCGTATCGGTGTAGCGGGCGATGCGCTGCATACGCTGCTCAGCGAAGAGCTAAGAGCCTTGCCGGCAACCCCATATGAAACGAGCACCGTGGATGCGGTGACGATGCTACGCCTGCCGGGACGCGTTCCCCGCACCGAGATCATCGGGCCGATGCAAGCCGTCAGACCCGTGTGGGAGCTGGCCAAGTCACACGCCGTTTGCGCCGGCGCGCAAGCGTGGAAGCTGCTGGACATCATGGCGGGACTGCCGACGGTGTATGCGGCGACAAGCGAGCACTTTCTGCCGCAAATGCTCAACATGGATGCGCTCTCAGCCGTCAGCTTCAAGAAGGGCTGTTACGTCGGACAAGAGATTGTCGCGCGCACCCAACACCTCGGGCGGATAAAAAGACGCATGTATCTGGCACGAAGCACGGGCGAATCGCTACCCACGCCGGGCGCTGACATTGTAGGCGCACTGCAAGACGAGACCTCGCTCGGTACCATCGTCGATGCTCAGCGTCACCCCGACGGCGGCAGCGTGTCTCTAGCGGTGATCAAGTTGGATAGCATCGACAAACCGCTGCACCTACGGGGGACGGATGAGACGGCGCTGACGATCTCGGAGCCGCCCTACAGTCTTTGACGTTGAACGAGCCACACCCGCCCCACACCACCGGGTTCAACGCTCCCTGGTGGCTGCGCTCAGCCCACGCACAAACCCTCTGGCCGACACTAGTCAGAAACAGACCGCGGGTCGAGCTCACACGAGAACGCGTCGAGCTCCCCGATGGGGATTTCGTGGACCTGTGCTGGACAACAGGCACGCGTGGCCCAATCGTTTTGGTCTTGCACGGGCTCGAAGGCTCGGTGCACTCGCCCTATGCTGTCGGGATGCTCAAGGCCATTCACGACTGTGGCTGGCGCGGCGTGCTCATGCACTTTCGCGGCTGCAGCGGTGAACACAATCGTCTGAACCGGGGCTATCACTCGGGCGACACCGGCGACCTAGCGGTCGTCGTGAACCTGCTCCGCACCCGTCACCCGGACTCGCCTATCGCGGCCGTGGGTTTCTCGCTGGGTGGTAACGTGCTGTTGAAGTGGCTTGGCGAACAGGGCCACGACTCGGTGTTGCACGCCGCCGCCGCGGTCTCGGTGCCCTTTTTGCTTGGCGAGTGCGCCGACCGACTCGAGTATGGCTTCTCGCGTCTGTATCAGTGGTGGTTGATTCGAGCCATGCGACTCAAGATTGCAACGAAGTTTCGTGCGCGTCCCGCGCCCATCGACCTGGCACAGCTACGCGCGTGGAACACCTTTCGCCGCTTCGATGACAATGTGACCGCACCCTTGCACGGGTTCGCCGACGTAAACGACTACTACCGGCGTTCGAGCAGCTACGGGTTCCTTGCCAACATCCGCGTGCCCACTCTCGTCGTCCACGCCCGCGACGACCCCTTCATGACGCAAAAGGTGATCCCCAGTACGGACCAAACCACGCCGTCCGTCAGCCTCGAGCTTTATGAGCGGGGCGGCCACGTGGGATTCGTCCATGGGGCCTGGCCATGGAAGGCACGTTACTGGTTGGAGGAACGTGTTCCTCGTTTCATGTCGGAACATTTGGGCGCAAGAACGGCGAGCACATAAGGTGCCGCCGCCCCCTCGCCGGACAAAACAAGGTGGCCTAGTCGGTATGGATCAGCCACGACGTCCGGTACTTCTTGAACTCACCGGCCTTTAGACGCGACCAGTACGATTCCAGGTCTTTCTTGACGACCGGGAACAGAATGTAGAGCCCGATGATGTTCGCGATCGCCATGGCGAAGATGGCGGAATCCGAGAAGTCCACGACCGGGCCAAGCGTCATCGAAGAGCCAATGACGACAAACACGCAGAAGATGACCTTGAAGATTACCTCCCCGGTCTTACTCTCACCAAACAGATAAGTCCAGCACTTCACCCCGTAATAGGACCAGGAGATCATGGTCGAGAAGGCGAACAAGATCACCGCCAGGGCAAGGATATAGGGGAACCAGGAAATGACGCTCTCGAAGGCGGAAGAAGTCAGCTCCACGCCGCTCATCCCGGCCTCGTTGGAATACGAGCCGGTGATGATGATGACAAGGGCGGTCATGGTACAAATCACCACGGTGTCGATGAAGGGCTCGTGCAGCGCCACCAAACCTTCGGTGATCGGTTCTTTGGTACGCACCGCGGAGTGGGCGATCGACGCCGACCCGATCCCGGCTTCGTTGGAGAACGCCGCACGCTTGAACCCTTGGATGAGCGCACCGATAGCGCCGCCCGCGACGCCTTCGGCACTAAACGCGCCGCCGATGATAGCCGCGAAGGCGGCGGGGACTTCGGTGATGTGCGCGAGGATGATCACGAGCGCCGCCGTTAGATATATCACCGCCATTAAAGGCACCACCTTCTCGGTCACACGGGCGATGGATTTGATCCCACCGATGATCACGACCCCCACCACGAGCGCGAGGACCAGGCCGAAAAGCCAGCCCTTGTCCGCGAAGAAGCTATTCTCACCCCCCGTGACGTTGACGAACTGTTGGAAGGACTGGTTCGCCTGGAACATGTTGCCACCGCCGAGCGCGCCGGCAATACAGCAAATCGCAAAGAACACCGCCAGGAATTTTCCCAGCCCGCCCATGTTCTTCTCCCCCAAGCCCTTGCTCAGGTAGTACATCGGGCCGCCCGACACCGTACCGTCCGGATACTCGTTGCGGTATCTGACGCCCAACGTGCATTCGGCGAACTTGAGCGACATACCCATGATCCCGGCCACAATCATCCAAAACGTAGCGCCCGGACCACCGATGGAAACCGCAATGGCGACACCCGCGATATTGCCAAGCCCGACGGTACCCGAAAGCGCGGTCGCCAACGCCTGGAAGTGCGACACCTCGCCCGCGTCCTTGGGGTTCGAATAGTCCCCGCGGATGAGCTCCATGGCGTGCTTGAAGGCGCGAAAGGAGATGAATTTGAAATACACCGTGGCGATGGCGGCCGCGATGACAAGCCATAACACGATCACCGGAAACTGTGTTCCGAAGACGGGGACGGAGAAGAAGATGACGCTGACGATCGCGTTTGAAACCGGCGCGACGGCCTCGTTGATAATGGTATCGATGCTACGTTCTTGTGTCTGCTGGGCCAGGGCAGCCGGCACCAGGAGAAATGCCGACACTACGGCAGCAAGGATTCTTTTCATCGACTCCCCCTCGAGAGGGCCACCGCCACTTAGGGGACGACAGTGACCGGAACGGTAGAAATCTGCACTAAGGTGCCCGCTACGCTTCCAAACAGCAGGACTTGCATCTTGGAGAGACCGCGCCTGCCGATAAAGATCTGGCTGGCACCGGTTTCTTGGGCGATGTCGGTGAGCACCTGAGCCGCGTGCCCATGTCTCACCATGCCCTCGACATCAATGCCGGCGCTTTGGAGTGAGGCTACTAGTGGGTCCAACACCTGGGTTTGAGCGCGCTCGATTTCTTCCTCGCGCCGCTTATGACGTTTTTCGTTTTCTTCTGGGGTGTTAAAGGTGTACGGGGACCATTCGATGACGTAGGCCACCACGAGACCTGCGTTTGAGGCCTGTGCGCGCGAGGCCGCAAAGTCCGCTGCGCGTCGACCACCCTCGCTGCCGTCGATCCCGACAAGCAAAGTATCCGTCATGGCGTTCTCCACGTCGTGTGGCGGGATTATTACATAGGCGAGCCCCGTTATGCATGCGCCGCTTCATGGTGCATCGCGGCAACACCGACACAAACAAAAAAGGCGCTGAACGCGCCCCCTTTGCTTTGCGTTGTCAGCGCCGTCTAGCCGGCGCTCACAGCCTTCATGCTTAGGCGAATGCGACCCTGCTTGTCCACTTCCAAGACTTTAACTTTGACCATATCGCCTTCGCGCAGCTTGTCGCTGACGTTCTCTACACGCTCCTCCGAGATCTGCGATATGTGCACCAGCCCGTCCTTGCCGGGCAGGATATTCACGAAGGCACCAAAGTCCATGAGCTTTGCGACACGCCCGTCGTAGATCATCCCCACCTCCACGTCGGCGGTGATCTGCTCGATTCGCCGGCGCGCCTCCTGGCCGGCTGCGTTGTCGACCGAGGCGATGCGCACGGTACCATCATCGGTGACGTCGATAGTCGTACCGGTCTCCTCGGTGAGCGCGCGGATGGTCGCACCACCCTTGCCGATGACATCGCGGATCTTCTCGGGATTGATCATGAGCGTAATGATCCGCGGCGCGTAGTCGGACATGTCCGAGCGGGGCTTTTCGATGGCCTCAGCCATGCAATCCAGGATATGCAGCCGACCTTCGCGCGCTTGCGCCAGGGCGGCCTCCATGATCTCGCGCGTGATGCCGTCGATCTTGATATCCATCTGTAGCGCAGTGACACCATTGTGTGTGCCGGCCACCTTGAAATCCATGTCCCCGAGGTGGTCCTCGTCCCCCATGATGTCGGAGAGCACCACAAACTTGTCCTCTTGCTTTATGAGACCCATGGCGATCCCGGCAACCGGTGCTTTGATGGGCACACCTGCATCCATCAACGACAAGCTCGTGCCACACACCGACGCCATGGAACTCGACCCGTTGGACTCCGTAATCTCGGACACCACGCGGATCACATAAGGAAATTCCTCTAGATCAGGCATCACCGCCGCGACGCCGCGTTTGGCCAAGCGTCCGTGACCAATCTCGCGCCGTTTGGGTCCAAACGACCGGCCCGTCTCGCCCACGCAGTAGGGCGGGAAGTTGTAATGGAGCATGAACGGCTCGCGACGCTCGCCTTCGATGGCGTCGATGAGCTGGGCGTCTCGACCGGTTCCGAGCGTCGTCACCACGATGGCTTGGGTCTCGCCACGCGTAAACAGCGCCGAGCCATGGGTGCGTGGCAACAGACCAACCCGGATGTTGATGGCGCGCACGCTGCGCGAGTCGCGCCCGTCGATACGTGCTTCACCGTCGAGAATCCAGCCGCGCACGATATCCTTCTCTAAGCGACTCATGGTCTTGACGACATCGTTCGCGCTCGCCTGCGGCGCGTCTCCACCCGCAAGCTCCTCGACCAACGCGACGCGTGCCTTCGCGAGACGGTCGCGCCGCTCGAGCTTGTCGACGACGCGATACGCCTCGACGATCTGGCCTTTGGCGCGCGCCTCGATCATTTCACTCAAGCTCGCGGGCAGCGCTTTTGGCTCCCACGCCATGGCAGGCGTATTGACCTCGTGGGCAAGCGATTGAATCAGCTCGATGACCGGTTGGAACTGCTCGTGCCCGAACAAAACGGCATCCAACATGACTTGTTCGCTAAGCTCGGAGGCCTCCGACTCCACCATCAGCACCGCACTGCGTGTGCCGGCGACAACCAGGTCCAGATCTGAATCCTGTAAGGCACTGCGGGTCGGGTTTAGCAAGAACTTACCATCGCGATATCCCACGCGGGCAGCGCCTACCGGTCCTCTGAAGGGCAATCCGGACATGGCCAGTGCGCCAGACGCTCCTATCAACGCCGGGATGTCCGGGTCAATCTCGGGGTCGAGCGACATGACCGTCGCAATAATCTGGACTTCGTTTTTAAACCCGTCGGGAAACAAGGGGCGAATCGGCCGGTCGATAAGCCGGCAGGTCAGCGTTTCTTTTTCCCCGGGACGACCTTCGCGTTTGAAGAATCCACCAGGGATTTTTCCGGCGGCGTAGGTCTTCTCTTGGTAGTCGACCGTCAACGGGAAAAAATCACGCTCAGGCTGTGCGTGCTTCTCACCCACTGCCGTTACCAGAACGACAGTGTCGCCAAGACTTACGAGTACGGCGCCGGATGCTTGACGAGCAATCTCACCGGTTTCCAAGGTCAAAGAGTGCTCACCAAACGGCAATACTTTTTTTATGGGTGTCATCAGAGTTCCTTACGCCCGTTCACGGGCGCATTGCTTGCGGGTGTGTCGGCGCATTCACCGACTCACTTTGGTGCACGTTTTCAAGTGCCAAATACATACGCGGCGAAGACCCGATGGGACTGCGCCGCGTGTTGGAGATGCGGTTTGAGCGTCTTGCGCAGCGCCTGTAACAGTCAGCTTCGGACTGAGTCATCCCAGCTACAGATCCCTGGGATTCGCCTTGCGCGTCGTCTGCGGTGTGGGTCAAGCCGTGTTATCTACGTAGGCCAAGACGTCCGATGAGGTCTCGGTATCGAGATACATCCTTGTTCCGCAAGTAGTCGAGCAGCTTGCGGCGTTTACTGACCATCTTTAACAAGCCTTGCCGAGAATGATGGTCGTGGGAGTGGGTTTTGAAATGCTCGGTTAGATCTTGGATACGTCGGGACAAGATGGCAACCTGCACCTCGGGCGACCCCGTATCGCCGCTGGCTCGTTGATATTCATCAACGATCTGAGCTTTCTGCTCGGCGTTTAACGACATTAGCTTTTTCCCCGAAAAAATCGAAGCGTATTCTACCCATGAGCCCGTTTGCTCACAAGCGAAATCTCGTCCACAAGCTCATATATAAGGTACTGTTTTGAATCGGCTTTCATCCAGAATTATTGACAAGCCTGCGAGGCGCGATACGGCCATCGTCAAGCACTTCCCCCACGCCAACGAAGGTATTGTCTGCGCCAAAGATCCGCACCCAACCCTGTGTGGGCGCATGCGGCACCAGGACGGCTTGACCGTTACGCAGATAAAAAGCCACTGCTTCCGGCAAGTTCACCTGGGGGAAATCACGCAAGGCATCTTCCATCGGTAGGAGGTGCGCGTCATATGCCGTCGGGTCCTCCTGCGTGCGGGTACCTAAGACATCGAGGGTCACGGCGTCCTCGATATGGAATGGACCCGACGCAGTCCGACGCAGCTCCTCGACGAACGCGCCGCACCCGAGACGCTCGCCGATGTCTTCGGCCAAGGTGCGGATGTAGGTACCTTTGGTACACAGAACCTCGACCTCCAAGCTCGGCGGCGACCAAGACAACAGCTCTAGCTCGCGGATGGTCACGCAACGGGGCTCCCGCTCTACGACCACGCCTTGGTGCGCCAGCTTGTACAGCCGTTGGCCTTTGTGCTTGAGCGCCGAGAACATCGGCGGCACCTGGGTAATCTCGCCTACGAATTCATCCAGCGTCGCACGAAGCCGCTCTAGCGTCGGCGAACCCAGCGGGCGTTCCTGCACGACATCCCCTTCCGCGTCGCCGGTCGTCGTCGTCGCGCCCAGTCTAAACCGAGCCACATAGCGCTTGTCGGCGTTCAACAAAAAGCTCGAGAGCTTCGTCGCCTCGCCAAAGCACAGCGGTAGCAACCCGCTTGCCAAGCGGTCCAGGCTGCCGGTGTGGCCAGCCTTTCGCGCCTTTAGCAAGCGCTTCACCGTTTGCAGCATCTCGTTGGAGCCAAGCCCCTTGGGTTTGTCCAGAAGCAAGATCCCATGCACGGGACGACCGCCGCGTTGTCTCGCCGGCATCTCAAGCGTCCCCTGTGTCGTCGGCGTCGCGCCGCGACTCTCTGGCCAGCAGCTCGTCGATACGCATCGCCGTGTCCAAGCTTTGGTCGTGCGCGAAGCTGAGCCGGGGCATGCTGCGAATGTGCATCCGCTGGGCGAGATGGCGGCTAAGGTACCCGGTCGCCTTCTTCAACGCTTGCAGGGTAGCTTGCACATCGGTGCCGCTGCGCAAGGTTACGAACACCTTGGCGTGGGCAAAGTCGCGCGATATGCGCACACCGGACACCGTCACCGCCTGGAAACGCGGGTCGCTGACGTCGCGGGTGAGGATCTCGGCCAGCTCACGCTGGATCTGTTCAGCCACCCGGTCGGTACGGCTGAATTCCCTCTCAGACATCGTTCTCTCGAAGACCAAGCGGCGCGGTTTTCAAGTGGCCGCGCCGGAACGGCGGAGCCGACTTACGCGGTGCGCGCCACCTGGATGGTGTCGAACACTTCGATTTGGTCGCCCACTTTGACGTCGTTGTAGTTCTTTACCCCGATCCCGCACTCGGTGCCGGACTTCACCTCGTTGACGTCGTCTTTGAAACGACGCAACGACTCGAGCTCACCCTCGTAGATGACGACGTTGTCGCGCAAAACTCGGATAGGATTGTGGCGCCTCACGGCCCCTTCCAACACGATACAACCGGCGATGGCACCCAGGCGCCGCGAGCGAAATACATCGCGCACCTCGGCAATACCGACGATCTCCTCGCGCGTCTCCGGAGCCAACATTCCGCTAATCGACTGTTTGACCGTATCGATAACGTCGTAGATGACGCTGAAGTAGTGCAGGTCTACGCCCTCGGACTCGATGAGCTTGCGCGCACCACCATCGGCGCGCACGTTGAACCCGATCATGATGGCACCCGAGGCCACCGCCAGATTGACATCGGTCTCGTTGATACCACCCGTACCGCTCGCGACGACTTTGACCCGCACCTCGTCCGTCGAGAGGCTTGTCAAAGCGTCGCGCAGTGCCTCGACGGAGCCTTGCACGTCGGCCTTGACGACCAGATTCAAGGTGGAGACGTCGCCCTCTGACATTTGCTCGAACACGTTCTCGAGCTTGGCGGCCTGCTGGCGTGCCAACCGAACCTCGCGATATTTGCCCTGACGGAACAGCGCGATCTCGCGTGCTTTTCTTTCATCGGTCACCACCACTGCCTCGTCACCCGCCTCCGGCGGTGCCGACAACCCGAGCACTTCTACCGGTGTCGAGGGACCGGCGGACTCGATCTCGCGACCAAACTCGTCGAACAGCCCGCGGACGCGTCCGAACTCCTGACCGGCAAGCAATATGTCACCTTTGTGCAGCGTTCCGGCTTGGACAAGCATCGACGCCACCGCGCCACGCCCACGGTCCAGACGCGACTCGATAACCGTGCCGGCGGCGGCCCCCTCCGCGGGAGCCTTGAGCTCGAGCAACTCGGCCTGCAGCGAGATCGCATCTAGCAGCGCATCCACGCCTTGTCCGGTGGTCGCCGAGACTTGCATGAAAATCGTGTCCCCACCCCAAGCCTCGGGGATAACTTCGTGCTGTGACAGCTCCTGCGTCACTCTATCGGGGTCGGCATCGGGCCGGTCGATCTTGTTGATGGCAACGACGATAGGCACTTCGCCCGCGCGCGCATGCTGTATGGCTTCCACCGTCTGTGGCATCACGCCGTCATCGGCCGCCACCACCAGCACCACGATGTCAGTGACCTTCGCGCCACGCGCGCGCATGGCGGTAAACGCCGCGTGACCCGGCGTATCGAGAAAGGTGATGGAGCCCTTCGAGGTTTCGACATGGTACGCGCCGATGTGTTGCGTAATACCACCGGCCTCGTCCGCCGTGACTTTGCTGCTCCGGATGTAATCCAGCAGCGAGGTCTTGCCATGGTCCACGTGTCCCATGATGGTCACCACCGGCGCCCGGGCAACGCTCTCGCGCTGCTCCTCGTCGACTTGGAGGATTTCGTCCTCGAGCGCGTTCTCCTTGACGATCTTGGGCTTGTGACCCAGCTCCTCGACCACGATGGCCGCCGTGTCTTGGTCCAGCACCTGGTTGATGGTGACCATGGACCCCATCCCCATCAGCGCCTTGATGAGCTCACCCGCCTTGAGCGACATTTTCTGCGCCAGCTCGGCGACCGTAAGGCTCTCGGGGATCATTACCTCGCGCACGATGGGCGCGGTGGGCATCTCGAAGGCGTGCCGGCTGGGTCCGGACTTGAACACCGGTCTGACTTTCGACTTCTTGCGACGGCGGCCACTCTTCTCGCTCGCGACATGCAGCTCTTCGCGCTCGAACTTCGCCTTGTCCTCCTTGCGCGCGGACCGCGATTGTTTGCGCCCGCCTGGCTTTTGGGAGGTCGCATCGGGCGGGGGTGGCGCCGGCGCCGGCTCCACACCGGGCTCGGCCCGGGCCTCGGCGGTCTCCACCGCTACGGCCTCCTCCGCCACCTCCGGCTCCGCGGCCGCCGCTTCGCTCGCCGCGCGCACACGCTCTGCCTCGAGCAGCTTGCGCTTCGCTTCTTCTTTCTCGCGAACTTCCTGCTCGGCACGCAGCGTCTCGTCTAGCTCCTGCTGCCGACGCTTCGCTTCCTCGTGTAAGGCCCGCTTTGCCGCCTCCATACGCACATCGTCTTCGACCTCGCGCTCGAGCGGCTGCTCGGTCCCCGGCGCCGTCTCGGCGCTGCTCCCACGCACATAGGTCCGGCGCTTGCGTACCTCGACGGTGACGCTCTTCTTGCGGCCTTGGGACTGGTAGCGAAGCTCGCTTACCGATTTGCGCTTTAGCGAAATCTTTCGCGGCGCCGCGCCCTCGTCTTGCTGCTTGCCGTGGATCTTGCGTAAGTGAGAGAGCAGCCGTGCTTTGTCCACGTCGCTTATCTGCTCCTCGGCGCCTCGATGCGGTAAGCCTGCTTCGCTCAACTGAACGAGCAGCCGATCGAGTGGAGTACCGACTACTTCGGCAAGCTGCTTAACGGTCACCTCGGCCATCTACGCTCTCCCAAAAAACCTAGCTCTGCTCTTCGTCTTCGAACCACACCGCGCGCGCCGCCATGATGAGCTCACCGGCTAGCTCCGGGTCGATATCGGAGATGTCCTGCAGATCACCCACCGATTGCTCCGCAAGATCCTCGCGGGTCACGATCCCGTGGCTTGCGAAGCGGTGGGCCAGATCACTCGGCATCCCTTCGAGCGCGAGCAGATCCTCCGCGGGGCGTGCATCGCTCAAGCCTTCCTCGCTGGCAATCGCGCGCGTCAGCATCACATCTTTGGCCCGCGCTTGAAGCTCGCCCACGATATCCTCATCAAATTCCTCGATCTGCAACATCTCGGGCGCCGGGACATAGGCCACTTCCTCGATCGTAGAGAAGCCTTCCTGGGTCAAGATCGACGCCACCTCCTCGTCCACGTCGAGCTGCTCCATAAACATGGCCAGCACCACCTCGACTTCCGCCTCGCTCTTCTCCTCGGCCTGGGACTCGGTCATGACATTGAGCTCCCAACCCGTGAGCTGACTCGCCAGGCGTACATTCTGACCGCCGCGGCCGATCGCTTGCGAAAGCTGCTCTTCCGATACCGCTACGTCCATCGAACCGGACTCTTCGTCTACCACGATGGACAGTGCCTCCGCGGGGGACATCGCGTTGATGACATACTGCGCGGGGTTGTCGTCCCAGAGAATGATATCGACCCGTTCACCGGCGAGCTCGTTGGAGACTGCCTGCACACGCGAGCCGCGCATACCCACACAGGCACCGACCGGGTCGATACGCGCTTCCTTGGTGCGCACACCGATTTTCGCACGCGAACCCGGGTCGCGTGCGGCACCCATCACTTCGATCAAACCTTCGCCGATCTCGGGAACCTCGAGCTGAAACAGCTCGATCATCAGCTCGGGCGCCGTTCGACTCACGAACAGCTGCGGGCCTCTAGTCTCCGAGCGCACCTCGCGCAGGTAACCGCGTAGACGGTCACCAGGGCGTACGATCTCGCGTGGGATCAGGTCTTCGCGCGAAATCATCGCTTCGGCGTTACTACCCAAATCCAAATAGACACTGCCGCGCTCGACACGTTTGACCACACCGCTCACGAGCTCGCCGACACGGTCCTGGTAGGCTTCCACCACCTGCGCGCGCTCGGCTTCACGGACCTTCTGTACGATGACCTGCTTCGCCGTCTGGGCCGCGATGCGACCAAACTCCACCGAGTCCATCGGCTGCTCTATATATTCTCCGATTTCGATCTCGGGATAATCCAGCCGCGCGTGTGTGAGTTTGACCTGACGTTGTTCGGACTCAAACTCCTCGTCCTCGTCTTCAAGCACCATCCAGCGCCGGAATGTCTCGTAGTCTCCGGAATCCCGGTCGATGGCGACGCGCACATCCATGTCCTCGCTCTGGCGCTTGCGCGTTGCGCTCGCCAGTGCGGCCTCAATCGCCTCGAAGATGATCTCCTTGGACACGCCTTTCTCATTGGAAACGGCGTCCACGACCATCAATATCTCTTTACTCATCATCGCAACAATTCCACGTTCACCGACGACATCAAACGTCCGGCACAAGCCTTGCAGTGCCGATCATGTCCAGAGGGATGGCCCAATGCGTGTCGTCCTCGACAAGCTGCACACGATCGTCCTCAAATCCCTTCAACTCACCTTTGAACTTGCGCCGCCCTTCCAGGGGCACGCTCAACTTCAAGCGCACCTCGTGACCGACGAAGCGCGCAAAATGGTCCGGCGTAAACAACGGCCGGTCCAGCCCTGGCGAGGAAACCTCCAGCGTGTAATGCCCGGAGATCGGGTCTTCGACGTCCAGAACACCGCTGA
>CAJHYW010000348.1_pt1 | contig 42092 bp, 34 predicted proteins | sample 9198811 | NCBI WGS metagenome assembly CAJHYW01 (sample SAMEA7708378, study PRJEB35096) | sediment metagenome | biome: marine neritic benthic zone biome [ENVO:01000025]; feature: sediment [ENVO:00002007]; material: shallow marine sediment [ENVO:03000034] sea grass bed [ENVO_01000059] ...
AGAAGGCACGTGTCGAAGACGCGTTGCACGCCACGCGTGCGGCCGTCGAGGAAGGTGTCGTCCCCGGTGGCGGTGTCGCGCTGGTACGGGCCCAGAAGAAGCTGGAAGGCCTCTCGGGTGACAACCACGACCAGGACGTCGGTATCGCCATCGCGCGTCGCGCCATGGAAGAGCCGCTGCGCCAGATCGTCGCGAACGCGGGTGCGGAAGCCTCGGTGGTGCTCGACAAGATCAAGGGCGGCAAGACGACCTATGGCTTCAATGCGGCCACAGAGACCTTTGGCGACATGGTCGAAATGGGTATCTTAGACCCGACCAAAGTGGTGCGCACCGCGTTGCAAAACGCCGCCTCCATTGCGGGTCTGATGATCACCACCGAGGCGATGGTTGCCGAAGCTCCCAAGGAAGAGAAGCCGATGGGCGGTGCCCCGGGCATGGACGAGATGGGAGGGATGGGAGGCATGGGCGGCATGATGTAAGCCGCAACATCCCTCAAGCAGTACCCAGAAAGCCCCGCTCCGCGGGGCTTTCTTTTTATTTCGGTATTTCGGGGACAGTTTACTAAATGCGCGGTAAGAGGATTACGGACGACCAAAGCCCCTTGTAACCAATGTCTTGGAGCGACAGGACACCCACTCAATCGCCGGGTGCTTGGCACCAAACTCCGTTCACATTCCGTGCGTTTTATGTCTCTTGCCCATTACTTGTGTCCTTTTGTCTCTGGACGCCTAACCACGAGAGACGTAAGAGACGTAGAGGACATCCAAAAGCCCCCAATGCGACCACCCAGGCCCCAAGGGGACATCCAAAGTGCCCGCGGGGCTTAATGAGACAGTCACGAAATAGTCACGGCGCTCGAAACCCGCGAATACGGATAGAGGATGGATAGATGGATAGAGGACATCCACGTGTACAGCCAGGAGCCCGAAACCCGCGCAGAAGCGGCCTCCACTCGCGTTTGGAGAAAGGACACCCCATGACTCCTGGCGAGCTCGTACGAACCCAGCGGGTCACCGAGCGAGCGCCGAGGGTTTCCAAACTCGCGTCTTGAAAAATGGGCAAAAGGATAAACAAAAGGCCATCCAAAGAGCCTCGAGGCCCAACCGACGGCACCGATGTGCTAGCCCCGCCCCGCGCGACTGATGCAATATGCGCGGCGGGAGCGCTGAGCGATGCCGGACACACGATTGCCAACCACACTGCGGGAGCTTGCCGAAGCCCGGCTCGCGCGTTACCACGAGCAAGCGGGAGACCCGCCATTGAGCTGGGCCGAGCTGCCCGGCCAGGCGGAGCGCGTCTGGGCTTGCAGCGAATTCGTGGCCGAGAGCTGTATCCGGCGCCCCGCATTGCTACAGGCGTTGGTCGACAGCGGCGACCTGGCCCGCGGCTACGAGTCCCGTACGCTTCACGACAAATGCGCGGCCGCGCTTGACGGTGTAAGGAACGAGAACGACCTGTCGGCGCGTTTGCGCCGTCTCCGGCGCGCCGAGATGGTGCGTATCGCGTGGCGCGATCTCGGCGGGCTCGCGGACCTCGCACAAACGGTCGGCGACACCTCGGCGTTGGCCGACGCGCTGATCGACCAGGCCTTGCACCATATTCACACCTGGCAAAGCGTACGCTTTGGCGTACCGCACAGCGCAGACGGTGTCCCGCAACCCTTGGTCGTGTTCGCGCTTGGCAAGCTCGGTGCAGAAGAGCTCAATTTCTCCTCCGATATCGACCTGATCTTTGCCTACCCGGAGAAAGGTGAGACGCGGGACGGCAAACGCAGCCTGGACAACCACGAATACTTCATCCGTCTCGCCCAGCAGCTCATCCGCGTGCTCGGGAAGACCACCGAGGAGGGCATCGTGTTCCGGGTCGACATGCGTCTGCGGCCCTTTGGCACGAGCGGACCGCTGGTCGACAGCTTCACCGCGCTCGAGGACTACTATCAGATCCACGGCCGCGACTGGGAGCGTTACGCGTGGATTCGCGCGCGCCCGGTCGCCGGCGACACGGCGGCCGGCAAGAAGCTGATCGAGCGCTTGCGCCCCTTCGTGTTCCGCCGCTACTTCGATTTCGGCGCCTTGGAGGCCTTGCGCGACATGAAGCGCCTGATCACCGATGAGGTGGCGCGCCGCGGTCTGGAGGACAACATCAAGCTCGGGCCAGGCGGGATCCGCGAGATCGAGTTTGTCGCTCAAGCCTTCCAGCTCGTGCGCGGCGGGCAGCAGCCCGAGCTACGCGACCGGCGGTTGACCCGCGTGCTGGACAAGCTCCAGCAGCTCGACATCATCCCCGAGCATGCCGCGCGCGAGCTCCGCGATGCCTATGGCTTCTTGCGCGCATCGGAGCACCGGCTGCAGCAGGTAAACGACCAGCAGGTTCACACCTTGCCGGACTCGGACACGGGCAGGGCGATTCTCGCCGCCGGTATGGGCTACCCCGACTGGGAGAGCTACGCGGCGGTGCTCGCGACCCACCGCTCGCGCGTTCAAGCACACTTCGACCAGGTGTTTGGTTCGGGCGAGGAGCTCGCCGCGGGGTCGCGCGCGGGGCTCAATGCCCTGTGGGCCGGGTCACTGGACCGTGAGCAGGCGTTGGAGACATTGTGCGCCATCGGCTTCGACCCGCCCGAGGAGGCGCTCGCGCAAGTAGAGACCTTACGCGACGGCTATGGGATACGCATGCTCGGCAACCGGGCGCGCCAACGGCTGCAAAAGCTGATGCCCGTGTTGCTGGAGGCGGTCGCGACCCGCGACGACCCCATCGTGCCTTTGGAGCGGGTGCTACAGGTGGTCGCCATGGTCGCCTCCAGAAGCGTGTATCTGGCGCTGCTCTTGGAGCGGCCTCTGGCGCTCTCGCAGCTCGTGCGTTTGTGCGCGGCGAGCGTGATGATCACGCGCCAGATCGCGCGGCACCCGGTGCTGCTCGATGAGCTGCTGGACCCACGCACCCTGTACGCGCCCCTGGACGCCCCCGCCCTAGGTCTCGAGCTCAGCGACCGGCTTGCCCGCGTGGAACCCGGCGATATGGAGCGCGAGATGGATGCGCTGCGCGAGTTCAAACAAACCAACTCGCTGCGTGTGGCGGCAGCCGATGTCAGCGGCGCGCTTTCCATCGACGAAGTCAGCGCAGGGCTCACGCGCATCGCCGAGACCGCGCTGGGCGCGACCCTGGATTTGGCATGGCGCGGCCTCGTCACTCGTTACTCCGAAACGCCCGTGTCCGAGACCGACCTCCAGCCCAAGGCCTTTGTCATCGTCGCCTACGGCAAGCTCGGTGGCGGCGAGCTTGGCTATGGCTCCGACCTGGACCTGGTGTTCTTGCACGGCGACCTCAAGGCGGCCGGTCTGTCGCTGTCCGTGGATAACGCGGTGTTCTTCGCCCGCCTCGGCCAACGCATCATCCACTTTCTAAACACCCGCACGCCGGCGGGCTTCTTGTATGAGATCGACGCGCGGCTGCGTCCGAGCGGCGCCTCCGGTCTGCTGGTGAGCAGCATCGACAGCTTCGAGGACTACCAGCTCGATGATGCATGGACCTGGGAGCATCAGGCGCTGGTTCGCGCGCGCCCTATCGCTGGGTCGCCCGAGCTCGCGGAACGCTTCCGCGACATCCGCAAACGGGTGCTCGCAAAGCGTCGCGACCCGGCGACGCTTTGCCGCGAGGTGCGCGAGATGCGCGAGCGGATGCGCAACGAGCTCAGTGCGGGCGGCAAAGGGCACTTCGACCTCAAGCAGGACCCCGGAGGTATCGCAGACATCGAGTTTCTAGTGCAATATGTCGTGTTGAGATGGCCCGAGCGGCTCAACGATTACCTCGAGCACACGGATACTTCGCGTCTGCTCGACGCCTTTCGCGAAGCGAAGCTGATGCTTGCCGAGGAAACCGAGCTGCTAAAGGCGGCGTACGCGGAATATCGCGAGCACACGCACACGCTGGCCCTAAGAGAGCAACTTGGCGTGGTGGACGATAGCGAGCTACGCGAGACGCGCGCCGGCGTGCTCGAGCTGTGGGAGCGCTACATGCATGCCGCCGAGCATGCGGACTGACGCTGCGGCCCTGGGAGCCGCGGGTGAGGGGCGGGCCGGCAATCGGAGCGCGTCCGCCAAGATGGGGCTGCACCGCTTCGACCGCGCGCCGCCACAGGGCGCGAGCGCACTGCATAACGACCTGCCAACAGGGGATTGTGACTATGGACATGTCGGATCGTGATGGCGTCATCTGGTTCGACGGCAAGCTGGTGCCGTGGCGTGATGCGAAGGTCCACATCCTCACCCACACCTTGCACTACGGGATGGGGGTGTTCGAGGGGATACGGGCTTACAAGACCGAGCGTGGCCCGGCGATCTTCCGTCTGCACGAGCATACGAACCGGCTGTTTCGCTCGGCGCATATCCTCAACATGAAAATACCCTACGAGAAGGACACGCTAAACGAAGCCCAGTGCACGGTGGTGCGCGAGAATGGCTTGGAGTCGGCGTACATACGCCCGCTCGTGTTCTATGGCTCCGAGGGGATGGGGCTGCGCGCGGAGCATCTGTCGGTGCACGTCGCCATCGCCGCATGGGAGTGGGGCGCATACCTTGGGGCCGAGAACCTGGAGCGCGGGATCCGCGTGCGTACCTCCTCGTATACACGCCACCACGTCAACATCTCGATGTGCAAGGCCAAAGCCTGCGGCAACTACATCAACTCGGTGCTGGCCACGCACGAAGCGCTTGCCGACGGCTACGACGAGGCGCTGCTGCTCGACAACGAGGGCTATGTGCAAGAGGGCAGCGGGGAGAACTTGTTCCTGGTGCGTAACGGCAAGCTATTTACCCCCGACCTCACCTCGGCGCTTGAAGGCGTGACCCGCGAGACCGTGGCGACCTTTGCCGACGAGCTCGGGATCCCGCTGGTGGAAAAACGCATCACCCGCGACGAGGTGTATGTTGCCGAGGAAGCCTTCTTCACCGGCACGGCGGTAGAGGTGACGCCGATCCGCGAGGTGGACAACCGCACCATCGGCGCCGGCAGCCGCGGGCCGGTCACCGAGCAGCTACAGCAGCGTTATTTCGACCAAGTCAACGGCCGTCGCAATGACCACCCCGAATGGCTTACGCTTGTCTCCTGAGCAAAAGGACATCCAATATCGGGCGCGGGACGAGAACGGACATCCGAGGTACACGAGCTAAGATGAGAGATGCGTCCACCCCGGCGGCATCGGGGACACCCACAAGCGGGTGCCTCGACGAATCCCGGCGTGTCGAGGACATCCACAAGGAGCATGAGTTGAGAGAAACCACCGTCGGTCGGACCGATCTTTCACAGGCCAACGCTGACAACAGCTACGAGGTCACCCGCTCGGACCTGCCCTTGAGCTGTCCGATGCCCAGCATGTCACTTTGGAACTCACACCCAAAGGTTTACCTGCCCATCGAAGCGACCGGCGAAGCCAGATGCCCCTATTGCGGCGCCATGTTCAAGCTTCGCGAGTGAGACCCTCGCTCGAAACGCCAACCTACGGTCTTTCGAGCACGACCCGCCGCGCCACTGCCGTCGACCCCAAACCGATACCCCACGCGTTGCAGACAAATGGACCAAAGCGCTAAACAAATCTACGTACGTCTGCTCGGCTACGTACGGCCTTACTGGAAGATCTTCGCACTCAGCATCGTCGCCATGGTCACCGTGGCGGCCACCGAGCCCGCGGTGCCCGCCTTGCTAAAGCCGGCGTTGGACGGGAGCTTTGTGGAGCGGGACTTATCCACCGTTGCATGGATATCTGTATTGCTAGTGTTCGTCTTCTTGATCCGGGGCACCGCTGTTTACGCAAGCACACTCTCGCTCGCATGGGTCTCGAGCAAAGTTATCATGGACTTGCGCAACGCCATGTTCGAGAAGCTCGTGTCCTTGCCGGTGAGCTATTTCGATTCGCGCTCGTCGGGCACCTTGATCTCGCGTCTCACCTTCGATGCCGAGCAGGTGTCGGTCGCCACCTCGCATGTGTTGACCACCATGATCAAGGACGCGCTCTCCATCGTCGGCTTGCTGGCGTGGATGTTCTACCTGGACTGGAAGCTCACGCTGATCGTTCTGATCGGTGCGCCGGTGGTGGTGTTTAGCTTGCGCTTCTTTGCCGGACGACTGCGCAAGGTGAGCCACAGCCTGCAGCACAGCATGGGTGATATGACACACCTCATCAACGAGACCATCGACGGGCGCAAGGTCGTACGCATGTTTGGCGGGCAACGCTACGAGCAGCAGAGATTTGGCGATGCGACAGACTTTGTGCGTCGCAATAAGATCAAGTTCACGGCCGTGGCCGCGGCAAACTCCCCGGTGGCACAGATGACGATCGCGGTCGCATTCTCCGTGATTCTCTACCTGGCCGCGGTGAGGTCCGCGGCCGACGGTGTCACCGTGGGTGCTTTTGTCAGCTTTTTTGCCGCGATGGGGATGCTGCTGCCGCCGCTAAAGCGTGTTGCCGCCATCAATGGACCGCTACAACAAGGCATTGCCGGCGCGACCAGCGTGTTCGAGATCATCGACGAGCACTCCGAGGCCGACACGGGCACGCGCGTGCTGGAAAACGTCAAGGGCAAGCTCGAGTTCGAGTCCACCAGCTTTAGCTACGAAGCCGCGGCACAGCCGGCCCTGCACGACATCACGCTCACCATCAACCCGGGTGAGACCATCGCGCTGGTCGGGGCTTCGGGGAGCGGCAAGAGCACCTTCGTCAGCTTGCTGCCCCGCTTCTATGCGCCCACCAGCGGACGTATCTTGATCGACGGCGTGGATGTGCAAACGCTCACGCTCACGTCGCTACGGCACAACATCGCGCTGGTGAGCCAGGAGATCGTGTTGTTCAACGACACCATGCGGGCGAACATCGCCTATGGCCCGCTTGGGGACGTGTCCGACGAAGCCCTGAACCACGCCGTGGAGGCCGCATTCGCCGCCGACTTTATCAACGCGTTGCCCGAGGGCATGAATACGCTAATCGGCGAGAACGGGATGCGGCTCTCCGGTGGCCAACGCCAACGCTTGGCGATCGCACGGGCGTTCTTGAAGGATGCCCCCATCCTCATCCTGGACGAGGCGACGTCGGCGCTGGACACCGTCACCGAGAAACAAATCCAAACCGCGATAGAGCATTTGCGACGTGACCGCACCACGATCGTCATCGCGCACAAGCTCTCCACCATCGAGCGCGCCGACCGTATCCTGGTGCTGGATGGCGGACGGCTGATCGGTGAGGGGCGTCACGACGAGCTGTTAAAGAGCAACCCCACCTATGCAGCCTTGTATCGCTTTCAGTTCTCGGACCAGCTCCTCCAGCCACCCGACCCCGCGCTCACCAACAAGAAGAAAAGCTAGCCTCCGGCGGCTGCAGGCGAAGTGAGCACTTACCTACCACGGCTCTGACGCAGACCCACCGCGTCGCGAGATAAGTAAACTGTCCCCGTTTTTGCTTACTCCGTGATCTGCAGGTACACGGTATTGTCGACGACCTGCACGGGGTAGGTCTTCAAGTCCACACATACAGGCGGGCAGAGTGCCTTGCCGGTGCGCACATCGAAGCGTCCTTGGTGTAGCGGGCATTCGATGACGGTGTCGATGACAAAACCGTCGGCCAGCAGTTGCTCCTCATGGGTGCACAAACCGTCGGTCGCGAAGAAACCGGCGGGGGTGTTGTAGACCGCAAAGCTACGCTCACCGACATCGAAGGGGATCACATCTTCCGGCGGGATGTCATCGGCAGGGCACACCCGGTGCCAGTCGCTACCAAGGCTCTCGCTCATCGGCGTCTCCCTCTCATATGAATAAGACTACAAATGGTGCCGCGCGTCACTTTGCGTAGAAGAAGTCGGCCGCACACCTAGCCTAAAGCGCGGCTTTTCTCAGGTGGTAATCGGGTTGCGCGCGCTGCGCCTTCATGGCTATAAACACTTCGCCCATCGCACCAATGACACCAGCGCTTGGCCTTGGCAGCTCGCCCTTGACGGTCTCGTGCAGCTTTGGCAGCGAATAGAAAGGCACCATCGGGAACATGTGGTGCTCGATGTGGTAGTTCATGTTGCAGTAGAAAAAGCGCATCAAGGGACCGAGCTGCATGGTACGCGTGGTCAACCGATGGTCCTGCACCCCGGTGGCCAACCCGCCATGCTGAGTGATGCGCAGTATGCCGTGCATGGGCTCACCCACGATGCGCGGCAAAATCAACAGACAAATGAGCAGCCAAGACTGCATGGCAACCGCGACGCCGATGATCAACAGGTAAGACGCCGCAAACAAACGCGCATCGCGATACACCTTGTAACGTTCGCTCGCCGGCACCGCCTCGCGAATCACCGGGTTGGCGTAACCAAAGCAAAGCTGCACCAGCTCTTTGTTGTAATGCCAGACCTGCTGCACGCCGAGGATGAGCCCGATCATCTCTGACCACCGGATTGGGTTGGCGAGCAAGTACTCCGCGTCCTTGTCCACGATGGATGTGTAGCTATGGTGCTTGGCGTGCACCCAGCGTACCGTCGTCGGCTCCCAGTTGAGCATCCAGCTGCTGATATAGAGCAGCAGCGTGTTGAGCTTCTGGTTGCGGAACGGGGTGCAGTGACAGGCCTCGTGCCCGTTGGCGTTGGCGAACGACCACACCGCGCTGTAGACGAGCATCACAGGGACCGCCCACAGCGTTGCCCAGGTCCACACCAGCGCAGCGCCGAGGGTGCCCAGCAAAGCGAAATAGCACCCGAAGTGGATCAGCGGTTCGCGGTCGCTGCGGCGTGACAATGCCTTGAGCGTCTTGCGGTCCACCTGAGTGCGATACCACTCGTCCGCGCGTACGGTCATGATGCCCACCTCACCTCGAAAGCGAGACGCGCGATCATATTCAAAAACGCTTGGCGGTCAACAAAAAAGGGCGAGATGGAGAACCCCCGGGGGGTGTGTCCAACCCGGTGCCGCTTGCCGTCGCGGTTTCGCTGCGCGGCAGACTGATTGCCACCGTGGCGCCCCCGTTTGGTCCGTCGGACTCCACCCGCACCGTGCCGCCGTGGGCCTCGACAATGCGCTTCACGATGGCGAGGCCCACACCGGTCCCCGGCCGCGGGCTGTCGAGCCTTTCAAACAGCCCGAAGACGCGCTCCAGATGCTCTTTGGCGATTCCGATGCCATTGTCTTCGAACAACAAGTCGATGCTGCTCGGGCCGTAGGCGGCCTGGACCATGACTTCGGCGGGTTGGTTCTCGCGGGCGAACTTCTGAGCATTGTCGAGGATATTGCGCACGGCGACGCCAAGCCTGCCGCGGTCACCCCGGATGGGCGGGAGGTCATCGGGAATGCTCAAGGCGATGTTCGACGCATCGCTCATCGATGCCAGCACATCATCCAAGACGGCGGCCAGCGACAGCGTCTGACAGCAATTCGCGACAAGGCCGTGCTTGGAAAGCTCCAGGAGGTCGGTCAACAGCTCGCCCATGCTGTGTGTGGCGCTTTCGATCTCCTCCAAGTCCTGGTCGACGTCCTCGCGCGAGCCCGCTCTCAAGTCTTCCCGTAGGTGGTTCAAAAACCCCTCGATGGTGACCAACGGTCCCTTGAGATCGTGCGACACGGTGTAGGCAAAACGCTCGAGCTCGGTGTTCTGGCGTTCCAGCTCTTCGATCAAGGATTGGCGCTCAGCGGTCAAGAAGGCCACCACAAGCGGTATCAAGACCTCCACGCTCAAGAACAGTTGCAGGAACTCCACCCGCTCGAGCAAGCTCGCGGGACTCATGTCGGCGATCGGACCAAGACCATTGAGGGTGGTACCGACGGCGATGCTGTAAACGGCAAGCGCCGCGGCAGCCGTGACGAAGGTGCCCAGCCGCAACGCCGCCCAGAGCAACAGCGGTGTCACCGAATAAACCAGATTGAAGTACGGCTGAGAGAACACATAGAAGGTGAATGCCGCGGTCGTGACGCTCATGAACACCAGCTCCAAACCACGCTCGTTGACGAGTCTCGCGACACTAGCGCGATTTGCCGTCAGGACGACTGGCGTCACCAGCAGCAAACCGATCGCGTCCGCGACCCACCAAGTCCGCAGCACATCCCAGTAAGACGTGCCATAAGCGGCGTGGAGCAAGCCGGCACCCAAGATAGCCGCGACAAAGGGCGCCAGCACGCCCGCGACAAGAAAGAAAGCCAGGATGCAGCAGCTCGTCCTCATGCGCCATTGCCGAGGGACGAGCAACCGCAACCCGAGTGTCGCCACCAGAACTTCTGTCATGTTGCAAAACGCAAACCCGGCCGCCACGGGGAGCGAGCTGCCAAAGGCGAGATTGACCGAGACATTCGCAAGCACACAACCGAGCACGAACCCGGGCCAAGGACCCTGCTGGGTGCGTAGCAACATGCCCAGCAAGAGCGCGTTCGCCGGCCACAACGCCGCGATGTTTTCAGCATCGCGGGTCAGATAGATCCCTAGCGCAGCGGTGAGAAAATAGGCGACGGACAGGAGCACCACTTGGCGTAGGGTGACTGAATATCGCCACTGCGTCGGCGATGTGTCGGTCATCATCTGAGCTCGTTTCTCGGTCTGCATACGCGCCCCTCGGGCTGAGCCGATTTGGTCTCGTCGTTTTCTTGGGCAAGCTTCGTGCCAGAGAAATCACGCAAAATTCACACACAGACGCAGGGACATCCAGAACCCCGCTCGGACATCCAAAGACCTTTGGTCCGCTTGAGGACATCCAAAAACCCCTTCAAAGCGGCAATAGCGAACGTTTTGGCGGGCCCGGTCGGATTGAGCGCGAGTTTAGAGCCACACATTTCGGCTCTGTAGTTACGGACTTCTGGCGTCGGGTTTCTGGCGTTGGCGGCGGATATCTGTCGGATGCGTGTTGACCGCTAGGGGTGTTGGACACCTGTCGGTCACCCAAGATAGCGGGGTGAGGCGAATCCGCTTCGCGGGGCTGAGGTGCCCGAGTGTGACCCGGCCCGTTGGGCCGAGCTAGCCCTCACTCATACGAGGTCGTCCATCGTGGCCTCGATGCTTTCGCGAAGCGTCGCGCCGATGGTGTCGATCTGGTCTTCCTTCAGGATCAGGGGCGGGGAGAGCACTGTCATGTGTCCGAGCGGCCTAACGATGAGACCACACGCCTGCGCATGCTTGGAGACCCGGCCGCGGACGTCGAGCTGCTCGTCATAGAGATCCTTGGTGGCTTTGTCCTTGACGAACTCGATTCCCATCATGAAGTGGCTGCCGCGCACTTCACCCACGATGTCGAGCTCCTCCAGCGCTTTGAGCGTCGCTTCGAACCGCGGTCCGAGCCGTTGCACGCGCCCGCAGATGTCCTCGTTCTCGAGGATGGCGATGTTAGCGAGCGCCGCGGCGCAGGCGGCGGGATGGCTGGAATAGGTCATGCCATGGAGGAACTTTGCGCCGGGCGACGAGAGCACGTCGTAGATTTCGTCACTCACGATGGTTGCCGATAGGGGCTGATACCCGGAGGTGATGCCCTTCGCGCTGGTGATGATGTCGGGGTCGATGTCGAAACGCTTCTTCGACGCAAACATATGGCCGAGCCGGCCAAAGGCCGTGATCACCTCATCGGAGATGTATTTTATCTCGTAACGTTGGCACACCTCGAAGGTGCGGCGGTGGTAGCCCTCCGGCGGCACGATCACCCCGCCCGCACCGAGGATGGGCTCGGCGATAAACCCAGCAATACGCTCCGCGCCCACCTGCTCGACACGATGGACCAGCTCATCGATCAGAAAGTCGCCGAACTCCGCTTCGCTCATCCCGTCGGGACGCCGGGAGGGGTAGGGTGAGGAGAGAAAGGCGACGATATCCTCCGCCGAATGCCAGCCAGCACGGTAGCCGGGTGTCGTCATGGCGATGGCGAGATGGGTCGAGCCGTGATACGCACCGATCCGAGAGAGCATGCGTTTCTTCTCCGGCATGCCCTGGCGTTTGAAGTAGTGGTGCAGAATGCGCACCGCCGAATCGTTGGCCACCGACCCCGAGTTGGCAAAGTACACGTGGTTGAGCGCGCCGGGCGCGCGCTCTGCAACTTTGCTCGATAGCTGCGCGGCCAGCGGATGCGTGAGATTGTAGAACGTCGAGAAGTAGTCGAGCTTCTTGAGCAGGGCGGCGACCGCATCCGCAATCTCGTGGCGCGCATGACCGACGTTTGCGCACCACAAACCACCGATGCCGTCGATAAAGCGGTTGCCATCGGCATCGTACACATGGGCGCCGTCAGCCTCGACGACTCTGCGATGTCGCCATCGCGGAGCCAGTTCACCACCGACGCGTCCCCAAAATCAAGCGGACATCCAAAGAACCTCACCAAAACATCCACGCAATCGAACAAACGCGAACAAACGGAACAAACGGGACATCCACAGTTGGAATGGAACTAGGCCGCCCTGAATTTCCCGCGAAATAACGCCCTTGCACACAGCCAACAAGGGACAAGGACCAAAGGACATCCACAAACCGGTCAGAAGTACGGCAAGAAGGCATTCAGAATGCCCGCACATGGAAAAGGACATCCACGGACTACTCGAATCTACAGGCAAACACCTAGATACGGGTACTTGCACATACGGTGTCTGCCTACACAAAACGGCTTAGGTGCTGACGCGGTGTGATTCTTCGCTATGGAATACTGCGGTGCCATGACAACGGCACGCGCCCACCTAGTCGATAGCGAGAACGGTGGCTTCTATCACTGCACATCACGCTGCGTTCGCCGCGGCTGGCTATGCGGTGTGGATCCGGTGTCGGGCCGCTCCTACGCACATCGCAAAGCATGGATTGAGGGCCGGTTGCTTGAGCTGGCCGAAATCTTTGCCATTGATGTGTACGGGTACGCGGTGATGAGCAACCACTATCATGTGGTGGTGAGGGTCGCACCCAAGCGGGTTTTGGAGTGGAGCGACGCGGAGGTGGCGGAGCGTTGGCTTCGTATTAGCGGGAAGGACAATACGCGAGCACGAGCAGGTATCATTGGCGATGCGCAACGCGTGGCGACCCTACGGAAGCGATTGGGGAATTTGTCCTGGTACATGAGCTATGTGAATGAGCCGATGGCGCGCCGTGCGAACCGTGAAGATGGGTGTAAGGGGCGGTTTTGGGAGGGACGGTTCAAGTCGACAGCCCTGCTCGACGAGACGGCCGTGGTATCGTGCATGGTCTATGTGGACCTCAACCCGGTGCGTGCCGGGGTCTGTACGCGCGTGGAGGAGGCGCCGCACACTTCCATCCGGCGCCGGTTGAAGCAACCCTCCGCGACGCGGCTCGGTGCGCTCGAGCGCGTCGGGGTTTCGCTGTCCGATTACCTCGTGCTGCTACGGTGCACGATCCACCTAGAGCACGCGACTTGCACTGAGCTATCTGAAGAGTCGCTGCATACCCTGAGCCGCCGGCATCACTCGGGTGAGAGCTGGCTGCGTGAAGTCCGCGCACATCGCGCGAAATACCGTGCCTATGGCGCGCCTGAGCGGCTGAGAGCGTATGCCCACACACTTGGGCAGCAATGGATCCGCACTGCCTTCGGGCAGGCCTTCGCCGCTTAGTCACTCTAGTCTTCTAACACGTTACAGTTTTCGTCCCCCATCACGCTTATTGCTCCGGCGTGACTCCGCTGCGGCGCCTAGATAGTTGCCTATCTCATGGCCCTCCGCCTAGCGGTCTAGCTTAATTGTCCGCCTATAACCGAGTGCGGTGCGGAGGCTCTATCCATTGGAGAGTTTTGCATGTCCTTTCGTTGTTAGTTGCTCGCCCCAGTTCGGATGTCCGTTAGCGTCTGCGTTCAAGCTTTGGCGTCCTAGACGGTATTGCGCGCGCGAAGACATTGCGGACAACCCCGCGATCGACCATCTTAGATGTCCAAATTGTTGCCTTGGATGCCCTACTGTCAACGGCAACATAAAACTGATGCCCTTTAGCCGACAAACATCCCGTATGCAGATGTCCTTTTGCCGCCCTCCTTTAGCCGCCCCATAGACGTCCAGTACTTTGGATGTCCTTTAGGTCCCCTAGGTCCAAGGTCAGGTACGCAATTCCAGGTCGAACTCTGGGGCACCGACGATCACGAGCCCCAAGTGACCGTCGACGGTGACCAGATCGCCGTTTTTCAAGATCTCTGCCGCTTGGCGAACACCATTGACGCAGGGGATACCTAGCTCACGCGCGATGATGGCACCGTGAATCAGCATGCCGCCGCGGCGTTCGACGATAGCGCTCGCAAGTGGCACCAGGTGTGTCATTGTTGGCTGAATGGCGTCGCAGACCAGCACTTCGCCCTGCCGGAAGTCGCCGAGATCACATTGGCCGTGGATGCAACGCACCGAGCCGGTGGCGACGCCGGGTGATGCGGGCTGTCCGACGAGTTGCCGCGGCGTTTCACTACGCGTCGCGGTGTCAGCCTCCGGTGACCTCGCTTTAGCTTTGGCTTCGATTGCTATCGTCGGCGTGTTCGGCTCGCGCAGCGCACGCACCACGCCCGCGACATGCGATTCATCTGGATGTCCTCGGCCGGTCAATCTGCCCTGCTCACGAAGACGTTCGGCTGCGATCTTCAACGCGCGCAGTAGCTGACTCTCCAAGCGGGAGACCAGCAGGTTATCATCATCGCGCAGTTTCCAGCTCACGCGACCAGTATCGATGAGGTCGAGCGCCTCATCGCGTCGTTCGGGGCCGACCGCATCCAGCAACCGGTCCTTGAGCGCCGCCACCGTATTCGCTGAATTGACCTCGTCGCGTGCTCGAGACGGACGTTTCGAGAGCTGTACGAGGTTTCGCAGCAAGGGCTCTAGGTTATCGCTCAACCGTTCGTGGTCGTATGCGATGTCTAGAAACCGATCGTTGAGGTCATCGAGCCCCCGGATGAAATCCGACGCCGTGTCCGTGCAACCGGAGAGCTCATCGCGGAGCATGGACCATTGCAGTGCCCCGGCGTGTTTTTCGAGCAGCTGCACAACCGCCGAACAAAGCGCGTCGTCGGCCGCGAGCCGTTGCGCGAGTTCGCCGATCGCACGGTTGCGCTGAGCTGCCAGCAACGGCTGGTTGCGGAGCAGCCCCACAAACTCGTAAGGGTCTTCCGGGCGCACCGCATCGTTGTAGTACGTCGCGAGTCGCCTCACGCCATGTGCAAACGGGATGAACTCATCCCAGTAGATGGTCTTCCACCGTGCCACGGCCTCGCTCCGCCGCTCGAGCGCATCGGAGAGTTGCTGGTCGTCCAGTGGTTCGAGCGCCTCGTTGGCAAGCACCTGGCCCTCACCCTCCAGCTCGGGGATGAGCTTCTCGGAGACGCGCTTTCTCAGTGTCTGCAAACGCGCGTCGCCCAGCCGCAAGCTGAGATACCATGTGCGCTTGTCATCCGCGTCCGGCACGCTCGTGGTAATCGGTCGGGCCTGCAACACGCTAAGCTCCTTCGAACGCCCCGTCCATTCCATGTCAGGAAACCAGTCAAACAGCTCTTCCACGGCCAGCAGGGTTTCGAGAATCGCCTCGAGGTCTGCCGCTTCGAGCAGCGGCGCATCGGCGACCTCGTCTCCGCGTTGACCCGGCAACCATGTGATGACACCGCGTGTAGCGCGGTCGAGCTCCCAGCGGTCGGGGTCGACAAGACCATCGACCAGCAGGCTGCAGGGGCCCGGCACTGACTCGATGATTGCGTGGTCTTTTTGCGCGTCGCGCGGGTCGCGCGCGAAGGCCACACCCGAGCGGTCGGCCTCGACCATCTCTTGCACGAGCACCGCCATGCGACTTCGCGCCGGGTCCAGACCGAGCTCTTTGCGATAGAGCAAAGCCGCATCGGACCATAGCGACGCCCAGACCAAACGCACCGCGTCTTCCACGGCACGGGGGCCACGCGCGCCCATGATGGATTCGTGCAAGCCTGCAAAGCTCCTTCCGGCAGAGTCTTCGCCGACCGCGGAGGAGCGCACCGCCAAGCGTGAGGACGAATCCAAGGCGCTAAGGCCTTGGTGGATGGTCTCGCGCAAAGTCTCGGACAAGGGATGCGCGAGAAACATGGCGCGAAGACGTAGCGCTGCATCCCAGATCTCCTCCCAGCGCATGTCGTCCATCGACTTGCGCCCGAGCTCCATGCGGATGGCCGTGACTATACCGGCATCTTTGACAAAGGCCTCATACGCCCAGGTCGTCAGGCAGAATCCGCGCGGCACCTCGAAACCGGCCCGCGCGAGCTGCGCGAGCTTTGCCGCCTTGCCGCCAACGAGGCCTTCATCGCCTTGGCCGATCGCATCAAGCAGGATCAGGAGTGGTCGGTCGGTATCCACTGGGCCACCTCTTGGAAACGCACGACATGCAGAAAGCGCACGACGTCGATACAGAACACCGCGCAGGTGGCGGACCGTACAAATGACTTTAGATAGGCGTGCCGAGCTATAAGTAGGTCGGCCCAGCGGTCGAACTCGGCGCCGCGCTCAACCGGCCGCGATCGTCCGGTGATTGTGACCGCCTCGATCTCCATCAGCGAGTCCGCTTTGTTAGACCGATTGTCGACCACCAGGGCCACGTGGTCACACTCGCTCAGCAGCCGGTACTTGCGCGTTGCCACCGGTGTGGCGAAGACGGCATGACGCAGATCCTCGGAGAACGAAAACGCGACGAGCGCCCCGTACGGCTGGCCCTCACCCTGGACGCAAAGCACCGCGTAAGGCTGCTCGTCCACCAAACGCCGGATGCGCTCGCGAACGGGTAGCGTCTCGGCTGCTAGATCCGGGTTGTCGTCATGGTCTTTGTAAAAAAGTGGTTCGTCGACGCTCATGTTTGCGCTCTCGTCCACGCGCGGTCCCAGCGCGGCGGGCTCAATCATACTGATGCGGGCACAGGCTTGCCCGATAGACCTTGCTGTGGACGCGAAGGCGGCTCGGACCAAGACAGCCGCTTTCCAACAGGCGTTGAAGAGATAGGCGCCCGACAGGACATTCAAAAATGAGTGTTTGGGTGCTCTAACGCTCCCAGCTTAGTGAAAACGCTTAAAAGGACATCCAGATTGAACAGTTTGTGGATGTCTTGCTCTATGTGCTCTATGGATACCTGTGGTCCTAGGACGTCCCGAACGCGTATTGGATGTCCTCCACGGTGGCCTGGGTGTTGGATGTCCCCAAGCTATCGTGGCGAATCCGGTGGATGCCCTGAACCGTGTTGGCCGTCCTGGGCGGCGTATTAGGGCAGTTTGGATGTCCCCAAATCTCTCAAGCCCGGAAGTGGTCTGGGTCGATGAGCCTGTAATGCGTGGCGGGGTATTGGCACACGGGGCAAGTTTCTGCCGGCATCTCGTTGAGCGTGGAGCCGCAAAACTGACAGATAAAGATTCGGGCCGTGTTCTCGTCAATGCGGCGGGCTACCTTCTCGAAATGGCTGCCGGAATACCGCTGGATTCTCTTGATCATGTCGCGGTGTTGTCTGTGCGACGCCCACGCATATTCGACGACTGCGATGGCATCGGCGTAGCGTTCTGCCTTCACTTCCTCGAGAATCTCCGGGTACACGTTGTCGACCGTGTTTATTTCCTGCGCCGCGGCGTATATCAAATTGGCCTTGGTATCCTGGACCGGAATCGAAGGCTCTGGGCCCTCGACCTTGTGTAGCCCCAGCTGAAACAAGACCCGCTCGTAACTCTGGGCGTGGATGAGTTCGGAGATAGATAAAGCGGCAAACAGATACGCAATTCCATCGTACTCATCGGCAATTGCTCGCTCCGAGAACAAGAAATAGCGGCGGTGTGCCCGGAGCTCGATGAGGCTTGCTCGTCTGAGTGACTTGACCGTGACCGGGTGGCGTCGCTTGGGTCTGCCGGCCAAAGCAGAGAGCGGCAAACCGGCAATGACTACACCCGCTGCGGCTGCTTGCAAGAGCCTACGCCGATTCACCGTATGTGCCCCGACAAACGATAAACTGCCTCCGAGATAATCGGGATCGCATACCAAAACCCGCCCTAGAATGATTATCCATCGACCTCTCTCATCCCACTACTCACCAAAATAGCGCGGCTGAATCCGACAGCGGTTGACCCAGATCAGGCACGGTGCAGCCTCGTTTGGAACCGACGAGCACCATGTTCGATCTTGGATGTCCCAGAGGAAATCGTTATTGACGAGGTCGGGTCCTCGCCTTGTGTTGGATGTCCTGGAGCGGGTTACTGCAGCAGTTTGGATTTTGCGATGGCGAACTCTTCGTCGCTCAGCAGATCTTCGTCTCTTAATCTGACCAAGCGTTCCAACTCATCGGCAATGCTGACGTCGGCCGCCACCGCTCTGGGCTTGTCCGCGCCTGGCTGTATCGCCACAACGGTATCGTGGTCGGCAACCGCCGCGCGCGTCTTCCGGGGTTGGTTGGAAACCTCTGCGGGCGCCTTCTGGGATTGTCCTAGCGGCTGAAGCCTGACTCCCAAGAAGCCATGCCACCAGATGGCTTGCTCGATGGAATCCTCAAACGAGTGATGCGTGGCCCGATTGTTACCCACACGATAGTAGAAATTGAGTGGGTGCTTGTGCATTTCCTCCGTGGCGTACTCTATGCACACATCGATGCGCCGCTCCGTCTCCACGTCGAGTGGATGTTTCTGCTCTTCGAGAAACAGCGACCGCAATCTCGCGACCGCCTCGTCCGTTAACTCGCTCGAGTCGCGAGTGCGAGTGTCGAGACGCTGCTCGTTCAGAAGCAAGTAGCTCGCCCGAAGCTGGCTATCTTCAACACCCACGCTCCCGCGCCCCCGAATGCCGAGCTCAATGGGTGACCGGTCGTCCGTTGCGTGGATGGATGTACCCAAGAGCTGCGATGCGTAGTCGAAAGAGCTCCGGGCTGGCGGCGACACGTCGATCGTCTTGATTGCGCGTCGCCTAAAGCCAATCATGGCGAGCGCCGAGACGAGCACGACAACTCCGACCGCACCAATGCTGACGATCAAAGGCGATGCGCGCAGCGTCGGCAACACCGAAAACACATACGCCTGCGCGATCTGAAACCTTATGGGATTGGTATACGCCATCAAATCCGGTCCGCGGCTCATGTCCTTACGCACCCGCGCCCGGACAAAGCAACTGTGTTGGTCTAGACCTTTTTGCAGGTCCCCGAGTCGCTTCTCGACGTCATCCTCTGTCGGTGCCAAGGTCGTCTCAAATGACAACGTGGGTGTCCCAGTAGAGCAGTTCTCGATGACTTCGACCGTGAGCGGCGCGCCCGCAGCACCCTCTCCGCGCTCCACTGCGAGCCGCACGGTTACAGAGTCGTCGGGACGCACGGACAGCACTTCTCCCGGGCTCGCCGGCCGGGCTAAGCCGGGCAGCGATGCCTCGAGCGTCAACTTATCCAGCATCAAACCGTGGTCGGCCCAAAATGAGCCTGCTTTGTACGCGGCCATCACCCCAGCGGCAGACGGGCCCGCGGCGAGCACATGCGTGCGCGCAAACGCGCACGGCGCATAGTCGCCCTTCTCGTTGTGGTAGTCCGAGGTCGCGACGGCCGCCCAAATGTTCTCGCCGCGTTCGAGCAAGGTATCCCACGTACCACCCACCTTGGCGGCCACGGGGTCCCAACGGTCCTCGGTCTGAAAGTTCTGCTTGTAGGCGCCGACATTCGTCATCGGTTTTTGATGACCCGGCGCTCCCGCGAACCCGACGAAAAGCGTGTTGACGGCACGCCAAGCCTCCATGTCCGTGAGGTTCTCATCGGGACGTTCATCGGCACGGCTTGGATGGTTGTAGATAAGGACCGCGTCACCCTCATTCGCCATCTGCAGGCGCAGCCAGGATAGCGCGCCCTCGGCCGTCCCTTGTCGGTCGAACCGTGCCTTGAAGTCGGCCAGTGCGGCGCTTGCAAGCATCGGTTCGAGCAGCATGGTGACATGCTCGCGGCCGTCATACGGCGGAATGTTCCATTCCATCCCCGGGATTACGGTCAGATTCGCATAACGTGCATGCGCTTCTTCGATCTCGGCGAGGTACGCCGCGCTCGCCGTTCCCTCACTATCGGAATGATCGGTGATGGCCAAGACGTCGCAACCGGAACGGATGGCCTTTTGTGCGAGCTCATCGACGGTGGTGCTGCCGTCGGAAAACTTGGTGTGCGTGTGGGTATCGGCAATCAACCACTGACCAGTCTGCGCCCAGGGAATCGCCTCAACGAAGCTTGGCTGGCTTTGCTCGCAGCCGGCCAGCGACACCGTCAGCGCGAGCGCTAGACCAAGCGCAAATGAGCGCATTTGGTACTTGCAGGTATCGGCTTGGAGTGTCGGCATGCTCTTGGGGCCGCGTCCGCAGTAGCAAATTTTTATAGTGTGTACTTACTAGCGAGAGTTTTATACTCCCACGCTTCCTAGATATTGGTGACTTCCGCCGCATTTTCGTACGCAGCATAATCCTTGCCGCTACGCGTAAAGGCCAAGTCTAACGAATCAGGAGGGACAGTCGAGACATCCTTTAGGTAGCTGGCACAGCCACGAGTGAATTTGGATGTCCTGTTCTACCGTCAACGGTCGCATCGTACATTCTTGAGCTTCTTTGGATGTCCTGGGGTGGCGGGATGGGTGGTAGGATGGCTGAAGACAAGTTCTGGGTGTCCCGGTGCAGGTTGGCTGAGCCTCTTTGCATGTCCTGGGTGAAACCACACTGGGTACAACCGGTGCGACTTGGATGTCCCGGTGGGGGGACGTAAAGGCTTGGGGACATGGCGGCTTGAGGCTCAAGGTCCCAAGCCGCCGACAAATCTGACGCTATCGCTTATTCGATGCGAAAGCGAATGGGGTTTGTGTATGCCATCAAGTCCGGGCCGTGGTCTATTTCCTTCCTGACCCGAGCTCGCACATAGCAACTGCGTTGGTCTGCACCTGCTTGCAGATCGCTGAAGCGTTTTTGGAAGACATCTTGTCCCGGTGACAAGGTCGCTTCCCGCGACAGCCTTGGTGTACCCGTTGTGCAATTCTCGATGAGCTCAATCTTTAGCGGCGCATCGATAGCACCCGGGCCGCGCTCTAGCGTCAGTTGCAGGGTGACGACATCGTCGGGGCGGACGGACAGCACTTCGCCCGGCATCGCGGGGCGGTCCAACCTGGGTAACGATGCCTCGAGCGCCAACAAATCCAGTATCAAACCGTGGTCGGCCCAAAACGCACCGACGCGTAGCGCTGAGATAATCCCTTGCGCAGACGGGTCCGCCGCTAGCACATGCGTCCGGGAAAACGCACACGGCGCATAGTCGCCTCTGTCACTGTGGTAGTCAGATGCCGCTAGCGCTGCCCAGACGTCCTCGCCACGGTCAAGCAGCGTATCCCAAGTGCCCCCCACGTTAGCGGCGACCGGGTCCCATCGGTCCTCGGTCTTGAAGCGTTTCGTGTAGGCACCGATGTTCGTCACGCGTTTTTGATGACCCGGCGCGCCTTCAAACCCAACGAAAAGCGAGTTGACGGCGCGCCACGCCTCCATGTCGCTTAGATTCTCATCGGGATGTTTATCGGCACGGCTCGGATGGTTGTAGATCAGGACCGCGCCGTCCTCGTCTTCCATCTGTGCGCGCAGCCACATCAGCGCTTCCTCTGCCGTTTCTTTCCGGTCGAAACGGTCCTTGAAATCCGCCAGCGCCCGTTGCGCGAGCGCCGGCTCGAGCAGCACGGTGACGTGCTCGCGGCCACCGTAGGGTGGAATGTTCCACTCCATGCCGCCGAGCACGATCAGATTCGGGTAACGCGCATCCGCCAGTTCGATCTCGGCAAGATAAGCCACGCCCGCTGTGCCCTTGTAATGGGAATGGTCGGTGATGGCCATGGCATCGCATCCCGCTTGGATAGCCTTTTGCACGACCTCGTCGACGCTGGCGCGGCCGTCGGAGAACTTGGTGTGCGTGTGCGTGTCGACCAGCAACCAATCGCTCGTCTTCGCCCGCGGTACCGCTTCAACGAGCCTCGGTTGGTCTTGCGGGCACCCGGTGAGCCAGAGCGTCAGCCCGAGCAGCACGGCGCGCCCAACCGCGCGCCATCCAAAGTCCCTTGGATGCTTGGAGGTCTCGTCTTGGGGTGTCGGCATTCGCAGGAACACTTTAGTCATGGTGCAGCGCTAAGGCAGCCTGCACGTGATGTAGAGTCTACTTCATTTGGAGTATCGTCTCGGCCGCGGCTGGGGCGCCGGGTCTCCCCAGATCTGAAAAGAACACCCACCTTTGCTCGTTACCTGGAGCTTGGCATCCCGCGCGGTTTGTGGATGTCCCGGGCTGTGCGGACTGTGGATGTCCTGAACCTTGCGCGCAAGCCAAGGTGTGCGCTACTCGGGTCGTTTATATTCCCGCTTTACATAGACAGTGCTGATCACAGACCCATCCCACACGTAGCAGAAGTGTTCTCCTTGTACGACCGGCGACAGGAGCCTTGGACGAAAAACGGCAACACACTCCCCGTCCTCATCGCGGTCGCTGTCATAGACAATGCCATTCGAGCCATTTGAACGCAGGGTCTTGCAGAGCGCCTGAGCGGCGCCGTAAGCCTCGGGATTCGAGTCGTAGACACCCGGTCTAGTCTTCCGTTGTCCCCGGATATCGTGAAACTTCGCATCAATGCCGGATGCGTAGCTTTGCATGTCGACCTCGATCGCCACCTCTGCGGTCGCTCTGAGGAAAAGCTCCTTATGAAATCGCGTTTCCGCGACCGCCGTATCGATAGTCTTCGCTGCGTAGTAGACGCCGTATGACCCGTCGCTAAACCGGCTACCCGCCGGGTTCATATGCGTAAATGCGGCCATAATCGGGCTGGTCCCGTCCCCATAGATTCGCTCTGCCTCTGGAACCAAGGTCAGCTCGCCTAATTCGTTTCTGAGACGATCGTTCGTCAGCCCCTCAATCTCCATAACCGCAGCGAGGTCTTCTGCGCTCGAGACCCGGTCGAATAACCCTCTTGGCGGGAACACACTGGAGACGATGCGCCAGCTCGGGTTCCAGGTGACGCGAGCGAGCGGAGGCGTCAAGACCAGCCTCGCTCCGCATCCAGGTATTGCCTGACGACATACAGATCCGCGACATGACCAGAGAGCATCCGGTCGAGTGCCGGCTTCCCGCCAAACGGGAGCGCATCGTTCGGTCGATGAATCCACCCATCCGCGGCCTCCGGTTCGGGGAGCAACACTTGCAGGTCCTTATAGATCCCGAAAATGTAAGACAGACGCTCGCGCTTATCTCGGTTGAGCCGGGCCGTGTCCGGGCTTCGCTTCCATTTGAAGTACGTGCTCCTGTTCTTCTCATCAAAGCCGAGCAGTGTCATCGCTTGGCTCTCGTCGAGCCCCCAGAAGCGCGCAATGTTGAAAAACGTTCTCAACGCAGCACCCGCCGTCTTGGTCGAATTCAGCTCTACATCGGGGGCGGTCTTCGCGGGCATAGTTCTTCCTATTCTGATCGGATTGAATGAGAGTACATTATAATACATTATTTTTTATAAAGTATCTAAATACACTTTCTAAAACAAATAAGGGAGACCGCCGTCAAGCAATAAGTCTTCATAACCTTCTGTTTAGACGAGTTTTTTTGCGCGCTATTGGGTAGTCATCGTTCGGGGTCTCACTTTGCCCCTAGCACGGCTCAGACACCCCCTCATAAGGATCACCACATCGATAAAGCGGCGTCTCGACCCGACTTTGGATGTCCTGATGCACTTGATGCACTTTGGATGTCCTGATGGGCTAGATGTCCTGATGGGCTATTCGAGAAACGCCGTCAGCGTGTTTTTGCCACGGCCCCTTTCGCTTATGCTAGCCGGGCTATAGCCGTAACCTTTCGGCTCTGGGGGGACCATGGCGGCCAGACTTCTCAGCTACGCAACCGAGAACCGTGACCAAGCGCAGCAGCTCGCTGAAGCGCTTGACGCGGGCGGGTGGTCGGTCTGTGCGGACGAGGAATTCGTTGGCGGTGTCGCCTTCGGTCAAAGCATTGAGGCAGGGCTCGATGCGTAAACGCATGCGTCTCGCAATTAAACTCGGCGCGTGTGTTCTCGCCGCAATCGGAATCGCGGCTTGGTATGGCTTCTACATGTTGCCGGAGCTTGACGACATGCCCGCGGAGACAACCGCATCAGAACCAGGACAAATCGTTCCACCGCCAGCCGCACAGCTACCAGCACCGACGCTTCCACCACCGACTGCAACGCGACCGCAACCGAAGCCTCCACCGAAAGGGAACGGTGGAGGACCGGAGACTGGTCAAGGCGGGACGGAGACGGGCAATGGCGGGACAGCGCTGACACCGCCCAGTCCGGGACTGCCTACATACCCGTGGCCGCCGGAGGAGCCGTCCTCGCTCGTTCGTATCGACTCGCTCTATCCCGACGGCTGGCACGAGAGGTCGCTCTTCGAAGTGGCGGAGCTGCTCACCGCCGCACTCCAAAAAGCAGCCTATCTGGAATTGGGCTTTTATGCCGCGCCAGGCGGCTTCGTGATGGTGACCCGCTTGGAAGGTATCGATCCGGCCGGCGCCCCGCTCACGGCCGAGCGCAGGTATCAGCTACCCGACGACCGCGGTGACTTCAGCTTCCGCGAATATGTGCGCGGCCTGTTCTTTGCCCCGAAGGGTTATTATCGTTTCATCGCGTTCGTTGTGTCGGACGTGCCCTACACGACCAGGGATGAGCCGCTCGAGGAGACCGAGGCGCTGGAGCGACTCCATCGAGGCGGGGTCGCCTTGTCGAGGAAATATGCGGACCTACCTTTCTCCTCTTACCATCGGGTCGACGCGCTGATCTACGAGTTCCGAAAAGGCGGGCACGATGGCGATGTCGAGACGCTGCGCCCGGGTCGGCTTCCGCCCAATACCCACCTCGAGAACTCGGGGCTATCGCTAGCACTTGCCTCGACCCTGCAAACGCCGTAAGCCCAGTGAAGATATTCGTCAGCTACCGCCGGAGCGACAGCCAGGATATCGCCGCGCGGATTGCCGACCGGCTCAACGACTTACCCGGTGTGCGCAAAGTGTTTATCGACGTCGATGGCATCGAGCCGGGAGTGAACTTTGCGGCGCGCATTGACCAAGCGCTGGCAAGCAGCGACGTCTGCCTCATTCTCATCGGGAACGACTGGACTGGCGCCGAGGCTGCGGGCGGACCGGCCCGTATTCTCGACCCGGAGGATTTCGTGCGCCGCGAGGCTGCCGCATCGCTCGCAAGCGGTAACAAGGTCATACCCGTACTTCTAAACGGTGCACCGATGCCGTCCGTAGATGCACTGCCGGAAGACGTCGGCGCGCTGACTCACCTGAATGCCGTCTTCGTTCGCCACACGTCATTCAATCAGGACCTAGAGCTCCTAGAGGATGCCATCTTCTCGCGACGACCACGCAGCCCAGTGACACGCTTCTTCCGTCGCCGACCCATTCTCACCGGCGCTCTCAAATCGATTGGTGGCGTGCTTGCCGCCGGCGCGCTTCTCGTTGTGCTCGCAGCGCTGCACTCCGAGCTCTCCGGCGGGCGAGCACTGGACGAATCGCTTGGGAGCAAAGGGGTCGTGTGGCTTTTGATTCTAACCGTACTCGCGCTGGGCGCGGCGCTCCCTCTAGTGTTGCGCCGCAAGCATTAGCCGGCGCCGCATTGGATGTCCCCAGCCGTCCCGCTTGGGCAAGCGAGGTAGACATTTGAGCCGGGAAATGTTTACTACATCCCGAATTCTCGGTTCGAGCGCTAGTGAACGTATTTATTTCCTATCGCCGCGAAGATACCGCGTTCGTGAGCGGGCTCATCCATGAACGACTCGCCGCGCGCTTTGGCGCGGACGCGATCTTCACGGACATCGACTCGATACCGCTCGGCGTCAATTTCAAAAAGTACATCGATGAGCAAGTCGGCAAATGCGATATTTTTCTCGTCGTCATTGGTGAGAAATGGCTTGGCGCGGTTGACGATGATGGTCGTACGCGACTCGAGAAACCGGAGGACTTCGTGCGGATCGAGATCGAGTCGGCGCTAAAGCGTGAGATACCCGTGATCCCCTTGCTGGTGGGGGACATCCAAATGCCGTCGACCGATGAGTTGCCCGAGTCGCTAATCGAGCTCGCCGTGCGCAACGGCACGCAGATTCGTCCAAAGCCCAGCTTCGATGCGGATGTGGATCGACTCATAAAGGGCATCGAGAGACACCTCGCCACCGCGGAAAAACCCGAAGAACAAGGCCAAGCGACGGAAGAAGACGCGGATCAAGCGCTAGAGGTGAAACGCCCACACGAAGCGCAGCAACTCGCCGAGCCGGACCGCCAAGCGAAAAGAGTGCCAACTGCGCCAATCGAGACGGCGACCTTGCCCCCAGAAGTGGAGGACTCAGCACGCCAACCCGAAAAGCGCGCACGGGTACCGCGCTTTCTTGTTCTGGGCATGGTCATTCTCGCCGTCTCGGTGATCATCGTGGGGAGATGGTGGTCGATCACTCGAGACACGCCCGTAGTTACCATCGCTGGGGAAATTGGTGCGTTGGCGGGCGTGCCCTTCTCGGTAATGATCGATGCGACGAAGTTCTCCTCTGGCAAGGTGGACGGCGAGTTTCGATATCTGCGGGATGCAATCAAGTTTGGCGGCGACGTCGAATGTCTAGAAGCTTTCGAAAAGAAGAAGGTCCTCGCGATCGCCGGGCCAGTGCAATATGCGGAACCAACCGCTACGAGCGGGGACTGGGCCGTAATCGAGATCTTGAAGGGCAAGGGTTCCAACAACAAAAGAATACGCGTCCGCACTATGGATAAGAGCGCGGCGCTGGCAGGCTGCAAGAAGCCCGGCAATAGCTATCCGGGTGAGATCAAAGAAGACAAGCTCATTCTGCGATTCTTCTAGCCAGGAATGCGGGATGTTGAGCTGGCTCGCAGAGCGGACGTGGTTGACGTTTGCAGAAAGCGAGCTGGGTGTCCCGCAGCGTTCGAGCGTGTATCGGGCATTCGTTTAGGGAAACAAGAGGCCCCAAACCTTCCTTTAGCCATGCAGCCGCGCCTCAAAGGAAAGTTTCTTTCCTTCAGGCTCCGACCCGCACGGCCGGTAACGAGATGCGCCTGTCTATCGAAATGAGGGCTGTTGCGCCGCAAGCACTAGCCGGCGCCGAAGCGTATGCGTAGGCCGACTCCTCAAGACAGCTGCTCATGTTCGAGCCGGCGGCTGCGTCGGATACCAAGCATCGGGTTCAGGCACAAAGGACGCGGGAAATACGTAGCTCTCGAGCACCACCGAGCCTAGGCCCGGGGTTTCAAAGAAGTAGAAGGGGACTTGCTCCAGCCAAACCCCAGACAGCGCCGGCCGCGTGCCTCGACTGATGAGCTCCCTGCGGCGTTCTTCCATTGACAGAGGTGAACCATCAAACGCGACATGGTGTAGAGCCTGCTCACGGTCGGCGAGCGCAAGCTGCAGCGTTTTTGCACCAACGACAGGCTCCATCACCTCCCATATGATCGTGCCATGCCGAGCAAAGGCGACATCGATGACATAAGGGTCGGGCTCGCCGTATGAGCGGCGATCGGAAACCGTGCGCTCATTAAACTGATAAAGCCCCCAAGGCCCTATCCCAAGCGCAACCATCGCTTCGATGGTCTGTTGCAACGAACGGGTGGCGATACAGATCTCGACGGGAACACCGAGGAAACTGTTCGAGAGTGTATCGATACCTGTTGCGGCAATTTCCGATGAGCTACTAGACATCCTGGTGACCGGAACGCGTTTGACATCCTCGTTCGCGGAGTTGCCGTTCCAAGAACGAGCTGGGAGCGAGGGGTCCGGTCGGCGGGTCAACACGTGGGGCGTCAAACACTGCAAGTTGCGCCTAGAGGCGCCTGTCAGTGGGAGCGGAGCTGCGTGGCGCCGGGTGGCGGTTAGTCAGATGCAGCCTGTTCGTCTTGCTTCTCGAGCTTGCCGGTCGTCGCGGACGGTTGTTTCTGTTTCTTTTTGGATGAATAGATGCCAATGCGCTCTTCGACGGAGATATGTGCCGGCAACGCCATCGAATGTCTCGCTGACCGAGGCATTGTCTAACTCGATAAAGTGCTTCACAGACAAACTCATGTCGTTCTCCGCCGACTCAGATACAATCTTTCAATGCGTGTTTACAGTACGATGTACGCATTACACGTTAAGCATCTCAAAAGGCGCCCTACTCGGCTGAATGATAAGCGTATTAAGGTTTTCAAACCATAAGATGGCCCCGTGGTACTTACTGTAACTCGCAAATTCTGTTGGCGAAGGTGGAAAGAGCGACTTTTTAGCGCTGCATTTCACGCTTAGTAGGGACCTTGGGCAACCGTGGGGCGTACTAGAATCTTCCTGCGAGTTGACAAAGAGGTCTGAAAGCAATCGCGCCCTGCAAGGTTGTCACAAGACAGCGGTTTGAGCCTGCGCGCGCATAGTCACTTCCCAATACAAAAACTCGAAAAAATCTCCGCCAGCAAATCGTCCGTTGTAAATTCGCCGGTGATCTCTGACAGCGCTTGTTGAGCGCACCGTAAGTCCTCAGCCAGGAGCTCGCCGGCCGCTATCGCTTCGAATTGACGGTGGGCACGGACCAGCGCTTCGCGGGCACGCTGTAGTGCATCCAGATGTCGGCGGCGGGCGATAAAGGTGTGTTCTCGTGGCGCTGCAATCCCGATGGTGTGCTTGATCTCTTCGAGCAGTGCATCGACACCTTCGCCGGTCTTTGCCGAGAGGCGCACCTCGGTGGGCTTTGGATCCGGGTCAGGCCCCGGCTCGCTAGATGTGAGGTCCACCTTATTGCGCACGATGACCCGATGGATCCCGCTTGGCGCGTCGTCGAGAATTTTCTGGTCTTCCTCCGTCACACCACTGGCGTCCTCGACGACCAACAGCATGACGTCCGCCGTGTCGATGGCGCCCCAGGCGCGGGCGACGCCTTCTTGCTCCACCTTGTCTTGGGTGAGACGCAAGCCGGCGGTGTCCATCACTTGCACGGGGACGCCGCCGACTTGCACCTGGTCGCGCAACACGTCGCGGGTGGTGCCGGGGATGTCGGTGACGATGGCGGCGTCGCGGCCGGTGAGTTGATTGAGCAGGCTGGACTTGCCCACGTTGGGTCGGCCGGCGAGCACCAGGGTGATGCCGTCGCGTAGCAGACAGCCTTGCTCGGCGGTGTGCAGTGTCTTCTCTACTTGTCGCACCACGCCCGCGACGCGCGCGTGCAGTTTCTCATCCGCCAGAAAATCGATCTCCTCCTCGGGGAAATCGATAGCCGCTTCGACATAGGTGCGAAGCTCTATCAGCGCGGCGAGCAGCTCGTTGACCCGTTCCGAGAACGCGCCTTGTAGCGAGCGCTGGGCGCTGCGTGCGGCGGCGCTGGTATGGCTGGTGATGAGATCCGCAATGGCTTCGGCTTGGGCGAGGTCGATCTTGCCGTTTAGAAAGGCACGCTTCGAGAACTCGCCTGGCTCCGCGTGTCGGGCGCCTTGCGTGATGACCTCTTGGAGCAACAGCTCGAGCACTACCGGGCCGCCGTGGCCTTGGAGCTCCAGCACGTCTTCGCCGGTGAAGGAGTGGGGTCCGGGGAAGTAGAGCGCGATGCCGTTGTCGATAACCTCGCCTTGCGCATCGCAGAAGTTTTGGTAGGTGGCGTGGCGGGCCGGCGGGACGGTGCCGACTATGCTCTTCGCGATCGCCGGGACCCCAGGTCCCGAGATCCGCACCACGCCGATCCCGCTCGGCACCTGTCCGGTGGCGATGGCGGCGATGGTGTCGTCGGTGGGTGTGATTTGCATGACGGCGCAAACCGGCGGTGGTGCTATCTGCGACTAAAGTGAGTGCTCACTATGGCCACGACTCAGCTATAGCGAACCAGCCAGAGTCTTAGCTCAATCCTTACTCGCCTCGATACGCTTTGTAATCACGTACTGCTGGGTGATCGACAGCAGGTTGTTGACAAACCAGTACAGCACCAGACCCGAGGGGAAGAACAGGAAGAAGAAGGTAAACACGAAAGGCAGGGCCATCATGATCTTGGCCTGCATGGGGTCCGGCGGGGCCGGGTTGAGCTTCTGCTGGGCGAGCATGCTCACACCCATCAGGACCGGCAGCACGAAGAAGGGGTCGTATTGTGACAGATCGTTGTACCAGAGGATCCACGACGCCTGGCGCAGCTCCACGCTTTCGAGCAACACCCAGTAGAGCGCGATGAACACCGGTATCTGGACCACGATGGGCAAGCAGCCGCCGAGCGGGTTGACCTTCTCCTTCTTGTAGAGCTCCATCAGCGCCTGGTTCATGCGCTGCTTGTCGCTGCCATAGCGTTCGCGTAGCTGCTGCATGCGCGGGGTGAGCTTGCGCATCCGCGCCATGGATTTGTAGCTGGTCGCCGAGAGGTGGAAAAAGGCGAGCTTGATCAAACAGGTCAGCCCGATGATCGACCAGCCCCAGTTGCCGATGACCCCGTGGATCCAGCTCAACAGCCAGAACAGCGGCTGGGCGATAAAGAAGAGCCACCCGTAGTCGACGGTACGTTCCAACCCGGGGGCGACCTCCTCCAGGAGTTTTTGGATCTTCGGTCCAGCGTAGGCGGTGAGCGTGAGCTCCGCGGTCTCGCCCGGCTGCACGACCTGGTCGGCGTACACACCCATCAGGTACTGCCCCTCGGGGAGCGCCTTGGTGTAGTAGTGCGCGGTGGCGTCTTTGTTGGGGACAAAGGCCGAGGCGAAGTAGTGCTGGATCATCGCCATCCAGCCGCCCGGGTAGCTCTTGTCGAGCGGCTTCTCCAGCATGTCGTCGAAGTCGATTTTCTCGTAGGGCTTCTCGGGACTGGAGAGCACGCCGCCGGTGTAGGTGTAGGTGCGAAACAGCCCGCCCTCGGGGACCGGGGGCTTGCGCCGGAACTGTCCGTAGACGCGTCCGGACCAGGGCTCAGCGCTCGTGTTCTCCACCTCGTAGGTGATGGGCACCTCGTAGCTGTCGCGGGTGAAGGTGTAGACCTTGCGCACCTTGATGCCGGTGTCGCCCGCCCAGTTGAAGCGCACCTCGAGCTTGTCTTGACCGTCCTCCATCACATAGTCGGTTTGCGCGGGGACGAAACGGCTGTCGGCGTTTGGCTGCTCGCCGCTCCCGAGCAGGCCCGTCTCCGCGGTGAAGATGTCGCCGGGAGTGTCGAGGAACAGACGGAAGGGCACGTCCGGTTGCTCCACCGCGACCGGGTAGTCGAGCAGCTCGAGCAAGAAGATCTGCTTGCCAGTCTGGTCCATCTCGAGGGTCAGCAGGTCGGTCTGGATGCGGACACGGTCGCCCTTAGCGACGGGGGTGACGGTGCCGGGAGTATCGGGTGCGGCGACGGGTGCCTCGGCGCCGGTTGGCTGCTCGGGCGCTTGCACGCTGGGGGCGTCGGGGGCGATGGTGGTGGTCGGTGCCGGCTCGGTGATGGGGCGCTTTAGACCGTAGTCGCGTTGCCATGCCTGCCACAGCAGGAACAGCACGACGCAAAGCCCGATGATCAAGATTGAACGAACGTTTTCTATCGGCACCGGGCGCTCACCTGGTTTGCAGACTGCTCAATCATACCTGTCACTCGTTACCGCCCTTGTCGTTATCGGCGCGCTGCTGCACCGCCACCCGCCGCCAGTGTTGCTCGAGTGAACGCGTGAGCTGTTGGTTGTGTCCCACCCGCGCGCCCGAATTGGCGAGCACCACCAGGTCCAGCCCGTTTAGCAGACCCTGATGACGCCGGAAGCTCTCGCGCACCACGCGCTTAACGCGGTTGCGGTCCACGGCGCGGGGCAGACGCTTACGCGCAATCGCCAAACCGAGCCGCGGCCCGCTCCGGCCATTGGCTCTTGCTAGTACCGTCAGGAATTTGTCACTCGATTTATACGGTTTCTGAAATACGCGCCTATAGTCCCGCGGCGTGCCAAGCCGCGTTCCCCGGCTGAACCGGGCAGGGGTCATACGTTTTGGGTGTCGATCCCTACGCGGTGAGGCGCTTACGGCCCTTCGAACGCCTGGCCTTTATTATCATGCGCCCCGCCCGGGTCCGGATGCGAGCCCGGAAACCGTGCCGCCGCTTGCGTTTTAGATTGCTTGGTTGAAATGTACGTTTCATGTCGTTGCCTGCTCGCTGCAGCCCCTCGCCACTAGCCTTTTGGGCCGCGAGTTAAGGCGCGGAATGCTACTCTTGGGCCCCCATGCTGTCAATTCTATGTGGGCGTTTTTCGCCTGTGGATAACTCGTTTCAAGAGGTATACACTCCGCATCTTCGCGTGTCGCTTTTTTTCCTTCCCGTTTTCTCCCGGAGGATGTCGGTGTGGGTGTCTCTCGTTGGCAGAAATGTTTAGACCGTCTGGAAGGCGAACTCACACCCCAACAATTCAACACCTGGATCCGACCCCTGCACGCGGTGGAGGACGGCAAGTCGTTGCGGCTGCTCGCCCCAAACCAGTTTGTGCGCGACTGGGTGGGCAAACACCTGGCCGAGCGCATCAGCGAGGTCGTGCAGTCGCTGGACGGTACGATCATTAACCGCGTGGTGGTTATGGTGGGGAGCAAGAGCAGCGATACGGCGCCGTGTGGCGCACCAGTGGCACCGCCGCCAAACGCGAGCCCCGCGTCACCACAGACCCGGCGCCCACGGAATGCGGGATTGCAGCCCGGGTTCACCTTCGAGGCCTTTGTCGAGGGCAAGTCCAACCAGCTCGCGCGCGCGGCGTCTATTCAAGTGTCCGAGAACCCGGGCGCCGCGTACAACCCGCTGTTTGTGTACGGCGGGGTCGGGCTTGGGAAGACTCACCTGATGCATGCCATCGGTGACACCATCGTCACCCACAACCCGAATGCGAACGTGGTGTACTTGCACTCCGAGCGTTTTGTGGCAGATATGGTCACGGCGTTGCAGCACAACGCCATCAACGAGTTCAAGCGGTTCTATCGCTCGGTGGATGCGCTGTTGATCGACGATATCCAGTTTTTTGCGCGCAAGGAGCGCTCGCAGGAGGAGTTCTTTCACACGTTCAATGCATTGTTGGAAGACCAGCAGCAGATCGTGTTGACCTGTGACCGGTATCCGAAAGAGGTCGATGGGCTCGAGGAGCGGCTCAAGTCGCGGTTTGGCTGGGGGCTGACGGTGGCCATCGACCCACCCGAGCTCGAGACCCGCGCGGCCATCTTGATGAAGAAGGCAGCGTTAGCCAACGCGGACCTGCCAAGCGAGGTGGCGTTTTTCATCGCGCAGCGGATCCGCTCGAACGTGCGCGAGCTGGAGGGGGCACTGCGCCGGGTGATCGCGAGCTCGCATTTTACCGGGCGACCGATCACCTTGGAGCTCGCTAAGGAGACTTTGAAGGATCTGCTCGCGTTGCAGGACAAGCTGGTCACCATCGAGAACATTCAGAAGACGGTAGCGCAATACTACAAGCTGCGGATGGGGGATTTGGTGTCCAAACGCCGGACGCGGTCAATTGCTCGGCCGCGGCAGGTGGCGATGGCCTTGGCCAAGGAGCTCACCAACCATAGCCTGCCCGAGATCGGCGATGCCTTTGGCGGACGTGACCACACGACGGTGTTGCACGCGTGCCGCAAGGTGGCCGAGCTCAAGGAGAACAACACGGGGATCATGGAAGATTACACCTTGCTATTACGTATGCTGAGTACTTGAGTGGAAGCTGTGGATAATTATCAGGGGAAAACTCGCACACAAGTCATCCACAGGTAGGAGGAGGCTTATCGGGGCGTTTTGAGTGGGTATATTGTGCTCGTAACTTTCTGATAAATATCATTTAATTTAACTTATCCACAGATATTACCCCAAGTAATATTAATAACTAAGATATTAGGTAATCTTTAATGAAATTTTGTTTAGAACGCGAACAACTGCTCCAACCGCTCCAGGCCGTACAAGGGGTGGTGGAGCGACGCCAGACCTTACCGATCCTGTCTAATGTCCTGCTCAGCGCTAGGGACGGTCAGTTGGCGGTGACGGGGACGGACATGGAGGTAGAGCTGGTCGCGACGGTGCCATCGGAAGACCAGACGGATGGCGAGATTACGATCCCGGCGCGCAAGCTGATCGACATCTGCCGCTCGCTGCCAGGGGGGGCCAAGGTGACCTTCGAACTCGAGGAGCAGCGGGCGACGCTCCGCTCGGGGCGGAGCCGCTTTACCTTGAGCACCTTGCCGGCGGCCGAGTACCCGAACACGGACGAGCCGTCGGAGTCGCTGACCCTAACGCTCCGGCAAGGCGATCTCCGCCGGTTGATCGACCTCACCCAGTTCGCGATGGCGCACCAGGATGTTCGCTACTATTTGAACGGGCTGCTGGTCGAGATCGGAAAGGACTATGTCCGGGCGATCGCGACCGATGGGCACCGCTTGGCGGTATCGCAGCGGTCCTTGCCCGCGCCCATCGACACGGAGGTGCGCCAGATCATCCTGCCGCGAAAGGCGGTGGGCGAGCTGCACCGGGTGCTCGGGACGGGCGACGAAGATGTCGCGCTTTGTATCGGTAGCAACGGTGTGCGAGTACGGATGCCGGGGCTGCAGCTTACCAGCAAGCTGATCGACGGCCGGTTCCCCGACTACGAGCGGGTCATCCCGGACAAGGAGCGCTGCGACAAGATCATCGATTTCGAGGCGGACGAGCTTCGGTCAAGCCTGGCCCGGGCCTCGATCCTCTCGAACGAGAAGTATCGCGCGATACGCCTGAGCTTTGACGACAAGCTGCTGCGGATCGTCGCGAGCAACCCCGAGCAGGAGGAAGCCGAGGAAGAGCTCGAGATCGAGTACGACGGCGAGGCCCTGGAGATCGGCTTCAACGTCTCCTACCTGCTCGACGCCCTCGGCGCGCTTCCCTCCGACACGGCCCGGGTGTTCCTCAGCGACAACAGCAACTGCTGCCTCATCGAGCCCGTCCCCGAAGGCGACTGCCAGTTTGTCGTCATGCCCATGCGCCTCTGAATGTCGGGGACACTTTAGTTAATTATCGGCGGGTACTTTCCTGGGGGCAGCTTAGGGACGGGAGGGGGCCGCCTCGAGTGGCCGAGCAGCAGAGGAGTGGACCAAAGCGCGGGTCGCCGAGGCTGGGTGTAAGGTGCTCCCTTAAATATCTCAACCACGGTAGGTCCGCGTCGGATTTTAGTCGAGCTGGGGTAGAGTTTAGGGACAGAGGTTTTGGAGTCTGGTAGCGTTTCGCGGAACATTCAATCCTGGGTCCGGACGCACAGCTGCCGCTGGACCGGGCGACGTTGCTGTGCAGGCGAAACCAGAGAGTCACTAGCAAGGCGAGCCCGTTGGCGGAATTAAGTAAACTGTCCCCGAAATGTGGCTTCGTCGCCTCTCCATCAATAATCTCCGCATCATCGCCCATGCCGATATCGTGCCTGGCCCGTGCATCAATATGCTTTTTGGTTTCAACGGTTCGGGCAAGACCAGTGTGCTCGAGGGGCTGTATATGCTCGGGACAGGCCGGTCGTTTCGTTCGCGCTTGATTCGCGAGGTGATCCGACGCGGTGAAGACAAGGTCGTCGTTTTTGGCGAGCTGACCAACTCACGTGGGGGTCGGCTGTCGGTGGGGGTCGAACGAGCGCCGGCGAAGACGCATATACGGGTCGATGGTGAAGATGTGCGGGTGGCTTCGCAACTTGCCCGAACCGTTCCCGCCCTGCTGATCACACCGGATAGCCAGCGGCTGTTACACGACGGTGCGCGGCTGCGTCGGCGGATGCTCGACTGGGCGATGTTTCACGTGGAACCAGATTACGCCGGGTTGCTCCAGCGCTACCGGCGGGCGCTCCGGCAACGGAACGCGGCGCTGCGCCAGCAAAGCACCTCGGCGATGGGGGGGTTCGACGGTGAGCTCGCAGTCACAGGGAGAACCATCGACCAGAAACGCGAGGCGTATCTATCATCGATTTCGGCGCTGGTGACTCGCCGGGTCGCGGAGCTTCTGGGTGGACTGTCGGTGTCGGTGGGGTACGGCCGCGGGTGGGACCCGGATAGTGATCTTGAGCAGGTGCTCCACAAGGGTCTCGCGAGCGACCGGTTGCGGGGGTTCACCCAATCGGGTCCACATCGGGCAGACCTGGATTTTCGGGTAGACGAGCGGCAGGCCCAGACGGTGCTCTCCCGCGGTGAGGGGAAGCTGATGGTTGTCGGGCTGCTGCTTGCACAGGTCGAGGCCATCCGCACCCGGGGCGTGGAGCCGGTGGTTTTGGTCGATGATCTGGCGGCCGAGCTGGACCAGTTGAGCCGGTCGAGATTACTCGGGTATTTGGCCGAGTCGGGAGGACAAACTTTTGTCACGGCGCTGACAGAGGAGCAGCTCGAAAGCCTACCTGATGGGTCGGCGACGGTGTTCCACGTGGAACAGGGTAACGTGCAAAAAATGGTATAATTATTTGTTTAACGCAACGGAGATTTTGTGTGCCGCAACCCACCTATGATTCAACAAATATTAAGGTCCTCAAAGGGCTCGATGCCGTCCGCAAACGGCCCGGAATGTACATCGGTGACACCGATGACGGGACCGGGTTGCACCACATGGTGTTCGAGGCCGTGGACAACTCAATTGACGAGGCGCTGGCTGGCTATTGCACGGAGATTGACGTCACCATCCATGCGGACGAGTCGGTCACCATCGCGGACAACGGCCGCGGGATTCCGGTAGACACACACGAAGGGGAGGGGAAATCAGCCGCCGAGGTCATCATGACCGTTCTCCACGCTGGCGGTAAATTCGACAACGATTCGTACAAGGTTTCCGGTGGTTTGCATGGAGTGGGTGTCTCGGTCGTCAACGCTTTGTCCGAGAATCTGCGGCTGACCATTTATCGGGACGGAAAGCACTACCGCCAGGAGTACAACCACGGCATACCGCAGACACCGTTGCAGATGCTTGAAGATACTGACCGCACGGGTACCGATATCCTCTTCAAGCCAAGTAGCAAAACCTTTACCAATATCGAATTCCACTACGACATCCTCGCGAAGCGGTTGCGCGAACTGTCGTTCTTGAACCCTGGGGTGCGGATCAAGCTTCTCGATGAGCGCACCGGAAAGCAGGATATATTCGAGTACAAGGGCGGGATCCGCGCCTTTGTCCAGGACCTGCACAAACACAAGACCCCGCTGCACGGCACGGTGTTCTATCTCAGCGCCGAGCGCTATACCGTGCACGTCGAGGTGGCGATGCAGTGGAACGACAGCTACCAGGAAACCATCTTTTGCTACACGAATAATGTGCCGCAGCGTGACGGGGGTACCCATTTGTCGGGGTTCCGGTCGGCACTGACGCGCGTGATGAATCAATACATGGACTCGAGTGGTCTGTTGCAGCGGGCCAAGGTCGAGCCCACCGGGGACGATGTCCGGGAAGGTTTGAGTGCGGTGCTCTCGGTCAAGGTGCCCGACCCAAAGTTTTCCTCGCAGACAAAAGACAAGCTGGTCTCCTCTGAGGTGAAATCCGTCGTCGAATCCATCGTGTCAGAGAAGTTGCACGAGTTTTTGATGGAGACACCGGCCGAGGCACGGTCCATCGCGGGCAAAATTATCGAGTCCGCGCGGGCGCGCGAAGCGGCGCGCAAGGCGCGGGAGATGACCCGGCGAAAGACCGCATTGGATGTGGCCGGTCTGCCCGGGAAGCTTGCGGACTGCCAGGAGAAGGACCCCAAGGATTCGGAGCTGTTTCTGGTCGAGGGCGATTCTGCCGGCGGCTCGGCCAAGCAGGCCCGTGACCGTCGTTATCAGGCGATATTGCCGCTCAAGGGCAAGATCCTGAACGTCGAGAAGGCGCGTTTTGACAAAATGCTGGCCTCGGTGGAAGTTGGTACGTTGATTACTGCGCTTGGTTGTGGGATCGGGAAAGAGGAATACGACCCGGACAAGCTGCGTTATCACCGCATTATCATCATGACGGACGCCGACGTGGACGGCTCGCATATCCGTACCTTGTTGATGACTTTTTTCTACCGGCAAATGCCGGAGCTGATCGAGCGCGGATACGTTTATATCGCACAACCGCCGCTGTATAAGGTCAAGAAGGGTAAACAGGAGCGTTACGTCAAGGACGATGTCGAGCTCGATACATACTTGAGCGAAATTGCGGTGACCGACGCGACTATCCACCTCGGTGAAGGCGGAGAGGTAATCAGCGGGCCGACCTTGGCCGCGCTCGCGACCGACTACGTGACGCTTACCGCAACGAAAACCCGGCTGGCAAAACGCGTCTTCCCCCAAGTACTGGACGCCATGGCTAAGATGTCGCTGCTTGATGGGCCGGAGCAGCACGTGGCGGCCGACTTAGCCGCATGGTCAAGCCAGCTCCAGGACGAGCTGGATACCGCCGCAGAGGATGGTGGCTACCGGGTCGAGGTTCAGGACCATGGCGAGGACGGTGTCAGCGCACGCATCTGGGCGATTATCCATGGTGTCGAAACCGAGCGCACGATCGGTGCAGAGTTCTTCCGTTCCGCTGAGTACCGCAACCTGGTCCAGCTTGGCCAGAAGTTGACCTTGCCGCTCCAGGCCGGCGCATACGTGGAGCGCGGCGAAAAGCAAGAGCCGATCGCTAATCTTGGTGAGGCGATGAGCTGGTTGCTGGCACAAGCGCGGCGGGGAATGCAGTTTCAGCGCTATAAGGGTCTGGGTGAGATGAACCCTGACCAGCTTTGGGAGACCACGATGGACCCGGAGACGCGTCGCCTGCTCCAGGTGCGGATCGAGGACGTGGTCGCTGCCGACGACATCTTTAGCACGCTCATGGGGGACCAGGTGGAGCCGCGTCGGGAGTTTATCGAGGAGAACGCGCTGTCTGTGGCAAATTTGGATACCTAGTGAGAGTAAGTACTCACTAACTTTCTAAGTACTGCGCGCGGGCGATCGTCCAGACCTCGATTCGGCAAATGGAGTGAGTACGCAGCGCGGCCGCTAGGCTGAAGACGGTCGCGCCGCTGGACATCACATCGTCGACAAGGGCGATGTGTTCGTAGGTCTCATTACTCGCGCAGACCTTGAACACCTCTCGAACGTTGCGTCGTCGATCCGCGGCGCTTTCCTGCAGTGTTTGCGGCTCAGCCGAGCCATGCCGCTCAACCCCCCGCGTGACCAGCGGTAGAGCCAGCTTCTTGTGCAGCGCCCGAGAGATCTCGAGCGCCTGGTTGAACCCGCGCGAGCGGAGACGTTTCGGGTGTAGCGGGACGGGCACGATCGCATCCGGGCGGGTTTGCAACCGACTCAACACGAAGTCACAAAGCAGCTCATCCAGCAGCCGTGCGACCGGCTGGCTCCCGGCAAACTTGAGCTGTTGCACCAGGTGCGGGACATAGCCGGTATAGACAAAAGCGCTTAGCGTGCGGTCCACCGGTGGCGGAGACCGCTGACAGCGAGCGCAAGTTCCAGGTAATACGAGGGGCTCGGCGCACCGGTGGCAGGCGGTTTCGAGCCGCGGGAGGTCGTTGCGGCAACTGTCGCAGAGGTTGGGGGTGCGTTCGGCGATAGCACCACAGAGCACGCACGCGGTCGGTAACAGCGCCTCTTCGAGGTAACGCGCCAGGCGAGTGACCTTATTCGGTCGGGTGGACATGGCAATGCCACGATATAATTTGTCGTCCGGCGCCGGTAGCGCGTTCAACCCCGAATTCCGTAGGCGAATATTCGCGCCGCCGTAAGCAATGCTGTAGTCCGTCGGCTGGCTAGGTCGAATCATCTAGCGCCGGAAGCAAATCGCGAGCCGTTATGCCTCAGGACATCCAAAGTAAGCGGCTTTAGGTGGGTTAGGCAGTGTCATGGAGCTCGAGGACACTCAAGCACATCTCACCCCCACATGACACACCAGGCTTTGTACCCGGGAAAGCCAAACTTAGTTTGGCTTTAATTGTGAAGTGAGCACTCACTATCGATAAGGAATATGCGATTCATGGCGTCGCTCTGGGACCAACAATCTTGACACCTTCGAGTACCTTGTATGTCAGTACTTACTACCGCCCAGACAACCCAGTTCATATTCAATGAGCCCCGAACCAGCGGATTGAACCAACTCTGGATATTCCAAAAGAATTTGTCCCCGAAGCGTGGACGGATGTCCCAATGGGGTGCCGAAAACGTCTCGGCAATCGTGGATGTCTAATGTGGAACTGAGGAATCCTTGAAGCCGAAATAGATTTTGGATGTCCTCTTTGGGGATCGCGTTGCGGGATGGTGGATTCTGGATGTCCTGGTGGGATGTCTTGATGAGATTCGCTTGCCCCCGACTGGTGGATGTTCCCGGGGTGCTTGGAGTACGTTATTGGATGTCCCGGAATGGGGGTGGTATGAGCTCGCCCGTTGTTGAGGAAGATGTGCTGGACCGCAGGCTGTTGCTTCGGGCTGTCGAGCGTGCGGCATTGACCTATGGGCAGTCGTCGTTCTTGAGCGAGGAAATCGGCCGGCGGTTGTTGGAAAGCTTGGCTGGTGTGCGTATCGCGCCGCGGAAGGTTTTGGATATTGGTGCAGGGAGCGGCATCTTTACGCGCGCGGTGCGCCAGCAGTACCCGAAGGCTCGGCTCCTAGCGTTGGATTTGTCGCAGGCGATGCTGCGCGAATCGCGCAAGCGCACCCGGCGGTTTTTTTCGAACCAGGCGTTTGTGCGCGGCGATATGACGGCGTTGCCCGTGGCGTTGGACAGCATCGACCTCGCTGTCTCGAACGTCGCACTGCCGTGGTGTCGGAGCCTGACACGCACCTTTGCCGAGCTGAACCGCGTGACCAAGCCCGGCGGCTTTGTTTTGTTCTCCACGCTGGGGCGCGACACCCTGTCGGAGCTTCGCGACGCGTGGACGGCGGTGGACGACTATGTCCACGTCCACTCCTTTATCGATATGCATGACGTCGGCGACGCCTTGATGGCGGCCGGTTTCGTCGACGTGGTGGTGCATGCCGAGCGCTTGACCATCGAGTACGACGACGCCAAGCAACTGATGAGCGACCTCAAGGCAGCCGGCGCGCAGAACGTGGCGCGCGGCCGGCGCCGCGGACTGATGGGGCAAGGTGCGCTGAAGACAATGCTCCGCGCCTACGAGCATCACCGCAGTGATGGCAAGCTACCCGCAACCTACGAGGTCGTCTACGCGCACGGCCTGGTTCCAGCGCGGCGGCCCGCAACGGCCGAGGTGCCGGTGAGTGCGCTCGACCCGACGAGTCGGTCCACACACTAGCAGGGCTGTTTCGCGGTGGGCCGCGACAAGGCGCCCCCGGATTGCGCGGTCAAGCCAAATAGTTTGTCCGGGTTCGCTACCCAGACAAATGCCGAGGTCGATGATGCAGATATACCCTGGCTGACACCTGTTTTGCTTTCTCCGCTTTACCCCCTCTACACGTTGATTTGACGACGGGTCAAGATTGCTTAGGTAGGTGCGCTACTGTAGGATTCAGAGCGTTTTCGTCCAAGATAAAGCCACCGTTAACGCAACGTGCTGAGCGTCGAAAGTAACTACCCGAATCGGCGATTTATCATCCGCCCAAACCGCTCGCTGACCTGGCCGCAGGTCAAGCGTTTGTACCTGGGTATGGTCGCCATCTCGTTGGCGATCGCGCTCGGGTTTACGCTGCAAGGTTTTTGGCCGGTGCTGCCCTTCGCCGGGCTCGAGCTACTGGCCCTAGGCGGTGCGCTCTATGTTTGCATGCTCGATGGTTGCCGCAGCGATGTGGTCGACGTCGACGCAAACACCGTCCGGGTCGAGAAGGGGCGTCGCGCGCCCAGCAAAACCTGGGAGTTTCATCGCGCATGGACACAGGTCAGATTGGCGCGGCCGCGGGCCGTGTGGTATCCGAGCCGTCTCATTCTGCGCTCGGCTGGCAAGGAAGTTGAAGTGGGGGATTTTCTCACGGAGGAAGAGCGTCTACAGCTCGCGAAGCAGTTGCGCGAAGCGATACACGTGGGCACGACCAGCCCAGCTCCCTCATGAAGAGTTCGTAGTTTTAATTAGGGGATAAACGCATGTCGGTACGCAAGCGAGTACTAGGCACGGTCGGTGCGGTCACAGCGGGGTTCGTGCTGAGCCGCGACGCGTTCGCCGGTTGGGATGTTCTGAACATGCCCGTCGGCGTCACACCGATCAGCCAAGAAGTGTATGACCTGCACATGTTGATCCTATGGATCTGTGTGTGGATCGGCGTGGTCGTGTTTGGCGCGATGTTCTATTCGATGATCATGCATCG
>CAJHYW010000217.1_pt1 | contig 41346 bp, 32 predicted proteins | sample 9198811 | NCBI WGS metagenome assembly CAJHYW01 (sample SAMEA7708378, study PRJEB35096) | sediment metagenome | biome: marine neritic benthic zone biome [ENVO:01000025]; feature: sediment [ENVO:00002007]; material: shallow marine sediment [ENVO:03000034] sea grass bed [ENVO_01000059] ...
CGTCGGTTGGTGTATTGGGAAACTCTAGCACAGCACACCGGATGCGAGCACGACCCGTGCGCCGGCGCTCCGCTTCGCGCCTGCCGGCTTGTCCGATAGACTTCCGGCTATCTGACCCAGGAAATTTTGGCGCAGTACGCGAGCATCGCATGTTCGAGTCGATCGGCGGGTTCTTACAGTCCAACCAGCATGTGCTGCTGGCGCTCGGTGTGGTCTCGTTGGCCATGCTCGTGCTGTCCGCCTTGCTCATTCCCGTCATCATCATCAAGCTCCCGGCCGATTTCTACAGCAGGCACCAGCGGAGGACCGACCGCTTCTTGCCGGCGCACCCGGTGCTGCGTGCCGTCGTGCTGGCGCTAAAGAATGGTGCCGCCGTCGTGCTGCTGTTTGCCGGTGTGGTCATGTTGGTGCTGCCGGGGCAGGGGATCTTGACGATCTTGGCGGGCTTGGCGCTTGCAGACTTCCCCGGCAAGCGCACCTTGGAGCTGCGAATCATGCGCAGCCCGGCGGTGTTGAACAGCGCGAACTGGATTCGGCGCCGTGCCGGGCGCCAGCCCCTGACGATTTGAGCCCTGGCCATTGTGCCGGCGAGCCGACGTCACGTCTCGGTGCACCACATGGCCGGTGATGGCGTAGAATGTCGCTAACGCGATTTCGACCCGGAGCCGTCATATGAAGTACTACCAGACCGTTCTCGACCTTATCGGGAATACACCACTCATCAAGCTCAATCGCCTGGCGGATTCCAGGATGGCCAACGTTTATGCCAAGGCGGAACAATTAAACCCCGGTGGGTCGGTAAAGGACCGGATGGCCGTCAACATGGTGCGCAGGGCCGAGGCGGCCGGGCTGATCAAGGCCGGGGGCACGCTGGTAGAGAGCACCTCCGGTAATACGGGTCTTGGCTTGGCAATGACCGCGGCCGTACACGGTTACAAGTGCATATTTACGATGCCCGATAAGATGAGTAAAGAGAAGATCGATATGCTCAAGGCGTACGGTGCGGACGTCGTAATCACCCGCACGGACCTCGACCATGACCATCCGGAGAGCTACGTGATGGTGGCAAAGCGAATTGCGAGCGAGACGCCAGGCGCTTTCTACACCGACCAGTACTACAACATGCACAACCCCGAGGCGCACTATCTCACAACCGGCCCCGAGATCTGGGAAGCCACCGAAGGCGAGATCGATTGTCTGGTTGGCGGGATTGGCACGGGCGGGACCATTTCCGGTGCCGGAAAATACTTGAAGGAGAAAGCCGCGGAGGCTGGCCGCGGACTCAAGATCGTCTGCCCGGACCCCAAGGGGAGCATCTACCACGACGAGTTCTACGAGGGCGCACACGGTGAGCCCAGCATTTATCGGGTAGAGGGTATTGGGCATGACTTCATGGTAGGGACTTTGGACTTTTCGGTGATCGACGAGGTCCGGGAGATCTCGGACAAGGATTCGTTTCTCACCGCCAGACGTTTGGCCCGCGAGGAGGGTTTGTTCTGCGGCGGTTCCACCGGGACGGTTGTCTACGGCGCTTTGCAGGTCGCGAAAGAGATGGGACCCGGGAAGAACATCGTCGTTATCCTGTGTGATTCCGGCGACCGCTACTTGAGCAAATGCTTCGATGACGACTGGATGAAGGACATGGGTTTCCTCGGTGTGGAGCAGCGGCTCGGCACCGTGCGCGAGGTGCTCCAGTTCAAAGGCGGTGAGGTCCAGTTCGCGGAGGCGGACGATACCCTGTCCGGGGTCGCGCACAAGATGGCCGACCTTGGCATCTCACAGATGCCCGTCCAGCAAGGCAACGGCAACGGCTCCATGATGATGATCCACGAGGTCGACCTGTTACAGAGTTTGGTGAGCGGCGAGTGCACCCCGGATGACACGGTGATCCGGGCGGCGAAGGCGCTCGAGGGCAAGGTGGCGCTGGAGGACTCGCTCACCAAAGTCCAGGATGTTTTTGACCAGCACAACGTCGCGGTCGTGGTGGACCAAGAGAAGATCATCGGCGTCATCAGCAAGATCGATGTCGTCGAGTACTTGGCGGCGCGCAGCTAGCGCCATGTTTTGAACGCGGCGAATTTCGTCGCGGGCCGGTGTGTGCGTGGGTTACGGCGTCGCGGCGAACTTTTGCTGCGCGCGCTCGAAGGCCGATGCCGCCTCGTGAAATGCGCGTTCGCTAAACAAGCGTTCCGCCGTCTCCAGCTCGGCCAACGCTTCGGCGTAATGCCCTCCGCCGGCGGGGTCCGGTGAGCCGAGCGCGCGGTCGCGTGTCTGCGTGGCCTGACGCCGTGCCTTGATTGCAAGCGCCTCGGCTTCGGCGGCCTCGAATTGTTGCTGCGCGGCGCGAAACTCCTCTTTTGCGACTTTCAAGTCCGCAAGACGAAGCGCGCGTCCGGCGCTCTCGAAGTGACCAAGCCCGGTGCGATACGCGTCCAGCTCGGCGCCACCCGCCTCTTCCACCGCCGTCTTGGCCGCTGCCGCGTCCTTCTCGAGCACGCGCATGTCTGCAAGCACCGCCGTGGCCCAGACTGCCCGGTATGCGGCGGTCGCTTGTTCGTACAGCGAGCCCGCTTGCTCATATCGGCTCTCATCGAAAGCGGTTTCGGCAGACTGCGCGAAGCGTGCCGCATTGTTCACATCCGGGTCCTGTTGCGACAACGACCCGGCCAAGGCCGCAGCTCTGGCCTCGTGCATCTCCTTTTTGCGCGTTAGGGCGGCGGCTTGGCGCCGCGAAAGCTCGAAGTCTCGACGCGCCTGCTCGAAGCCGGCTTGGGCTTCGTCGAAGCGGTCATTGGCAAGCGCCTGGTCAGCCTGCTTCATCTGTGCCAATCCTTGCTCGAAGCTTTCCAGGGTGCCGACATCAAAATGCTCCGCCTCGTGTCGTGCGCGCACCGCGCCCTCGCGCACGACCAACACCGGCCGCGCATTGGCCCTCTTGACGACTGTCGCGAATGCGTCCTCGGCCGCGACAAAGGACTCACGAGCCTGGTCGAGGTCACCCGCTTGGAGTTGCGCTTCACCCTCGGCGCGCAGCCGCTCGCCGGTCTCTATGGCGGGCGTGTCTTGCTCTTGCTTCGGATGCCGCACACTGGAGCGAAGCAGCTCGACGCGCCGGCGAACCTGTTCCACACCGGCAACTTGGATCGAGGTCTCAAAGCCGCTCTTGGCGGCAAGAAAGGCTTGCTCCGCGTCTTCGAACTCACCCTCGTAAAACGCATGCATCGCGGGGCTGAAATAACTGTCCGCCTGCTCGAACTCGGCGGTCGTGCTCGCCTCGGCTTGGACGGCGCGGCGCCGCGTCGCCTGTGCCGCATCACGCGCTGCCCCCGCGCTGCGTTCCAGCGCCTCCTCGATGGCGGTCGCATAAAGCGTTTGCGCCGTACTCGCCAGCCGCAAAGCACCCGCGAAGTCGCCGGTCTCCAACGCTGTCGCGGCGCGGGCGGCGGCTTGCTCGGCCTGCGCGAAGGACGGTGTCGCGGTGGGTTTGTCCGCGCGCGTGCCGAGCGCCGCTTGCCGTGCTTGCTCGGTCGAGGCCAGAGATGTGCGAATCCTTTGCTCGCGCTGGTTGTTCTGGTGCCATTGCCACCCAAAGAAAAGCGCGGCTCCTACAACCCCTACCCCAATGAGCGAGCTCAACATCGCCCATGCGCGACTTTGCCGGCGCGGTGGGGTGATCTGCTGCGTAGCGGCCTGCTCCGCCAGCGGTTCCATCGCCTGCTCAAGGGTTTGCAGATTCGAAACATCCTTGGCATCCATCAGCGCCGCGATCACGTCCTCGGCGTTGCGGTACCGGGTTTTCGGGTCGCCGTGCACCATTTTCTCGACGACATTCGAAAGACCCAATCCGATGCGGGCGTCGAGTTGATTGAGCGTGGGCGTCTCGGCTTTGCCGCTCGGGTTCAACAAACCAATTTCGAACCGCTCCTTGTCTAGAAAGAGTCGATAGGCGATGACACCCACCGAGTAAATGTCGCTGCGCTGGTCGAGGACGCTGCCCGACTCGAGCACCTCGGGCGACACATAGGGGCGCCGGTCCAGCAGGTCGCCGCGTTCCATCGAGGTCTCGAAATTGCCGAGCTTCACGGCCTTATCCTCGAGCGACACCATGAAGTCTCTTGGCGCAAGGGTGCCGTGGACTACCCCGGCGGTGGAAAGCGCGCGCACCGAGCACAGTACCTGGCGCAGGATCTCGGTCGCCAGCTCGTGGTCCAGCGGTTGTCGCTCGCGCAGGAATTCCTCGAGCGTGCAATCCATCCACTCGCTAACCAAATAACACCGCTCATCAAAAACGCCGGACGCAAAGAACTCCGCGGATAAAATATACGGGTCATCAAACGCGGCCAGCTTTTCGCTTTCCCTCGTGAACTTAGCGATGCGCTCGCTCTGTGCATCCGGACGCGTGTTGGGCGTTCTGATGGCAACGACCTGCTCGTTGTTGACATCGCGCGCGCGCAGCACGATTGCATCCACCTCGAAGTGTGTTTCGAGAAGGCGATAGCTCGAGCCCAAAATGCCGAAGTCTTCGCTCATGCACGTCTGTTTCCCGGTTGGGCTAACCGATGTGCGCCCTGGTGCGTCGGCGGCCCCCCACCCAATTATAGTTAGCTCGTGTCTTGCTTCATTGGATTCGCCTACCCGGCGAGGCGCATGTGCGGCGCGAGGCCGCGAGCCGAGCACGACTCACAAGCAACCGGGAAGCTGTTTAGGCGGCTGGCAGCGAGTAGACCACGACCGGGGCCTTGCGGCCTCTTACGTGCACACTGCCAAGATGCTCGAAGGCAAAGGTGTCGGCGCCGGCCAGAATACGGGTCCGGTCAGAGACGATGATGCGTGTCCCGTACTCCTTGTTGAGCGCCTCCAGCCGTGCGGCGAGATTGACCTCGTCGCCGTGCACGGTGTAACCGAGTCGGTCATCGGTTCCCACCAGTCCGCCGACGACGACACCGGTGTTGATCCCGATTCTGGATACAAGAGGGATATCCGGGCCAAACAAGCGGCCCTCGAGTAGGTTTTGGATCTCGAGCGCCGCCTGTACGGCGTGTGTTGAATGGTCGGCCAGCTCCTCGGGCACGTTGAAGGTAGCCAGTATGGCGTCGCCTTGGAACTGGTTGATCTCTCCACCGTGTCGCTCTATGGGTCCACTCACCACCTTGAAGTACTCGTTGAGCGTCGTGATGAGTTCCTTGGGGGTGAGGCTTTCGCTAATGGTGGTAAAGCCCTGCAGGTCCATGAAAAAGATTGTCGCCTCGCGCACTTCACCATCGCCGATGCCGACGCGCCGCTCGGAGGACTTCACCTGCTTGGCCACCGTGCTCGGCACAAATCGCGAGAGGTCCTCGGCGGCTGTGCTCTCCACGACCGAATTGACCAGCAGCCCGCGGGCGCGCGCGATCGCCACGCAAAGTACGGCCGTCACCATGATAATGGAGATCACCTTGTCAAACTCGGCACCGAGCAGCACGCTGTTCGATGTCATGTACTCGACGTAGTTGCGTGTGATCATCGTGTCTTGGGGGTCGATGCTCACCACATAGCCCACCATCAACAGCCATCCTAGGGCCGCGGTGAGACCTGCAACCGCGACGTATCGAACCTCGTAGCGCAGCGCCCGGAGCGCGATAAAAATAAACAGATAAAGCAGTGTCGGCACCTTGAGGTAGAAGGACGGCGGTTGTCCGTACTTGATATGGATGCTCCAAATGAGCGCGAGCAGCAAGGCCATGTCCATGACCACCGACACGTACAACAACCAGTCGGGCAGGCGGCGTGCATAGGCGAGCCAGAGGCGCAACAGGGTAAATGCGACATAGCTCCCCAAGAAGAGAGGCTCGGCCGCGAAGGTGACGGTCGTATCCGAGGGTTTGGGTGAGATGAAATAAAGCACCGCGAAGGTGGCTACGATGACGAGCTGTACCCATCCGATCAATATCTCGCTGGACTCTTGTTGCCGTTGGATAACCTCGCGCACCCGGCTTGGGAGCGTCTCGTAGTCGAGGCGCGTAAACAGGCGTGCACCGCCTTCACTGGGCCTGAGGTTGCGCATCAGTCTTGGCAAGTATTGGTTGAGTGGGGAGGTCACCGGTGTCGTCGACCGGAATCAGACTAGAGCCTTGGACTATGTAGGTGGTCAAAACGTTCAACGGCTCGCCCTTTTTTTGGCACGGGGATGTGCCGGGCTGGCCCTAGTATAACCACATGCGGTTACTCCGGCCCCGCCTTTCCGTCGTCAACGCCATCCCCCGCACGCACGCGCGGTGGCGCGAAGCCTGCTCTTGCTTTGGGTGATGCGGGTTTGCGCAACCCCGTTTTGCGCCGTCCAATCAGGTTAGTGAAAGCGTGCCCACATGGGTTATGCTGACCTCCTAACGTGCCGTTTCTGATGGATTGAGGAGGCAGAATCCGAATGCCAATTGTCGCTCATTCCAATCTGCCCGCCTTCGAGCGATTGCGTCTTGCCGGACAGGAGGTTCTGGACCTGGACCGGGCAAACCAGCAAGACATCCGTGAGCTACACATCGGGTTGTTGAATATGATGCCGGATGGCGCGCTGGAGGCGACGGAGCGGCAGTTTCTTCGTTTGGTTGGGGCCTGCAACCGAATCGCCCAGTTCTACGTCTACCCCTTCACGGTCGAGGGTATAGAACGCAGTGACGCCGCGCTTAGCTACATGAAAACGCACTATGGGAATTTCGAGCGGCTCAAGGAGCGCGGTCTGGATGCCTTGATCATCACCGGGGCGAATATCACCCAGGCCAAGCTGGTGGATGAGCCCTTCTGGGAACCGATGGCCGAGGTGGTGGAGTGGGGGGACCAACACGTCACCTCCATGCTGTGCTCTTGTCTGGCTTCGCATGCGGTGTTCAAGCGAGATTTCGGTATTGACCGGACCCATCTAGGTGACAAGTGCTGGGGTGTGTTCAGCCATCGTGTCGTTGACCAGACGCACCCGTTGATGAGCAATATCAATACACGCTTCGACTCCCCGCATTCGCGCTTCAACGACGTGCCGCGCGAGCAGCTAGAGGCGGCCGGTCTGCGCGTCTTGGTCGAGAGCCCCGAGGCGGGCGTGCTGCTGGCGGTAAGCGCCGACGGGATAAGACGAGTGTACTTCCAGGGGCATCCCGAGTACGACGTTGAGAGTCTGCTCAAAGAGTACAAACGGGAGGTCTGGCGCTTTCTGCGCGACGAGCGGCCCGATTATCCGCCGTATCCCGAGAACTATATCCACGACGCTGCAAAGAACGTCTTGGAGGCGTATAAGCACCGGGCCATGCGTGCCAAAGAAAGCGGTGAAGCAGCGGATGAGTTTCCAGAGCATCTGGTGCTCGAGCACCTCGACAACACGTGGGTGGATACGGGCAAGGCGATATTCAACAACTGGCTTGGTCTGGTTTATCAGCTGACGGACAGGGACCGCACAAAGCCATTCATGCCAGGTGTGGACCCCGACGACCCGCTGAGCCTTCGCATTGCCTGAAAGACCTAGATGAGCACGAGAAGCGGTTGCTCGAATTGCACGTGAGCGGAATAACGCAGAAAGACTCCGGCACCCTCGAAGACATCATCGTCGAGCTGCGGCAGGTGTTGACGCAAGACAATAACAAGAAGCTCTCAACAACGGAACGTTAACCCAGCGCTTGAAAGCGCTGCTTGCGGGCTAAAGCCCGGCCGAGCGGCAAGCCGCTTCAATAGCCGCCCGGGTTGCCTTGCGTGATCTTCCCGCGGATGTCTTTGCCTTTGAAGGCACTCGAGCTTTTCAGTATGTAGCGACCATCCTCGGATGCGGGCGGGTGCCACTGGTAGCAGCGTTCCATCCCGCCAAACAGGCGGACGAATTTGTGACAGTACTCATCGCCCTTTATCCACCACGTGCCGCTGTCGGGACTGTTGCGCAGGGTGGCGACAATCTTGCCGTTCGGGTTGAAGTACATCACCAACACTCTTGCGCTGAACGAGCCCTGAAGCGCGTTCCCGGTGATCAGCTCGGATATCTGCTCGCCGGTTAGCGGCTGCGCGTTGGCGTGCGCCGCCGGGGCCCAGCATAGGGCGAGAAGACTACCGATGGTGACGTATCGAAGGCAACGAGTGAACCGGCGTGCGTCTAAGAATATGCTCATGATTCCCAGTGTCTGCTGTGTATTGGGCGCCTCTCTCACCCCAAATGTTCCGCGTCTCAGTATACACGTCCCCAGCGTGCCCAGGACGCCACCACCGGCGTGCTACCATGCGCCGCCTAGGTTCGCGAAGGCATCGAATCCATCATGAGCCAAGCTCTCAAGCAGGCCATCGCCGAGATCCGCGACGAGATCGTCGCGCTGCGCCACGACATTCACCGCTACCCCGAGCCGGGTTTCGAGGAGACCCGCACACAGGCAAGGCTGTTGGACGAGCTGGCGTGTATCGGACTGGACGCCGAGGCCTGCGCGCGTACCGGCATCGTAGCCGACGTCGGCGCAGGGACAGGGAGAAGGGTGGCGTTGCGTGCCGACATGGATTGTTTGCGCATCACCGAGGAGAACCATCATCTCGCCTACCGCTCCGAGCGCGAAGGCTTGGCGCACATGTGTGGTCACGATGGGCACGCGGCGATGCTGCTTGGCGCGGCGAAGCTCCTGGCAAATGTCAAAGACGAGCTCGGCGGCGTCGTTAGATTACTCTTTCAGCCGGCGGAAGAGGGACCGGGCGGCGCCGAGGTGATGCTCGAGGAGGGTGCGCTGGAAGCCGTGGACGAGGTCTTCGGGTTGCACAACTGGCCGCAAGCCCCGCTTGGTACGCTGCGTGTCATCAACGGTGCGTGCATGGCGCATGTCGCGACCTTCCACCTGCGGGTCATCGGCAAGGGCGGGCACGCCTCGCAGCCGCACGCCGCGGTGGACCCGGTCCTGGCGGCGGCCCATCTCATCACCGCCTTACAGTCGGTAGTCTCTCGCAACCTCCACTATGGCAACAGCAACGTCGTCTCGGTCACGATGGTCCGGGCAGGCGATGTGGAGAACGTTATCCCCGACGAGGTCATGCTCACCGGCACTATCCGAACTCTCGATGACTCGGACTACGCCATCATCGAGCGGCGCATCAGCGTGCTCGCATCACAGACCGCCAGTGCCTTTGGTGCGGCGGCCGAGTGTAGCTTCGAGCGCGCCTACCCGGTCCTGGTCAATCATGCTGAGCAGACCGAGGCGGTGAGACGGGTTGCTGGCAGCGTGTTCGGCGAGGACAAAGTCTCCGACCACGAGCTGCCGATGCTTGGCTCGGAGGATTTCGCCTACTTCACGCAGGCACGGCCCGGATGCTACTTCTTTCTTGGCGGTGCGGAGCCGGGTCGTAGCAACGCGATGTGTCATGCCAGCGATTTCGACTTCAATGACAAGCTTATCGAACACGGTATCGAGATGTGGATTCGGCTGGTCGAGGACCGCCTCGGGAAAAGACTTTACGCCTAGGGCTTGTCGCGCGGGCGGCCTCGGTCCGCGCTAACCCAACTATACTTTCCCCAGAGCCATGGCCAAGCGTCGTCCACAACCTATTGCAGTGTGCGCAAAGTGCGGGTACCCGGTTTGGAATCCAGACCGGGCCGGTTTGGCCTGTGACGCCCCCTTCGTGGGCTCACCCTGCCGTGGTGTGGTCCGCCGGGCGATGCGCTCGGGCGAATGGGAGCCGTGCGGGCGCTGCGAGCCCGGGACCGCGCACTGCGACGATTGCCGGGGGACAGGCTGGATTTTGGCGGGCTCGCTGGAAAGCAGCGAGAAGAGCAGTCGGTCGCGTTGGGTGCTGCGAGACCGTTTGCTAAAGGCTTACAGCTCCATCGCGTCGCGAAAGAACTGACCTCGACGTTTATCCTCGAGCCACGAAGCCGAGCGTCTTGTCCACCACGTTTAGCAGCGCCTCACCCGCCCGGTAACGTCTGAAATTATCCAGGAACAGGCCCGAGAGCGTCTCGGGGTAGCCCGCGAAATCGCCCGACATATGCGGCGAGACGATCACGTTCGGCAGCGACCACAAGGGACTGTGCGCGGGCAGGGGCTCGTCACGAAATACATCCAGCGCCGCGCCCGCGATGGTGCCGCGTTCGAGCTCGCCAATGAGCGCGGTCTCGTCCACGAGCGCGCCACGACCGATATTGATAAACCGGGCGGTGGGTTTCATGAGCCGGAAACGGCGCGCGCCAAACATGTCCCGCGTTTCCGCGGTCAGCGGTGTGACCAACACGACATAGTCGGCGTCCGGCAACAGACCGTCCAGCTCGCCGACGGCATGCACCTGGCCGAAATCGGGGTCGCCGTCACGTGTTTGCCGCCCGACCCCTTGCACCTGTAGCCCAAAGCGCGTGAGCAGCCGCGCCGTCTCACGCCCGATGCTTCCCACGCCTACGATGAGCACCTGCTGCCCTTCCATGCGCTCCGAAACCCGGTGTTGCCATTCACGTTTCGCCTGGAGCGCCAAGGTCTCGGGTAGCCGTTTGGCAAAAGCGATGATCAAACCCAGCACGTACTCGGCCATCGGTCGGTCGAAGACCCCACGCGAGTTCGTCAAGATCACCTGGCTTTGAACCAGCTCGGGGAACAGGACCGCATCGACCCCGGCCCCGGCCCAGTGGATCCAGCGCAAGGAACCCGCGCGGTCCCATGCGTCGCGTAGCGCCCCCGCGCTGAAGTCCCAGCCGAGCACGACCTCGGCGTCCGCCAGCATTCGCTTTAGCGTCGACGGGTCGTTGGTAAAACGCAGCTCCGCGTGGTCCTCTATTGCCGAGAGCCCCGGCACGTCGTCGGCGCCCGTCGCGCCGTGGACCAGGGTGACGACTTTGGCATCGGTGTGCGGCATAGGGTCGAAGCCTCGAGGTGTGAGGAACAAATGTGGGGCGAGCGCGCCTGCTCCATCTTGCACATGTGCGCTGCGGCAGGCAAGGTGCCCCGCAGTTGGTCGAAACGGCCGGGAGGAACGCAGTGTCGGTGTTTGGACCCGAGCGCGAGAAGACACAGGTCGCGCAGTTTTTTGCCGGGCAAACGAACGGCACCTTTGTCGAAGTCGGCGCCAACGAGCCGGTGGCGCGGTCGCAGACCTGGCACCTGGAGCGTGAAGGCTGGACAGGGGTCCTGGTGGAGCCGCAGCCATGGCTCGCCGAAAAGCTTCGAGCCATGCGCGAAGCCAGCGTATGGAATGTCGCCTGCGGCCGCCCCGATGACCCGGCCGAGCTCAGCTTGCATCTTGCGGGTGGCCATTCGACCTTCTTGCGCTACGAGGTTTGTCCGGACGACCACTACGTCGGCGAGGTCAGCGTCCCGGTGCAAACGCTGGATTCAATTCTCGAGCGCGAGGCGCTAACGCACATCGACTTTCTTTCCATCGACGTAGAGGGCTACGAGATCAATGTGCTGAGCGGCTTTGATATTCGCCGTTACCGGCCGAGGCTGGTATTGCTCGAAGACCATGTGCTTTCTCTAAAGCTGCACCGGCACATGCTGACCGCGGGCTACAAGCTGGTACGCCGCACCGGGCTCAACAACTGGTACATACCAAGCGATGCCCCCTTTGCGCTCTCGGTGCTCGACCGGCTGCGGCTGGTCCGAAAGATGTACATGGGTACGCCACTGCGGCGTCTTCGACATCGCCTCAAACAACGCAGAGCGATGCGCTAGCGTGCATGTTGTCCGCGCCTGTCACGCCAAGCCAAGCGCTCGCACCGACCATCAGCGCGCGAGCGCTAATGACAACGCCGCGGCCCGGTGTCCGGTGAGGCGGTGCGCATTCCATCGGATGGCCGCAACGCGCCCCGCGCCCTGCTCCACACGCCGGCTTTCGGTGAAGTCTTCCAAGGCCTGATACAATCGTGTCCTTGAAAACGCCCCGACAGGGGCAGCTCGAGGATTGCGCGGCATGAGTCTCGGAACAGGACCTATAGAACATATCGTTGTTGTCGGTGGCGGCAGCTCTGGATGGCTGTCGGCGGCATTCTTGACACGCATGTTTGGACGCGAGACCGCGAAACGCATGCGTATCTCGCTGGTCGAGTCCGAGGACATCGGCATCATCGGTGTTGGCGAGGCGACCATCCCTTCGCTGCGCGGTACGCTGCAGAAAATGGAGATCCCCGAGCGCGAGTTCATGGTCAAAGCCAGCGGGACCTTCAAGCTCGGCATCAAGTTCCAGAACTGGCGTGTCTCCAAGGAGCAAGACCCGAACGACGTGTTCATGAACCCCTTTGGCTCTTTGCCGCTGGCCTATGACATCGAGGCCGCCAGCTACTGGCTCAAAGACCGTTACCAGAACGGCGCCGGCAACTACCCCGAGCCATTTGCAGATTCATTCACCATGCAGCTCGCCTTGTGCGATGCCTCCAAGTCGCCAAAAGGACACGGCACACAGGACTATCAGCGTGTCGCGGGTTACGCCTACCATATGGATGCGATCTTATTCGGCCGGTATTTGCGCGAGGTCGCGACCGCGCGTGGAGTGCACCATGTCGTCGATAACGTGACCGAAGTCGTCAAGGACGAGAACGGATACATCGACCACTTGAAGCTAAAGGAGCACGGCTCGATCAAGGGCGATTTGTATCTGGACTGCACCGGGTTCAGGTCGCTTTTGCTGCAGCAGGCCTTGGGCGAGTCGTTTATCCCTTACGGTGACAGCTTACTTTGCGACCGCGCGGTCGCCATACCCGTACCCTGGCCGGGCGAACCGACGCCGCTGACCAATTTCACCACGGCCACCGCGCTCGATGCCGGATGGTCGTGGGACATCCCGTTGTTCTCGCGTCGCGGGCGGGGCTATGTGTATTCGTCCAGACACAAGGAGGCCGATGAGGCCGAAACCGAGTTCCGCCGCTTTATCGGTGACGAGGACGGCAAGCATCCCGCGCGTCACCTGAAGATGAAGGTCGGACGCGCCCAACGCTTCTGGGTAAAGAACTGTATTGCGGTTGGCTTGTCGGGCGGGTTTATAGAGCCCCTGGAGTCAACCGGCATATACATGGTCGAGGCGGGGATGCGCGAGCTGAGCCAGTACTTTCCCGACCGAAGCTTTCACCCGCTTTTGCAAAAGCGCTACAACGAGCACATGGCGGAGAGCTACGATACGACGCGCGACTTCATCGTGTTCCACTATGTCAATACGCAGCGTGAGGACACACCGTTTTGGCGTGATAACAAGAACGCGCTGGTGATCCCCGACAGCTTGCAAGAGCTGCTCGAGCTGTGGAAACACAAGGTGCCGTCGTCCTATGACTTTGCCTCGAAGGTGTTCAGCCACAACCACTACACATACATCATGGCCGGTCTGCAGGCGTGGCCGGAGCAGGTCTGCCCCAACTTCCCGCTGCTCGAGCAGCGTTACGGAAAGGCGGCCTTCGACTATGTGCGTCGTGTCGAGCGCAAAGGGCTCGAGGAGCTGCCGGACCACTACGAGTTCGTAAAGTGGTTGCACGACAGCTACGCGGCCGACCGAGAAGAGGCAAAACCCGCGAGCTTCGACACGGTAGCGGTGCCGCACCCCGAGCTGACCTTCACTGACATCTCGCACGCCCACGCGCCACCGGCGCGCTCTTGAGCGCCTCTGCTACGCGCCGCTTGTGGCGACTGCAAACGAAGAAAAAGCATCCCGGGACGCGGTGCAAACACGCGCTCGTCGTCTCGGAGCTGCCCCATGCGGGCTTAGCGTGTGCTACGACGCGGGGACCGGGCTAAAGTCGTAGTCCTCGCGCGCGAGGATCGCCTCGCGTCCACCCAGCGCTTCGATCTTCGCCGCCTGGTCTGCAAAAGCCTGCTCGTTGGCCGCGTCCGGGTCAAGGACCTCGCGCATGGCGTGATGGCACGCTTCCAACACCGTGCGATGGGTTTCTTCTTGGGCGAGGTCCTTGCCCTCGTATGGGTCGTCACGCAGGTTGTAAAGCTCCGGTCTGAAGCCCGGGTAATACATGTACTTCCAGTGCTCTTTGCGGACCATGAACATCCCGGTGATGGAGCCGCCGTGGTATTCGCTGAGCACCGTGCGTTCCGGGACCTCGCCGTTGGCAATGCGCAGCAGCGAGCGGCCCGGCAGGGTCGCATCCTCTGGGTGTGGCGATACGTCCAGGGACTCGAGAATCGTCGGGTAACAGTCAACCAGCGACACCGGTGCCGCATGCGTCGCGCCTTGCGCGACACAAGGTGCGCTTAGCAGCAACGGGACCGCCGTGGCTTCTTCGTACATCACGCATTTTGTCCACACGCCATGGTTGCCAATGCATTCGCCATGGTCGCTGGTGTAGAGCACGGTGGTGTTGTCGAGCGCGCCAACGGCCTCCAGGGTCGTGAGCACGGCTCCGACGTTGTCGTCTAAGAACGAGCAAAGACCGTAATAAGACGCCCGCGCGACCTTTTGGGTATGCGCATCGAAATATTTGTCGTAGTCGAAGAAGTCGCGCACGCCAGCGACGACCGGATGCGTCGAGAGCTCATGTTCGCCGGCGAGCCGTGGTGGCGTGACACGGTCCAGCGGGTACAAGGTGTAGAATTCTTCAGGCACGATCAGCGGGTAGTGGGGGCTGGCAAAGGAGACAAATAGCGCCCACCCGGTCGTGGCGTGCGAACGCGCTTCGTCTTGCAACCACGCGCAGGCCCGGTCGCGAACGCTGCGGTCGAAATGCGTGTAGTCGCACTCGCCGGGGCCGATCTCCATCGCGAATGCACCCGCTTGCCCCCAGGGTGCCGGAGGATTGCGCACCAGACCGCGGACCCAGCCCACGCCGTCGCGCACATGCAAGGGGCAGTGCTCTTCGCAAAAGCCGTTGTCGTCTTCCTGGCTTCGATAATGCAGCTTGCCGACCGCGACCGTGTGGTAACCCGCCTCGCGTAGCCGATGACCCCAGCTTGGGATGCTGCCGTCATAGGGCTGCGCGTTGGTCCAGAAGCGATTTTGGTGGACATAACGCCCGGTGGCCAGCGCCGCGCGCGCCGGCACGCAAATAGGTGACGGCGTGTAGGCGTTGCTAAAGCGTGTCGAGCGTGCCGCAAGCTTGTCCAGGTGGGGTGTCTTGATAAAGCTGTTGCCGTAACACCCGGCGGCCTCGCGCAGGTGCTCGTCGGACATCAAGAAGAGCAAGTTTTGCGGTTTGCGCATGGAGGGTGTCGTGTGCCGGCGCGTTGTGTTTTGCGTATTCTAGCGGGCACTCGTTTTCGCGCCCGCTAGCGCGCGGCGCTGCGACTGTGGGTCCTATCTCATCTAGCCGTGCGTGAGGGGACTGTATTGCACAGGTCGCGTGCCATACGCAAGGCCGACTCTCGTCCCGAGTAGTAACCAGGCAAATATTCGATCTGACGGTAGCCTAGGCGTTGGTAAAACTTATGCGTATCCAAATGACCGGCGCGTACCTCCAGATACACGGTGGTGACGCCCGCAACGACCGCGGATTGCTCCAGCCACTCAACGAGACGGCGACCCACACCGCGACGCCGGTAGCCCTTGGCTACCGCGAGCAGATTCAATCTCGCTTCTTCGATGTCGAAATACATGACCGCGACGCCGACGAGTTGCGCGGCCTGTCTCGCCACGAGGACGACATTGTTTGGACACCGGATCTTCTTGTGAATGCGTACGGGAGTCCAAGACCACCCCAGCCCGTGCTCGACAAGGTCGCGTGACATCTCGGCGAGACACTGCGCGTCTCTTAGCTTCGCCAGTCCTAGCTCCATCGGTTCTCGATTTCGAGCAAGCCCCTCAGCGTATCTAACCACTCTACGCCTTTCGAAGGGACGACGCACTATCAGGTGACGCCCAATGCGCCACAGACGGGACGGTCTACGAGCGTGATAGCGGGTGCAATTTCGACCACGGCCTCTACCGCCACGGCCACGTTGTGTGGAAGCATATAGGGAGACCCACCGCCATGCGCGTGTGCCTGCCCGCTTCGTCAAACACTCCCGATACAGGTCGGAGGCGCCGTTCATGAACTGCGACTGCCCATGGAATTCGGGGGTGGAGTTCACATACCCCGCGAGACGCAGCGTTTAGCACCACGCGCCCCGAGTCCCCGGCTCGCGCACCCCGAAGCTGTGCGACCAGATTGAGGGCGCAAATACGTGCAGCCTCCTGACCCCGCGCCACATCGAACTCCGCGCCGAGCTTGCCCACAAACAAGCGCTCACCATTCCAGTGGCAAAGCTGTCCCGTCCTCGTAGGCAACGCCCGAGCATTCGACACTATTGAGTTTTGCTGCTTGCTCTGAAATTCTTAAGTCTTGTCGGATGTGTATACAGAACACAAACGGAGGATGGGCGACCATGAGCAAGGCCTTACCCGAGCGCGCTAGCGCCGTTGTGATCGGAGGCGGTGTCACAGGCGCGAGCGTCGCCTACCACTTGGCCAAGCTTGGCTGGAGCGATGTGTTGCTGCTAGAGCGCAAGCAATACGCGTGCGGCACGAGCTGGCATGCGGCGGGTCTGGTCGGCACCATGCGGGCCAATGATAGCCACGCCAAGCTTTGCGAGTACTCTATGCGTTTGATCGCCGAGCTGGAGGAGGAGACCGGGCAGTCCACGGGTTTCCGGCAGGTCGGCAGTCTCACCATCGCGCACAGCGAAGCGCGCTTTGAGGAGCTAAAGCGCGTTGCCGCGATGAACAACGCCTTTGGCGTGACCCGGGTCGATATCGTCACCGTCGAGGAGATCGCTTCCATCTACCCGTTGCTGAGCACAGATGGCTTGCTGGGCGGGAGCTGGGTGGCACAAGACGGTCATGCGAGCCCCGTCGATGTAGTCACGGCCTATGTCAAAGGGGCAAAGAAATACGGCGCGACCTGTTTGGAAGGCGTCAAGGTCACCGGGATAGAACAGGCGAACGGACGTGTCGCCGGCGTGACTACCGACCAAGGGGACGTCGTTTGCGAATTTGTGGTCAATGCCGCGGGCATGTGGTCGCGCGCACTGGGGAAGATGGCGGGGGTGAATGTGCCGCTACACGCCTGCGAGCACTATTACGCACACACGGAGAAGCTTGCCGACCTGCCGTCCGACCTTCCGGTGATGCGCGACCACGACAAGTGCGCCTATTACCGCGAGGATGCGGGCAGCTTGTTGATCGGCGCGTTCGAGCCCGACGCACGGCCATGGGGTATGGACGGGATCCCGGAGGACTTTTGTTTCGACGAGCTTCCCGGTCACGCCGAGGACCAGTTGATGCCCGTGCTCGAAGACGCGATGGAGCGCGTCCCGATGTTGCAAAGCGTCGGTTGGCGGAGCTTCTTTTGTGGTCCTGAGAGCTTTACCCCTGACGACCAGTTCCATTTGGGGGAGTCGCCCGAGCTCGAGAACTTCTATTTGGCCTGCGGCTTGAACTCGGTCGGTATCCAATCCTCCGGCGGTTTGGGTAAAGCCTGTGCCGAGTGGATGGACAAGGGGCATGCGCCGCTCGACCTGTGGGGGAACGACATCCGCCGCATGTATGCCTTCCATGGGACACAGCGCTACCTCGAGGAAAGAGTGTCCGAAAGCCTGGGGATGCTGTATGCGAATCATTACCCTTATCGACAGTTCGAGACCGCCCGCAACGTACGTCTCTCACCCATCCACGAACGCCTACGGATGCACAACGCCTGCTTTGGCGAGGTCGCCGGTTGGGAGCGACCCAACTGGTTTGCGCCGAGCGGCGTAGAACCGAAGTACGAGTACAGCTTTGGCAAACAGAACTGGTTTGAATACTCCGCCGCGGAGCACCGCGCGGCGCGTGAAGGCTGCGCGCTGTTCGACCAGTCGAGCTTCTCGAAATACCTGGTGCAGGGCCGCGACGCATGTAAAAGCTTGCAGCGCATTTGCACGGCCGACGTCGATGTGGAGCCGGGGCGTATCGTGTACACACACTGGCTCAATGAGCGCGGTGGTATCGAAGCCGACCTCACGGTGACCCGCCTCGCGGAGGACCAGTACTGGGTCGTAAGCGGTGCCGCGGTGACGCATCGCGACCTCAATTGGCTGGCAAAGAACATTGCCGAGGATGACCACTGCTTTGTCACCGACATCACAAACGCATGGGCCGTGCTTGGTGTGATGGGGCCGAACAGCCGTGCCTTGCTCACCGACACCCTAAACGTCGACCTCGGCAACCAGAGCTTCCCCTTTGGTACCAGCAAGGCGGTGGAGATTGGCTGCGCGGTTGGGCGTGCGACACGAGTCTCCTATGTCGGAGAGCTGGGTTGGGAGCTCTATGTCCCGGTCGACATGGCGCGTCATGCATTTGACCATGTTTGGGAGCACGGCGAATCGCACGGTCTCACCATGGCCGGTATGCACGCGCTGGACTCCTGCCGCGTCGAGAAGAAGTTTGTGCACTTTGGTCACGATATTGCGGATGAGGACACACCCTTGGAAGCGGGCATGGGCTTTGTATGCGCGGTCGACAAAGCGGTCCCTTTCATCGGCAGAGACGCCATCTTGAGCCAGAAGCAATGCGGGACCCATTTACACAAACGCCTGGTGCAGTTCGTGCTAAAGGACCCCGAGGCGATGCTCTACCATCACGAGCCCATCCTGCGCGACGGTAAGACCGTCGGCTATCTCACCTCGGGAAACTACGGACATAGCCTGGGTGGCTCGGTGGGGCTTGGCTACGTGCGCAGCGAAGACCGGGTTAGCGCCGACTTCGTGGCCGCGGGGAGCTGGGAGATCGACGTGGCGGGCGAGCGCATCCCAGCCAACGCGAGTCTGCGGGCCCAATACGACCCGAAGGGCGAACGCGTTAGAATCTAGACAACGCGGCAAAAAACCGTTGCAGCTCATAGCACCGTTAGTGTGTTGGGGTACGGGGTCAAGTAGTCGAACCCCGTCTCGGTAACGACGATCGAGTCTCCAACCCTGACGCCATACTTGCCGGGTAGGGTGATGCCACCATCGACCGCAAAGGTCATGCCTGTCTCGAGCACTGTTTTATCGCCGACTTTGAGCTCGGGCTGCTCCAAAAAAGAGCAACCGATGGAACGCCCGGTACGGTAGCCGGGCGCAAAGCCCGCCTCGCGGTACACGTTGTCGGCGGCGTAATGAATGTCCTCGGCGACCGCGCCGGGTCGAATACGCTCGAGTGCGGCGCGTTGCGCGCGAACGGCTGTTTCATAGTTACGAGCTTGCTCATCCGTCACCGAGCCGACAAAAAACTCCCGGTCAAAGCCAAGCTTGTATTGTTTGAAATTGGCAATACCGCAAAAACACAAATACACCGGGTCACCGGGTTGCAACCTGCGCACGTTGGAGCGCCGATGCACCATACAGGTGTGCGTGCCGGATTGAAGGACCTGCAAGTTGTAAACAGTCGGCGAGTGGTATTGGTCAACGCCCTCGTCACTCAGAAATTCTGCGGCCTTGCGCGTCCCCGCGTTGATCACCGCGAGCGCGACCTCGTATTCCGGTACATCGGGCGCAATGGCTTCGCGCGCACCCTCCACCATGGCGATAGCAACCTGCCCGGCTTGGCGCATGGTATGGATCTCGTCCGCATCTTTGACCTGGCGCATCGGTCCAAGCAGCGGCGCGACGTCTGCAAGCGTTATGGTGCGGTGATTGTCGACGACATAGCGGTGTATGCGTGGATGAATGAGCGAGCGTTCTACAGCCAAGGTCATCGAGCTGTGGGCGGCGACCAGCGCGGCCAGCGGTTTGCGCCACTCCTCGTTGACGCCATCCTCCCATGGGCGCACATCGTCTATCCATGTGAGACGACGGCTCATCTCCGATTCCATCAGCGGTGTGATGAGGGTGCAATCCCCGCTTTGCGGTACAAACAGCATCGTGGGGCGGCCCCACTCGTTGCCAAGATAACCCCAGTAACCGGCGATGTAAGTGATCGAGTCAGGGTCGGTGAGCAAGACGGCATCGATGTCGTCGTCGTGCATGCGCCGTTGCAACTCTTCGGTTCGCTGAATATATCTTTGCTGCATGACGCGTACCGGTACTCAAACAGACGGCCGGTGTTGCGGACAGTCAAACCAAGGACGGTTGCGCTCGAGCGCCTGTGCAACCCGGAATACGGTTTTGTCGTCAAAGGGTCGCCCGGCGACTTGCACGCTTGTCGGCATGCCTTTGTCCGTGTAGCCGGAGGGCAAGGCAAGCACCGGGCAGCGGCTGAACATGTTAAATAGGATCGTCATCGTCGAGTCGTTCACATTGATGGGCACATCGTTGACACACAGACGGTCGTCCCAGGGCCTCATGTCGGCCGGAACCTCGTGCATCGCGATCGTCGGACAGACAAACACATCAAAACGTTTGAACAAGGGGCCTACATGTTCCCACCACACGCGGCCTGCCAGCTCAAACCCCCGGTGCACATCGGCACCCGTCACCTTGGTGTTCATCTCGGCGAAGTAGGGCGTGTAATCGCAGACCAGCTCGGGTGATTCGGCAACTGCCGTGCTAAACAGATGTGCATAAAGATGGTCGCCATAATGACCTGCTGCAACCACGGCTTCTGCCGCCCAGTCGGTGGCGACCTCCACCACGTTGGCCCCCGCGTCTCGGAGCGCATCGAGCGCGGCCAATGTCTCGCGGCGCACATCATCGGTTACGTTGTAACAGCCGAGATCCAGCGAGTAGGCGACTTGTAGACCATCGATGCCCCCGGTCTCGTTCGGGATGCGCACCTTGGATTGGACCGTGGCGTGGTCCAGCGGGTGCGGACCCGACATGGTGTTCTGCATCAAGAGGCAATCGGCCACCGTGCGGGTCATTGGTCCGGTGTGGTTGTAAACATCGAAAGCCGTCGAGGGGGAGTCGGGGTTGCGTCCGTAAGGTGGCTTGTACCCGACCACACCACACATGCCCGCCGGGTGGCGTATGGAGCCGGCGCTGTCGGTGCCGGTCGCCAAGGTAGTCGTGCCCGACGCCAAGGCGGCTCCCGAGCCGCCCGAGGACGCGCCGCAGGTCAAGTCTGTATTCCAGGGGTTGCGCGTGACTCCATGCAAACGCGAGTAGGTGACCCACGCCCAGCAGAACTCCGGGCAGGTTGTGCGCGCATGGACGATGGCACCTGCGCGCATCAGCCGTTCCACCGAAGGGTGTGTGTGGCCGTCTATGTGGTCCTTGTAGAGCAAAGACCCCGTCGTGGTGCGTTTGCCCTTTATCGCGGTGTCGTCCTTGACCGCAAGCGGGATACCCTCGAGCGCGCGCGGCCGGCTGTTGGCCTTGGCATATCGTGCTTCCGCACGTCGTGCTTTTTGCATGGCTTCTTCGAAGTAGCGGTCCGCAAAGCCGTTGACCACAGGCTCCACGGCTTCCGCCCGGTCGATGACTGCTTGCATGAGCTCAACCGGTGATAGCGTGCGCGCGCGAAAACGCGCAAGCAGCTCGGTGGCGGAGAGATAGAACAGCGGTGTCGAGGTCATGACAAGCTCGCAACGAGACGAATAACAGGCCTTCAGTATACTGATTTGAGAGGGTCGGAGTTTGCTTCGCCGAATCGATTGCGGAAATCAGTATACTGTTTGCCAGAGCATTGGTTCGAAGCGTTTGGAAATGGCGAGCAAGTTGCGCTGCTGGCATTGCGGAACCCGGTTGCAAGGCGTTGCACTTCCGGTGTCGCGGCTTGCGGAGTGCCCCGAGTGCCGGGTCGACCTGCATGTGTGCAGGCAGTGCAGGTCCTATGACACCAAAGTGCTTGGTCAGTGCCGCCACGACCGGGCCGAGCGCGTCGAGAACAAGACACGTGCAAATTTTTGCACGTACTTTACACCCGGCCGCCGGGCATATGACCCAGCGCCACGCGACGAATCCGATGCGGCGCGCGATGAGCTCAATGTCTTGTTTGGTGTAGAGGCGTCGAGCTCAATCGCCGACGACGAGCTATCCGCTGCGGAGCGGGCGCGCGACGAGCTGGATGCCTTGTTCCCAAACTCCAAAAAGAAACAGACGGGGGGGCATTGAAGCGGCTAACACTGTCCCCTGCCGCTGCGCTCGTCACATACGTCCTCGGTGCCACCCAACTCGCCGTATTCGATAGTCGCACCCGCTCGCACCGGACCGCCGTCCGTGCCGGCGCAGCCGACAACCATCGTGAGGCCGGTGGCCGCTAAGACGGTCCGCAGGATTTTGCCCAACGCGGTCAACTCTTGTAGAGCCCCTCTTTACGCAGGTCGTCCACCGTGTTCTGGATGGACGTGCCAAGCATCTCGACCAGCTCGTCGATCTGCGCGCGGCTGAGTATGAGCGGTGGCGAGATCACGTTCAGCGCACCGATGGGCCGCACGATCAAGCCCAGACGCTCGGCATGGTCAGAGATCCGCTTGCCGATGTTGGCCTCGTCCGGGAATGGCTCCTTTGTCTGCTTGTCGGCGACGCTCTCGACGCACAGCATGAAGTGGCTACCGCGCACATCGCCGACGATGGGCAGCTCCGCCAGCGTGGCAAGCTTCTCCTCGAAGTAGGGTCCGATCTCACGCACGTGCTCGCAGATCTTCTCGTCTTGCATGATCTCGATGTTCTTCAGCGCGGCCGCGCATGCGACGGGGTGACCCGAGTAGGTAAATCCATGCGCAAAGCACCGCCCCTGCTTGGTGGAGCTCATCACGTCGTAGATTTCCTCGGAGAAAATCGTCGCACCCAGCGGCTGGTAGCCGGAGGTGATCCCCTTGGCGCAAGTGATGATGTCGGGCTGTATGTCGAAGACCTCTTTGGAGGCGAACATGTGCCCAAGACGGCCAAAGGCAGTGACCACCTCGTCGGAGACATACAGCACATCGTGTCTCTTGCAGAGTTCCATGATACGCGTCGGGTAGCCCTCGGGCGGTACGATGACCCCGCCCGCACCCATGATGGGCTCGGCGAAGAACGCGGCCACATTGTCCGGCCCGAGCTCGAGGATCTTTGCCTCCAGCTCTTCCACCAAGGCGTCGCAAAACTCTTGCTCGCTCTGACCCTCGGGTCGTCTGTATACGTTCGGGCTGGAGACGTGATGGATGGTGTCGGTCTTGTAGTCGAACTCGGGCACATGGTCCGCCTTCTTGCCGCCGATGGACATAGCGATGTAGGTGCTGCCGTGGTACGAGCCCTTGCGCGCGATAATGTGCTTCTTCGAGTGCCTTCCACGGCAGTTCTGGTAGTACTGAATCAACCTGTACGCCGTGTCGTTGGCGGTGGAGCCGCCCGAGCTAAAGAAGACGCGTTTCAATGAGCCCGGCGCCAGCTCGGCCACCAGTGCCGCAAGCTCGGCGGCCGGTATGTTCGTAGTGTCTACAAAGGGGTTGAAGAAAGCGAGTCGTTTTGCCTGCTCGGCAATGGCCTCGCCGATTTCGTCTCGGCCATAACCAATGTTGACACACCAAAGACCACCGATGCCGTCCAGGTAACGTTTGCCGTCGGCGTCGTAAACATAGGCCCCGTTGGCCCGCGCCATGACAAGTGAGCCGTCCGTCTTGAACGAGTCGAACATGGTCCACGGGTGGACGAAGTGGTCGTGGTCTTTTTGCCAGATGTCACGGTTGTGCGAGCGGTCGATCTGTGGATTTGCGGTCATGGCAAACTTGCTCCTGGGTCAACTGACGTCTCAACTATACCCTTAGCAGGGTATAGTGCCCAAGGGGGCACCGCCAGAGCCGATGCTGCGCCGGGGACCCGTCTACGGGGGTCACGACACGCCGATGCCGCTGCTAAACGAGCTCACCTATGCATTGATCGTCTGGGCCTTTGTTGCGGTGCTTTCCGCCGGGTTGGTGCACGGCACGCTCGGGCTTGGCTTCCCGCTTGTCGCCACGCCCCTGCTGGCGCTCGCTTTCGACGTGCGTACCGCGATCATCGCCACGCTCTTGCCAACCGTGGCCGTCAACATCGCGAGCGTGCTTCGGGGCGGGCGCTGGTCCGAGAGCGTCGGGCTTTTTTGGCCGCTGGCGGTTTGGGCGGTCGTCGGGAGCTTAGTCGGGACGCAAGTGCTGATACTGAGCGACCCCGCACCCTTCAAGTTGCTGCTTGCCGCCCTTGTCCTGCTTTATCTGGCAACAGCTCGCTTTGGCAACTTGAGCATGCGCTGGGCCGAGGAGCACAAGAACCTATCCATGTTTGCGTTCGGGATGCTGGCAGGTTTGGCGGCCGGCACGACCAACGTGATGGTGCCGATCCTCATCATCTACACGCTAGAGCTGCGCCTCGCGCCCACCGTCATGGTTCAGACCTTCAACCTGTGCTTTCTCGCCGGCAAGCTCGCCCAGATTGCGGTCTTCGGTGTTTCGGGCTGGCTGACCCTCGACCTGGTATTGACCACCCTGCCGCTTGCCGTCGTCGCGCTGCTGGCCTTGTATGCGGGCATCGCGGTGCGCGACAAGACCCCCGCCAGCACCTACCGCCTCATGGTCAAACGGGTGCTATTTGGGCTCGCTCTCATCCTGATCGGTCAGTACTTCTTCGCCTAATTAGAGCGCGCGCAGCGGGACTAGGAATACGGGCAGCTTGCTTTGCTGCATTAGCTTGTGGGCGACCGAGCCAAGCATGAACTCGCGCATACCGGCGCGTCCATGGGTCCCCATGACAATGAGGTCGGCGCCGGCATCATGGGCTTGCTCCATGATGGTCTCCGCCGGCGGGCCTTCGACCACGCGCACCTCCGAGACGACTTCGCCGTCCGCGCCCTGAAGCTGCTCGGTTCGGAAGTTTTCCAGACGCTCGCGAATCTCTTCGTGAAGACGCTCCAGTCCCTGCGCGTGCATCTCCTCGAGCTGCCCCTGTGGCAACACGTTGCGCACCAGGCTGCGCGCGGTGGGACCGAGCGGCTCTACGACGTGTAGCAAGACGATCTTGGCCGCGTGACGTTGAGCCAGCGCGACCGCATAGCCGAGCACACCCGGCGCGTGCGGCTCCAGGTCGGTCGCATATAAGATGGTGCGTATGGTCGGGATCATCAGACGATCTCCTCGTTTGTCGGTACCTTGTCTCCTCGCCACCGGTTGGCACGGCGTTGCCGCGTTTGTGCCTTGCCGATGCCGCTCGGCATCTGAGCGCCCGCTCGACCCGGGCCTGCGTTGGCACTTGCGGCACTATCCACTAGCCGTAGGCGACGCTTGGCAGCCAGGTCACGAGATCCTCCCAGACGAACACCAGTGCGAGACCGGCGAGCTGGAGCAAGATAAATGGAATAACACCCAGGTAGATGTCCGTCACCTTGACCCCCGGCGGCGCAACGCCCTTCAAATAGAACAGCGCGAACCCGACCGGCGGTGTCAAGAACGAGGTTTGCAGGCACACCGCAAACATGACCGTGAACCACACCAGGTTATAGCCAAGCCCCTCCACCACCGGTCCGACCAGCGGCAGCACGATCAGCGTTATCTCGATCCAATCGAGGAAAAAGCCCAGGAGAAAGGTAAAGACGAGTATGGCGATTACGATCCCCGTGGAGCCGAAGGGCAAACCGTTTAATGCCTCCTCGATGAGCTCGTCACCGCCTAGACCACGGAACACCAGCGAGAATGCCGTGGCCCCGAGAAAGATGGCAAAGATGAAGGCGGTGGTCTTGGTGGTTTGCCGGCAGACTTCGCGCAAAACCTTCCAACCGAGTTTCTTGTTGATGGCGGCGAGCAGCAGCGCGCCGAAGGCGCCGACGCCGGAAGCCTCCGTGGGTGTGGCGAGACCAAAGAATATGCTGCCGAGCACGGCGAGTATGAGCGCCGCCGGCGGTAGTATCGCGAGGAATACACCGCCTAGGTCGCGCAGGCCGATGGGTTCGTGCCCCTCCGGCGCCGGTGCCACGCTGGGCGAGAGCCTGGCATAGATCAACAAGTAGGCGATATACAGCACGCCGAGCATCACCCCGGGGATGAGTGCGCCGAGGAACAGATCACCCACCGACATCGCAAGCCGGTCGGCCATGAGAACCAGCATGATGCTTGGTGGGATCAAGATCCCGAGCGTGCCGACGGCACACACGGTTCCCGATGCGTAGGAGGGCCGGTAGTTGGCGGCCAGCATCACCGGTAGCCCCAGCAAGGCGAGCAGCACGACCGAGGCGCCGATGATACCCGTAGAGGCGGCGAGCAGAATGCCGATCAGCGTCACCGTGACCGCAAGACCACCGCGTACCTTGCCAAACAAACGCACGAAGTTGACCATGAGTTGGTTGGCGATACCCGAGCGGTCCAGCATCAAGCCCATGAAGATGAACATGGGGAGCGCGACCAGCACCCAGTTCTTCATGACGTCCCAGATGCGGTCCACCACCGCCGATGTGTAGGCCCAGTCGATGGTGTAAAAGGAGTCCGCCATCAGGTCGGTGTAAATGTTGGCGGCCGAACCGATGGCGGTGAAGATCACGGCCAAACCGCCGAGCACCCAGGCCACCGGGTAGCCCGTGAACAACAAGCCGATAAAGCTCACGAACATCAACACACAAAGGATCTCGTTGAACTCCATCGCCTTACTCCTGTTTCGCTTCGCGTCGCGGGCGTGGGAAAGCGAACAGACAGGCCGTGACGCGCGTTAAGCGCGACACTGTCGCCACCGCGAGCAAGAGGAAACCAAGCAAGAGCACCGATTTGACCAGCCAGCGAAACGGCAGACCGCCGGGTGCCTCGGAGACTTCGTGGATCTCGAAGGAGTACTGGACGAAGGGTGCGGTGAAGATGACGACCAGCGCGATAAACGGCAGCAAGAACAGCACGATGCCAAAGAGCTCCACCCACGCCTTGGTCTTCAAGCCGAAACGCTCGTGCAGCAGGTCGACGCGGATGTGGTCGTCGGCTTCCAGACAGTAGGACAACCCGATCAGAAATCCGACCGAGTAGAGGTGCCATTGGATCTCCTCGAACTCGATACGCCCCTCGCCGAGCACGTAGCGCATGGTCACGTTGAGCATGATGACCGCGACCAGCAGCAGCCACACCCATGAGACCGCATCCCCGACCCGGCGGATGAGTGTGTCCAGAAGCTGTGATACGGCGGTGTGCGGGAACTCCGTGTGGTGGATGACCTGCGCTAACGCGTCCGCCTGGCTCGGCGTGTCGGGCACCTGCGGCGAGTCGGGGCCTTGCGGGTCGGCCATGAAGATTCCTCCTTACAGTCGAGTGCGCGCAGCTTTCCCCGTCTCCCTCCCCCGCGCCGCGAGGGAGGGACAACCGCATGCCACGGGTACGGGTAGCTGTCTTCAGATACGTCGCGCACACTGGGTAGGGTGCGCGCGGTCCCTAGAAGTCTCGCGGCAAGTACGCGATCTCCTTCCAGTTCTTGTACTCGGCCGAGAAGGCTTCCTGCGACTCGTAGATCTTCTTGAACATCTCATTTTTGGCCGATTCTTCTTCCATGACCTGCTTGGAGATGGTCTGCAGCTCGCGCAGCATCGCATCCGGGACTTTCTTGGCGGTCACACCCTTGTCCGGAAAGCCGGCGATCACCGCACCCTGTATAGCCTCGCCTTTGGCGAGGTTGCGCAGCGTTCCCGCGGTGCATGCCATATCGATGAAGGTTTTGGAGGCCTCGCTGAGAGCGTCCCAGACCTCTTTGTTCACCACCAAGTGGGTAGCCGTGTAGGTTTGGTGCCAGCCCGGGAAGTAGTTGATCTTGACGATTTTGTCGAAGCCGAGCTTCTGGTCGATGGCCGGCATGGAGAATTCGGTGGCGTCGATAGCGCCCTTCTCGAGCGCCTGATAGATCTCGCCACCGGGCAACAGGGTGACGGAAGCACCTGCCTGCTGCATCACCCGGCCGCCAAGCCCCGCAAAGCGTATCTTCAGCCCGTTGAGGTCGGCCATGGAATTGATGTCCTTCCTAAACCACCCTGCGGTCTCGGGCCCGATGATCCCGCACAGCACGGGATGGACGCCGTGCGCGGCGTAAAGCTCCTCGCCCAGTGCCTGGCCGCCGCCCTCGTACCACCAGGCGGTGAACTCCCAGGGCTCCATCCCGAACGGCCGTGCCGATAGCAGCGGGGCTGCCGGTATCTTGCCCTGGTCATAGCCGAGCCAGGTGTAGCCGGCCTGGACCTTCTTGTCTTTGACCGCGTCCGTGATGCTGAACGGGGGAACGAGCTTACCCGGCTCGAAGATCTTCATCTGGATAACCCCGCCGCTCGCGGTGTTGGTCACTTCGGCCACATACAGAATGTTGTCGCCCAGCGCGGGCAAGTTTGTGCCAAAGGCAACGGGCACCTTCCACCGGATCTTGTCGAGCTCCGCCGAGACCTGTGGTGCCGCGACCACACCGGCCAGTAGTGCCGTGGCAAGCGCAACGGCGCGGCCGCGCCCTAGCGCTCCGCGTGCCAGGGACGGTTTGGTGAATGGGGATATAGTCATGATTTTTCCACCCTTTGGTTGAAGTCAGTTCTTAGAAGCCGTGGCTGCTGTCGCGGCACGGGTACCCAACGTCGATGGGGAAAGGAAGCCGGTGCTCGCGGGTACAAGATTCAACTCCCCCTCCTTCTCTAATTCGGGGACAGTTTACCTATTTCCGCTCCCAAAGGGCGACGCTTCTGAGGCAGCGGCGGTTCTTGTCGAAGGACGAGAAAGCCTTCTCGCAGAACTCGACAAAGCACTCGGCCAGACGCGTGGGGCGCGTTTGGGGGAGACGCGCGAGCGCCACCAGTGCGGGTGGTGTGGCGTCGGCGATGGGGCAGGCCTTGACGACGTGCCCGTCGTAGGTGCGGTCGCTTTGCGGTCGGGTAATCAACACCGAGTACCCGGCGCCGCTCCCGACCATGCCCCGCACCATTTCGAACGAGGACGAGCTAAAGCTCAAGTTCGGGGTTATCCCCAGCGATTCGAACAAACTCAAGAAATAGCCCCGGCCTGGAGGTATATCGAGCAACACGAGCGGCTCGTTGGCCAGGTCCGCCAGCGACAAGCGTTTCTGCCCTGTCAGAGGGTGGTGCTCGGGTAGCAGGACATAGGGCTGCAGCTCTACCAGCACATCGAGGTGCAAGCTGTGTGGTAGCTCATGGGCGTATAGCAGAGCGAGCTCGAAACGGCCCGATTCCAGCCCGGCGACCAGCTCGGGCTGATTACCCTCGGTGAGCGTTACGGTGACCGACGGGTATTTCGCTCTAAAGGTGTTTAGCAGATTTGGCATATAGGCGGCGGCAAGCGTGAAGTAGCAGCCGATGTCGATGCTACCGAGAAGCGCGTCGCCAATGGTTTTGGCGTTCTCCTGCAGCTCGGCGGCGTGTCGCAGCAAGTTGCGGGCCTCGCGCACCAGCTTTCGCCCCCTCGGTGTCAGGGTGACTCCTTGGGCATGATGACGGATAAAGAGCTGCACACCGAATTGCTCCTCCAGCTTGGCGATAGCCGTGGAGACCGAGGGCTGCGAGACGTGCAGCGCCGCGGCCGCGCGCGCCACGCTGCCGTTCTCGGCTGTCACCACAAAGTAGGTGAGCTGGCGAAGCGTGTATCTGAGCATCGTCCGTGCGAGACCTCTGAATAGTTTAAATCTATCTTAACCCAACAAAAAAAGTAATTTATTTAAGCAAGACTTTCCAGCACCATTGGTCAGCTATGGCACCAGCCACGAGGAGCTCCAAAATGTTGCGAACGGGTGACGAATATCGCGAGTCAATACGCGATGGGCGGGCAGTGTGGATCAACGGCGAACGGGTAAAAGACGTTCCCAGCCATCCGGCCTTCAAACCCATCGTGGACGTGCGGGCCCGTATCTACGATATGGCGCATGAGAACGAGCACCGCGACCTGATGTCCTACACCGACGGCAACACCAACGAGCCGAACTGCGTCGGGCACAAGCTCCCGCACACGCAGCAGGATTGGCACGACAAGCGTAGTGCTATCGATGCGGTGATGAAGGACATCGGCGGTGTGGTCACACGGATGAGCGACGAGACCGTCGGCGAGATGTGGTCGCTCTACGATGGCCAGGACGTGCTAAACGAAGTCGACCCACAGTTCAGCGCCAACATCGCGCGCCATGTCGACACGGTCGTGCGCAACGACACCTTCCACGTGTCGGCCAACACCGACCCGAAGGGCGACCGCTCGAAACGACCGCAGGACCAGGACCCCGACATGCTGCTGCACATGGTCAAGGAAACCGACCAAGGGATCATCGTGCGCGGCGCAAAATACGAGACGGCCGCGGCGTATGCCAACCAGGCCTTCGTCAAACCCACCATCGCCAACTGGGGTGACGAGAAGCTCTCCGACTACGCGCTGGGTTTTATCTGCCCGATGAACGCGCCCGGTCTAAAGCACATCTGCCGCACCGGCTTCGCCCAGGTCAAACCGGAGCGGGATTACCCGCTGGCAAATCGTTTTGACGAGGTGGACACGCTGCTGGTGTTCGACAACGTGCTCATCCCCTGGGAAGACGTGCTGTTCTTCAGACACACGCGTGCGGCGAGCTTTATTCGCGCCACGCTACATCGCTACAGCGCTTACGCCTTTGTCTTGCGTATTCTGCATTTCGCCGACCTGATGCTGGGCACGGCGTTGTTCAACGTGCGTCAGACCGGTTTGGACAAACAGCAGGCGGTGCGTGAGAAGCTGGCGCAGATCGCCTGCTACCGCGAAGGGATCAACGCCCATCTCACCGGCGCGATCGCGACCGCGGAAAAGAGCCCGGGCGACCTGCTGATGCCAAATCAGTCGCTGCTCTTTACAGGTCGTGTGCTCGCCTGCAGCCAGCTTGCCGCGATGATGCACCTCGCACGCGAGCTCTGCGGTGGCCAAATCTGCGTGACGCCCGACAGCGCGGCATTCAACGACCCCGAGACAAAGCCCTGGCTCGACAAGTTCTACACGGTCAACGAGCAGTGGGTGGCCGATGACCGGCGCCGCTTGCTCGCCTTCGCGCGTGACTTGTTGAACTCGGACTATGCCGGTCACAAGCTGACCTTCCAGCTTTTCGCACAGTCGCCGCCGTTCGCGCATTTGAACGCGGTGTACAATAACTTCGACTTTTCCGGACCGTTGGATTTCGTCAAGAAAGCGGCCGGGCTTTCGGACCGCGTCACCGAGGGTTAGCATTTGCCGCTGGTGCTACACCCGGGCTGAGCCGATGCTTCGAGACCGCTTTCTCGAAGGCATGAGTCATGCAGCGTCCACGGTCAACGTCGTGACCACGGACGGGGCCGAGGGGCGCACGGGAGTCACCGTCAGCGCCATGTGCTCGGTGTCGGCGGACCCGCCCTCGCTGCTGGTTTGTGTGCATCACGAGGGCAAGGCGACAAAGGCCATCAAGCAAAACGGCGTGCTTTGCGTCAACGTGCTCCGTGATGACCAGAGCGTCATCTCGGACACCTTTGCCGGGCGCAGAACCGTGCACGCCGGCGACCAGTTCGCGTGCGCCCAATGGACCGCGCGTACCACCGGGGCGCCCGCGCTGGTCGACGCCCTGGTGGTTTTCGATTGTCGTCTCAAACATGACTTTCGCTGGGGCTCCCACTATATCTTTATCGCCGATGTGGAAGACATCTGGGTCAATCAGCAGGGTAGCCCGTTGATCTACGCCAACCGCGCGTATGGCACCGCCATGCACCTGCATCAGTTCGTGGGGCAAAACCAGCCGCAGGCCGCGACCGACGAGCTACGCGTGGGCTGCTTCATGACCTTTGCGCCCTTCGCCATGCCACGGCTGCAACGCACCTTTGTCGAAGATCACGGCGACACACCGGTGCGTATCATCGAGGGTGACCAGGACCGTCTGATCCGTGGGCTCGCAAGCGGCGAGCTCGACCTGGCCTTGATGTACGATGTCGGGCTCGACCCCAGCTTACACACCACGTTGCTGGCCGAGATCCCCCCCTATGTGTTGTTACCCGCCGCCCATCCGTTGTCGGCAAACGCGGCGGTGTCGCTGCATGAGCTCTGGCACGAGCCCATGGTGCTGCTCGATGTGAACCCGAGTCGTGACTATTTTGGCTCGCTGTTCAGCGAGCATGGGTTGCAGCCAAAGGTGATGTACCGCTCGGCGTCTTTCGAGACCGTGCGAAGCATGGTTGCGAACGGTCTGGGATACTCGATCTTGGTCACAAAGCCCGGGAACGCGATGAGCTACGACGGTCAGGCTTTGACCTCGCGGCCGCTAGCCGAGGAGGTAACGCCCGGGCGTATCGTCATCGCCCAGGGGGAGGTTGAAGCCAACCCGAAGGCAACGGAATTCGTCGAGCATTGCCGGCACTATTTCTCCGGGTTGTTCGCACTCTGAAGCGAGCGACATGCTCGCGCAAACGCGTGACATTAGACAAAAGGTGAGGTGACGACATGACTTTTGCGATTGCCGGTCGGTGTGCACGCACAGGCATGCTCGGCGTTGCCGTAACGACCTCGAGCATTTGTGTTGGTAGCCGGTGTCCTTGGGTGCGTGCCGGTGTCGGTGCCGTGTCCACACAAAACATCACCTTACCAAGCTTGGGCCGCTCGATTCTCGATACACTGGCCGATGGCACCAGCGCCGAGACCGCTTTGTCGGAGGTGATGTCGGGCGAGCCGAATGCGGCCTACCGCCAGCTCGTTGTGGTCGATGCCCAAGGTCGCGTGGCGCATTTCACGGGCGCCAACACGCTCGGCACAAACCACGTCGCCGCGGGGAAAGGCTGTGTCGCTGCCGGTAATCTATTGAGTCACGAGGGCGTGCCTCAAGCCATGGTCGACGCCTTTGACAAGAACCCAGATACGCACCTGGCGGAGCGTTTGGTGAGGGCGCTGGAGGGCGGCGTAAATGCGGGTGGCGAGCAAGGACCCACACACTCGGCTGCCTTGCTTGTCGCGCACGAGCAGCCGTGGCCTCTGGTGGACCTGCGTGTGGATTGGGACGACCAGGACCCGGTGTCCACGCTGCGGGCGCTTTGGCACGCCTACGAGCCGGAGATGGATGCGTATTTGACACGCGCGTTGGAGCCCGCCAGCGCACCCAGCTATGGAGTGCCTGGTGACGAATGAGGACGTCGCTGACACAGTCAAGACACGTGGGACGCGGGTCAAAGAGGTCGAAGGCGCCCTCGGGTACACGCGCGTGCGACCCGGAGCTCGAAACGCTGCTCGGCGCGCTGGCCGCGCTGGCCAAGCGCCCGCTGGCCGAGGCGACCGCCATGCCAAAAGCGGTGTACAGCTCACAGCCCTTCTACGCGTTGGAGCAGTCGCGGATCTTCGAGCAGGAATGGCTCTGCGCCGGGCGGGCGGACGCGCTGGCAAACTCCGGCGACTATTTGACGTATCAGATCGGCGACCAGCCGGTATTCGTGGTGCGCACCAAGACACGCGGGATACGCGCGTTCTCAAACGTGTGCTTGCATCGGATGATGCGCTTGCTCGAAGGCAGAGGAAACCGCAAACGAATCGTCTGTCCGTATCATGCTTGGACCTACTCGACCGATGGATGTTTGCTACGCGCCCGTCACATGGAGCAAACCACGGGCTTCGACACCGCCGACTACTGCTTGCCGGAAGTACGCTGCGAGGTATGGGAGGGTTGGGTCTATGTGACGCTCAACGACGAGGCGCCGAGCGTTGCCGAGCGTCTCGAAGCGCTTAGCGAAGTCGTCGCGCGGTATCACATGGGCGACTACGTGGAAGTTTTGCACGAAGACCGAGAGTGGAACACCAACTGGAAGATGCTCAGCGAGAACTTCATGGAGGGCTACCATCTTCCTGTCACTCACCGCGACACCGTCGGCGCGTATTTTCCCGCTGAGGCCACCAAGTTTTCGACCGAGCCGTCAAACGAGGCTTTTGCATTTCAGTGGTTTGTAAAGACCTTCGATGCGCCCATCGGGACTGCGCACCCGAGCAATACACGCCTGGACGGTATGTGGCGTAGCACCTCCGTTTTGGGCACGGTGTATCCATCGCATATGTTCGCGCTCGCTCCCGACCACCTGTGGTATTTGTCCTTGCAGCCAAACGGTCCAAGCAAGGTGTCGATCCGCTATGGCGCGGCTTTCGCCCCCGAGGTGTTGGACGCGAGCGACGACCCGGAACGCCTGATCGCCGACACCACGGCGTTTCTCGCACGGGTACAGGAGGAGGACCGCCACGTCGTTGAAGGGATCTTTCAGGGCGCGGCCGCGGCGCTGGCAACGCCCGGCCCACTGAGCTGGCTCGAACGTGAGAACCACGAGTTTACGCAGTACCTTGCCAGGCGGTTGCTTGCTCCAATCACCGAGTAGCGAGGTGGTCGTGGCAGAGGATTCGGGTTAATTTGATGGCCGAGGTCGAGAGACCGTGGACAAAGCCAAGCCGCTGAGCGGCAACAAGCTGCAGAGTTCCTTCGGTGGTGTCGACCACATTGAAGTGAAGGGGATGCTAAAAGTGGCGAAGCAGCTCAAAAAGGATGAAAACACGCGGCGAGAAGAGACCGTCATCACGGGGAGCGAGCTTGTAGAGCGCGTCAAGACTCTGGTTAAGAAGGGTAATGTCAGTCGGCTTATCATCAAGAAACCCAATGGTGACGTGCTGCTCGAGGTCCCGCTAACGGCGGGAGCCGTGGTGGGCGGGACCTTTGTATTAATGACCCCCGTATTGGCGGCGATTGGCGCACTGGCCGCGTTACTCGCCGAGGTGCGCGTGGAAATCGTACGCTCGGAGAAGGTCGGGGACGACAAGAGGAGGCTCTAACGCACGAGTTTGTTCCACGGCCTCGAGCGACAGTTGCCGGGCCTCCGGCAGACGCCCTCTACCCTTCAATACCAAGGCCTTCCCTGTCAGTCTGGCCAGCGCCCACGCGCGGGCACCCAGCGTTCGGGCGAGCTCTAGCGGTCTGTGCGCATACGTTTGCGCCCGGCTCGGCGACTTGCTCGATTCGGGCCGCAATGGGCACCGTAGGGCCGGCGGTGTCGTACTTCGTCTTATCCCTTTACCCACGGTCAAGACGACGACTTCCCCGGCATGCAGAGCTACTCGCATCTGCAGTCCGGTTGCGCCGGTGTTGTTCGCGTAGTCGCGCAGCGCCTGCTGCATTTGTAGCGCAACCTGAGCGTCCGTGGCATGGTACGACCGTCGCCGTGTTGAGCCGGGGTCTTGCCAACACCGCGTTTGTCGCAAGAGCTGCGTGAACTCATTCACCCCTTATGGTTTGGTACGATGCTCGAGTATTTGACCCTCATACTGGTGTGCCAATTGGCCGGCGAACTCGTCGTGACCACGATAGGCGCCCCCTTAGCCGGTCCGGTGGTCGGGATGGTCCTGTTGTTCGTGTTTCTTCTTCTCAAAGGTGCGGTGCCAGAGCCGTTGGGCCAGGTATCCGGGGCCTTGTTGCACAACTTATCGCTGCTGTTTGTGCCCGCCGGTGTCAGGGTGATGGCGCATCTTGAGCTGCTCGGGTCGGATGTAGTGCCGCTCAGCGTCGCGCTCGTGCTAAGCACGCTCATGACCGTTGCAGTGACGGCGTTACTCATGGTGCTTTTGAGCAAGAGAAGTCCCGCCTGTCCTGAAGACGAGACCGAATCCTGATGCAAGAGTTTCGTGATATCTGGGTCTATCTCAGCGCGGGCCCATTGCTGCATCTCACCCTCACGCTGGCGGCATTCGTGACGGCCTCGCTTGTCTACAGAAAGGCGCGCATGAACCCGCTGCTCAATCCTGTGCTACTCAGTGTCGTGGCGATCGTGTTGATTCTTTATGCAACCAACACGAGCTATGACACCTACTTCGAAGGTGCGCAGTTTGTGCACTTTCTTCTTGGCCCCGCCACGGTGGCGCTGGCGATTCCCTTGTATCGGCAGTTCGACCGGGTGCGAAAGTCGGCACTGGCCATACTCGTCAGCTTGGTTTCTGGGACGGTCACGGCTGCAACCACCGCGGTACTCATCGCCTGGTTGTTAGGGGCTCGACCGGTCTCCATCGCGTCCTTGGCGCCAAAGTCGGTAACCGCGCCCGTGGCGATGGGCATATCGGAGCAACTGGGCGGTTTGCCATCGCTCACCGCGGTTCTGGTCATTTTGACCGGCATCACCGGCTCCATGCTCGGCCCCGGTGTCCTGAATTTGCTAAGGGTGCGGGATTGGTCGGCACGGGGCATGGCTATTGGCACGGCCAGCCATGGCATCGGCACGGCACGTGCGTTACAGGTGAACGAGCTGGCCGGTGCGTTCTCCGGTTTGGCGATGGGTCTGAATGCGATCGCAACAGCAATCCTCTTGCCGCTTCTTTGGAAGCTGTTTGGATGAGCGACGCGGTCGATGGCTTTTAGTCTGCGGGCTCCGGTCGACGCGAATCCGGCGAGAACGGAGACGGCATCAGCCCCTTATAGGGCTCGCGTCGTTGCGAGGGTGCAAAACCGAAATGCGCCTTGAACGCTCTAGAGAACGAAGCCGCATTGCTAAACCCACAGGCGAGACCGACATCGGTGACCGCACGGCGCTTGTCGATGCGCTCGCGAAGCGGCGTGCCGTGGCTCGTGACCATACCGAAACCGCGCCGTGAATGCGCTGCCGCCCTGAAGGCTAGACCGCATATTGGAGCTAGAAGCACATGGCGAACAATCAAGCCACGACCCCAATGCCGCTCGATGGCGTGCACGTGCTCGACTTATCCCAAAACTCGCCCGGGCCCATGGCGACCATGATGCTTGCCGACTTCGGCGCCGACGTCTTGCATATCGTACGACCGGGTCTCGCTTCATTGGCGGAGCTTTACGGCGGCGACGTCGCAGAGAACCCGTACATGAACCTGCGCTTCAAGCCTCACGATGCGGTGATGCGCAACAAGCGTTCGCTGGCGCTCAATCTCAAAGCGGAGGAGGGCCGCGCGATCTTCATGCGTCTGGTCGAGGACACCGACGTCTTGGTCGAGGAAATGCGCCCGGGCAAGATGGCTGCGCTTGGCCTGGACTACGCGGGTCTCAGCGCTCTCAACCCGGGTCTCATCTATTGCTCGATCACGGGGTACGGTCAGACCGGCCCGATGGCGAAGGCCGCGGGTCATGATCTGAACTACCTCGCCATGTCGGGGATCCTTGATCTTTGTCGCGACACTAGCGGCCGGCCAATAAACGCGCAGGCCGCGCTGTCGGATAACGGTGGCGGTTCGATGAGCGCGGTGGCCGGGATACTCATGGCACTGATCGCCAGGCAAAAGACCGGGCGCGGTCAATACATCGATGTCGCGTTGACCGATTCGGTCATGTATTTGACCGCCGATTTGTACTCCATAGCGCTTGGCGGTGGCACGCCCTCAGCGGTCTGGCGCGGCACCTTGATGGGCGACTACCCACACTACAGGGTCTATTGCTGCGCAGATGGCAAATGGTTGAGCGTGGGCGCGCTCGAAGCACCCTTTAGCGTGGCATTGTTCGATGCACTCGGCAGACCCGACCTCAAAATGTTGTTAGCAGACAGTGCGCGCTGGTCCGAGCTCGAAGCCGAGCTGACGACCTTGTTCCAGACTCGGCCGAGGGACCATTGGATCGAGCGAATCGGTAAGTGCGACGCGGCGGTGACACCCGTGCTTTCACCCGAAGAGGTCGCAACCCATCCGCAAACCCGCGCGCGTGAAATGATCGTGGAGTCGCACGGTCTCGAGCAGGTCGGCATCGCACCAAAGCTCGGCGAGACGCCCGGTCGCATCCGCACCCCACCGGCAACTCCCGGCCAGCACTCCGCGGAGATCCTCTCCGAGCTCGGGTACGACGAGAACAGGATTGCCGAGCTCAAGACGCTTGGTGTCACAAACTAGCGGCGCGAGGAACATCGTATGACCTAGGAGCATCTCGTTTACGAGACCGACGATGAGAGCATCTGCCGGATTACTTTGGATCCTGAATGCGATCAACGACAAACTCTGCACCGAGCTGTGCCAAGCGCTGGAAGCAGCGGAGCGGGATGACAAGGCGCACCCGCATCTTTTGTGCCGCCTCCCACGAAGGTACGGCTTCAAATTAAACATCCTCCGTCATTGGTGCGGATCTTCAGTGGCAGAGCGCAGAACATCGACCATCTCCGGGTCATCACGGGCAATGGAGAGGTCCAAGGCCGTTTTTCCCGAGAACCCCGGTGCGCCGGTACCGCGAAGGCTGATGGAAGCCCCCGCATCCTTCAGTATCCGCACGACATCGACATGACCGCGTACGACAGCAAGCATCAAGGCGCTTAGGCCGTACTTTGCTGTATGGTCCAGGCCAGCACCACGCGCAGCCAGCCATTCCACGACATCGGCACGGCCTGCGGCTGCGGCGAGCATCAGCGACGTTTGGCCGTTCGCATTTCGCGCGTTGATATCGGCCCCTGCCGCTAAGAGACGGGAAAGGTCATCAATAGAGCCCCGAAGCACGGCCTCTTCCCACCCGCGTTTCAATTCGGTTGTCCTGCGGCGCGTGTTGACACCTTGGTAATCCGTTTTTTGGGGTCGATGAACGGTTTCTCGACGACCGTGGCGGGGCCAAGACCTATCGTACCGCGCACCTCCAGCGTTGAGCCGAGGGCGGCACACGACGAGGCGACCATCGCCAAAGCGATGTTGCGGTCAAGCCTCGGTGAGTACACTGCCGAGCTGACCACACCGACCCGCTCGCCCTCGCAAAAAAGCGGCCAGTGTTCGGTATTCGGGGCTTCCAAGGGCGCGCCTGCGATTGCGAGCCCCGCCAGCAGTCTGCTCACACCTTCGGCGTTGATGCGCGCTAACGCGGTCTTGCCAATAAAGTTCGCATCCATGCTCAAGTCGACCAGCCGGCCAAGACCCAGCTCGTAGGGGTTTGTGTTGATATCCATGTCAGCGTGGTACGACAGCATCGCGCCCTCGACGCGGCGAATGGTCGAGGTGTGGCCGGGGCGCAGACCCAACGGTGCCCCGGCGGTCATCAACCGTTCCCAAAGCGCGTCGCCGCGCGAACCATCGCGCAAGAAGATTTCGTAGCCTAGCTCGCTAGACCAGCCGGTGCGCGATACCACGAGCGGGATCCCATCGAGCTGGGTTTCGGTCAGCCAATAGTAACGAAGCCTTTTTATCTCCTCGCCAAACAGCGTTTGCATGACCGCCAGAGACTTCGGACCCTGCAGTTGAAGCGGCGACACATCCGGCTCCTCGACTTTGACGTCCAGCCCCGCGTTCACCGCGACGCCCCTTGCCCATAGCAAAGCATCGCTGTCGGCGAGCGACAGCCAGAAGTGATTCTCCGCAAGACGCAGCAGCAGCGGGTCATTGATGATGCCGCCTTCATCGGTGGTCAGCAGCACATACTTGCACTGACCGACGGCGCACTCCGATAGGTTTCGGGGGGTGAGCAGCTGGACAAAACGGGCCGCATCCGCGCCCGTAATCTCCACCTGTCGCTCGACCGAGACGTCGCAGAGAATCGCGGCCTCAACCAGGTTCCAGTAGTTCTCGACCGGGTCGCCAAAATCCCGCGGGATGTACATATGGTTGTACACGGAAAAGCCCTTGGCCCCCCAGCGCAGCGTGGCGTCAAAAAATGGCGACTTACGGATCTGGGTTCCAAAACCTACGTTTGCCATCGCCTTGGTCATCTCAGCCTCTCTCCGGACGGCGTCGCGTACCGGCATGAACTATCAGTCCGCCATCGATATCTATTTGCGCTGGCACAATCCGCCACTACACACTTACACGCATCTGGCGGCGTGTTATGCGCAACTTGGTCAGATGGATGCCGCTAGGCAATTCGTCGCGTCTTATGAACGCGGGCGACCCGCAAATGCCGACTTTCCTCGTTACGTGGCCGCGCACTGCAGACTGTGGTCACCATCCCGAGCCGAGGGCTCTGCCTGCCCTAAAGCTGACCTTTCGCAGATCGTCCCGGTTAGCTCCACTCACATCTTTATGTGGTATAGATGCCTCGTCATCTTGTTGGCTGCGATGGCAGGAAGGAACTCTTTCTCGGCTTCTTTGATCAAGCTCTGGGCGATGAATCCATTTCCCTCAGCCTCAAACTCATCGAGCATATCCACTGCTGTTCGCCAATTTCTCTTCCAAAACTCGACGTTCTTTTCGGTGTAGTCTATCGCCTCATAGGACAAACTCAGCTGCGATAGCACACGGCCGAGCTCAGTGTCTTCGGCGGCCAGAACACCCGGGGGATCGCTATCCCATGGCCCCTGCATCATGAAGACTCCGATTTGCCCGCCCGGTTTGACCGCCTGAACAATACGCGACACCGTCTCGGTGAGGTCGTTAGCCCAGTAGAGCGAATCCAGTGAAACAACGGTGTCGAAGTCCTGTTGCGGCAACTCGAGAGCATTCAGGTCGCCTTTCACGAATATTAGTCGATCGCGCTTGTCGCTCGTTCGCTCGGTGGCCACGCTTATGGCTTCGCTCGCGTTGTCCAATCCCGTAATCGAGGCGCCGGTTACATCCGATACATACTCCGTGATAACGCCCGCACCACATCCGAGATCAAGAAGTCGATCACCGGGTTGCGGACTCAGCCGCGCCAAGAGATCCCCAAGCGCTGACATATCCACCATGCCGTCCTGGCACAAATCCTTGCCGAATACACGCTCGCAAAAACGAGAATGAGCAGCACTTTCGAACGCCGCCTTCCAGAACTTCTGGTAGTAGTACCACATTCGATCTGGGCGTTCGTCATAGTAGGTCTCGCCTAATGGACGACCTGATGGCGTCAAGCGATACTCGGAGTCATCACCTTCGATCAGGCCTTTGGCTATCAAGCTGGGATAAGCATCGGACCAGTCTTCGAGGAAAATCCAATAGCGTTCGCCGCCTTTTTCGAGAGAGGCCCTGTCGGTTGGCCGCAATTCTATCTCCGCCTCATGAAGCGATGCGAGCACCTGAATCTCTGCTTCAGCCAAATCCATCCTAGTCTCCGTTGCTGAGCCGGTGGTCGACAACATACAACAAACCCGTAGATGCGTCAGTTTCGCAAAGATACAGAGTTTTCTGTGATTAGACGGATGATGCGAACACGCTCAAGAACGCCTGCTCTTGTCAGTGCGGGGTCAACCAAATTAATCTAGATAACCTCCTGAACTACCATTTTCCGTTGATCTCCTCCCCATAATCTGGCCCGTGTCGCAGTTAGGAGATTCCTCTAGAATCCCCTGATGGGAACTGCGATGGGGTCAATTCGGTTAACTGGACCCGCAAGGAGGAGGGGTAATGAAAACGGCGTTTCAACCGCTCGGCGTGTGGCGGGCCTTCGGGTGCAATTCAATGGGACTGGTGGTTGGTAAGGGCCAACAGGTGCTGCTCAGTGGACAGGTCGCCTGGGACGATCAACGTCACGTGGTCGGGGTCGGCGAAATGCGCGTGCAGACCCGCCAGACCTTCCGAAATATCCAGGCTTCTCTTGCGGCTGTCGGCGGCGAGATGGACGACGTTGTGTCCATCGTCACCTACGTGACGACGTCAGACGGTCTCCGGGACATACACGAGGTGCGCACCGAGTTCTTTTCGCCGCCTTACCCGGTGAGCACGCTCGTTCAAGTGGCGGCCCTGGTGGAGCCGGACCTGTTGATCGAGGTGACTGCTACCGCGATTGTGCCTGAGGATCGCTATCGGGCTCC